>Ga0066379_10000270_pt1 | contig 11782 bp, 7 predicted proteins | sample Knorr_S23_td_250_FD_70951 | JGI IMG/M metagenome (GOLD analysis project Ga0066379, IMG submission 70951) | Marine microbial communities from Southern Atlantic Ocean transect - Knorr_S23_td_250_ad_251m_LV_A | ecosystem: Environmental > Aquatic > Marine > Oceanic | place: Southern Atlantic ocean...
GTATAAGTTGTTGCAGATCTGCCAATGATTCCGGTCTTTCGACCGAGCGAATATTTTTTTTCGGAAACTCACTAATATTGGTCTCTGCCTCTACTATCCGCGTATCTTGTTGCATATCAAAGTATCCCTTTTGATTGGTTTGGTAAATGTTAAATAAGCTAGCGCCTTTATTTGGGCAGCCTTATGGTCACCAGCGTTTTTTCGTTAATCGTCGACTCTATATTAATTTCGCCCTTATGATCCTGAATAATACCGTAGACAATGGATAGACCCAGACCGGTGCCACTACCCACTTTCTTGGTGGTAAAAAAAGGCTCAAATATTTTATCTCTGTGCTCTTGGTTGATACCAATGCCATTGTCGCTAATCTGTATACTGACCCATTCATCATCATCTTGTAAAACAATGGATATTTCGTGGTTATCATCTGTCTGTCCCTGTTCTTTTTTTTCTTTTAGGGCATCAATTGCATTGCTGAGAATATTCATAAATACCTGATTAAGGCGATCTGGCAAACAGGGTATGGAGATATCTTTGCCGTAGTCCTTGTTAAGGGTAATATCATGATCCTGAAAACGGTGCCTCAACAGGGTTAGTGTAGATTCAATACCCTGCTCTAATTTGTAGTCTTGGAAATCACAATTATCTAACCGAGAGAATGATTTTAAGCCTTCAACAATGGTGAGGGTACGATTGGCGCCTTCCTCAATGCCATCTAGCAACAGCTGGGTTTCTTCCAGCGTATACTCATAGTCTACTTGCTGCTTAAAGGTGGCAATGGATGTTAGCTCAGTTTCCCAATCTGCATCACTGGCAATTTTGCCATACTGCTGGGTAACCTTATTTAAGGTGGATATATTGCGTTTTAAAGGTTGGATATTGGCTCTAATAAAGGTTAGTGGATTATTCATTTCATGGGCGATCCCCGCGGTTAACTGGCCCAGGGAGGTCATTTTTTCCGACTCGACCATTTTTGATTGGGCCTGTTTTAGTTCCCCAAGGGTTTGTTGTAATCTGTGATTAGCCTGATCCAGCTCTTGGGTTCTCGCTTTCACACTTTTTTCCAGAGTAATATTTTGTTTGCTTATCAGACGTTCCTTTTCCTGTAACGCTTGCAATACCTGTTGTTGAGACTGTTCTTTTTCTACTTTAAGAATATTAATTCTATCGGCCAGTGCGAAAGAAATTAAAACTGCTTCAATTGCAGAGCCATATAGAACGGCGTTATTGTTAAATACGCTGTAGGCAATAATATTCTGCAATTGCAAAATATAGATAATTACAGATATTAAATATAGGCTCCAAGCCAGTAGGAAAAAGCGCGCAGTCTTTATACCACTTCGATAAGCAGAAATAGAAATAAACAACAAATAAAAGGACCCAGTAGTCGTAACTAATTGCGATATATTGGCACTGATATAATAGTCACCAAGAATATTGGCTAAAGAGCACATAGCAAGAAACATAATATGCATCATGCCCAACCAATATAATCTCGGGGACTTATTTTTCCTAATACCCAAGAAGTAAGAGCCAAATAAGAATATGAACATTCCAGCCATTGAGGCAAAAGCGGGGACTAAGTTGTTGAAATTGGCTTGGTTGGGCCATAGATATTGAAAAGCTATTCCCTTAAAACTGGCATAGGTTAAGGTTATAAATGCAATATAGAAAATATAGAAAAGGTAGGTTTTATCGCGTACGGAGAAGTAGATAAAGAGATTATAAAAGATCATTACCAGCATCAAACCAAAGTATAGCCCCAAGGCCCAGTGCTCTTGGATATCTGCCTGGCTAAAGTATATTAAAGGGGCAACCTCCACAGGAACCTGTAAAGCAAAGTGACTGCGCAGATGAATATAGGCGGTTGATTTTCCCTTGGGGATTTTAAATAAGTAATTCAGCGACTGTACTTCGCGTTGCTCAAAGGGACAGGCAGCACCGGTTTGGCGGTGATCGATTGCGCGGTTGTCGGTAATAAAATAAATATCAATATAGTCAATTAATGGCGCTTTAAGGCGCAGATACTGTTCCGAGGCCAAATTCCGCACATCTATTTTGACCCAGTAGGCCGATTGGGTCATACCAAAATTTAGAATATTGCTATCTTGCCAAAGCTGCCATTGATTGGACCTTTGTATTTCCTCAATGCCTAGATTGCCGGTTTTATCTGCTAGAAACTCGATGGACTGGGTAGGATTAATCAAATCCCTATTATTTTCTGGAATAACCACTGAGGCATCAATGCTATTAGCACCCAATAGCAGTAGAATAATTAAAGAGGTTTTTATAGGATGGGGCAACAATTGATTCTATAGCTCCAGATTATAAGAGATCTTAAGTTGCCTACTTCCATAGGCTTCCAATTTCTTTTGAATGGGGTGGTGTCGCAAATTGTCAATTTGTTTCCTATTAATTTTTGTTGCATCAGCCAGAGTATGGACATCATGGACTGCCACAAGCGTAGCCAATAAATCCGGTTTAGGGTAGGCAAAGGTACCTGTATTGCCTATATTAGTCTCAACTGTATACCCAAGACTTTTAAATAATTTAACTGTCCAGGGGGCACAAAAAACTAATGAAGTTCCAATACCTAATTGGCTGGCCAATACCAGCCCAGATCTGGCAACACAGGCTCGACAGGTAAGCGTAGACAAGCCTTTTCCGCTTACTTTTCTGGCATTCCATATAGCGCAAATCTCGCTGACTTTTTTGCCAGTTTTGGCTATATATTGGTCAATCAGTGGAGAAATATTAGGCTCCAAGGGGGCAATGGCTTTTTCCAATGGCAAAAGGGTTCTTGTTTGCAAATCAGTCATATGAAATCGACCGCCGCCCACCATTTCATTGGAAATAGTATCTTTAACTGCAATCACATAGACATTGGGATCTTCCATCCAAGAACAATCCAAGGTGGTAAGTTTGCTAATGCCATAGCTGGTTAGTACTGTGGCATGACCCTCGGCAAATTGCTCACATAGATCAGAGTTATCAATTGCTCTATATACGTGTATATGAAACATAGTTTAGATCGTTAGATTACAGCTTGGTATAAGACAACTATAGATGCTAAAAATTGGATAGATAAATTATTTTTTGCGGGTCGAGTAAAATTTTGTTGTCCTTAGGCCTCCAAGCTGATCGACAAAGTCCTACCCATATGAAAATTATACGAAAATAGATTGTAATTCTCGGTTATTAGGGTCTATAACTATAGGCAGGGTCATATGGATATGAGGAGTTAAACAATGTATAAGGATGGTTTCGTAGATAAATTTCGCAGGCATCTGGTCCCTAAGACTGAGTGTATCCGAGTTCTATATATTGATGATGAGCCGAGTAATTTACTTAGTTTTAAGGCTAATTTTCGCCATAAGTTTGAAATTATAACCACTCAAGACCCCAAGTTGGCACTGGATATGGTCCGACAGAGCGGTATTCAGGTGGTTATTTCAGATCAGAGGATGCCCAGTATGACGGGGATTGAATTTTTTGATCAGCTAAAGAAGATTGCACCTGATCCCACAAGAGTCCTATTGACCGGCTATAGTGATATAGAGGCTGTTGTTGATGCTATTAATTATGGCGAAATTTTTCGGTATGTCACCAAACCTTGGGATTATGATGAACTATTGGCAATCGTTAACAAGGCCTATGAGATATTTTGGTTGAAACAGGAAAAGCGCGCATTGCAGAGTAATTTGCTTAAAACCAATGACCAGTTGGAGTTTATGGTGAGGCAAAAGTTGCTGTCTTAGGAGATTGAGGGTGGTTGTCCGGTTTTTATAGGCGTTGTTCTGTGGGTTGAGTTTGTGGTTATACGCATAGTAAAGGTCGGGGAGGGATGATATGTCCAAATATATCAATGTTTTGTTTTTTGATGATGAGGTGCACAATTTAAATGCTTTCAGGGCGACTTTTCGTCGGCATTTCACCATTTATACAACATTAGATTTGGGTTCTGCTAAAGAGATTCTCAACAGTCATGATATTCATGTGGTTTTGGCAGATCAAAGAATGCCGGAAGTTTCTGGCGTTGAATTTCTGCGTTATACGCAGAGAGAGCACCCCAGAGTGATACGCGTCCTGATCACCGCGTATAGTGAAATTGATAGTGTTATCGATGCTATCAATAAGGGCGGGGTCTATCGTTATATTTCCAAGCCTTGGGATGAGGATAAGGTGATTGAGGTCATCAAATCCGCCTATGGAGAGTACAAAAAGATTGAAAAAGTAGTTGCCGATAAGGATGACGTAAGTTTGTTGGCGGAGATGACAAATGACTATATTCATGTCTTGCAGGAGTCTAGGGAGACAGACAGCCACGCGCAGGTAGTTGAAAAGGTTAATAGCATGGTGCATTTATCACAGGGAATTTTGGCTTTTTACGCGCTTGAAGATTCAAAGAATAATTTAAGTGTGGGGACAACTAAAGCCAAGCGCTTATCCTTCAAAGATTATGCGGCACTTATACGCATTCACGATATCAAAGTGATTTTGTCCAACATGCCTATTGAGAAGTACAACGACCGACGAGCGGTTAATTTTCACATGTTTTTACAAGCGGCTACGGGCTTTTCCAGTATAAAAATACTGCCAGACACTGGTAAGCGTATGCTTCGAGAGCGTATTCAAGCACTGCAGTAAATTAGAGCTAGAGGCTAAACACTTGCCAGTTTGGAAAATACTTTGCATCGACACCTCAGCATCAGCTAATGAAATGATGCAGCTGTTGTTGGGCGATTTGTTTTTTCTGGAAAGAAGGGTGCGAGTTCTCAAAGCTTTATCAATTCGCGAAGCGGAGCGCGCGCTTGAGACACACAGTGATATCGCGGTGATAATCATTGATATTGAGGAGGATAAAGCCGAGGGTTTAAGGTTTGTCCATGAAGTCAGGAACAAGTATAACAATGCCAAGGTCAGGATTGTTTTGCGTACCGGCTATCCCTGTATCTTGCCCAGTAAGCAGGATATCTTGGATTACATGATTGATGGCTATATTCCCAAGGAAATTGCAACCCAGACACAGATTGAAATTACCGTGATGACGGCTATCCGAGCCTATCACCAGATTATAAGCACAGAAAAAATGCTATCTGGCTTAGCGGGCTCTATAGCTCACGAAATGCGCAATCCATTGGCGCAGATTCACGGCAATTTGCGATTGATTCAGGAGCAGATACCTCATCTTAATGCTCAGCCTATTGTCGCCGAGCATATTGACTATGCCCAAAAAGTGATTCAGAGCGGCTTGCAGGTGGTTGATATGACTATGGATGCAATCAGAGAGAAACCGGTTAATCCTCATAGCTTTGAGTTGCTCTCTGCGCGGTCACTGGCTGAAGAAAGCGTGGCAGATTATGCCTGTGGTGGTGATGAGTATGTGGACAGGGTATCGATTAAGGGTGAGGACTTTAAGCTGATAGCTGAGCCGGTGATGGTTAAGTACGTTTTATATAATCTAATAAAAAATGCACTGTTTTATGTAAAGGCGATGCCCGATGCGGAGATTGTCATTACACTGATGCCTGCCATTGGGGAAGTGAACTGTATTGAGGTGCGCGATACGGGTCCAGGCATTGCTGCCGAAGCAATCCCTAAACTATTTGATAGTTTTTATACCGCCGGCAAGCAGGGTGGCACTGGTTTGGGGCTATCCTATTGCAAACGCAGTATGACGGCATTGGGTGGCGATATCCGCTGCTGTTCTGAGTTGGATCAGTACACGGCGTTTATTCTGTCCTTTCCCAGTGTATCGGATGAGTTGCTAAAGATAGTAAATCGCAAGGCGAAGGCACCACCAGCTGAATACAGGCTACTGTCACTGCAAGGTAAAACCGTATTGCTTGTAGAGGATGATCGGATTAGTCGCGTGATTGGAAAAGCAATGCTAGAAAGACAGGGGATGCACTGTCTTGAGGCAGCAAATGGACAGCAGGCGTTGGAGTTATTGGCGATGCAGCACTGTGATTTAATCCTTACCGATATGCAGATGCCGTTAATGAATGGGTTGGAATTGATCAAGGCGGTAAAGGAAGGTGAAAAAAAAGCTGGGGATGCCCATATACCTATTATTGTGCTGTCCTCTGAGGAAGGCGATATGGTGGATGCCGCCATGCAATTAGGAGCCAGCGGCTGTTTGATGAAGCCGGTTGAAGCGGGCGTGTTAATGCCTAGATTGCAGCAGTTATGGGCAGATTCGGATTAGCCAGTGCAAAACGGTGTTGTTTGCATTGCGCACCGCTTTTAATGCTGCATCACTAACTTTGGGGTTCTATCCGCTCTGTAGATACCCCAGTGTTTCTCCGGCTCTAATGGGTCATTAGAACCTTTCCAGTTCTCATCAAAGGCTTCAAAAAAATAGACCAGCACTTGATGCTGTTGAGCCCAATCTATCAGTTCGTGGAAATATTGCCTTTGGAATTCTTCGTTTACGTTGTGTCTTTCTATGCCCCGACCATTGGAGTTGGTGGCCCAGCCAGCCTCGGTAATAATAACCTGTTTGTTTGGGTGGGCTTCTGTTACAGCCTGATAATTGGCAATGGTATAGGCCAGACCTTCGGCTATGCTTTTGAATTCCCAAACCGGGTAGCTGTGAATAGAAATAATATCTAGTTCGTTTGCCAGAGGTCTTAGTTGGTCTAGCCAAGGGATATAATTTTCACAGAAGGTAACAGGTTGCGATACTTTGGATTTTGCGTATTTTGCGTATTCTAACAGGCTTTCGGTGGGTACTAGGTGGTCGGTCCAGCTGACAGATGCCTCGTTGCCAATTGATACAGAACTTACAATATTCGAATAATTGTTGGTCAATTCTGTGAGGCGGTTAATTTGTATTTCATTCTGTTGTCTGTTGGCTTGCAGCTTTTCCTGAGAGTAAACGCCACCCCATGGACATTGGGCGTTGTTTATCTCTGCGGTGATATAGGCTCCCAACATCACGTCAAAAGGCATCTTCTCATTGTCAATGACTTGCAAAATCGTTTCTGAATGAGCATCACTGGCATAGAGACGCAGAGATTGCCAATCGTCTTTTAAAATCAGCAGGTCTTGTTTGACTTGCTCGTAGGATGGGAATTCTTGTCCATCAGGACTTTGACCATCGCGGTAGCCGGAATAACAAATTGCTCTGCTAAATGGAAGTACATTATTAGTCATAATTTTCTTATTTTATATTCTAGTTTTACCCCATAAACCCCAAAAGATGTCTATATATTCTGTGGTGTCTATCTTGTAGGATTCATCATTATTCTACATTATATTTTAACTTTTCATCTTTATCCCATAAACCCCAATAGGCGCCTACATCACCCTCTGCATCTATTTTCCAAGATTCATCGAATGAGGAAAAATAAAAGATGTCTATATTCTCTGACTGTCCCCACTGCTGAGTGTTTAAAAAGTACCTAATTGCATTTGCTTCCGATGGTTGCGCACCATGGAAGCTTTGCCCGCGATTTGGCCAGCCGGTTTCGGTGATAATTACTTTCTTGCCAGCCGCCGCCTTGAGGGTTCGGTTATACATATCTTTCATATACAGCAGGGAGTATTCTATGGGACAGCCCTCCCAGAATGGATAACAGTTGGCTAGGATTACATCACAGATTTCGGTAATTGCCGGTCGGTCTTCAAATTCGTAATAGGCATCTACGTAGCCCACAGGTAATTCGGGCACTGCTGCTTTGACGCGGCTGATGTATTCCAGTAATTGAGCTTCAGATAAGTCGTCTCTATACAGCACCTCATTGCCCACAGCGCAGATATCCACGTGGCCGGCTTTTGCTAGCTTGATCAGACCTTCAATTTCTAATTCATTTTTTTCTAGGTTGTCTCCAAGCCATGCTCCAACCAAGGTGTTTAAGCCCATTTCTCGAGCTACCACTGGTACTAATTCATTGCCCAGACAGCATGAGAATGAGCGCACCCAACCGATATGAGGTGTTAGGATAGCCATTCTCTCTCGCACCTGTTCTAACTGTAGCTGATCTCCGGGTTTCTGCCCCTCCCTATAGGCGCTAAAACCAATTCCGTAGATACCCTGATCCAAAGAGACTTTGAAAAGCTCCTGTAGCTGAATTTCGCTTAGTTGGTATATATCTACCCCAGTCAGGGATAAAATTTTATTGTCTCTTTTGGACATTGATTAATGCAACCTCATAAATTTTGATCTTCATTTACAATCTCTAGGGACTGTCAATGGATAGGGCAATAGCGTTGTGCAATGGTTGGTATCTCAGCACTAATTGCGTTGTATTTATAAGCGGTGAATCCTACTGGACAAGCGGAAAACTTACAACTGGAAAACGCTTTAATCGAAAAGGCCAAAACATCGAATAAATTGTCTATAGCGGAGTAGCAAGGGAGGTTTTTTCGATATTAGAGCCTAATTTGCGTCAAAACGACTTATTTATTCGACTTATAAGCTAGCGAAATTGTTGGAGTGGCCTTAGAATAGCCGCCTTTTAAGTTTTGGGCAGGGCACTTAAGTTGTCTCTGGACTGGTTAATAAGATAATTATAATGATGGTTTCCGTTTTCGGAGACCCATAAAATTTCTTACAACATTAAAATTTAGTTAGGTTTCAAATGACTCACAAGCGCATCCATATAGGCAAACAACTTCGACAGGCTAGTGATCTACAAGTCAAAGGTCATTACGTTAATTTGGAGGGCGAGACTTTTTATCAAATTGCTAACTACGATCAGATGAAAGATTTCTTTATCAGTGTGGTTAGCGATTCCGATCACTGGATGTTTATCTCTACTCGAGGTGGACTCTCGGCGGGAAGAATTAACTCGGAGAACGCGTTATTTCCCTATTATACCGATGATAAAATTAGCGATGGTTCCCCGTTTACCGGTAGCAGAACTATCGCTTTGGTAAGCAGCGATGATAAAACATCATTGTGGGAGCCCTTTTCTGAGCAGTACACTGGCGTCTATAACATCACACGCAATCTCTACAAGAATGTGTATGGCGATAAATTAATTTTTGAAGAGGTCAATCATGACCTCTCGATGAGGTTCCGCTACGCTTGGCGAACCTCAGATAAATTTGGTTTTGTAAAAACGTCTACATTGATCAATGATAGTGCCGTCTCGGTAAAGGTGGAGATTGTCGACGGCATTGAAAACCTATTACCCTATGGCGTTGAGCCTGATGTTCAAGGTGCCCTGAGCTGTCTTGTGGATGCCTATAAGAAGAACGAACTGCAAGCGGATAGTGGTGTTGGCCTCTATAGTATGAGTTCGATCCTAGTGGATCGCGCCGAGCCCAGTGAGGCATTGTCTACAACCACAGTGTGGTCAGTTGGATTGCCAAACGCTAAAAAATTGGTTTCTTCACTTCAGCTGGATAATTTCCGCAAGGGGTTGTCGGTTGAGCAAGAATGGGATATCCGCGGTCGGCGCGGTGCCTATTTTGTCAATGATTGTATTGATTTGGATGCCTGTGCACAGCACAGCTGGAATATTGTCGCGGAAATAAATCAGGGGCCCTCAAAGGTAAAAGATTTAATCGCCTATTTGCAAGCAGAGCATAATATCAGTGAGGCTATTGAAGCTGATATAGCCTTGGGATCGGAAAATCTTGCGCGTATTGTAGGTATTTCAGATGGCCTGCAGGTTACTGAAGATCGACTTAGCGCCAATCATCACTTTGCCAATGTGTTGTTTAATGTGATGCGCGGCGGATTGTTTGTCGATAATTACACAGTTCCAAAAGCCGATCTAATCGACTTTGTTAAAGGCTTTAATCGCGACCTGTATAATCAGTTTGCCAGCTTCTTTGATGGTCTGGATGATCAATTCCACTATAGCGATCTGATTAAGGCAGCTGCCAAACAAAATAATGCGGCTGTGCAACGACTCTGTTTTGAGTACTTGCCGTTGTCGTTTAGTCGTCGACATGGTGATCCTTCGCGACCTTGGAATAAGTTTAATATTAAGGTGAAGCAAGAAGACGGTTCACAGTTGCTTAACTTTGAGGGAAATTGGCGGGATATTTTCCAAAACTGGGAGGCGCTTAGCTACTCAATCCCCAACTATGTTGAGAGCATGATTTGTAAGTTCGTCAATGCTTCAACCGCCGATGGTTATAACCCCTATCGGATTACCAAAGCGGGCATAGATTGGGAGAAGCCAGATCCCCATGATCCCTGGGCCAATATTGGCTACTGGGGCGATCATCAAATTATCTATCTGCTAAAGTTTTTGGAGTTTTCCAGCGATCATCATCCGGGTACGCTGCGCGATTTCTTAACCCGCGATTTGTTCTGTTACGCCAATGTTCCCTATCGTATCAAGAGCTATCAGGCACTTCTTAAGGATCCGCACAATACTATCGACTTTGATGAGGATGCCGAGGATTTAATTGATCAGCGAGTTGCTCAAGTGGGTGCAGACGGTCGTCTACTCTGGGACCAGCAGGGATCGGTGTATTACGTCAACCTAACCGAGAAACTGCTGGCCACCATGCTGTCTAAATTGTCGAATTTTATTCCAGAGGGTGGTATTTGGATGAATACCCAGCGCCCGGAATGGAATGATGCCAATAATGCGTTGGTGGGCTTTGGTGTGTCTATGGTAACGCTCTATTACACTCGTCGTTATCAGCAGTATCTTCTGGATTTATTCTCACAGGTGGAGTTTGAAGAAGTGGCAGTTTCCAAGGAAATTGACGGCTTATTGAATTCCATCAGTAGCACGTTTGCAGACCACAAGCATCTACTGGCTGGCAAGATTAATGATGCCGATAGAAAGCGTATTTTGGATGCTTTGGGTGAGGCTAGCAGTCAGTTCCGCACCACTGTTTATGACAGTGCTTTCAGCGGTGATCGCGTTATGCTGAAAACAGTTGATCTGGTTGCGTTCTTGAAAACCTCCCTCGAATACATAGATCATACAATTGATGCTAATCGCCGTGAGGATGGGCTGTATCATGCCTATAACCTAATGACGGCTACTGATGAAGGTGTTGAGATCACCCATCTGTACGAGATGTTGGAAGGTCAGGTGGCTGTATTGAGCTCTGGGTATTTGAATCCAGAGCAGGCATTGGAGGTATTGACCTCACTGAGAAATTCGGCAATCTACACTGAGCGCCAGCACTCTTATCTGCTGTATCCAGATCGCGAGCTGACTCGTTTTGTGGATAAAAATATTATCCCTAGCAACGATATTGGGCGCTCAGAGTTGCTTAAAGCACTGGTAGCTGCCGGCGATACCTCTCTAGTTGAGATGGACTCGCAGGGGGGCTATCACTTTAATGGTAACTTCAATAATGTGGACAGCGCCAAGGCGGTTCTTGAATCACTAAAAGACAATGGCTATAAGCAGTTGGTTGAACAAGAGAACTCATTGATTGAAGAAATTTTTGAAAATGTATTCAACCACAGACAATTTACCGGTCGATCCGGTGGTATGTATGCCTATGAGGGTCTTGGGTCTATCTATTGGCATATGGTTTCCAAGTTGCTTCTGGCAGCGTTGGAGAATTTCCGAAAAGCCATTGAGCAGGATATAGACCCAGTGATCATAGGCAAGTTGGCGGACTGTTATTTCGATATCCGTGCCGGTATTGGCTTCAATAAGACGCCAGATAATTATGGTGCTTTCCCAACCGATCCCTATTCACATACACCGGGCTTTGCCGGTGCTAAACAGCCTGGTATGACAGGTCAGGTTAAGGAAGAGGTGATTACGCGATTAATGGAGTTGGGAATTATTGTTTCCGAGGGTGCTATCTGCTTTAAGCCGCTTATTCTGAGAAAGTCGGAGTTTCT
>Ga0066379_10000275_pt1 | contig 11707 bp, 8 predicted proteins | sample Knorr_S23_td_250_FD_70951 | JGI IMG/M metagenome (GOLD analysis project Ga0066379, IMG submission 70951) | Marine microbial communities from Southern Atlantic Ocean transect - Knorr_S23_td_250_ad_251m_LV_A | ecosystem: Environmental > Aquatic > Marine > Oceanic | place: Southern Atlantic ocean...
TATTATTTCGGCACTGGGTTCTGGGGTTGCTGATTCACTAGCGGAATTAGTTAGCTATAGGATTATTTTGGGTTTGAGTATTGGCATGATTGCTATGACTGCGCCCATGTATATAGCCGAAGTATCCCCCTCGCCCATTAGAGGTAGAATGGTGACTTACTATCAGCTGGCGATGGTAGTGGGGTTTATTGTGCCCTTTGTGGTTAGCTATCTGATGACTGTAGGTGATTCCAGTCATTTAGACCGAGTAAATTGGGGGTGGCGACTGATGTTTTGGACTGAGCTAGCGCCCGCGCTGGTATTTCTAAGTTTGCTATTTGCGGTTCCCCACAGTCCCCGCTGGTTGATGTTAAAGGGTCGCGACCAACAGGCGCAGACAGTGCTTAAACAGCTAGCAAAGGGTGCCCAAGAGGCGCAATCCGAATATAAATTGATTGCTGAGTCGCTGGCTGAGACAGCCGCGCCCGCGCGCCAATTACTGTTTAAACAGGGGCTGGGTTTTGCGCTGTTTCTGGGTATTATGTTGGCGATTTTTCAGCAGGCAACGGGGATTGCCGCGATTCTGATTTACAGTGGAGAAATATTTAGTCAGGCTCTGGGCTACGGGCCAGAGCAGGCACTAAAGCCGCAACTGTGGGTCAGTGCGGTCAATCTGATTTTTACTTTTGTGGCCATCTATACGGTGGACAGTTGGGGTCGCAAACCGCTGTTAATGCTGGGTACATTGGGTATGTTATTGGGACTATTGGCGCTTGCTGTATCCATTTATACACAGCAGGCGGGAGTCTTATCCCTGATGGGTGTATTGCTGTTTGTGGGTGCATTTGCTATGTCCATGGGCCCCGTTGTCTGGGTAATGCTGGCGGAAATTTTCCCCAACAACGTACGCAGTTTAGCCATGTCAATTGTCATTGGCGCTCAATGTTTGGTCAGTGCCTTTGTAACCAATGGGTTTCCTATACTGCAAAAAAGCAGCTTTAATAAAGTTGTATTTAATGGTGCCTTGCCCTACTTTATATTTGCTGGAGTCTGTCTGCTAGCAATATTATTTGTGTGGAGGCTGGTGCCTGAGACCAAGGGCAAAACCTTGGAGGAAATGGGTCAGTTATGGCAATCGAAGCGCAAGGTATAAGACAGAATTTATCTGTAAGGTATATCAATTATGATGGGTAAAATAACTGCCGGTTTTTTAGGATGGCTTGTTGCAGGCCCCATGGGCGCTGTTATTGGATTATATGTGGGGCACCAGTTCGATAGGGGTTTGGGTGGCTTCCTCAAGCCATTGTCTGCCGAAGATCAGCAGCGCATCGGTGTCTGTTATTTTGAAACCACATTCTCCCTGTTGGGTTATTTAGCCAAGATCGACGGGCGTATCTCCAAGGAGGAAATTACTCAGGCTGAGGCGTTGATGGTGAATATGGGTTTAACTGCCGATCACCGCCAACAAGCGATTGGGTTTTTTAAGGCCGGTTCTCGGGCTGATTTTTCATTGGATCAGGTGATGCAGCGATTTGTGAATATCTGTGGTAGACAGAATAATCTCAAACGATCACTACTTAATTACTTAATTACTCTGGCTTTGGCAGATGGTGAATTGCATCCATCGGAGCGGCAAGTGCTACAGAAGGTAGCCCACTATTTAGGATTCTCTAAAGTAGTATTTGAAAAGCTTTTACAGATGATTATGGCGCAAGCCCAATTTGCAGGTGCGGGTTCTACGACTGGAGCAGCTAGTACCGCCGACCAGTTGAATGTTGCCTATAAAGCGCTCGGAGTATCGGCATCCAACACAGATTCGGAAATTAAAAAGGCCTATCGAAAACTGTTGAGTGAAAACCATCCGGATAAGTTGATTGGGCAGGGTATGCCGGACGATATGATCAAGTTGGCCACCGAGCGCACTCAAGAAATTCGCAAGGCCTATGAGTTAATTCAATTAAGCCGCAAATAAAACCCTAATGGCCTCCAATGTTGGTTGACCTTGCCGAACCCTGTACCTATAATGCGCCTCCCTTGTAGGCAGGTGTGTTGAGCATATCTGAGCATAGGTGCGGGATGGAGCAGTCTGGTAGCTCGTCGGGCTCATAACCCGAAGGTCGTTGGTTCAAATCCAGCTCCCGCTACCAAATTTAATCCTTATGGGTTGGTAGGTTTTTAGTGCTAAACTATAATGGATTTGGTGGATAAACTAGGCTAGGATTTAAAGCATAGTCAGTGTAGCCTAATTTTTTAGGTTATGGAGGCCGCCAAGAAAAATAGCGTCGGGTCCGGCGCATATCGAGGAGCCCCATATTGGGGCTTTTCTTTAGATGGTTATAAATGGGCTGAAGGCCCATTTTTTGTTTTCGGAGAGTTATTGTGTCGGCGGGTGATGATAGGTTAAAGCAATTGCTACAGCCCGTGGTAGAGGCATTGGATTGTGAGCTCTGGGGCATGGAATTGCAGATGGGCGGCAACACCAAATTGCTTAGAATCTACATTGATCGAGACGCAACTGGTGTTGATATTAATGATTGCGAGCGAGTCAGTCGTCAAGCCAGCGCAATATTGGATGTTGAAGATGTAATTCGCGGTGAGTATGTGCTGGAAGTTTCGTCTCCCGGTATAGACCGACCGCTCTACGAGCTTGATCATTATGCTCGATATATAGGGGAAGAGATTTCGTTGCGCCTGAGATTTCCCTATGAAGGTAGGCGTAACTACAAAGGTCGTCTAAAAGCGATAGAAGGCGATGAGATTGTGGTGGTGGTGACAGATAATGAATTTATGTTCCCAGTTGAAGGTATTGAAAAGGCGAACCTAGTTCCTCAATTTTGAGGTGTATGGAGTTTGATGAATGAATAAAGAAATTTTAATGGTTGCTGAGGCTGTATCCAACGAGAAAGGTGTGGCTAGAGCTGTTATTTTTGAAGCTATTGAGCAAGCGCTGGCGATGGCGACTAAAAAGCGCTATGAAGAGGGCGCCAACATTCGTGTCGAGATCGACCGAGAGACTGGCGACTATCAATCCTTTCGCTGGTGGGATGTGGTAGCTGACGATGAAATGGCAGAGCTCGGGACTCAATTTACCACCGAAGAGGCATTTGAAAAAGATCCTACGCTTAAAGTGGGCGATATTTTTGAAGAGCCGGTTGAGAATATAGAGTTTGGGCGCATTGCGGCGCAAACTGCTAAACAGGTGATAGTGCAGCGTGTAAAAGACGCCGAGCGCAACCTAATTATTGACCGTTTCCGCGATCGGGTGGGCGAGTTGTTAAATGGCACCGTCAAAAAAGTGACCCGCGATCATATAGTGGTGGATTTTGGTGATAATGCCGAAGGCTTATTACCTAGAGAAGACTTGGTTGGGCGAGAAATCTTTAGAATCAATGATCGCACCAGAGTGATTCTCACCGCAATACGCGAAGAAAATCGTGGTCCTCAGCTGTTAGTGTCTCGCGCAGCCCCCGAAATGCTGATTCAGTTGTTCCAAATTGAGGTGCCCGAGATATCCGAAGGCATTATCGAAATCAAAGGCGCCGCTCGCGATCCCGGACAGCGCGCCAAGATTGCTGTCAAAAGTAAAGATGCCCGCATTGATCCTGTAGGCGCTTGCGTGGGAATGCGCGGTGCGCGTGTACAGGCGGTATCCGGTGATTTGGATGATGAGCGAGTTGATATAGTGTTGTGGGATGATAATCCGGCTCAGCTAGTGATCAATGCCATGGCACCTGCGGAAGTGGAATCCATTGTGGTTGATGAAGATGCTCACTCAATGGATGTTGCTGTAGATGAGGAAAATTTGGCACAGGCAATTGGTAAAGGCGGTCAAAACGTTCGCTTGGCCTCAGAGCTTACCGGTTGGAACATTAACGTGATGACCATAGAGGACGCTAAGGAAAAGCAACAAGCAGAATCTTCTAATGTTGTTGAATCGCTGATGACGGCATTGGATGTGGATGAGGACGTCGCTATTGTTCTTGTCGAAGAGGGCTTTACAAGTGTTGAAGAAGTTGCCTATGTTCCGCTGGAGGAAATGAGTGCAATTGAAGGTTTTGACCAAGAAATTGCCGAGGAACTTCGCGCCCGAGCCAAGGACGCACTATTGACCATGGCTCTGGCCAGTGAAGAGCAGTTAACCAAGATTGAACCGGCAGATGATTTGCTCAATATGGATGGCATGGATCAATTGTTGGCCTATAAATTAACGGCTAAAAATATCATCACCATGGAGGATCTCGCTGAGCAGGCGGTTGACGACCTGATGGATGTCGAAGGTATGGACGAAGACACAGCAGCAGCATTAATAATGACTGCTCGTGCACCTTGGTTCGAATGATAGGATAAATCAGGTGTTCCTTAGAGGGAAAGACAATGGCTGAAGTGACAGTAAATGCATTAGCGAAAACCGTAGGCGCTTCTGTTGATCGACTTTTGACGCAGATGAAAGAAGCGGGTTTGAGCCACAGTTCGGCAGATGCCACCGTGTCTGATGAAGAAAAGCAAATTCTTCTCGGTTACCTCAAAAGTTTGCATGGTGAAAAATCCGCAGAGCCGAAGAAGATAGTACTTAGACGAAAAACCCTAAGCACATTAAAGTCTAGCAGCCGCAAAACCGTCAATATTGAAGTTCGTAAAAAGCGCACCTATGTCAAGCGCAGCGATGAAGAACTAGAGACACAAGCCAAAGCCGAAGCGGATGAGCAAGCTCGTCGGGTTAAAGAAACCAGTCCTGAGATAGGGGCTGGCTCCGGCATCGACGATATCGAAGAAAAACGTCAGTCGGCCATTGAGAAACGACGCACCGCAGTGAGTGAAGCCAAGCAGGCTGCAGAAGACGTTGAAAAGGAAAGGTTAGAAGAGGAGGCTAAAAAGGCTACCGAAGCTACTGCGTTGCAGAAGGAAGAGGCTAAAAAAGTCGCCAATCCGGTTAAGGAAAAAGCGCCGGCGCCGGCGCCTTCGACCGATAAAGGGCGCCGACAAAGCAAGCCTGCTGACGACGATGAGGATAAGATTGCCAGGAAGGCCGCCAAGAAGAAGCCATCGCTCAAAAGTGGCAAAAAGAAAGCTCGCGTACAACTTGATGACGCTATTGGGGATCGTGGTAAGTCCCCGCGTCTAAAATCGGGCTTATCCGCAGTGCTCAAGGTTGATAACAAGCATGTTTTCCAAAAACCCGTTGACAAGAAAGTGGTAGAAGTCGCCATTGGTGATGAGATTAGTGTTGCTGATCTTGCACAGAAGATGGCGTTAAAATCGGCGGTAGTTGTTAAAGAGCTAATGAAATTGGGTGTGATGGCCACCATCAATCAGGTGATTGATCAGGAAACCGCCTTTTTGGTGGTTGAAGAGCTGGGTCACACGCCGGTTGTTGCTACTAGCGATTCTTTGGAAGATGAGCTTGCGCAGCAGTTTGCAGAGAGCACTACTGAGGGCAACCAAGAGCCCAGAGCACCAGTAGTTACGGTTATGGGCCATGTTGACCACGGTAAGACATCGCTACTGGACTATATTAGAGAATCGCGCGTCGCCTCTGGAGAAGCCGGTGGTATTACCCAGCATATTGGCGCCTATCATGTTGATACCCCCAAGGGCATGGTTACCTTTCTAGATACCCCGGGACACGCTGCATTTACTGCGATGCGTGCTAGAGGTGCTCAAAGTACAGATATAGTGATTCTAGTGGTTGCGGCTGATGACGGTGTAATGCCGCAAACAGAAGAGGCAGTTCAGCATGCGCGTGCCGCTGGAGTGCCACTGGTTGTGGCCATCAATAAAATGGATAAAGAAGGCGCCGATTCAGAGCGGGTAACCACAGAATTGGCGGCCAAAGACGTTATTCCCGAGGATTGGGGCGGTGATACACAGTTTATCAAAGTATCCGCCCATACAGGTGATGGTATTGATGAATTGCTTGAGGCAGTTCTGTTGCAAGCGGAGTTACTAGAACTAACTGCGCCTGTGGATATTCCGGCGCGTGGCGTTATTGTCGAATCTAGGGTTGATAAGGGTCGCGGTGTAGTTGCCACGGCGTTGGTTCAGCAGGGTACGCTGCGTAAAGGCGAGTTTATATTGGCGGGTGAAACTGTGGGTAAAATCCGCGCGTTAAATGATGACACAAGAAAGCCTACCTCGGAAGCAGGTCCGTCGATACCGGTTGAGATACTCGGCCTTGACGAGCCGCCGCAAGCGGGAGATGAATTTTTTGTGGTTGCCGATGAAAGAAAAGCTAAAGAAATTGCCCAGCAGCGCCAGACCGAGGCGCGCAAAGAGCGTTTCTCACGGCAGCAGGCCGCTAAACTTGAGAATATGTTCACCGACATGGATTCAGGGCAGGTTGACAAGCTTCCCCTGATGGTAAAAGCCGATGTGCGTGGATCATTGGAGGCGCTGGTTAGCGCGCTAAATGATTTTGCTACCGACGAAGTGGCCGTTGAAATTGTCGCTTCTGGCGTTGGTGGTATTACCGAATCAGATATCAATCTCGCCCTGACAACCGGCGCTATTGTACTTGGCTTTAATGTGCGAGCTGCCGCTGTTGCCCGCCAACTGGCAGAAAAAGAGCAGATTGAGGTTCGCTACTACAGCGTTATCTACAATTTATTAGATGAAGTTAAGCAGGCGCTATCTGGTATGTTGGCGCCGGAGACCAAGGAAGAAATTGTCGGTATAGCTGAAGTCAGGGATGTATTTAGGTCTCCCAAATTCGGTGCGATTGCCGGCTGTATGGTGCTTGAAGGAGTGGTTTATCGCAACAAACCAATTCGTGTACTGCGCGATGATGTGGTTATCTTCCAAGGTGAACTCGAGTCATTGCGGCGCTTTAAAGAAGACGCTCAAGAGGTTCGCAACGGTGTGGAATGTGGTATTGGCGTTAAGGATTACAATGATGTCAAAGCTGGCGATCTAATCGAAGTCTACGATATCACACAGGTACAGCGCTCCCTGTAAGGCGCAAAAAATGCCCAGAGAATTTACTAGGTCTGAGCGTGTTTCAGATGCGGTTCAAAGAGAACTGGCATCACTGATTCGGCAGCATGTGCGCGACCCGCGGGTTGGAATGCTCAGTGTTACCGATGTAGCTGTTAGTCGCGATCTTGCAATTGCCAAAGTCTATGTTGCTTTTGTAGGGGAGCGATCCCAGCAGCAAATTAAGGAAGGGCTTGAGGCACTTAATGGTGCAGCTGGCTATCTGCGCAAATTGCTATCCTCCAGTATTTCGTTGCGTGCCACCCCCAAATTAACCTTTTTCTATGATGAAACAGGTCAGCGTAGCCAGCACCTAGATGCATTAATCGATCTAGCCATATCCTCAGACAATGGCAAGCATGATCAAGAGGAATCTTAAATTTGGGTCGTCGACGCAAAACTGGCCGATCGGTAAACGGTGTTTTCCTGCTCAATAAGCCCTCCGGATTAACCTCCAATCAGGCCTTGCAGAGAGTAAAGAGGATTTTTAATGCCAATAAAGCGGGCCACACCGGCGCATTAGACCCACTGGCGACCGGCGTGCTTCCTCTATGTTTGGGAGAGGCGACCAAATTTAGTCAATTTTTGCTCGATGCAGACAAATATTATCGCAGTACCTACAGGCTGGGCATCAGCACCGCCACAGGGGATAGTGAAGGGGAGGTTATTGCCGAGCGGGATGCCTCGTCTATAACCAGACCACAGGTAGAGAAAGCATTAGCTGCATTTAAAGGGCAGATCGAACAGATTCCCTCCATGTACTCAGCACTCAAGCACCATGGGCAACCTCTCTACAGATTGGCTAGAAAAGGTATAGAAGTAGAGCGACCCCCGCGTACGGTGACAGTTTTCGACTATCAGATACTGGATTTTAGGCCGGGTGCCAACCCCGAAGTCGATGTGCAAGTTCACTGTAGCAAAGGTACCTATATAAGAACCCTTGCCGAAGATCTGGGTAGAGTTTTAGACAGTGGCGCCCATGTCAGCGCCTTGCACCGCTATAAATCCGGGCCATTTGATGAGCGGCAAACCATGTCTCTATGTGCATTAGAAGAGCTGAGAGAACAGCAGACAGCAGAGCAGCTAGACCGGTTATTACTGCCGGTTGATACTGCTGTAGAAGATCGTATTGCCTTAGATCTTGATGAGATTACCGCCGGATATTTCCAACTGGGGCAGGCAATAACCTCAAATAAAGTCTTTCGTAAAGCGCAAGAAGGCGATATAGTGCGCGTCTTTCGCAAGGGAGGCACTTTTCTTGGTATAGGCACAGTGACCGAAGATGGAAAGGTAGCCCCCAAACGATTGATAGTAGAGGATACTTAATCTCTACAAAAAGTATTTACGTAGAAGGAATGGATCGATTAATATTATCGGTCGACAGGTAGGTTGTCTGTAATTATGCACGGACATCCTGAACTTAATTAATGCATATTGGAGAAATGACCATGGCACTAAGTGCAGAAGAAAAAGCGAAAATCGTAGCAGAGTATGGACAGGGGGAAAATGATACAGGCTCCCCAGAAGTTCAGGTTGCGCTGTTAACCGCAAATATCAACAAACTTCAGCAACATTTCGGCGATCACCAAAAGGATAACCACTCACGTCGTGGTCTTATTCGTATGGTTAATCAACGTCGAAAATTGCTCGATTACCTGAAAGGCAAGCAATCAGAGCGCTATGGTGCAGTGATTAAAAAGCTTGACCTGCGTAGATAATAAATGACGATCGCGGCTCAGTATCTTTTTGTTGGGTCGCGTTCTCAAGCATTTAAATTAACCGAACCTGAACAATGTCAGTCAATCGCTGATCGAGTTACTTATGGCCATTTAACTGGATGGCTATAAGTAACCCGAGCAGCACCGAAACGACAGAGATTCAGGTACAAACTTGAAAATACAAAGGTAAAACTATGAACCCTTTAACTAAGACGTTTCAATACGGTCAACATACCGTAACCCTTGAAACAGGTCGTGTTGCCAGACAGGCAACAGGCGCTGTTTTATGCTCAATAGATCAAACTACGGTACTCTGTACTGTAGTTGGCGCTAAAAACGCCAAACCCGATATGGATTTTTTCCCACTCGGCGTACACTACCAAGAGAAAGCCTATGCGGCGGGTAAAATTCCCGGCGGTTTCTTTAAGCGTGAAGCCCGACCCAGCGAAAAGGAAACACTTACCTCAAGACTGATTGACCGTCCAATTCGACCTCTATTCCCAAATGGATTTAAAAATGAAGTGCAGGTGGTTTGTACGGTAATTTCCGCTGAGAAAAATATAGACCCAGATATAGCGGCAATGATCGGCACCTCAGCAGCCCTGTCGATTTCTGGGATCCCTTTTAATGGCCCCATAGGTGGCGCGCGTGTAGGCTACTCAGATGATCAGGGTTATCTATTAAATCCCACTTACAGTGATCTAGAAACCTCTTCACTGGATATGGTGGTTGCTGGTACCAAAGACGCAGTGCTAATGGTTGAATCAGAAGCCAGTGAACTGTCTGAAGATATTATGTTGGGGGCAGTGCTGTTTGCTCACCAAGAAATGCAGAGCGTAATTTCAGTCATCGAAGAACTCGCATCAGAAGCCGGCAAACCTCGATGGGACTGGCAAGCTGAAGAGCAAAATATGGCGCTTACAGAAGCATTATCGGCTACTGTGGGTGATGATTTAGATGCGGCCTATCAGGTTGTTGACAAGCAGGCGCGCTCGACCAAGCTTGCTGAGCTTAAAGATGCGGCAGTTGCTCAGTTATCAGCCGACGATCAATTCCCTGAAGACGAATTGAAGGACGCATTCAAGCAGTTAGAAAAAGATATAGTTCGCGGGCGCATCATTAGAGGTGAGCCGCGTATTGATGGTCGCGACACCAAAACCGTGCGCGCCATTAATGTTGAAGTTGATGTATTGGATCGAGTTCACGGTTCGGCGTTGTTTACCCGTGGAGAAACTCAAGCGTTGGTAGCAGCCACCTTGGGTTCAACCAGAGATGCACAGATGATTGATGCCCTAGAGGGTCGTCGTGATGATCCCTTTATGCTGCACTATAACTTCCCTCCCTACTCAGTGGGCGAGTGCGGCAGAATTGGTTTTACCAGTCGTCGTGAAATTGGCCATGGTCGCTTAGCGCGTCGCGGTATTGCGGCGGTACTTCCTTCGGCAGACGAATTCCCCTATACCATGCGCATAGTCTCAGAGATTACCGAATCCAATGGTTCTAGTTCCATGGCCTCAGTCTGTGGTTCAAGCTTGGCACTAATGGATGCAGGTGTTCCTCTAAAAGCGCCAGTGGCTGGTATTGCCATGGGATTGGTTAAAGAAGATGCAGGCTTTGCAGTATTGACCGATATCCTCGGTGATGAAGATCACCTAGGTGATATGGACTTTAAAGTAGCGGGAACTACCAATGGTATTACTGCGCTGCAAATGGATATTAAGATTGAGGGCATTACCGAAGAAATTATGGAAATTGCCCTTGAGCAGGCATTGCATGCCCGTGTTCATATCCTCGATGAGATGAACAAGGTTATCTCAAAGAGTCGCGATGAAGTCGCCGAGTCTGCGCCTAAGATGGGCACTATGCAGATTGATCCGGATAAAATTCGCGATGTAATTGGTAAAGGCGGTGCTACCATTCGCGGTCTTTGCGAAGAGCATAACTCCACCATCGATATTACCGACGATGGTGATGTAAAAATTTACTCCGAAGACTCGGCATCACTCAATGCAGCTATGGATGCGGTTGCTGCCATTGTAGCCGATCCAGAGCCGGGTACTATCTATGACGGCAAGGTTGTTAGGATTGTTGACTTCGGTGCCTTTGTTAACTTTATGCCCGGTACTGACGGCCTAGTACATATCTCCCAGATCGCCGACAAGCGTGTAGAGAAAGTCACCGACTACCTGAGTGAAGGGCAAGATGTACGAGTTAAGGTGCTGGAAATTGATAACCGCGGTCGTGTTAAGCTCTCGATTAAAGAAGCACAGCTTGAAGAGGGCTTATCAGCAGAAGAGTCTGCGGAGAGCACTGCAGACTAATTGCTCAATAACTGAAGCACCAAAAGCCCTCGGCGAATAATTTACCCGAGGGCTTTTTTATATCTCTGCAATGGTTTCTAGTGGGTTGCTAATTTTAGAAGTTCTGAGGCGTGGGAAACCGTTTGCTGAGTAATCTTGGCGCCGCCCAGCATACGCGCCAGCTCCTCTACCCGTTGAGATTTATCTAAATTAATAATAGTCGATTCAGCGCCGCTATTTTCGGTGATTTTACTGACCAGATAGTGCTGGTGGGCACGAGCTGCCACCTGAGGCTGGTGAGTCACGCTAATCACTTGGCCGCGATCGCCCAGTCGTCTTAATAACTGACCGACAATATCTGCGGTACTGCCACCGATGCCAACGTCCACCTCATCGAAAACCAGAGTGGGAATACTGGTATTGGCCGCCGCCACCACCTGTATAGCCAGGCTGACCCGCGATAGTTCACCGCCCGAGGCAATCTTAGCCAGTGGTTTGTGGGCCTGCCCCGGGTTGGTTGCAATCACCAACTCCACCCCCTCAAGGCCATAGGATTTATAATCGCCTGCATCCAGTGGCGTTAACTGCACCAGTAACTCAGCTCCCTCCATCGACAGCATTTGCAACTGATGGTTGATATCATTGGTCATCTGCTTGGCAGCTTGCTGTCGTTTGTGGCTCAGCTTGGTTGCCGATACACTATAGTCAGTGGCCAGCTGATCCACCTGCTGTTGCAATGCA
>Ga0066379_10000278_pt1 | contig 11643 bp, 10 predicted proteins | sample Knorr_S23_td_250_FD_70951 | JGI IMG/M metagenome (GOLD analysis project Ga0066379, IMG submission 70951) | Marine microbial communities from Southern Atlantic Ocean transect - Knorr_S23_td_250_ad_251m_LV_A | ecosystem: Environmental > Aquatic > Marine > Oceanic | place: Southern Atlantic ocean...
GTAGTAATGTCTATATATAAGACTCCTAAACATTTTATTTCAGATAGTGTTCGGAGTATCTTAAATCAAACTTACAAAGATTTTGAATTCATAATCATCAACAATGGTTCTGACCAAGATATTACAGAATTAATTTTAGGCTTTAATGATGACAGAATTAAAATCATAAAAACTTCAGAGGTTCTTACTTTATATGAATCTAGAACATTGGGGTTTAAAGAGGCTAAATCAGAATGGATTGCTTTAATGGATGCAGATGACAAATCTCTGCCAAACAGATTTGAGCAACAATTAAAGTACATAAAGGAGGTCGGTAATGTAAAAATAGCTTGTGTAGGGAGCTGGGCAAGGTATATGAATATCCATGGTGAAATAATTGGCCACAGGAGGTCAAGACCTACTAATGTAAAAGAGTTTAATGAAATGAAAATTTCAAATCAAGCTATTATCACTACAGATCCTTCCGCCATTATTAACAAAAAAGCCTTTTTCGAAGTTGGGGGTTATAGGACTGAATATACACCCGCTGCAGATTTAGACCTATGGTATAGGATAGTTGAAAAAGAATACTTAATTATTTCAATCCCTGAATATTATTTTTATTACAGAATTCATAAAGATGCTGATTCTACAAAAAAATTTATGTTGCAAAGGAAAAAGACTCATTTTGCAAATTTGAATATGAAGAGAAGGAGGCTTAATTTAAATGAAGTTAATTATATATGTTTTTTAGAAAATTATTGGTCTAAGTTAAGCTACAGGGTTCCGAGGCAATGGAGAAATTATGCTAAGTTTTTTTACAAAAAAGCAGGTCTTAATTATTTATCTAAAAATTATCCTAAAGTTATTCTTTGTTTAATTCCAGCTATTCTATTTAATCCTATTTATGTATTAAATAGGGTATTAAGTCATGTTTTTAAAATTAAAAATTTATAAAATGGCTAGCTACATAGGTGATAATATCAGATGGATTCTTAATGAGTTTAATAAACAAGAAATTATATATGCCGTACTAAGAAATTATGAAAAATTGCCAGAAATTGGCCATGATTTAGATTTAATTGTTGATAAGAATCAGTTTAAAACAGTTTTCTATATTTTAGAAAAGTGTAAAAATAAATTTGTTTGGGATGACTTAGTGGAAATAACTCTTTGGAAAAGTTACGTAGAAGACTTTTCAATACACGTGTTTAAATTATTTAACTATGAAAAAAATAAATGCTTGCATATTGATTTTTTTGGAGGACATTCAATATGGTCTGCTCCAGCTTTTTCTGTTGAAGATTTGTTAAAAGAAAGAGTTTATGCAGGTTTTTATTATAAAATAAATCCAAAGCATGAAATAGTTATAAGGTCAATGCAACTATCTTGTGCAATCAGAGATCACGAATATAAAAGAGTTTTAAAACTTCAGAATATTTTAAAAAGATTAGAGGGTGAAGCTAATGTGATGGATTCATTTAATACTTTACCAATTGATATTCCACACGATTTTTATTATTTAAAAGATCAAAACTTTCATAATGGTTTTGTTAAATTCAAACATAATTACTTTATAAAACAACTCTTAAAAAACCCATTTAGAGCTCTGACAAGATTTTTAGAACGGATAAGATTTCGTATGAAAATATACACATATGCTATCCCAGGTATTTTAATTTTTATAAAATCAAAATCTTTGGAGGAAAACATGACATCGATAAAAGGGGAATTGAATACCTTGATTGAGGGTAATATTGTGAGTGACTTTGGGATATTACGTTTTTATAATCTCAGAGAAATCCCGAAATTATATAAAAAACTTCTTTTAGGCGGTGTTATAATAATTGATCTTCCTTTTTTGGGCTCAAATTTTAATAGTAAATTAATACCGAATAGTATAATAAAAAGATTCAAGTAATTAATTTCTATTGTGAAAAAATCTACTTTACTTATAAATTTAATATTTTCCTCAAGTTTTATACTAATTATTTTTCTACTTGGGATGGGGATGGATTTTACTTGGAAAGTAGGATGGACTTTTATTTCATGTCAATCGTTACTATTGTTATTTTACAATCTTTTTCAAGCATCTAATAAAAATCTGAATTCAGATATTCTATTATTTAATCTTGCACTATTTATTTTTATTTTAATAGATCCGTTAACGTCAATGTATTATGAAAAGGGTTTTCCTTCGGTTTTTGGTGAAATAAATAACAACTATGTATCAAATAAGACTGGTTTAATTATTTCTTTGTATTGTATTTCCTTTTTTATTGGTAATTTTCTTTTTGAGCTCAAAAAAAGAAACAAGCAAACAAAAAAAGAGACCACAAAATTATATTTTAGTAAACGTTTAATTGCTCTTTTTGTCACACTTGGTATTTCTCCTTTTTTCTTTTACGGTTCTGGTGATTTAGTTTCAAATTTTTTGAGTAATCTATTAGCACGAAATAGCGGCTATGTTGCATTTTCATCAGGGGGGCTTGGCAATGAAAACCCATTAATGATTCTATTTATTCAAATCCTTCCTGCAACAACTGTAATACTGGGAATTGTAGTAATAAATCTAAGAGGATATAAACGTTTAATCACATCATTAATAATGTTAACAATGATGTTATTATTTATTACCTTGGGTGGAAGAGGAGGCGTTGTTTTTGTTTCTTTATCAATTATCTTTTATTATTTATATCAAAATGAGTCAAATTATTTCCCAATCAAGAAAATTTTATCTTTATTCTTTGTTATTATTTTAGTGTTATCATACCAAATAAATTCTCGAGAATTTAATCAGAATGACTCAAGATCTGCCCTTGATGGTTCAAGTTTAAATAGAGAATTAGCCTTTATTAGTGAACATTATGATGAAAAAATTCGCTTCACCGATAGTGATAATCTTTTTGAAAGTGTGATTTATCCGATCCCTGAGACTCTAATTTTATTAATAACGAATCCAATCCCGAGAATTTTCTGGAAAAATAAGCCTTTTGATGAAAGTTTTGGGGATTACAATATGTTAAGGTTAGGAACAAATGGTTACTCTACGGGGTCAAATATTACACCAACTATTCCTGGTAGGTATTATTTAAAGTATGGTTTAATAGGTGTTCTAGAAATTGGATTATTGATTGGGTTTTTATGGTCGTATATCAGCAATAAAATTTTTTTAAGTTTGAATAAAAAAGGCCTTTTATTATTAATTCCAATAACTTTATCTGTAACATTTTTTGTTTCTGCAAGAGATTACGCGCCAGGTAAATTTTACCCAGTATTATTTATATACATTTTCCATAAAATCAATTCATACTTAAAAAAATAATGATAGTTATTATTGGGCCTGATGGCAGTGGTAAAACAACAATTGCAAATGAATTAGTGTTAAAGTTAAAAGCTGATAATATTAATGCTAAACATTCAACCATGCATTTTGAAATATTACCTCCGTTGAAAAGCTTTATAAACCCATTCTTGAAAAATAAAATAGACTCGAGTCATGAGGAAGGAGCTCTTCATGTTGGTATGACAAAACCTCATTCAGTGATTAAAGGTATTGTTTATGTTATTTGGTATGCATTTGACTACTTTTTAGGTAATTTTAAAGTTTTGAAATCAAAAAGAAATAAGGAAGTTATAATCTTTGCAAGATATTACTATGATTATTACTATCAATTAGGGCATTTAAATACTCCAAAATGGATCGTTAAAGTGTTTGAAAACTTGGTTCCTAAGCCAATTTTTATTTTTACAATTTTAAGATCTGCTGAAGATATTTATAAAATAAAACCAGAATTAACTATTAAAGAAATTGAACGTCAACAAAATGTAATAACAAAGAATTTCAAGATGAGAAGAAATGCACACATTATTGATGGACAAAAAGGAGTTGAACATACAACAAATCAAATATTAGAAATAATTGGTGACAGCTATGCATAAAACATTCAGTAAAGGGCCAAATTTATACTTAGGTATCCCACTTGACCAAAATATTATTCACTTAATTAAAGTCCTGAAATTTATTCCAAGCTATACAATTAAACGGAAGTTGTATAAAATTTATGTTTTTTTTGTAGTCATTTTGTTCAAAATATTGAGGGTAACTAAAAACAATGAGAGTTTACTTGAAATTGACAATATAATATCCAAAAACCCAATACTATCAAAGTTTAAATACATAGTAGTCTGGTCTCTAGTACCAAATAGGAAAAGATGTTACATATACTTTTATGACTCAAACATCAAATTAGTATATTTCGGAAAGCTATCGCAGAACAGCAACGATTTTGAACTTCTAAGTAATGAATATGATTTTTTATTAAACTATAGGGCTCAAAAACCTAATACTCAATTTCAAACACCTTCCGTTATTTATTTCAATGAAGTAGATGACTATAGCTTTTTAGTTGTAGAGTCTCTCCCCGATGACTGTAAACTATTCCACCCTGAAAAAAATGATTTGTCAGAACAGGTGTATAATTGTTTAAATAGCAATAAAGTCACACATAATTTAGACAAATGCTACACACAAAATTGGTGGATAAATTTCATAGTTGAAAAAGATAAAACAATAGGGTTGTATAATTATATAAATAGCAATAAAGGTGATAGTAAAATTGGTTTGTCTTTTATTCATGGTGACTTAGGAAGTGAAAATATTTTTATAGATAATATGGATCATTTATATATAATTGATTGGGAAAGATTATGTAAAATGGGGCCTCATCTTACAGATCGAGTTGCATTTTGGTTAGGCAAAAATCATAATAATGATAATAACATTGTAGGTTTTAATGTATTTTTTAAACAAGAGAATAAATTAGATGTAGCTTTAGCTTTATGTTATCTTGTTTCAGCAAATTTTGATTTAGCAATAAAAATCTCAAAAAGCATGTTCAATGATCAAAATCCTGTATGATAATATAATTTTTGACATGCAATATGCTGGAGGAATCAGTAAAATTTGGTGCAACTTAATAAGTCGTATTCCATTATCTTTTAACATAAATTACGTTGAAAGCAGAGAGCCTAAGAATGTTTTTAGAAAAAAAATGAAATTAATTCCTGAGCATTTAATTTACGAAGAAAGTAAAATTTTAAAATACAGACAATACAAAAAGGTCTTCAATAATGATTGTGATATCTATCACTCCAGTTATTTTCGACCGTTAAAACAAAAAAATAGTTCTAAAGTTGTAGTGACTGTTCATGATTTCATGTACGAAAAATATGGTACGTTTCTAGCTAAGAAGAATCATTTGTTTTTGAAAAACAGAAGTCTTAATCAGGCCGACGCCATAATATGTGTTTCCAATCATACGAAAAAAGACTTTTTAAGCTACTACCCCCAAATTGATGAGGGCATCGTTCATGTTGTATATAATGGTGTAGATGATGAGTTTAGACCAGTCGAAAAAATGAAGTTTATTAAAATAAACAACTTACAGATTAAGCGTGAAAAATATCTGTTGTATGTAGGCAACAGAGGATATTGTAAAAACTTTGATTTTGTCTTAAAATTAATGAAGACAAAAATAGTTACTGATTTAGGTCTCGTTTTAATCTGCGTTGGAGGTGGAGGATTTAATAAAAAAGAGCGCCATTATTTGTCAAAAAATAAATTAGCGCATAAAATTTATTTGTTAGATAAAGTAGAGGCAAGTGATTTGAATGATCTTTATAATCATGCTTTTAGCCTGCTTTTTCCTTCAATATATGAGGGATTTGGAATTCCTGCTCTAGAAGCAATGAAAGCTGGATGTCCTGTATGGTCAACCAAATCTTCCTCAGTTAGTGAGGTAATTGGGAGTGATTATCCTTTTATGTTTTCTCCTACTGATTGGGATGAGGCATACGAATCGTTTATTGATTTATTGGACCCCAAATTAAGAAAAGCATCTATTGAGTTGGGCTACAAAAATGCTGCTAAATTTAGTTGGGATAAATGTGCTAATGAGACTTATAATATCTATAAAACATTGATGAAGAAATGACGGGAACCAAAATAATAGGGTTGGTTTTGACTTTTAATGAAGAAATAAACATTGTCGAATGCTTGAAATCGATAAGTTTTTGTGATAAAATTATGGTTTTTGATTCTTTCAGTACTGATCAAACTAAAGAATTAGCATTAAGTTTTGGTGCAGATTTTCTTGAAAGAAAATTTGACAACTATTCAAACCAAAGAAACGCCGCAATTGATTCAATACCAGCAGATTTTGATTGGATCCTAATGATTGATGCTGATGAAAGAATACCTTTGAGTTTACAAAAAGAAATTAAGGAAGAAATAACTTCAGATTCAGCTGTTTCTATGTATTTAGTTAGAAGAAAAGATATTTTTTTAAATCGATGGTTAAAACATAGCAGTGGTTACCCTACATGGTTTCCTAGATTATTTAAGAAGGGAGACATAATCGTTGAGAGAGAGATTAATGAAGAATACACAACCACAGGTGAGAAAAAATATTTAACTAATCATTTAATTCATTATCCTTTCAACAAAGGAATAAAAAGCTGGCTGAAAAGACACAATGAGTATAGCACAATGGAGAGTTCTGTGTTGCTCAAAGAGTATTTGGATCCAATTCAATGGAAGTATTCATTATCAAAAGACCCTACTTTAAGACGGAAGTTTCAAAAACAATTAATTTATCATTTACCATTTAGGCCAATTATTATTTTCTTTATTTTTTATTTTGTTAAAGGTGGATTTTTAGACGGGAAAGCTGGATATAACTTCTGCAGGTTAAGGTATGTATATGAAATTATGATTGACACTAAAATACAAGAGATAAAAGCTGAAAAAAATGTTGAAAATTTCGATAGTAACGGTTTGTTACAATAGTTCAAAAACAATTCTTGACACAATTAATTCTGTAAATAGTCAATCTTATCCTGAGATTGAACACATCTTTGTGGATGGATTGTCCAGTGATAATACTGTAGAAATTATTAATTTAAATTCACAAACAAAAAATGTAGTCGTATCAGAAAAAGATAATGGGTTGTATGATGCAATTAATAAAGGTATTTCCATAGCCACTGGAGATGTAATTGGATTTTTGCATTCAGATGATCTTTTAGCTTCTTCTTCAATCATCTTAGATTTGATGACAGAAATGAAGAGTAAAAAGTTGGATGGGATATATGGTGATCTAGAATATGTAGATAAAGAGGATACTAATAAGATTATACGATATTGGAAGAGCTGTGAATTTAGATATGCAATATTGAAACAAGGTTGGATGCCTGCTCATCCAACATTGTTTTTAAAAAAACAGGTATACGATAAGCATGGGGGATTTAATACATCTTATAAAATTGCTGCAGATTACGACTTTATGTTACGTATCCTAAAAGATAACGATTTAGAATATGGTTACCTGCCTAAAGTATTTACTAAAATGAGAGTTGGTGGTGCATCAAATCGTAGTCTCAAAAATATCATACAAAAAACAAGAGAAGACTACCGCGCTATTAGTTCAAATAATATTGGAGGCTGGTTCTCAATATTTCTTAAAAACGCATCTAAAATTAAACAATTCAAAATAAACTTGTGGTGATTTATAATGAAATTAAAATGCAAATTGAGGCCTCGGGTTTTACTGTTATTTCTTATGACTTTGATAGACCTTGGGGAGGTTTTTTAGTAATTGACGAAACCCAAGCTCAAGACTTTTCTAATAAATTTTTTAAAGGGTTAGATGTAAATACCTTAAAAATTGGAGGGAAATTGAGCCCAAAGATTTTAATTGTAAAACCCAAATCAAGATTGTCTTGGCAATACCATAATAGACGAGCAGAAATTTGGCAAGTATATAAAGGCACTGCTGGGATTATTAGAAGTGATTCTGATATTGAGAATGAGATGAAAATCTATAAGGAAGGAGATCAAATTGTATTACAGCAAGGAGAACGACACCGTTTAATAGGGTTAGATGAAACTTCGGTAGTTGCAGAAATCTGGCAGCATACCGATACTACCCATCCCTCTGATGAAGATGATATTATTAGAGTTAAAGACGATTTTGGAAGATAAAAAATAAAAACATGAGCAAGAAAAAAGGAATGATTGTATCAGGGTATTTTAATCCCACACACAAAGGACACATCGAGTATTTTAACAATGCCAAAGCTCTGGCTGATGAATTGTTTGTGATTGTCAACAACGATCATCAAAGAACCTTAAAAGGATCCAAAGAATTTCAACAAGAGTCGGAACGTGTTTTTATCGTCTCTAATATAAAATCTGTAGATCATTGTGTGTTATCTATAGATCAAGACAGAACCGTATGTAAAACTATTGAAAAAATTGCGCTAGAGTTTGGGGCTGACTATGATTTGAGTTTTGCCAATGGAGGTGATCAAAATAACAACACCATTCCAGAAAGACCTATTTGTGATCAAATGGGGATTAAATTAGTAGATGGTCTAGGAGATAAAATACAGTCTAGTAGTTGGTTGTTAAAAAAGTAAACTTTTTAGTTAAATTTCAATTTGAGCTATTCTCCCTCATTTCCCAAGGTCCTCAATCGTTCCATAAACAAATCTGCAATAGCGTCTTTATTCGGATTCTCCCATTATAACTTAAAAAGGTCCTTTCTCAAGAATGTCCTGTAATTCACATACTAAAGGACCATGAGGTTTTAAAATTTACAAGTTTTAAAAGCTATGAAATAGTTGCTTTGGTGTTATAAAAAAGATCCAAAATAGTAGGCGACTAATAATTTAGAGAGGCTTATCGACCCTTGAAACAACCTACTAGAACCAAGTTTGAATTAAGTTTTACATCCAGAAAATTGAGCTATATTTACAACGAATACTTAAACTAAAACATGAAGAGACTCATACCGATTATAGCATTCTCCTTAATCTTAACATCTTGTGCAACAAACAAACAAATGCAGTACCTGCAAGATGTGAAGCGCTATCCAACAACTAAAATCACATCAAACAACTACACACTTCAACCTAATGATATACTCAAGATAGACGTTCATTCTGCAAATACTAGTGCTGCGATTCCCTACAACAAATTAGGAGCATTTAGCACTAAAGTGGCGAATGCAACACTGCAAACCTTACAATTGGAGGGCTATCTAATTTCAAGTGAATACAAATTTCATTTCCCTATTTTGGGAGAAATCTCTGTTAAAGATATGAACGTCGAAGAATTGGAAGATGCAATCAAAAACCTACTGATACACGGACAACACCTTGTTGATCCGCTGGTCAATATCCGTTTATTGAATGGTAAATTTACGATCTTGGGTGAGGTTAAAAAACCTGGTACTTATTCCTTTGTAGAAAATCGTGTTTCAATCCTGCAAGCTTTGGGTTATGCTGGGGATTTGACCATTGATGGGGTTCGCAAGGAAATCAACTTAATTCGAGAAATGGATGGTCAGAGAAGCATTATTACAATTGACATTACAGACACCGAAATGATGAATACGGATTCGTTTTACCTTCAACCCGATGATGTGATTGTTGTAAAACCAAACTTCCGAAAAATGAAAAGTGCAGGCTTCATTGGAAACCCCTCTTCCATTGCCTCCATCTCCTCTCTATTATTGAGTCTTACCCTATTGCTGACTAACAAGTAAGATGTCATTCATGGATCCATTGGAAAATAACCCACAAAATCGTTTCGAAATGAAACAGGAAATAAATCTTAAAGAAGAGCTGAGAAAATATACGTGTTTTTGGCCTTGGTTTGTTCTTGGGGTCATCATTGCAGCTGTCGCTTCTTTTCTTTACCTCAGGTACACGCCTTTGACCTTCCAAACGAGTGCTAAAGTGCGTATTCTGGATGAAAAAGAAGGTTTAGACCTTCCCTCGGCAAGCGCTCTATTTTCTCAATCTAAAATCAATTTGGAAAATGAAATCGAAGGAATCAAATCTTACCCCATACTGGAAGAGGTCTCCAATCGCCTGAATTTACATGCAAACTTTTATGCCGTAGGACTCATCAAAAGCTCTCGATTGACAGAACTTCCTTTTGCTTTTGAATTAAAACCAAGTGCTAAATCTTTTAGCCAATCTTCAACATATTTAATCGAATTCAAGTCATCAGGTCTTGAGGTCTTCACAACAAAACTCGACAACATCTACCTGTTTGATACATACCAAACCAAAGGAACGAATCACGACTTGCCCTTTGATGTTTTTTGGAATGAATCTGCAGTTTCTAGCGATGAAAACGTGTCCTACCGTCTAGAATTGTCTCCGGTGTCAAAGTCAGTAAATCAATTAAAGGAAAATATAAGCATCAGCGCTGTGGGGAAAAAATCCGAAATCATTTCCATCGGCTTGCAATCTGAAAATACCGAATACGCAGAATCTATCATCAATACCCTCATTGAAGTTTACAACAAAGATGGGGTGGAGGATCGAAGACTCGTGCACAAGCGCACCGTTGACTTCATCAACGAGCGTTTTGTTTCTTTGGGCTACGAACTGGATTCCATTGAAATTGACAAGCAATCTTTCAAACTAGAAAACAATTTGGTAGACATAAGTACGGATGCCGGCATAAGTCTGGAATTGCGTAGTAAATCGGATCAAAAGCTGTTTCAAATTGAAAATCAAATTGGGCTGTCAGAATTGTTGATACAGACGGCGTCGAATGAAGCGGAATTCTCACTCTACCCCTCAAACATCGGTCTAGAAAATGGGGGCATCAATACTTTGATTGATGACTACAACGAGCAAATTTTAACACGCAATAACCTGGTGCAAAGCGGTGGGGAAAACAACCCCAGCGTAAAGAATTTAACCAACGCCATTCTTGAGGTTCGCGAAAACATCATTCGATCGGTCGCAGGTTATACCGCACAACTAAAGCAAACCAAAGAGCAACTTCAGACGCAAAGCCTGAAATACCAAAAAGAAGTTTCCAGCTTGCCGGAAAAAGAAAAAGTCTTACGATCTATAGAGCGAAGCCAAGAAATTCAAGAGAGTCTTTATTTATTCCTTCTGCAAAAACGAGAAGAAGCTGAAGTTAGTTATGCCGTAACCGAACCGTCATTAAAGGTAGTAGAATATGCACTATCAAGTGAAGAACCGATTTCTCCAAAAAAACCAATCATTATTTTGAGCTCTCTTCTATTGGGATTACTAATTCCTTTTGGAATACTCTACATTCGCTTTTTATTGGACACCAAAGTACATCACAAAAAAGACCTTGAAGCGGCCTTAGCAAACAGCAGTATTTTAGGCGAAATACCGGAAATTAAGGATGGTGATGAAAAGCTATTTTCAAACCCAAACGAACGCTCCGTATTGGCGGAAGCTTCTCGGATTTTGTCTTCCAACACGAACTATTTATTGGGCGCTCATAAAAAAGATGAAGGATCCGTTCTTTTGTGTACTTCAACCATTAAAGGAGAGGGAAAAACCTTTGTTGCTTTAAATTTGTCACTAGCCTTAGCCAGTTTGAATAAAAAAGTCTTGTTGATAGGGGCTGACCTTAGAAACCCGCAGATCCACAACTACGTAAAAATGGACAAACGATCGAGCGGTCTATCTAATTACCTGCACGACGATTCTTTTGATTGGAAATCAGCCGTGCTAAACCTATTTAAAGAGCAGCCCAGTCATTCCGTACTCATCGGAGGAAACTTACCTCCAAACCCCGTACAACTCTTAACCAACGGT
>Ga0066379_10000279_pt1 | contig 11643 bp, 8 predicted proteins | sample Knorr_S23_td_250_FD_70951 | JGI IMG/M metagenome (GOLD analysis project Ga0066379, IMG submission 70951) | Marine microbial communities from Southern Atlantic Ocean transect - Knorr_S23_td_250_ad_251m_LV_A | ecosystem: Environmental > Aquatic > Marine > Oceanic | place: Southern Atlantic ocean...
ATATTGAAGCCGTGGCAAAGGTAGCTGATATAGCTCGAGAAATTGGTATTTCTCCGGTCGCCGTTTCCGTAGAAAACGACTGAGTTAACTGAGTTAATAATATGGTTGCATATAGAGTAGGGATTGCCGCAGTGCTGGGAGTATTTGTGACTCTGGCACTGGTGTTTGTGATGTTTAAATTGATCGATTCCGGCAGTAAGGAATTGGATGAGCAACCGGCATTTAAGATTCCCGATTTTCTGCATGTTGAGCGAGATCGCACTGAGAACGCCAAGGTCACCGAGGTTGAAAAGCCCGATGAACCTGAGGAGATGCCGGATATTCCCGAGGAACAGGTTGAGTTTGATGCGCCTGAAAATGTGGTCAATATGTCCGCACCAATGGCTGGAGGGAATATAAGTATCGGCAATTCTGGCTTTGCACGGGATTCTGATTATATTCCGGTCTATGTGCCACAGCCGCAGTATCCGCGTCGCGCCCAGACTCGCGCCAAAGAGGGTTATGCGGTGATTCAGGTAATAATTACCACCACCGGTGGGGTGCGTGATCCGATGTTGATTGAAGAATGGCCCGAGGGTTGGGGCTTTGGTCGCTCAGCGCTGAAAGCAGCCAACAAGCTAAAATATAATCCTAGAGTAGTGGACGGTGTGGCAGAAGAAGTGCCAGGGGTACTGTATAAGTTCACTTTCCAGATGGCGAAATAAGGCATATCTGATGTTTAAAAGCATAAAAAACCTCACTCTATTCAGCGCTGCCTTTCTGTTGCCGTTGATGATCGCGATGGTTGATCCCTCCTGTTCCGTGGGTGCTGCCGCAGTTGCAGAGGAAGAAGACAAAAAAGAAGAACCCAAATATAAAAATGTTAAGACCCGCAAGCGCCAGTCAGTGGGAGCAAAATGTGCCAAGGCGCTAGAGAAGGTTCAGGTGGTTTTGGAAGAGGAAAACTGGCCCGAATCCATGGCTATGTTGGACAATATAGAGTCCAGTACCAAGACCTGTAAAACCCCCTACGAGCAAACGCAAGTCTGGAAATTTAAGGGCTATGTGTATTACTCGTTGGATGATTTATCCGGTGCTATCCGTTCTTACAGGCAGGTTATTGATGGCGAGGGCACGCCAGAAGATCTAAGGTTGGATACCAGATACACCCTTGCGCAACTGTACACGGCTGAGGAACGTTATGCCGAGGCGGCGCGAGAGCTCGAGATATGGATAGAGCAATCCAAGATTATCGGTAATGATGCCCGTTCCCTGTTAGCTCAGATTTATTATCAGCTGGATCGCAAGGCGGATGCGTTGCGTATGATTGAACAAGCGATTGCCGATGTAGAGTCCAAGGGTAAGTTGCCGAAGGAGCGTTGGTGGTCATTGCAGAGAGTCCTGTATTACGAGAAAAACGACTATAAAAAGGTTATCTCAATCCTTGAGAATTTGGTTAAGCATTATCCGAAGTGGACCTACTGGAAACAGCTGGGCGGCATGTACGGCGAGCAAGAGCGCGTTATGGATCAGCTGGTTGCTTCAGAGCTTGTGTATCTAAATGGCGAGCTCGACAAAGAGAGCCAAGTCATGGGAGTAGCCTATATGTACCTAGGTGCTGAAGTACCCTACAAAGCCGCTCAAATTATTGCCAGAGGAATGGATGACGAAATTGTTGAGCGCAATGCCAAAAATCTCGAGGTTCTGGGTACGGCTTGGTATCAGGCAAAGCATCTAAATCGAGCCCTTGAGTCGCTGGAAAGTGCTTCGCAGTTTAGTGATTCGGGCGAGTTGAAATCGCGAATTGCAGGTATCTACTTAGATTTGGGTCGCGATAAAGAAGCTTATAAAGCGGCCAAAAAAGCGGCCAAAAAAGGTAGTGTTAAGCGTCCAGATTCTAATTACCTAGTAATGGGTAATGCGCTGGTTAATATGCATTGTTATAAAGATGCCATTGCCGCTTTCCAAAAATCCTTGAAGGCAGCCACAACCAAGAAAGCCAAGCGTTATCCAAAGCAGTGGATTAAGTATGCCGATGTTGAGGGAACAAGATTGGGTAAGTTGCGTGATCTGGGTGCCAAGGTGCCGAGTTGCAGAAAATAATTTATTTTCAATAATAAAAAAAGCCCGGTTAATTGCCGGGCTTTTTTGTGGGCGGTTAACCACTATCTATAATTGTGTAAGGTCTCTTACAGCACCCTTATCTGCACTGGTAGCCAGTTTTGCATAGGCTTTAAGGGCTGCAGATACTTTTCTGGGGCGATCTTCTACCGGTTGCCAGCCGAGCTTATCCTGCTGAGCTCGCCGTTGAGCGAGCTCCTTATCCGAGACAAGCACATCGATAGTTCGGCTGGGAATATCAATTCGAATGGTATCGCCCGGTTTGATCAAGCCTATATTTCCTCCGGCGCCCGCCTCTGGTGACACATGACCAATGGATAGCCCAGAGGTGCCGCCGGAGAATCGCCCGTCGGTAATCAGCGCACAGGCCTTACCGAGATTTTTCGACTTAATATAGCTAGTTGGATAGAGCATTTCCTGCATGCCGGGACCGCCGCGCGGGCCTTCATAGCGCACAATAACCACATCGCCGGCTTTCACTTGATCGTTAAGGATACAGGCCACAGCCTGGTCTTGACTCTCGGTAATAAAGGCGGGTCCCTCAAAGACATGAATAGATTCATCCACGCCGGAGGTTTTCACCACACAGCCATCTGGGGCTAGATTCCCAGTTAGCACGGCCAGTCCGCCCTCGGTGCTGAAGGCGTGCTCCAAGTTGCGAATACAGCCATTTGCTCGATCGGCATCCAGAGAGGGCCAGCGAGTGGATTGGCTAAACGCGGTTTGTGTAGGTATACCAGCGGGACCGGCTTTATAAAAAGTCTTTACCTCTTCGCTGACATGACCGCTAACAATATCCCATTTATCCAATGCGTCGGCGAAAGTCGAAGAATGTACGGTTGGCAACTTATTGTGAATTAGGCCAGCTCGGTCGAGCTCAGCCAAAATCCCCATAATACCTCCGGCTCTATGGACGTCTTCAATATGATAATCTGGTGTATTGGGTGCCACTTTACAAAGTTGCGGCACCACGCGAGACAGCCTATCTATATCTTTCATATCGAAGTCGATACCAGCTTCCTGTGCAGCTGCTAGCAGGTGCAGTATGGTATTGGTCGACCCCCCCATACAGATATCTAAGGTCATAGCATTTTCAAAGGCTTTAAAGCTGGCGATGGATCTAGGCAATACAGACTCATCATCCTGCTCGTAATATCTTCGCGCCATAGAAACTATGGTGCGCCCCGCCTCCTCGAATAGAGATTTGCGATCGGCATGGGTTGCCAATGTGGTGCCGTTACCCGGTAGAGAGAGCCCCAGCGCCTCAGTCAGACAGTTCATTGAGTTAGCGGTAAACATACCTGAACAGGAGCCGCAGGTGGGGCAGGCAGATCGTTCGTATTCAGCTACTTCCTCATCACTGGCACTTTCGTCAGCGGCGATAACCATGGCATCAACCAGATCTAGATTATGATCTGCCAGTTTGGTTTTGCCGGCCTCCATTGGGCCGCCGGAGACAAAAATAGCGGGAATATTTAGGCGCATAGCCGCCATTAGCATCCCCGGGGTAATTTTATCGCAGTTGGAGATACAGACCAGTGCATCGGCACAGTGGGCATTCACCATATACTCCACAGAGTCGGCGATAACATCTCGCGATGGCAGCGAATACAGCATACCATCGTGACCCATAGCAATACCGTCATCTACCGCGATACTGTGGAATTCTCGCGCAATGCCGCCGACTTTGGCAATCTCTGCCGCCACCAGATCGCCCATATCTTTCAGGTGCACATGGCCGGGCACAAATTGAGTATAGGAATTGGCAATGGCAATCATCGGCTTATTGAAATCGTCGTCTTTCATGCCAGTGGCACGCCACAGGGCTCTGGCCCCCGCCATATTGCGACCTTGGGTGGTAGTGTGGGAACGATACTTAGGCATAACCTCTCTCTTAATGTTGATCTGCAGGGTGAGACCATTGCGCAGCTAGAAATTTTGCCGCCATAGGGCGTAAAATCGTACTCATTTGGTCATTTATAATCAATAAACTCCCTCCCTCCGTGCGATTTCGCCCTGTCCGATAACAAAATCTCTATCTGTGCAAAGATCTTAGGCTAACAAGAATAATAGCAGAAATAGAGCATTTACTAAATGCAGCTGAGCAACGATTTTTTAGATGTGCTTACTAAAAATCCGCGAGCTGCGTTGATAATTGTAGAGTGATTGTTTTTGTTTTGGCAGGTCCTTGATCTGTGTTTCAATAAATCCTTTCTCCAAAAACCAATGGGCTGTCTGGGTAGTTAACACAAACAGTTTACCAATACCCATTTGCGCAGCATCGGCCTCAATGCGCTCCAGTAGCCTAGAGGCGATACCGCGACCTAAGAATTCCGGATGAGTTGCCATACAGGCAATTTCACCTTCATTTTTGTTAGCCATAGGGTAGAGCGCAGCGCAGCCCAGTAGATGCCCTTCAGGGTGCACCACCAGAGTAAATCTCGAAATCTCGGTTTCCAATAGTTCGCGAGAGCGTTTGACCAGAATCTGCTGTTCTTCTAAAGGGCCAATTAAATCTAAAATGCCGCCCACATCATCAATTTCGGCAGGTCTAATCACTTCGGAATGATCTTGCATCACCAGTGTTCCACTACCCTCTCTGGTAAACAGTTCGGTCAATAGAGCCCCGTCCTCAGCACAGCTCACCATATGTACTCGGTTAACCCCTTGGCCGCAGGCGTAATAGGCAGTTTCCAGTAGTTTATTTTGGTTATCGCCTTTTTCCAATAATGCCTGAGCTTCGGGCACAGAAAGGCTGCGCAGTAATTCGCCATTATCCATAATGCCTGAGCCTTCTGTGACCAAAATCAGCTTTTCAGCATTGATAGCAATGGCGGTCTTTGCCGCCACCTCCTGATAACTCAGGTTAAAGGCCTCGCCAGTGGGAGAGAAACCAATCGGTGAGATTAATACCAAGCCACCAGCTTGCAGTTGCTTCTGGATTGCGGTCTTGTCTATGCCCCGCACTTCACCAGTATGTTGATAATCGACACCGTCGCGGACTCCCAGCGGTTTGGCAGTGATAAAATTGCCGCCAATTACACTAATTTGAGCACCGTGCATAGGGGAGTTTGGCAATCCCATAGAGAGTTCCGACTCAATTTGCCATCTAGTGCTACCCAGTGCTTCTTTAACGCACTGCAGAGTGGCAGTATCAGTGATTCGCAGTTGATCGTGGAATGCGCTTTCAATGCTCGACTGAGCGATGCGCTGATCAATCTGGGGTCGACCACCATGCACTAGTACAATGCGAATACCCAGACTTTGTAGTAGCGCTATATCATGTATATTGCGATGAAAATTGGCATGCGCCAGCGTATCGCCATCGAGGGCGATAACAAAGGTCTTGCCCCTGTGACTGTGGATATAGGGCGATGTTTGACGAAAAAAATCCACGTAACTATTTGAGATCATGGCGTGAAAGTAGAGACATCCTGTAAGTTATCTATTATATCAAGAAAACAAATTGTTTTTTGACGGTTAAAATCGTTGCCTCTGGAGAAGGTTTTTTCTAGCTAGCGCCTAATCTACATCAGGATTGGGCTTTAACTTGCTCCTGATCTCTAGCTCACCTGTTATCGATCGCCAGGAAGTTCCATTTAAATACCCATTCCGAAACTACCTCCCCCGAGCAATCCTTGCCGATGGATTTTAGATCGCATTCGACCGATTCGCCGCTAGCTATACTTTGCTCAATGGCTTCTCGAGAGGCTGAGACTTGGTTGCAGGTAAACCTGATGCGCCCTTTCGCTCGCTTGATAAAGGTACTCTCAGTACCCACTACAAACATACGTAGCGTCTCAGTCATGGCGCGAGAGATGGCGAATGGTGCGGCGCCTGTGGCCATTTCAGCCCCAATACCCTGTGCGGCCCAGTACATTGTCCTGAAGGGGTTCTGGGAACGCCATCCTCCGGGGATAGAAGTGGTGCATGCCACATTATCAATCCGATCCACGCGCAGACCAGCAAATCTGGCCGCGGGCATCAAGGCGAATGAGAATAGACGGAACTTGAATGGTTCCATCAGCTTTTCGTACTCGGTGATTAGTTTGCTGTCATCTATTGGCATAAGGTTATCCTGACAGTGAATCGGCAATTTAGCAGTCCTATTATAGGCAATAATGGCCAATAAGTTGCGATAACAAATCAATGGTCGGCTCGATACGATCCATTGCCAGATATTCATCCGGTTGATGTGCTACCTCAATATCTCCCGGTCCCAACACCACAACATCCATCCCCAACTTTTGTAGATAGGGAGCCTCAGTGGCAAAAGCCACCGATTGACGGCTGTGCCCAGTGAGTTTTTCGCAGAGCGTGACCAGTTCCGAATGATCCTCTGCACAGAAGGGCGGAACCAATAACTTTTCCAGCACCCAGTGCACGCCGTCGGCAACGGCAATACGCTCAATATGCTGTTCTATATCCTGCTGCAGTTGCTCCATATCCATGCCTGGCAATGGACGGACCTCAAATGCCAGAGAGCAGTCACCACAGATTCTATTGGCATTATCGCCACCTTTGATACAGCCCAAATTTAAGGTTGGGTAGTCGATAGTAAATCCTGGGTGCCTCTGTTGTTGCATCTGATCGCGCAATGCCATCAACTGCCCCATAACACGCTGCATAGATTCCATGGCGTTGATCCCTAGTGAGGGATTGCTGGAGTGACCAGAGCGCCCTTTAATAATCAGTTGCTCAAGCATAATGCCTTTGTGCAGCGAGACCGGTCGCATAGCGGTGGGCTCACCAATCACCGCTCGCCGCGCTTTAGGTACCCCTGCCTCGACCAGTGCCCGCGCACCGGCCATAGATGATTCCTCATCCGCCGTGGCGAGAATAATTAATGGTTCCTGAAACCTTTGGCCTAGGTGATGTTTGGCGGCTTCGATAGCCAGCGGGAAGAAGCCTTTCATATCGCAACTGCCCAAGCCATACCAGCGGTTATCGCGCTCGCTGAGTGTAAAGGGGTCGCTGTGCCATAAATGTTCATTGCAGGGCACTGTATCCGTATGGCCGGCTAACACTAACCCGCCCGCCCCTGTTCCATAGGACGCAATTAAGTTGGCCTTGTTTTCTGCAACCTCGATCTGCTCACAGTGAAACCCCAAATCGGTCAAGTAGTTGGCCAGTAGATTGATTACTTCAAGGTTGCCTTGATCAAGCTGTGGTGAAACACTGCTAATGGAATTACTGGCAATAATCTCTCGGAAGAGGTCTGTAAATGTTTTGTGTGAGTTCATAATAACGCCTGAAACTGGTCATGCTATTATTGTAGCTGATCGCCACAGCTAATGTTAACGGAACCATGACAGCGCCAACCCCATTAATACAGCAAGCCTATCAGACCAAATTGCAATCCTATCTGGATAAGCAAGGGGATGCGCTGTGGTTGAACCAGCAGTTAGAGTCTTTGCTATTTGCCGATCAGTTCGAGTTGGTCTGGGGGTGCAGTGATTTTGCCGCCGATCAGGCGATCATGGATCCACAGATATTTAGACAGTTAGTGGAAAGCGGTGATCTGCAACGCCAGTACCCAGAGAGCCACTATAACAATGCACTTAGCAAACAAATTGAGGCCGCGGATAGCTGTAGTGATGAACAGCGACTCAGCAAGCAGTTACGGCGGTTTCGGCGGCGCGAAATGCAGCGTATTGTATGGCGCGATCTCAACCGACTTGCGCCATTAACTGAAACCACTCGCGACGTCACTCGGTTGGCTGAGGCCTGTATAAATGTTGCGCTGGACTATCTGTACCCAATGGTCACTGCGGATCTTGGCGTACCAATGGACAATTCTGGCAACCAACAGCGCATGTTGGTGATTGCTATGGGAAAAATGGGCGGTGGAGAGCTCAATATTTCGTCTGATATTGATCTTATTTTTGCCTACCCGGAGGCGGGACAAACACAGGGCGCTCGGCGCTCAGTTTCCAATCAAGAGTTCTTTGTGCGCTTGGGCCAAAAGCTGATTGCGTCGCTCGATGCACAGACCGCCGATGGTTTTGTATTTAGGGTGGATATGCGGCTGCGCCCCTACGGTCAGAGTGGGCCACTGGTGCAAAATTTTGCCGCACTCGAAGAGTATTACCTCACCCAGGGCCGCGATTGGGAGCGTTTTGCCATGGTTAAGGCGCGGGTGGTGGCTGGCGATGCTGAGCATGCTCAAGCCCTGCAGGAAATACTGCAACCCTTTATCTACCGCCGCTATCTGGATTACGGTGCTATTGAAGCCCTGCGCGATCTTAAACGCAAAATCAATCGGGAAGTGGCGCGCAAAGGTATGCAGGATAATATTAAGTTGGGTCGCGGTGGTATTAGAGAGCTCGAATTTATTGTGCAAAGCTTGCAGTTGATTCGAGGTGGTCGCGTACACAGCTTGCAAATTCAGTCATTCCAACAGGCGCTTGAGCAACTTGCGGTTGAGGGGCTGTTTGCCGAATCCGATAAGCGGCAACTGTGGCGGGCTTATCAATTTCTGCGCAATACTGAGCACGCCATTCAAGCCATGGACGATAAGCAAACGCAACAACTGCCCATTGATTCTCTGCCACGGCAGCGCTTGGCGAAGCTTATGGGTGAGTCTAGTTGGGAGGATTTTAAGGCGCAGCTAGAGGCGCATCGACAGCAGGTGCATAAGCATTTTATCAATATGATTGCCGATGATAATCCACAGGAATCAGCTGGGGAAGAAGCTCGGGATAAGGATGTGATTTGGTATCCAGAGATGGATGCAGATAGTATATTTTCAGTGCTTAAAAAGCTTAATTATAAAAAGCCAGCGGAAATTGCTGAAAAATTAGTGCAGCTCTATCAAAGTCGCATGGTGCTTAGTTTGGATGCGGTTCCCAGAGCGCGTTTGGACGCCCTAATGCCAAAAATATTACTTATCTGCGCTGCACAGGAGGATTGCGATAACACCTTTAATCTAGTGCTCAATTTGGTGCAGTCGGTATTGCGCCGCAGCGTCTATCTCACGCTTTTGTCGGAGAACAATCAGGCCTTAGAGCAGCTCGCCTTACTCTGCCAGAGAAGCCGTTGGATTGCCGACCAGCTGACTACCTACCCCGCGCTACTCGATGAATTATTAGATCCGCGAAATCTGTATGCGGTTCAGGATAAGCAGCAACTTCGCGATCAGTTGCGACAGCAAACCCTGCGTATAGCTGAAGATGACCAAGAGCAACAGATGGAGGAGATACGCTATTTTGTGCGTGCCTGCACCTTGCGTGTAGCAGCCTGTGAAATCACTGGGCATTTACCATTGATGCAGGTCAGTAACCAGTTGACATGGATTGCAGAGGTGGCGGTCGAGCATATTGCCAATGCGGCTTGGTATCAGATGGCGGCGCAATATGGTGTGCCCACTCCGTCGCAAGAGAATGCAGGGGACAGAGAAACCCCCGGTTTTATTGTAGTTGCCTACGGAAAAATGGGCGGTATGGAGATGGGATATAAATCAGATTTGGATCTGGTGTTTTTACATGACGATCTATCCAGCCACACCTCTGGCGGCCCTAAAACCTTGGATAGTTCGACATTCTTTATGCGCTTGGGGCGGCGTATTATCCATATGTTATCTACGCCCACCCACGCCGGTATGGCTTACGAAATTGATATGCGACTGCGACCCTCGGGGAATTCGGGGATGCTGGTGTCGAGTTTAAATGCCTTTGAAAAGTATCAACAGCAAAGTGCTTGGACTTGGGAACATCAGGCACTGGTTAGATCTAGAGTGATTGCCGGGGATAAAAATATCGCTGATCGATTTAATCAAATTCGCACTAGCCAAATTTGTGGACAGAGGGATCTGCAGAAATTGCGCACGGATGTCACTGAAATGCGTAAAAAAATGCGAAAACACTTGGATAAAGACTTAAAAGATAATAAATACTGCCTAAAGCAGGTGTGTGGAGGTATCGTCGATATTGAATTTATGGTTCAATTTGCGGTCTTGGCTAACTCATATAAATTCGATCAGCTAGCTCACTGGAGTGATACAGTTAGATTGCTAGAAACTATGGTGGATTGTGAGGTAATAAGCGAGCAACAGGCTCGGCAGTTGATTGATGCCTACAAGGCATATCGCTCGGTGGCCCATAAACTGCAATTGCAAAATCAACCTGTTAGGTTGGCCCAATCGGAACTCGCTGACGAGCGACAGATTGTAACTGAGCAGTGGCATTATTTTTTTAGTAAACAGAAACAAGGGGATTAGGTCTATGGCATTTTCAGACCGAGACGGCTTTATTTGGATGGACGGTGAATTAGTGGATTGGCGCGATGCGCAAACCCATTTTCTGACCTCCTCGCTACATTATGGCACTGGTGTTTTCGAAGGTATACGCGCCTACGAGACAGAGTCGGATGGCACCTGCGTGTTCCGCCTGGAAGATCATGTGAGGCGTCTATTTAATTCTGCCAAAATTCTTCATCTGCAAATCCCCTATACGCAAGAAGAAGTTTGCGCGGCTATCTGTGAAGTGATTCGCGTCAACAAATTGCAAGCCGCCTATATTCGACCTCTGGTATTCTTGGGGTCCGAAGGCATGGGTCTGCGAGCTGAGGGCCTAAAAGTGCATCTGGGTATTGCGGCTTGGGATTGGCCGTCCTACACCTCGCCGGAAACACTGGAGTCGGGGCTCAGGGTGCGTACATCTTCCTATACCAGACACCATGTCAATATCACCATGGTTAAGGCTAAAGCCAGTGGTAACTATATCAATTCGATGTTGGCACTGCGCGAAGCACTGGATTCTGGTTGTGATGAGGCGATTATGCTGGATCCGGAGGGCTATGTTGCCGAGGGCAGCGCGGAGAATTTCTTTGTGGTTCGCAACGGTGCTATCTATACCCCTGATCTTACTTCCTGCCTAGATGGTATCACTCGCGATACGGTATTTAAGTTGGCGGCAGATCAGGGAATTGAGGTGCATGAAAAGCGCATCTCTCGGGATGAGGTGTATATTAGCGATGAAGCGTTTTTCAGTGGCACTGCAGCGGAGATTGTGCCGATTTGCGAGTACGATAGTCGGGTTATCGGTAGTGGCGCTCGCGGCCCGGTGACCGCGTTACTGCAATCGGCTTACTTTGATCTGGTGCGTGGTAAAAATAAGGACTATAACCACTGGTTAACACCGGTTTCTAAATAGACAGGCGTTAATTTAGAGACTATTGGCGGCTGATAACAATATCCGGACTCAGCCAGCTGTCGAGTTTGAATATATCCTCGGGGGAGAGTTGCCCAGCGACCTCCTTTAGGCGCATCATTGAGAGAATATAATCATAGCGCGCACTGGCATAGTTGCGCTGTGCCTGATACAGGGTTCGCTGCCCCATCAGTACGTCGACTATATTGCGCGTGCCCACCTCATAACCCGCCTGAGTTGCTTTTAACGCACTATCCGCCGAGGTAATCGCCTGTTTGCGCGCCTTAACTCGAGCCACATTGGTGATCACCAGTTGGTGGGTCGAGCGAGCCGACTGCACAGTATTGCGTTGAGTGGCAATAAAGCGTTCCTCTGCCGCGGTTGCCCGATAGGC
>Ga0066379_10000280_pt1 | contig 11604 bp, 14 predicted proteins | sample Knorr_S23_td_250_FD_70951 | JGI IMG/M metagenome (GOLD analysis project Ga0066379, IMG submission 70951) | Marine microbial communities from Southern Atlantic Ocean transect - Knorr_S23_td_250_ad_251m_LV_A | ecosystem: Environmental > Aquatic > Marine > Oceanic | place: Southern Atlantic ocean...
CATCTTGTATTCCCAATAATTAAAGTTTAATTTCCTAATAACTAGTTTAGGCTATTTCTATGACTAAACAAATATTAATTAGTTCTCTGCTTCAAAAAGATACCATTGAATAGTTTATTATAGCCTTCTTTCTGCCATTAGGTCCCATACCCCATGGCCCAACCTTTCGCCGCGCTTTTCAAATTTTGTCAGTGGTCTAAAGTCCGGCCTTGGCACATAGTCTTCAGCCATATTTTCAAACCCATGGGCATCGCCGATTAACGCCAACATTTGCTCCGCATAGGGCTGCCAATCAGTGGCCATATGCAAAACGCCCCCCATACGTAATTTATCGCGGATTAGCTGTAAAAATTTTGGCTGAATAATGCGTCGTTTATTGTGCTTCTTTTTATGCCATGGATCTGGAAAATATATCTGCACCCTATCCAAACTGCCATCTGGAAAACACTCATTTAAGACATCGGTTGCATCCGCTAGATAGACCCTCAGATTATTAATCTGCTTTTCTTGAGCGGCGTTAATTAAGCTTCCCACGCCGGGAGGGTGAACCTCAATACCTATAAAATCAGTATCCGCTTGATCCTCTGCCATCTGCAACAGTGAACCACCCATACCAAATCCAATCTCAACCACTTTGTCGCCATCGCGGCCAAATACAGCCGCCATATCAATCATACCATCGGCCAAACGCAAGCCATACGGCTCCCAGCCCAATTCAAATGCACTGCGTTGCGCCTTGGTCATGCGACCGGTCCTCACCACAAAGCTCCGTATAGTTTTATCGCGGTATTCTGGCTTAATTTCCATCTATTTTTCTCTTATCGCCGACAGTAGTAACATGATCCAGCCCATAATAAACGACAGTCCGCCCAGCGGCGTTATCATAGCTAATTTTGAAATACCCGTAGCCACTAAAAGATAAAGCGAGCCACAAAAAAGAACAATGCCCAACAGGAAAAAACCTGCGGCATATTTTTTCCAACGTTCGGCTAATAGCGCATCATCAACACAGATAACACAAAATAATGCGAGGGTATGAAATATCTGGTACTGCACAGCAGTATAGAAAGTTTCCATACGCTGAACCGTTAATAGCGCATCCAATAGATGCGCTGCAAATGAGCCAAGCACAACCGATAGCAGTCCGCTAAATGCTGTAACTTTTATCCAAAATAGTTTATTCATAGGCGTAAAAAAACCGCACGGTGATAACTGGCCAGTGCGGTTTGAAAATTCTCTCGATTGATTAGGCTTCCATTGCGGCACGAACTTTGGTCATGGCATTTTTCTCTAACTGCCGAATTCTTTCCGCTGAAACACCATATTCATCCGCCAATTGATGCAAAGTAGCCTTTTGATCATCTAGCCAGCGGCGCTGTAGAATATCTTGACTGCGCTGATCTAGCGCCTGAACCGCTTGGCCAAGTCGCGCATTGCTATCGCTTTGGTAATCTTGGTTTTCCACCCGCTCAGCTGGATCTGCACTCTTATCTTCAAGATACAGTGCTGGCGCATAGGCGCCTTTATCATCATCGTCATCATCAGGCGCATCAAAACAGGCGTCGTGGGCTGAAAGACGCATCTCCATTTCCATCACATCTTTGACTTCAACACCCAAATCATCAGCAACCGCTTGTGCTTCATCGGCGGAAAGCCATTGCAACTGCTTTTTAGCACTGCGCAGGTTAAAGAATAATTTACGCTGGGACTTAGTGGTGGCAACCTTAACAATTCGCCAGTTGCGAAGAATAAACTCATGAATCTCCGCTTTGATCCAATGAATAGCAAAGGAAACCAAACGCGCCCCTTTCTCTGGATTAAAACGCTTAACCGCCTTCATTAATCCAACATTACCCTCTTGGATCAAATCACCTAACGGCAAGCCATAACCATTGTAGGAGCGCGCAATATGCACCACAAAACGAAGGTGAGCCATCACTAAACGCCGCGCGGCTTCAAGATCATCTTGATAGTACAGAGCCTCGCCGAGCGCGCGCTCTTCATCCAAGGTTAAAATGGGCACAGTCGCCGTGCCCTGAATGTAAGCATTCAGGTTAGCGCCAGGACTCATCCAATCCATTGTTTGAAGCGATTTATTCATGCAATAGCTACTCTTGTTTCAGCCGCCGATTGTAACATTAATTTATATATAGTGCCTAGATGTGAAAATTTCAACTCCCGAATGCTCTCATCATCAAATATCCAAGCAACCCTTGCTAGTTCAGTTACTTCTAAGAATAGACAACTTTTGGAACATTGGGTTGAAAAAAGGGACGAGCCGAATCAGTACGATTTTAACAACCTAATAAGCGAGCATCATCCTAATGCAATGGTCTCACCTCGGTTTAATATCTTTTAAATGCCTGCCCACTGCCAACCAGGAGCCGCAGAGCCCAAGTGTAGCGCCGGCCCCAATCAGGGCCAAGCAGCCTTTAAATCCAGGGCCAAGTAGCCTGTATTGGCTGTTGTAGAGGCCGCTTAGATGCTCAACTGAGCTGCCGAGCCACCAGAATCCAACCAGCAGAATAAATGCAGCACCCAGCGCACCTATAAGGCCGATTAGCATACCCGAATAGAGAAAGGGCCTTCGCACATAGGCATCGGTTCCGCCAACCAGCTTCACCACAATAATTTCTTCTCGACGACTGTGAATGGCTAGCCTAATACTGTTGCCAACAATCACTAACACGCCCAACCCAAGAGCAGCGCCTAGAGCCAGTACAATTTTTTGGCCAATTTGGGTCAACCCGCGCAAACGCTGGAGCCACAGCATATCAACCTGAGCATCATCAATCTTAGTCACTTGGCTTATCTGTTCCAGCAATTGCTGCGCCTGGTCTTGCCCTAAGGGAGCCTCTATCTTCGGCTCTACAATAAATACCGGCGGCAATGGATTGACCTCTAAATGCTCAAGCGCCGAACCAAGCCCAGAGACCGCTGTAAACTCCTGCAGCGCTTGATCGGGCGAAACATAGGTCACTGAGGCCACTTCTGGCATTGCCTCTAGCTGATTTTTAATCGTGGTAATCTGTTTTGGGCTTGCATCATTTTGCACATAGGCAGTGATCTGAGAAAAGGACTCAAAATTACTTTCAAATTGTCGAGCATTGTCCACCGCCAGTAACAGTGTAGCTGGAAGTGACAGCGCAATAGCAATCACTGCGCTGGTCATTATTGTTTGCAGAGGCTCCTTAAATAACCTTAAAAGGCTATCGCGAAAGGTGTGTACGTGGTGGCCTATCATCGCTCTAAATCGACCGATAAGACCAACTTTTGAGCCCACCGCGCCGCGCCGCGCGCCGCTATTAGATGGCTGAGCCATAACCGCCTCCATTGTCAGCCACCATTCCCTGCTCTAATCGAATAATTCTGCAATTCATTCGATTAATCAGATCAATATCATGGGTGGCGATTAGCACGGTGACGCCTACATCTTGAAATCGTCGAAACAGCGCCATAATTTCAGCAGACAGCGCAGGGTCTAAATTGCCGGTCGGCTCATCCGCTAAAAGTATTCTCGGTTTATGCACCACGGCTCTTGCGATACCCACGCGCTGTTGCTCGCCACCGGAAAGCATCATTGGGCTGTGCCGCTCTTTTGACAACAACCCTACGCCATCCAGTGCGGCTCGAACTCGGCGACTCATTTCTTTGCGCGGATGGCCCGCCACTTGGAGCGGCAGAGCCACATTATCGAACACGCTTCGATCCATCAATAGCTGATGGTCTTGAAATACCACACCAAGCTGACGGCGGTAGCTGGGAATTTTATAATTCGCTAGGCGATTAACATTTTTACCATTAATTAACAGTGCCCCCGAGCTGGGCCTCTCAAGCAGCATCAAAAGTTTAAGCAAAGTACTCTTGCCGGCACCAGAATGGCCGGTTAAGAATGCCAGCTCTCCAGCATCCATATGCAAATTGATACTCTTAAGTGCCTCAAAACCACCTGGGTAGCGTTTGCTGAGATTATCAAAATGAATCATCGCTTACTCGCCTTGCTCGGAGTCCATTAACGCCTCAATAAAATCACTGGCAACAAAGGGCTGCAGATCTTGCTGCCCCTCGCCAACCCCTATATAGCGAATAGGCGTTGCAAACTGTTCCGCAAGGGCAAAAATAACCCCGCCTTTTGCGGTACCATCCAGCTTGGTCAATGCTATGCCCGTGACGCCGACGGATTGATTAAACTGCGCCATTTGGGCCACTGCATTTTGCCCCGTGCCCGCATCTAAGACCAATAGCACTTCATGGGGGGCGGTGTTGTCGAGCTTGCCCGCCACACGCTTTACCTTTTCCAATTCTTCCATCAGGTTGCTTTTGTTGTGAAGCCTGCCCGCAGTATCTGCAATCACTATATCAATGCCTCGACTCTTGGCCGCCTGAAGCGCATCAAAAATCACAGATGCACTATCAGCTCCCGTATGCTGGGCCACAACCGGCACCTGATTGCGCGCTCCCCATGCCTGTAATTGCTCCACAGCTGCGGCCCTAAATGTATCCCCAGCTGCCAGCATAACTGATTTTCCCTGTTGCTTTAGGCGATTGGCTATTTTGCCAATGGTGGTGGTTTTGCCTACGCCGTTGACCCCCACAACCAACATCACGTAGGGGCTAGCGTCTTCCTCTAACGTCAGAGGTGTCTCGCATGGCTGAAGCTTGGCCAGCAATAATTCCCTGAGCGCTGAATGCAGCGCAGCACCATCTTCAAGCTGCTTTCGGTTGACTTGCTCGGTGAGTTGTTTGATTATCGAATCCGTTACCTCAACACCTACATCCGCCACCAGCAAAAGCGTTTCAAGCTCTTCTAAAATCTCCGCATCAATCACTTTAACGCCGAGAAATAAGCGACCAAAACCACTGCTCGTGCGCGAAAGGGCCTTGCGCATACGGCCCATAAAACTTTGGGTTGCTGCTTGATCAGAATCCAGCTGATCGGCTACTTCAGATGGACTATTACCTTCTGGGTCTGAATGATTGCGCTTAAATCGATCAAAAAAAGATTTTTTCTCTGGCTGCTGCATTGAATCAAAAAACTCCAGTTACAAAAAAGGTTGGTTTACAGAGCTACTGGTTTCTAGTGTATCCTATCCCTAACAGCTAGCCCATAAAAAGGGGCTTAAAAATTACAGCGAGAGGCGCTTTCATTGGCAAGAAAAATATCTGCCCAACCATCAGGGTCTGTCCGCCTTATTGGTGGCAAATGGCGCAGTCGGCAACTAACCTTTGTGGCCACTAACGGGTTGCGTCCCACTGGAAGCCGAATTAGAGAGACTCTATTCAACTGGCTCGCGCCAAGTATTGAAGGCGCTAACTGCCTAGATCTGTTTGCTGGCTCTGGAGCACTGTGCTTTGAGGCGCTCTCTAGAGGCGCTAAATACTGCGCCGCGCTTGAAAGCAACCGCGAAGCAATCTCTCAATTAATGGCCAACCAAACCAAACTTGACGCAGATAATTTAAAAATTATTTCAACTGACACCCGAGTTTTTTTAACTCAAGCCAATTCTGGAGCGAAATACGATGTGGTATTTTTAGATCCGCCATTCGATCAGGGGTTACATCAACAAATCTGCCAATTACTCACTGAGGGTAACTGGCTGGCTTCCAAGGCCTTAATTTACTGTGAACTGCCCCTATCTCAGGCTCAATGTATGCCCTCAAGCTGGCAATTATTAAAAGATAAAACCGCCGGCAATGTACACTTTTGTCTTTTTACATACGTTGAGCAAAATAGTTAATTTAAGTAAGATGCTGAACCTTACTATAAAGGGCAAAACGGCAAGCCTATGAAAACCATAGTTTATCCAGGTACATTTGATCCAGTGACCAACGGGCATATTGACCTTGTTGAGCGCGCATCTAAACTATTCGACAAGGTGGTGATTGGCATTGCCAGCAGCCAACGCAAAAGTCCCTTATTTACTATTGAAGAGCGAATCCAGCTAGCCGCGGAATGCCTGCAACATGTACCCAACCTTGAAATTCATGGCTTTAATTGTCTGCTGGTTAATTTCGTAAAAGAATATAAAGCCGACGCGATTATGCGAGGTCTGCGCGCTGTGTCTGACTTTGAATATGAATTTCAGCTGGCTAATATGAACCGCGCCCTATCCCCTGAAATTGAAAGCATTTTTCTCACCCCCTCTGAAAAATTTTCTTATATTTCTTCATCCTTGGTAAGAGAAATTTCATCGCTTAAGGGCGATGTATCACAATTTGTGCCCTCCAACGTGGCTGAAGCTCTAGCCGATAGGCTACAAAAAACCTAAGTTTGGCAACTAGGGCAAAATACCGAACTTCGCTGGCCCAGCCTTAACTCTTTAAGGCTGTTTTTACACTGATTACAGGGCTCTCCTGCGCGACCATATACATCGAGGGATTGTTGAAAGTACCCGGGCTGACCATCGCTATTGACAAAATCTCGCAATGTGGTGCCGCCCTGATGAATCGCCGCTGCCAGCACGTCTTTAATGTTTTTTGCCAGCAAACCGTAGCGCTTTTTTGAAATATTACAGGCCGCTCGATCGGGCCGTATACCACTGCGAAATAGTGCCTCTGTCGCATAGATATTACCCACCCCAACAACCACGGCATTGGTCATTATAAAGGGCTTAACCGCCAATTTTCGATTGCGAGAAACTGAGTATAAAAGATCGCCATCAAACGCATCGGACAACGGCTCTGGCCCAAGATTTTTAAGTTGGCCATGCTCAACCGAAGACCAAAGCCAGCATCCAAAACGACGGGGGTCATGGTAGCGCAGTGCTCGATTATTATTGAGCTGCATTTCAATATGATCATGTTTGCGCCAACTTGCGGATGGTTCGACAACACGCAGGCTGCCACTCATGCCGAGATGGATCAAGATCGACCCTCTATCCAGCTTAAGAATTATGTATTTTGCTCGACGGGTTAATTGCTGAATATTTTGCCCGCGCACAATTTCCTGAATATTCTCCGTTACCGGCCATCGCAAAGCGCTTTGCTTTACCGTTAAATCGGTGATTTTCTGGCCCTCTACATAGGGCGCGATTCCCCTGAGCGTGGTTTCGACTTCTGGCAGTTCAGGCATAGCTGTTAAATGAACGCTAAAAAGCGCTATGGTGATTAAAACTTTAAGAATAACATAGTAGCTCGGCGCCAAGCAGAAAGGAATCACTAGTATTTTTTTCAAATTACAGTAAAATCCTCAGCGTTGCCAAAGACCCATCGCATAGAGGCTTGAATAAGTATGGCTTTAGGAAAAAGACGCAAAGGGGAAGATGATTCCCAAATCGATCTAACACCCATGTTGGACGTGGTGTTTATCATGCTAATTTTCTTTATTGTCACGGCCTCTTTCGTTAACGAAACTGGTCTTAATGTGGATCGCCCACCGACCTCTGATCAGCCACCACCCGATTCAGAAAATACCAATATCGTTTTCCGTATATCTGAAAGTAACGACATTACCCTTGAGGGTCGGCGCATCGATATTCGCTCTGTGCGCGCTAACGTAGAACGCCTGCACGCAGAAAAACCTGAAGCTAAGGTGGTCATTAATTCCCACCCAAAAGCTAAAACTGAAGTCTTTGTTATGATTTCTGATCAGGCGAGAGAAGCGGGCGTCTACAATATTTCTCTATCCACAGAATAATATAAACCTCCAATCTAGGCGCCAAACCTAAATTTAAGCCTATTCGTTAAGGTCTTGCTTTTGCCCATGGCTGTGCGATTATGGGTACATAGCTAAATAGGCGTGGAAACTCATTGGTGGTCAAATATGATCCATTTAGATCTGGATTCGATTGTCGAGCTGAAAAAAAACCTGCCCGAATTTGATCCTTCGGCGAACCCACTATCAACCCTAGACCCTGGGCTACAAGCCTACTTAACACTTTACAAGCTTCCCCCGCCAAGCACCTTTCTCAACTTTTATGCTGGGACCATTGAAATTAACCATCAATCAATTTTTGCCGCTGCTTGGCAGCCATCTAAACCCACGGGAACCGCGATCATTGTTCACGGCTATCTGGATCATCTCGGTTTATATAACCATCTAATAGAGCGTTTAGTTAGCCAAAATCTATCGGTGGTCTGTTTCGATTTGCCGGGGTTTGGACTGTCTGATGGAGCGCGCGCTTTTATTGAGGATTTTGCAGACTATACCCATGTGCTAGAGACTCTGCTTAGCCTTTGCCAAAAACAGTTTTCCGCCCCCTTTCATGGTCTGGGGCAAAGTACTGGCGGTGCTATTTTGCTCAAACACTTATTGGATAGCGATCCAAAAGCCGATTACCCGTTCAAATCGCTCAATCTTCTCGCCCCGCTACTACACCCCAAAGGCTGGTGGTTTAATCGTTACCTACTGCACTTAATTAAGCCTTTTCGTAAATCTTTAGTCCGGCGGTTTGGGCATAGCTCTCAGGATGCTGAATTTTTAGCTTTTATCCGCCAAAGCGATATTTTGCAGCCAAATGTTATGCCATTGCCGTGGTTTGTGGCGGCAGATAAATGGGCGCGCGAATTTGAAGGCTGTGAGGGCAATGATTTTCCAGTTAATATTATTCAGGGTGACGCTGATAAAACCCTTGATTGGAAATACAATATGCGCACCTTCAAACAAAAGCTGCCCAATATGAAGTTACATATGATTAATAATGCCAACCACCATATGGCGAATGAAATTCAGACTCTTCGAAATGAAATCTTCGATGCGATCGATCTCTAATCGACAATTTTATTAGTGGCCGTAGACCATTTCAGGCAACCAAGTAGCCAGCTGCGGCCAAATTGCCAGAAGTATCATCAGCACTATTTGCATCAAAATAAATGGAATAACGCCGCGATACATGGCGGATGTTTCAACTGAAGCAGGCGTCACACCGCGCAAATAAAATAGCGCAAAACCAAAGGGCGGCGTCAAAAAGGATGTCTGCAAATTTATAGCGATCATCACCCCAAGCCACACTGGATCTAATCCCATAGCCAACAACACCGGGCCAACGATAGGAATTACCACAAAGGTAATTTCGATAAAATCCAAAATAAACCCGAGCAAAAAGATAACCACCATAACTAACAGCGTTGCCCCCAATACCCCACCGGGAAGATCGGCAAAGAATTGTTCGACAATTTCCTCGCCACCAAAGCCGCGAAAAACCAGTGAAAATACCGCGGCACCAATCAGGATTAGGAACACCATCGAGGTTACTTTGGTGGTGTCCTGCACCACTTCGCGCAATCGCGATAAACTCAAACGGCCTTTAATTGCCGCCAATAGTATGGCGCCAAAGGCACCAACCCCAGCCGCCTCGGTGGGCGTGGCGGCTCCGGCGAGAATCGAACCCAATACGGCAATAATCAAACCAACGGGTGGCAATAAATCTGCCAGTACACTGGCCAACTGAGCAGATGCTTGGCTATGGGTTGTAGATAAGGCAACATCCAACTTGGGACGCGCCACAAACACCACATAGCTTATATACATCACAACCAAAATCAGACCGGGAACTATAGCGCCTACAAACAAATCGCCAATAGACACAGTTTTCGGGGTAAATATTCCCATATTCAACTGCGCCTGCTGATAGGCACTGGATAGGGTGTCGCCCAATAAAACCAAAGCGATAGAAGGCGGGATAATCTGCCCCAAGGTGCCAGTAGCAGCGATAATTCCAGTGGCCTGTGCGCTGGAATAGCCCCTGTTTAGCATAGTTGGCAACGACATCAACCCCATAGTCACTACGGTGGCACCGACAATACCGGTGCTGGCTGCCAAAAGGGCCCCCACCAATACCACTGAGACACCTAAACCACTGCGAAACCCACCAAACAGGTCGGCCATACTGCCGAGCAGATCTTCGGCTAGGCGGGACTTCTCTAACATAATCCCCATCAACACAAATAGTGGCACCGCAATTAAGGTGCCGTTTTCCATAATGCCAAATAGCCGATTGGGTAAGGCTTGTAAAAAAGCGGGATCAAAATGGCCGGTTACCATGCCGATCAGCGCGAACAGCAACGCCGTGCCAGCCAGCGAAAAAGCCACTGGATAACCCACTATCAGCACTAGGCAGACGGCGACAAACATAATAAAAGGAATCCACTCAGCCATTACAATCGTTGCTCTGAATTGCTTGTCGATATCTCAGTGTCGCCCTGTTTAAGGACAACAATGCTATTTAAAATTTCCGCAATACCCTGCAGGCCGAGAGTAATAGGCATCAAAATCATCAATGTCTTTAGCAGATAGACCGCGGCTATGCCCCCAGTTTCCGAAGAGCTTTCCCTGATGCTCCAACTGGCCATCACATAATCCCAGCTACCTATGAGTATCAACAGGCAAAAGGGGATTAAAAACACCGCCGCGCCCACTAGGTTGACCATGGCTTTGCGGCGCGGTGAATAGTTGCGATAGAAAATATCCACCCGCACATGGCCGCCCTGTTGCAGGGTAAAGGCCAACCCCAACATAAAGATAACTGCATGCACATAGGTCACCGATTCCTGAGTAGCAATCGAGCCTATACCCAACAAATATCTGGATAAAACCACCGTGATAACCAGCGCAACCAACAGCAGGCACAGCCATGAAATAATACGGCCAACTGCGTCGGTAAAACGATTAATGTACGCTGTAATTTTTGATAAAAAAACCATTGGCGTATTCTACCTAATTTTTACTGAGACCAAGGATATTTTTATGGGGTAGAATAAGCCATAGGCAAATTTTAAATTTAGGGCAGTTATTAATACGATGCTTACCATTATTTCTCCAGCCAAAAAATTGGACTATAGCCAGCCGGCACAGATTCAACATCATAGCCAACCACAGCTTTTGCAGCATTCCGAGTTGCTATCAAAGGCGTTAAAAAACCTATCGCCTCAGGCTATCTGTTCATTGATGGGGCTCAGCGACAAACTGGGCGCGCTTAATTATGAGCGCTTCCAAGCTTGGCAAACACCTTTTTCCACAGACAATGCCAAGCAGGCGATACTGGCTTTTAAGGGCGATGTTTATCAAGGCTTAGATGCGGAGAATATGACCACAGAGGCATTGGATTGGGCGCAGGATAATCTTCGCATCCTGTCTGGCCTATATGGCTTATTGCGCCCCTTGGATTTGATGCAGCCCTATCGATTGGAGATGGGCACTAAATTTGCCAATAGTCGTGGCTCTGATCTCTACCAGTTCTGGGGGGATATTATTACTCAGAAAATCAATGATCTATTGGCGGTCTCAGCTAATTCGGTACTGGTCAATCTGGCCTCTAATGAGTATTTTAAGTCGGTGCAACATAAAAACATTCAGGGTGAAATAGTGACCCCAGTATTTATGGACAAGAAGGCGGATAAATTCAAAATTATCAGCTTTTTCGCCAAGCGCGCACGCGGCTTGATGAGTGCCTTTATTATTAAAAACAGAATTACCGAGGTCGAACAACTCAAAGCTTTTGACTCGGCAGGCTACAGCTTTAATCAAGCCATGAGTGAGGGCAATAAGTGGGTGTTTTGTCGCGCTCAGTAGCTACAATTGATAATCCAACGCCAAGCTGATAAAAATCACCATGCCGACGCGATGGTTGTTTAAGAACGCCTTAAAACAACCCTCGGCATCACGGG
>Ga0066379_10000283_pt1 | contig 11574 bp, 10 predicted proteins | sample Knorr_S23_td_250_FD_70951 | JGI IMG/M metagenome (GOLD analysis project Ga0066379, IMG submission 70951) | Marine microbial communities from Southern Atlantic Ocean transect - Knorr_S23_td_250_ad_251m_LV_A | ecosystem: Environmental > Aquatic > Marine > Oceanic | place: Southern Atlantic ocean...
GGGTTCGACTCCCTCTATCCGCACTAAGCTCGCTTTAACTAGTGAGCTTTTTTATGTGGACTATTTTTAATCAGATAGAATTACATTATCTGGAAATTTTTCAAGAATGAAAGTCTTTAAATTTGGTGGTGCTTCAGTAAAAGATGCTGCGGGTGTTAAAAATGTAGCGAAAATCCTTTCAAAGTACAAGGATGATAAGCCTTTGGTGGTAATTTCTGCCATGGGAAAGATGACCAATGCACTCGAAGAAGTTGCGCGAGCGTTCTATTTAAAACAAGATGATGTTTCTGATAAATTAAATTTTGTTAAAGAATTTCACAGTAAGTTTCTTAAAGAATTATTTGAAGAGGGTCATCCGATTTTTGATGCTGTATCCAATTTATTAGTTGAAATAGAGTGGGCTTTAGAAAGCGAGTCTCGTCCGGATTATCCTTTTGAGTACGATCAAATTGTGTCTGTTGGAGAGTTGTTGTCTACCACCATTGTAAGTGCTTATTTAAAGGAAATTGGTATTGATAATGATTGGTTGGATGCCCGAGATGTAATAAAAACGGACAATAAGCATCAGTCAGCAGTTATAAATTGGGATCTTACAACGGCGTGTATTCAAGAAAAAGTTAACACGGACAGATTAACGATCACCCAAGGGTTTATTGGTTGTACTTCAGAAAACTTTACGACTACTTTAGGTAGAGAGGGCTCAGATTACAGTGCTGCCATTTTTGCAACGGTTTTAGGAGCTAAAAAATTAGTGATCTGGAAAGATGTTATCGGAGTACTCCATGCAGATCCTCGCTATTTTGACGATGCAAAAAAGGTAGAGAAACTATCTTTTCAAGAAGCAATAGAGTTGGCTTTTTACGGAGCTTCAGTTATCCATCCTAAAACACTTCAACCCTTAAAACGTAATCGTATTCCTTTACAAGTACGTTCTTTTATCGATCTGGAACAAAAAGGAACCTGGGTTGCAGAGGATGAAGTTACTTATCCGGATACCGCATTTTACATTTTGAAAAAAAATCAAACCTTGTTATCTATTTCTGCAAGTGATTTAGATTTTATTGTTGAGAATCATCTTTCATCCGCGTTTCAGATATTAGCGAAGTACAATGCTAAAGTAAATTTGGTTCAAAACTCGGCAGTATCTTGTTATTTCGCTTTGGATGTGGATGATCTACAAATTGAAGCCTTAGTTGAAGAGTTGTCTAAGCACTTTAAAGTGAAATACAACAGCGGCTTAGATCTGTTAACGGTTCGTCACTATCAAGATGAAGATGTAAATCTATTACTCGAAGACAAAGAAGTATTGCTGACTCAAAAAAACAGAACGACCATACAGGTGTTGTATAAGTAAACACGGATGTAATTTCTAAGCTTTAGCCAGAGTAATTACTGAGCATTTGCAATCCATTTTATTTTGAATTGTTTTAATACATGCTTCCATCGTTGCCCCCGTGGTAAAGATGTCGTCAACTAAAAGAATGTGTTTTCCTTTGAATGCTTCGTCGTTTACAACTTTGAAGGCTGTGTTTACATTGTCCCAACGTTCCAATCGGTTTTTGTTTGTTTGACTTTCGGTAAATTCTATGCGTTGTAGGCTTTGAGAGTCAATGGGTGTAGAACTAATATTTTGAATGCCTTTAGCAATCAAATTACTTTGATTAAAGCCACGTATTTTTAACTTTTTTGGATGTAATGGTACCGGGATGATGCTATCAATTTCCTGAAAAAACCCATCACCTAATTTAATAGCCAATTGCTCAGCTAAGTACACGGCCAATTTTTTTTGATTTTGGTATTTTATGGAATGAAGGATCTGTTGTATGCCTTCTTTTTTGGTAAAGTCAATAAAGAAAGCTGCTTTTTCCACTTTAACTCTACCGCGCAATGCCTTTTGAATTTTACGGGTATTGGGATGAGATTCATAGATCAGGTGGATCTCACATTTCAAACACAACTCATCTTTGAGGTTAACAACGGGCTTCGAGCAAGCTCCACAAAGTTTAGGGAAAAATAGATTGAGGATATTATGTATTATCATTGTATTCATTATTTCTTTCAATTAAAGATAGTTTTTAATGACTAATTATTAATGATCAATTTTTAGGTTTATTTTTTACTAAAAGTGGACACCTGACAGCTTATTTCCAATTATTAATTAGTTATCATTCATTATTAATTAACTTATCTTTCGGCATTAAAAACAGCTACAATGGCAACAATAATATCCTATAACGTAAACGGAATTCGGGCGGCTTTAAAAAAGGGCTGGGCAGAATGGGCAAGAGCTACAAATGCTGATGTGATCGGTTTACAGGAGACCAAAGCACAACCCGATCAATTGGATTTATCGGTTTTCGAAGATTTGGGTTATCACCATTATTGGTTTTCGGCTCAAAAGAAAGGTTACAGTGGTGTAGCTTTGTTGTGTAAGGAGAAACCTTTGCATGTAGAATACGGTTGTGGAATTGAAAAATACGATTTCGAAGGTCGGGTGATTCGAGCCGATTTTAAAGACTATTCAGTTATTTCGGCATATTTTCCTTCAGGGACTACCGGAGGTGTGCGACAAGATTTTAAAATGGAGTTTTTAGTAGATTTTCAGGAATACATCAATGTCTTAAAAAAGGATATTCCAAATCTGATTATTTCAGGAGATTACAACATTTGTCATGAAGCCATAGATATTCATAATCCGGTAGCGAACAAAAAAACTTCAGGGTTTTTGCCGGAGGAAAGGGCTTGGGTTAGCGGTTTTATTGAAAGTGGTTTTACAGATAGCTTTCGGCATCTTAATAAAGACCCGCATCATTATTCGTGGTGGAGTTACAGAGCTGCTGCTAGACAAAGAAATAAGGGCTGGAGAATCGATTACCATATGATTAGTGATACCCTTTTACCACGCTTAAAAAGAGCGGCTATTTTACCTGAGGCAAAGCATTCAGATCATTGTCCGATTTTGGTTGCCATAGATTAAAAACAAAAAATGCCCCGAGCGGGGCATTTTTTATGAAGCATATTTAAATTTAATACACGATGACTTGTTTTGTTTCCCGGTAATTGCCAATGGTACAATTTAAGAAGTACAAGCCTGGTTTTAGATCGGGATTTAAAGTTTTTAGATCGATTTGATGTTGTCCGGCTTTGTAATTGTTACTCATCGAACAAATTTCTTTTCCTAGTACATTTACAAGTTTTAATTCAATCTTGTGGGTATTGAGTACATTAAACTGAATGACCGCATTTCCATTATTTGGGTTGGGAAATACTTCTAAATGGATATTAGAAGCTGTTAGTTCATCGATACTAAGGTTGGGAACACCAAAGCGGATATTGTCTATATACAAGTATGTTCCATTACTTCCGGAAAATTCAAATAATGCTCGTACTTGCGGGTCTCCTATCCAGGTATTTAAATTTATTTTTTGTTCCTCCCAGAGTGCATCTGTAGGATTAAATTCGAGGGCATAAATAGTTGAAACGGTAGTTAAATCATCAGTATCCTTTGTAAGTCTATCAGTCCAGGTATTTCCACAGTCACTAGATATTTTCACTTTAAGTTCGTCAGCACTTTCATGATCTTTACGAGCATAAGCATAATCGTAATACATATAGCAAGGAGCCGGAACATTAGATAGGTCAAATACAGGTGTGTAAGCTTTTCGTATTCCATGTTCTATGAAATCGTAACTTTGAATACGAATAGATCCATCGGAAGTAGTACTTCCCAAAGTATTCCAGTGCCATGTTTCCCCTTCAAAATATTCTTCTACGTACCAGTTAGCGGATTGGTTTGGATTTGAAGGAAATTCATTTGAACCAAAGCTGATGGTATTTGGGGCAGTGAGTAATTCAGATTGATTTTGGACGTAAATTGCATTTTCTATGGTTTTACTGTTTGTTCCTCCTGTAGTAGTGATTGCGAGACTTACATCGTGTAAGCCGGCTTCGCTATAAGTAACCACCGGATTTTCCTCAGTAGATGTTGATGGCGTTCCACCGATAAAAGTCCATTCATAGCTTATAGCAGTGTCGTAATTCCAGGATAAATTTTCCCATTTAACTTCTTGCGTAGGGCAGGTTACCGATGATTCACTTTTAAAGTCAATAGTAGCCAGACAGTCCGGAGCTACGTAATCTTCATGTACGCCGGTGAGCATTAGGTTTTCATTTGTTGGTAAATTGTTTCTGGCTGCTTTAGACCATATGTATCCGGTTTCAAGTGCCGTTCTCATTTTGTCTTTTTGTCCCTTGGTATACATGATGGCACATGAAGAATAGTCCATGTAGTTTTGTACGTTGTCTAAGCTCTCACAGGTGTTTTGTGTTAAATGACAATAACCAGTAGCGGAACCAATGGTGTTGGGTGTGTCTTCTATGTAGTCATCAGTGTCGCAATTTTCTTCCAGGTCATTGTCATTGGCATCTCCCCATGTATGAGGTAAACCCAGGTAATGTCCTATTTCATGTGTTAAGGTACGCGAAGAAAAATTGTTTCCGTCTGAGGCTCCAATACTTCCAAATTGTGATGCTAAAACAACAACCCCCGCATTGGCATCATTATTTGGTGCTGAACCGGGATAGTAAGAATAGCCACCTACACCACTTTCAATATCAGAAACTACCCAAATATTGAGGTACATTCTAGGATTCCATTTTATGAGTTCTTTTACATTTTCGCCAGCGATGTTTGTAAGTTGTGTATAGGTTCTGGTAATTCCTTTGGTGCATTTTCCGGCAGTGTCGAGTCTAGCTAATTTAAATTCAACACCAATATTTGCTGCGATGTTTTGAAATTCATCTATTACATCGGAGGTGTCGCTATTCATTTTATTATAATCCTCATTGATAATTCGTATAGCATCGTGAATTTGTGCGTCAGAGATATTGGTGTTTTCACCGGTATGCATTACATGTACTACGACGGGAATTACATGAATTTCATCTTCGGTTTTTCGAAAAACATCGTTCGCCAGAATAGAGTCTGCTTGCTGTTTCAGTAATTCTCGGTTATTTAATAATTCAGGTTCGGCTTCCAGAGCTTTTTGCACCATTTCATCTGTTCCACAAAGCTTATAGTCTTGTGCAAATAGGAGTGTGCTGAATAACAAACCGATGGAGAATAAATTTAGTTTCATGGACTAATCATTTTATTTACACAAATCTAGTAAATTTAGTGCTGATCAATAAATTAACAATGTGGAACTTAAGTGTTCCCCGGGCTTAATTTTTGTGTTACTCTTTTTTCAGTCGAGTGTATCCTTTAGAAATTAAAAGAGGAACATAAATATTGGAATCGTTTTACTTTAAGCGTGTTTCTTTTAAATTGATGCGTTCACCGAAAAAATATTGGGCACTTTGTTCAAAAGAATCGGTGTAGTCCGATACATGGAATTCATATGTTTGACTGCTTTCAGAATTGGTTAACAAATCGGTATCCGTAAGTTTTTTCTTAATGTGTTTCGAAACAATTCTTGCTGAGTTTACAATTTCTACAGCACCTTTGTAGTACTGTTTTATTTCTTCTTCGATGAGTGGGTAATGTGTGCAACCTAATATTAAATGGTCGATATTTAGTAACTCACCTTTTTCAAGATAGTTGGAAAGAATCGTGTTCGATATTTTATTTTGGTAAAAGCCTTCTTCTATCATAGGGACTAAAAGAGGTGTGGCTAATGATTTTGTTTCAAGTTCAGGATGATGTGCTTTTATTTTAGAGGCATACACATCTGATAGGATGGTGTTTTTTGTACCAATTATTCCTACAGATCGAGCTGCAGACTTGCAAGTAAAATCTATTACCGGATCGATAACATTCACTGCAATGGCTTTGTCTTTACATAAGGCCCTTACTGCATTAAAAGCTAAAGCCGAAGCCGTATTACATGCAATAACAACCATTTTGCAATTTTGCTTGAGCAGAAAGTTGGTAATATTTTTACTAAAGTGAATAATGGCATCCTGCGATTTGTCACCGTAGGGTAGGTGTTTGGTGTCTCCAAAATAGATGATGCGTTCATTGGGCATCAATTTGGCAATTTGATGTCCAACGGTTAATCCTCCGATTCCGGAGTCAAAAATGCCTATGGCGCTTGTTTTATTCATCCAAAAAAAACATCCCCGAAGGGATGTTAAATTTTATAAAGACTGTTTATTCGATCCCTAATTTAGCTTTCACCAAAGGCATGATATCCCGTGATTCTTCTCCGTAAACAATAGATCCTAAGCTAATGTCGAAGATGTAAGTATAACCTTTTTCTTCAGCGACTGCATTAATTGCGTTTTGTGCTTTTTCAAGAAGAGGAGCAAGAACTTCATTTCTCTTTTGCTGAACACCTTCCTGACTTGTTTGTTGAAATTGTTGAATGCGAAGTTCAAGGTCTTGAATTTCCTTGATCTTAGCTTCTTTTACAATATCAGTCATCAAAGCTTCGTTTGCCTGAAACTCTCCTGCCTTAGTTTGGTATTCGCCATACATGGCCTGAAGCTGAGATTCCAGCATTTGGCTGTATTCTTGTATTTCTTTATCAGCGTCGGCTGTTTCAGGCATAATCATTAGTAGTTGTTCAGAATGAATATGACCAAATTTATCTTGTGCGAAGATGTTGCTTGTTAAACAAGTAAGTGCTAATAGTGCAATTGATGTAATTTTTTTCATTTTGTTGTTGTTGAGATTAATAGTTATATCCTAGTTGATCAAGAATTTTTTCACTTTTATCAAGGTTCTCATCGGAATAAAGCATCAATAAGTCGCTGGACTTATCGAAAATGACACTATACTTTCCTTTTTCAGCATATTCCTGAACAGCGGTATAAATTAGGTTTTGAATAGGTCTGATGAGTTCTTCTTGTTTTTTGTACAGATCACCATCTGTACCAAATCTTTGTTGTTGAAGTTCTTTAACTTCTTTTTCTTTTTGAATGATCTCGTCTTCACGAGCCTGACGCATTTTGTCGGTAAGCAAGACTTTGTCTGTTTGATAGGCGCGGTAAAGTTTATCGATTTTTTGATAAGCAGCCTCAATATCTTCTTGCCATTGGTAAGAAAGATTGTCTATTTCTTCTTTAGCCTGTTTGTATTCCGGAATGTGTTCTAAGATGAACTGCGAGTCTACATAGGCAAACTTTTGAGCCTGGCTACTGCCTGCAAAAATGAAAATACTTAGTATTAATAGAATCCTTTTCATAGAGCGAATTTATATAAATTAAAATTGTTGACCAATGGTGAAATGTGTTTGCCAGCCACTCTTTTCAAGTGAACCCGGTAAGGGATCGTAACCATGTCCAAAATCAAAGCCTAGCAAACCAAACATAGGCATGAAGATGCGAATACCCATCCCCATAGATCTTTTCACCTCGAGAGGATTGAAGTTTCTGAAGGATCCCCAGGCATTTCCTGCTTCGGCAAATGCGGTGGCGTATATGGTAGAGCTTGGGTTTAGTGATAGTGGGTAACGTAGCTCAAGGGTGTATTTGGCGTAAATGCTGGCACCGCCTTCTGCTTCAAGGTGATTTGAAATGGAGTGGTCAGCATAACCTCTTAAAGCAATCATTTCCTTCGCATTTAAACTGTATCCTGTTGAAAGACCACTACCACCTACATCAAAACGTTCAAATGGAGGAATACCAACTTCAGAATTATAGGTACTTAAAAAGCCAAATTCACTATGAGCTTTAATAACTAGATTAGCAAAAGGGTTTGCATACCAGGTCCCATTTAATTTAACTTTAAAGTATTCCAGCCACTCATGTTTTTCGTCTAGTGACATGGTTGAGTAATCTTTGTTATTTAAAAGAGAGTATGGCGGTGTAAATTGTCCTGTAAAGGTAAATTTAGAACCTGTTTTTGGGAATATGGGATCGAATATTGAGCTCCTGGAAAGAGCGGTTCTGTAGTTGATGTTTTTAAATATTCCATAGTTAAAGCCAGCAATGGAACGACTAAAATTTTCTAAATGATATTTTTGGAAGCTGATTGCTTGACTTGCTGAGAAGTAGTCATCAGGCCAACGCAACCTTTTTCCCAGACCTAAGCTAATTCTTGTAATATCCATTTTGTTATCAACCGCACCCCTACCATAGTCTTGTATGGAGTGGTTCGCAGAAAAGGTTAAAGAATTTGGTTTGTTGCCTCCCAGCCAGGGTTCTGTAAAAGAGAAAGAGTAGCTTTGGTAGTAAGTGCCGTTGGAGCTGGTTCTAAGTGATATTCTCTGGCCGTCTCCAGAAGGTAAAGGACTCCAGGTGCTTTTATTAAATATGTTTTTTATAGAAAAGTTGTTAAATGTTAATCCAAGAGTACCCATAACGCGTCCGGCACCCCATCCTCCTTGCAGTTCAATCTGGTCAGATGGTTTTTCTTCTACACTGTATTCAATATCCACATTCCCGGTTTGAGGGTCCGGCTTTGGTGTAACCCCCAGTGTTTGAGGGTTAAAATAATTTAGTCGATTTAGCTCCTCCTGCGATCGAATGATGTCTGAACGACGGAAAAGTTCTCCCGGCTTCGTTCTTATTTCACGCATAATTACATGCTCATTGGTTTTGGTATTCCCAACAACAGAAACTTTATTGATTGTGGCCTGCTTACCCTCGTAAATTCTAATTTCAAAGTCAATAGAATCTTTTTCTACCAATATCTCTACAGGATCAATATTAAAGAAAAGATAACCATCGTCCATGTACAAAGAGCTAATGTCTGTTCCTGACATACTCATTTGCAGGCGTTCATTCATCATCTTTTCATCATAAACGTCACCGGCTTTAATTCCCAGCAATTGGTCCAAGTATTTTGAATTGTATTTTGTATTGCCCAACCAATCAATATTTCTGAAGTGGTATTGAATTCCTTCTTCAATGACAATATTTATTTCGATTAAATTTTCAGAAATACTGAAGATATCTTTTTTGACGATTCGGGCATCTCTAAAGCCTTTTTCATTGTAAAGACTGATAATTTGTTCTAAATCGGTTTTAAAAGCTTCATCTAAAAATTTTGAAGCTTTAAAAATTCGGTAGAATTTTTTTTCTTTTGTTTCTTTAAGTTGGCGCTTTAATTTTTTGGTAGAAAATTGTTTAGTACCAAAGATGTTAATTTGATTGACTTTAACCTTTTCGCCTTTATTAATGTTGACATCTAAGATAATACCTGACACAGTATTGGTGTCAACAATTTGGTTAATTTCAACGTTTGTGTTTAGATAACCTTTATCGTTAAAATATTCTTGAACGATGTGTTTGGTATTGTTGATTAAGTTTTCGGTAACAATTTTACCTCTTGCTAATTCAATTTTGTCTCTAATATTATCTACTTCAGATTTTGAGACACCTTTAAAACCAAATTTGGAAAGTTTAGGAAGCTCTTCAAGATGAATTTCCAGAAAAATATTGTTTCCCATTACCTTGCTAACATCGATGTGGATGTTAGCAAATAAATTTTGATCCCATAATTTTGTCACGGCTTTCGAAAGATCTTCGCCGGGCACCATAATTTTGTTTCCTACGTTTAATCCTGATAAGGTGATGATGGCATTTTTATCCAGATTTTGTATTCCCTCTACAGTAATTTCACCGATTTCATATTCTACCGGTCTTTCGTAAGATATGTTATTTAGATTGTCCCCTAAATTAATCTGAGCACATAAAGAGCTCGAAATTAAGAAGAGTAAACAACTTATAAAGTGTGTGTTTTTCATTTTAATTTTTTATCTGTTCGGTAGTCTTACCAAATCTTCGTTCTCTGTTCTGATATTCAGCGATAGCTTCGAAAAAATCAGCTTTCGTAAAATCAGGCCACAATTTAGGGCTAAAATACAACTCTGCATAGGCTATTTGCCATAATAAAAAGTTGCTGATTCTATATTCGCCACTTGTTCTGATCAGTAAATCAGGATCTGGATAATCTGAAGTGTAAAGCTCATTAGAGAAAGATGTTTCATTAATATCTTCAGGATTTATTGTTTTGTCTGCAATTTTTTGTGCGATATTCTTTATCGAATTTATGATTTCCAGTTTTGAACTATAACTTAGCGCAAGCACCAGCTTAAGTCCGGTATTTCCAGATGTTTCTTTAATAATTTCAGTTAATTTATTGCGGCAACCCTTTGGCAAAGCATTAGTTTCTCCAATGGTTTGAAGCTGAATGTTATTTTTTTGAAATGTAGAGAGTTCCTTATTTAAAGCAGATACCAACAATTCCATAAGTGCATTTATTTCAGCTTTAGGCCGATTCCAATTTTCCGTAGAAAAGGCAAATAGTGTAAGTACCGAAATACCAAGTTCTACGGATGCTTCAACAATTTCTCGTACAGATTTTACACCATTCTTGTGGCCAATTGTTCTAAGAAGCCCATTTTTTTTTGCCCATCGTCCATTTCCGTCCATAATAACGGCAACGTGTTTCGGAATATTGTCTTTATTAATATTTTTTAACATATTATTCATTTAAGGTAGTAATGCCTTAGGGCATTTTTTCGGTTTGTTTTTAATCTTATAAGTTATTGTAAATCCGGTAAAATTGTACCAATCATTATTGTTTGGGTTTCCTCTTGTTTTGCCTGCTACCACATCGGTACCCGGATTAGCCATTTCTACAGCTTCTTCCGACAGGTAGTTTTCATCTACATAATATCCGCTTACATCATCCAAATAGTCGGTTTGTGCAGCGCGCCAGATCCATTCAATACTTAGGGCGAGTTTTTTTCCAATATTAGCTTTGTAGCCTAAGCCGAAAGGAATAGCCCAATTGCTAAGACTGTATTTATCGATATTTGATGCAGGTGTTCCTTGTCCTTCAGTTCCCAAACTCTGGAGGTCTACCCACTTACCAATTTTATTTTGTGCTTGTGGATTAAAAGCTAAAAAAGAAAGTCCTGCAAAAACATAAGGGCTGTAAACGGTTTTCCTTTTTCGAATCATAAACCTGTGAAAGTTAAATTCGAGGCCTATGTTTATGTCGATAATTCGCGATCGGAAACTCAGATTACGAGCTTGTGTGTTTGAATGTTTAGACAGGGCATCGTCGGCTTTTATTGTGCCGACCTGAAGGCTTGATCGGAAGCTGAGATAGTCGTGAAAATTAATTTTATGTACAAATCCTATGGCGGGCGATTGATGGAGAAGAACTCCGCCGATTTTGTTGTGACCTATATCGCCATGGTAACCCGAACTACCCAAAAACACCCCAAACTCATTTTTTTGAGCCAGTGATACTCCGGAAACAAAGAGTATAAGAGTAGTAAGGATATATTTAATCATGATTTTCCCTCTTAAAAGGCTGCAAATATAGTGATTTACTTGTGTTTATGGGGTTTAATTACGTTTGTCTAAGCCCCAAAGGAGTTTGTTGCGTAGTGTACTGGAAAAGTCCTGAGTATCAGTTTCTACCATATTAATTTTGAAAGTTTCTTTTTTGATGATTAATTCAACACCTGCATCAATGGTCTGGATCCTTGAATCAAGTGCTACTAAAAATTGATTTGCTCTACCTTCAACTTTTACTTTAATTTCATATTTATCACTAATAACGAGAGGACGTACATTTAAATTGTGTGGAGCTATAGGCGTAATGATAAAGTT
>Ga0066379_10000288_pt1 | contig 11455 bp, 12 predicted proteins | sample Knorr_S23_td_250_FD_70951 | JGI IMG/M metagenome (GOLD analysis project Ga0066379, IMG submission 70951) | Marine microbial communities from Southern Atlantic Ocean transect - Knorr_S23_td_250_ad_251m_LV_A | ecosystem: Environmental > Aquatic > Marine > Oceanic | place: Southern Atlantic ocean...
GTTATTGCTTCCAGAACATTGTTAACTGCACCTTGATTATCTTCAAAGGTTTTTCTTGCGTTAGCGCCAAGCATGTCTCTTCTCGAATCATTTATTAGTAGTTCAGAAATTGTCTGCATTAACTCATCAGCATTCGTTACTTGAATCGACGCTTCATTTTCTAAAAGCTGTTTTGAAATCTCTTCAAAGTTATAAATACTTGGGCCAAAAATGATTGGCTTTGACAACGAGGCAGCCTCAAGCATATTTTGACATCCATTATCAGTAAGACTCCCACCAATAAAGGCAATATCACTGATAGAGTAATAAGCCAGCATCTCTCCCATGCTGTCTCCAATGAGAATATCAGTATCTTCATTGCAGTCCTCACCTTTGGATCTTCTTTTGACTTTGAGACCAGCCGCCTTAGCAATATTGGCTGCCTCCTCAAACCTTTCAGGGTGTCTTGGAACAATAAGAAAAAGAGAGTTAAAGCGACTCTTATATTTGAGATAATTCTCAATGATTAATTTTTCTTCACCATCCCTAGTGCTTGCAAAAACGACCACACTTCTTTCACCAGTCATCTGTTTCAATGAATTGACTAAATCGGTGTCAATTGAAGCATTGATATCAAATTTAAGACTCCCAGTTGTGAGTAATTTTTCTTTATTAGCACCCAACGTAATCAAGCGATCTGATGAAAATGTATTTTGCGAACAAACTAGAGTGAACTTCCTGAGAGATTCATTGATTAATTTTGGAGATAATCTTTGATATTGATCAAACGATTTTTTTGACAAACGCGCATTGATAAGAGCAACAGGAATATTTTTTTCATTCAATAGATGGATTAAGTTCGGCCAAATCTCGGTCTCCATCAAAATGCAAATTTCTGGATTAATTTTGTTAAGAAAGGATTTAATTATTAGCTTAGAATCAAAAGGGAAAAAGCAATGATTCACCTTATCATTGTAGTGGTTTTTAACAGCGATTGAGCCAGTCATTGTTGTTGTTGAGATCAAAATTCTATGTTTTGGATACTCAACAAGAAGAACATCAATCAAAGGTTTTGAAGCATTAAACTCACCTACTGAGACACAATGAATCCATATCACCTTGCCTGATATTTTTTGGACGAATCCTAACTGATTTTTCAGCTTGAATTTCCATGATGGGTCATGAGAATCTTTAACAAGGATCTTTAAGAGGGCAAATGGAATACTAAGCCAAATGATGAGAGAGTATAGAAATCTATTCATTAAATGATTCGATTAGATAATATTTTTGAATTTTCATATAGTTAAATCCTTCAATTCACTTCTAAAGGGCTTATGAAAGGCAAAAAAGGTATAATAGTTCGCTGATATTATAGCTTTATCGTATAACTTTCATCACATCTATTTTTCTTAGAATGTTTCGTTACTATGATCTTGTCTAGAATTTTTTTATTTTTATTATAAAATTATGAAATTTGTCGATTCTGCGAGCGTTGTTGTTGAAGCTGGAAAGGGTGGTGCAGGATGCCTTAGCTTTCGTCGTGAAAAATATATACCTGACGGTGGCCCTGACGGTGGAGATGGTGGAGATGGTGGGAGTGTGTACTTTCGCGGCCAGGAAGGACTTAATACGCTCAGTGAGTTTCGTTACAATCGACTATATAGGGCTAAGAATGGTCAGCCCGGAATGGGAAGAGACCGAAGAGGGAAGTCTGCTGATGACCTTTACGTTGAAGTTCCTTTAGGTACAAAGATTATTGATCTTGCAACAGATGAGGTGATTGGAGAGATAACCCTTCATGATCAAAGTTTGCTTGTTGCTAAGGGCGGCTTTCATGGCCTCGGAAATGCTAGATTTAAATCATCAGTCAATCGTGCACCAAGACAAACCTCGCCAGGAACTCCTGGTGAATCAAGAGAAGTTGCATTAGAATTGAACATAATGGCTGATGTAGGGCTTTTGGGCATGCCTAATGCTGGAAAATCAAGCCTCATAAGGCAAATCTCAGGTGCTCGCCCCAAAGTCGCTGACTATCCCTTCACAACCCTTCATCCAAGTCTGGGAGTTGTAAAGGCGGGAAGCAACCATTTTGTGATGGCAGACATTCCAGGCTTATTAGAAAAAGCAAGTGAAGGAGTAGGCCTGGGATTTGAGTTCCTTAAACACCTTTCAAGAGCTAGAGCCCTGTTGCATGTGGTTGATATTCTTCCCTCAGATGGCTCTGACCCAGTTACTAATTATTTGACTATTGAGTCTGAATTAAAAAAGTTTGATGACGAGCTATACAAAAAACCTAGATATGTTGCTATCAATAAAATCGACTTAATTGAAGATAAAAAAAGGGATATAACGATTAAAGATTTCCTTAAAAAGATCAAATATAAAGGAAATGCGTTTAACATATCTGCATTAAATGGAATGGGCTGCAAATCGCTAATTTTTGGTTTGTATGACTTAATAGAGCAAAAAAATGAAGAATAAATGTTGGGTTGTAAAAATTGGGTCAGCCCTTTTAACAGAAAACGGCAAAGGAATTGACAAAGGTTTAATATCGAAGTGGGTGGAGCAGATTGTTGAGTTGCAATCCCATGAGATTGATGTCGTGTTGGTTTCAAGTGGATCTATTGTTGAAGGTATGAAGCGTCTAGGATGGAAAGATAAACCTAGCGACATCCATAAACTTCAAGCAGCAGCAGCTGTAGGACAAATGGGGCTAGTGCAGGCCTATGAATATTTATTTGCGAAACATCAAGTTCAAACTGCACAGGTGCTATTGACTCGTGATAATCTTTTGAATTCCAAGCGCTTTGATAATATTTCAGCAACCTTGACCAATCTACTAGAGTTTGGAATTGTTCCAGTAATTAATGAAAATGATACAGTTGCTACTGAAGAGATTAAGTTTGGTGATAATGATACCCTGGCAGCACTGGTTGCCAACTTTCTTAATGCTGAAAAACTCATCATATTGACAGATCAGCATGGCGTTTTTGATGACGATCCTCGAAAAAATATTGATGCTAACCTGATTAAAAAAATTCATTTTAATGATGAGACATTGGAAAGAGTCGCAGGAAAAACAGGCGGTGCTCTTGGTTCAGGCGGAATGTACTCAAAGGTGATGGCGGCAAAACAAGCTGCAACGTCAAAAACTATTTCGCATATTGCTTGGGGTAGAGAAAAAGAGGTTTTAACCAGAATTTATCAAGGTGAATATATAGGAACATTAATTCATTGCTAGCATATATTGGTTTAGGTTCAAACTTGCAGAATCCAAGGGCACAAATTGAAAATGCCCTGAACGCTCTTCGTTGTAGTGATGAAATAGAAGTCTCAAGTGTTTCAAGTCTTTACGAATCAAAACCGCTCCTTGATATGCCTGGCCCAAATTATATTAATGCAGTCTGTAAAATCAATACCACTCTCAGTGCGATTGATTTACTAGATATTTGTCAGACCATAGAAGACAATCAGAAAAGAGTTAGAGAGGTAAAATGGGGTTCAAGAACCATTGATTTAGATATACTGCTTTATGAACAACAAGTTATTTCAAGTGACCGTTTATCTATCCCTCATCCTGAAATGATTGATCGGGCTTTTGTGATGGTTCCTTTGTATGAAATTGACAAAGAAATAAATGTACCCCTATTAGGACCAGTTAGAACATTAATAGATAGAATTAACAAACTTGATGTAAAAAAACTATGAAGCATTCTGAGTTAAGTTTATTTAAAGAAAAGGATCAAAAAATTACCTGCCTAACTGCCTATGATGCATCAATGGCCAAACTCCTTGATCAGGCAGGGATTGATGCCATTTTAATTGGAGATTCACTGGGTATGGTTGTTCAGGGAGGAGAGAATACGCGTTCAGTTACAATGAATGATATGATCTACCACACCTCTATTGTTTCTGGTGCTTGCAGTGATGCGCTAATTATTGCTGACATGCCTTTTAATAGCTACAACAACCCAAAGGATGCCCTCAATAATGCTAAAGCATTGATAGATGCAGGAGCAAGAATGGTTAAGATTGAAGGCGGTAGCGAGCACTTAGAGGTGATTAAAACCTTAATTTTAAATAACATCAATTTTTGCGGTCATTTGGGACTTCAGCCTCAGTTAGTTGTCAGCTCAGGCGATTATAGGGTTCAAGGTAGAGATGAAAATTCTGCTAAGACAATTTTTGATAATTCGGTTCTGCTCGAGTCTCTAGGAGCGAGTGCTTTGGTTCTTGAATGTATTCCCAGTGATTTGGCGAAAAAAGTAACTGACAAATTAAAGATACCGACTATTGGAATAGGGGCCGGAATTGATTGTGATGGACAAGTCCTTGTTAGTTTCGATATGCTAGGGATTACCACGGGCAAACAACCCAGATTTGTTCGTAATTTTCTAAACAATCAAAACACAATTTCTAATGCAGTAGAGTCATTTGTTGCGGAGGTCAAAGGAGGAACTTTTCCTTCACAAAGTGAGAGTTATTAATGCAGATTTTTAAAAAGCAGAAAGACCTTGAACTCTTTTTAGATGGTTTACGAGAAAAAGACAACAATATTGCTCTGGTTCCAACTATGGGCGGGCTTCATAAAGGACATCTTTCATTAATAGATAAGGCAAAAGACCTTGCTCAAATAGTTGTAGTTAGTATCTTTGTTAATCCAACTCAGTTTGCAAGAGGAGAGGATTTTGATGACTATCCAAATACCTTTGAAGCGGATAGATTGCTTTTGGAGTCAAAAAATGTTGACGCTCTATTTTTTCCTTCTAAAGAAGAAATCTACCCTCATGGAACTGAATCTGATTACAAGGTTGGTCCCATAGGTCAAATACTCTGTGGTGCCTTTCGACCTACTCATTTTGATGGCGTTGCTCAAGTCGTTAAACGTTTTTTTGAAATTGTTAAGCCTAACTATGCAGTCTTTGGTGAAAAAGATTTTCAGCAACTCCTAATAATTAAATCATTAGTTAAGAACCTCAATTTAAATATAAAAATTGACTCAATGCCTACTCAAAGAGAGGAGGATGGATTAGCAATGAGTACCAGAAATCAATATTTGAGTGATACGGATCGCGAAATAGCCCCACTCTTTTATTCGGTACTGAAAGATGCTAGGGATGCGATACTAGATGAAAAGTCTATATCTGATGCTAGTGAAGCTGCAATTAATACACTCAGTAAAAGCTTTGAAGTTGAGTATCTTGAAGTACTAGATGCGAATAACCTTACACAAATCGAGACTACAACCTCAGAAATTATTATAATATCTGCTATTAGGTTTGGTGGAACTCGCCTTATCGATAACCTTATATTTCGGAGAAAGAATGTTTAGTATTACTGAAGAAGCAGAAATCTATGTTGCAGATTTGTTTGAACAGCAGGATGAAAAAGATTTGGGTTTAAAAGTAGATGTTGAAAAGGCTGGCACTCCAGTTGCAACTGTAACATTTAACTTTTGTATCAAAAGCGATCTTCCTGATAGCTATCAGGAATTTCCATATGTAGGATTTAGTGCATTTATAGATGAATCCAATAACCAATATCTGAGTGACTCTCATGTTGCATTAAAAATTGATGGAACCAATAAAAAATTAACGATTACAGCTCCTAATGCTAAAGGAGAGGCGCCGAAAGATGATGCACCTTTAGAAGAAAAAATTCTTTTTACTATTGTTACCGAAGTCAACCCTAGCCTTGCTTCTCACGGTGGATTTGTTGATCTTGTTGAAATCACCAAGAAGAATGAAGTTGTTCTCAATTTTGGAGGAGGGTGTCAAGGTTGCAGCTCTGTCAACTTGACTCTTAAAGATGGTGTTGAAAAGCAACTTAAAGCTTTGTATCCAGAAATATCTGCTGTTCTTGATGCAACTGATCACTCATACAAAGAAAACGCATACATGTAGCTCCCTAGCATTCTAATGCTGGATTAATTTAAGGGGAAGAGTGGAAAATATAAGAGTTTATTCTCATTCTGCGTGCCTTTCAAAAGACAATGGTGAAGGGCATCCTGAAAGAAAAGAGCGTCTAGAATCAATACTCGAATCAATTCAAAGTATTGATGAAATTTCTATTGATTTAAAAGAAGCACCAATAGCTGAATACTCAGATATTAATTTAGTTCATCCTCAGTCCTATCTTGAAGAAATATTTTCTATGATTCCTAGTCATGGACTTGTTGGGGTTGAGAAGGAGCCCTATGCCGATACTCTTCTGTGTCCAAACTCAAAGGAGGCAATTCTTAGAGCGTGCGGCTCAGGAATAAGCGCTTCAAAAGACTTGATGGATGGTAAGTCCAAGAGAGTTTTTTGTGCAGTAAGGCCGCCCGGACATCATGCTGAGACAAGGAGAGTGAATGGTTTTTGTTTTATAAATAATGCGGCAGTTGCAGCCCGTTTTTTACAGTCTCACTATGACATAAAAAAAGTTGCTATTATTGATTTTGATGTCCACCATGGGAATGGTACCCAAGAGATTTTTTATGAAGATCATTCGGTTCTTTACGGCTCAATTCATCAACATCCATTATTTCCCGGAACAGGTTTAGAGTCGGAGACCGGTGTTGGAAACATTTTTAATGCTCCCATTGAAGCTGGAACTTCTAGCGAAGAATTTTTAAGGACCTTTAATGAAAAGATTCTAGTCAATGTAGATCTTTTTAAGCCTGAAGTAATTATTATCTCAGCAGGCTTTGATGCCCACAAAAGAGACCCTCTAGCTACTATTAATTTGAACTCTGAAGACTACTTTGCAATGACCCATGACATTGTTGAAATTGCTAATCGTCATAGTAAAGGAAGAGTCATTTCCTTTTTAGAGGGGGGCTATGATCTTTTAGCTCTGTCTGAGTCAATTCAATCTCACTTCAAAGCACTCACAGTTTAATCATGATGAATGAGTTTGACCTAATACAAAACTACTTTAACTGGGAGTTAACTGACCCAAGTGTTGAGCTGGGAGTGGGAGATGATGCAGCCCTTTTTAATCTTCCCTTAGGTCACCAGCTAGTAACCTCTACTGATACTCTGGTTGAAGGCATTCATTTCTTTAAAGATGCCTCTCCAGGTGATATTGCCTATAAATCTTTAGCAGTAAATTTAAGCGATATAGCTGCAATGGGTGCTGTTGCTAAATGTTTTACCCTTTCCTTGACACTTCCTAAGCTTGATCAGCAATGGTTAAAGCAGTTTTCCTCTTCCCTAAAAGAGTCATCTAGACTATTTAATGTTAATTTAATTGGTGGTGATACAACAAAAGGACCCTTGAATATTACTATAACAATGATGGGTTCAATAGAAATGGATAGCTCTATTAAAAGGTCAGGAGCAAGAGATAAGGACGATGTTTATGTGACTGGAGATCTGGGTGCTGCAGCATTATGTCTAAAAAAAATTAATGAAGGAGTAAAGCCTAATCAAAATGAATTGACAAGGCTTAACAGGCCTGTTCCACGATTAGAATTAGGTTCAGCACTCAAAAATGTTGCAAGTTCTTGTATTGATATTTCTGATGGACTTGAGCAGGATTTGTCTCATATTCTAAAATCTTCAGAAGTGGGCGCAACAATTGACACTCTAAAATTGCCCTTAGATAGCTCCGTCACTAAATATATAAAAAACACTAAAGATTGGTCACTGCCCTTATGTGGTGGAGATGACTATGAACTTTGTTTTACTGCAAAGAAATCAAAGAGAGATCAAATCAGAGTGCTGTCAGAAAATCTCAAAATAAAAGTCACAAAGATTGGGGTGATCAATGGCTCGAAGGAGCTTAAGATTAATGGCTATGACGGGCTTAGCTCATCTTACCAGCATTTCTGATAAGGGAAAACTTGAAGTATTAAATCAAAAAAAAGGTTAGATCTCTTTTCTTTCTTCTACAGTTTTGCAGTCGATACACTGGTCTGCAGTTGGACGAGCTTCCAGTCGATTAAGGGCAATCTCAATGCCGCAGGTCTTACAGTAGCCGTAGTCCCCCGTGTCGATCAAGTGAAGCGTCTTATCTATCTTATTAATCAGTTTTCTTTCGCGATCTCTTGTTCTTAGTTCAAGAGCAAACTCTTCTTCAATTGTCGCTCTGTCATTGATATCAGCGACCGGTGCAGAGTCTTCCTGGATATGATTAATGGTAGATTCTGCTTCAGAAACTAATTGCTCTCTCCAAATGTTCAACTTGTATATGAAGTGTTTCAATTGGCCAGCTGACATGAACTCCTCGCCTTTTTTTGCTATGTAGGCAGGAATTTCATCAAAGTTTGGATCTGTCATGAGCGTTAGTTTGTTAAAAAAATGTAGTTTTTACCAAAAATTGCCTAAAATAGCAATGATTTTTTGTCATTTTAACCCAAATAATTTTAAGAGCTATGGCCCTAAAAGCATTAATATTTGATGTAGATGGAACTCTTGCAAATACTGAGCATGATGGCCATCTCAAGGCTTTCAATGAGGCTTTTGAATTTTTTGGATTAGATTGGTACTGGGATAGCGAGCTATATGGAGAGTTATTGAGTGTTAGTGGCGGTAAGGAAAGACTTGCTTACTATATAAAGAAATACGAGCCTGTTTTGAAAACTCCATTAAGCAGTAATGATATTGCAGAAATTCATAGCAAAAAAACAGATATTTTTATTAATAAAATAGCTGAAGGGTCTATTTCACTTCGAACGGGAGTTGAGAGGTTGATTAATGAGGCGATGGATAACAATTTAAGACTTGGGATCGCTACTACAACTTCTTTTGCAAATGTGAGTGCGATTTTGGAGTCCTCTTTAGGGCAAGACGGTTTGAAAAATTTTGAAATAATTGGCGCAGGGGACGTAGTCAAAAACAAAAAACCATCTCCAGAGATTTATGATTATGTTCTTGAAAAAATGAATCTTAATCCTGATGATTGTATCGCCATAGAGGATTCTGAGATCGGATTTAACTCATCAACTGCATCAGGACTTAAGACAGTTGTCACTCTTAGCGAGTATACTATGACAAATAAATTTGAAGGAGCACTGGTTGTTCTTGATCATCTAGGTGAAGAGGACCAACCTTTTCAGATGGTTAATGGTATGCCAACCAATCATACGATGGTAAGTGTTGATTTTTTAAAGGAGCTCTATGAGTGCACTAATTAACTTAGCAGATAATAGCGCTGTTTATGACGTAGCCAAGGTTTCAGCACTCTCGATTGCCTCCCAGCTTTCAAAGAGATTCAACAATATGATTTATCTGAAACGTGAGGATGACCAGGTCATACACTCTTTTAAGCTTCGTGGTGCCTACCAAAAAATGAGCTCAATGAGTGACGAGCAAAAAAGCAAGGGGGTTATTGCATCCTCAGCTGGTAATCACGCTCAGGGAGTCGCGCTCGGCGCAAGCAAACTAAATATTAAAGCAATCATTGTCATGCCGACAAGCACTCCGAAAATTAAGGTTCAAGCAGTTGAGCAGTTAGGTGCTGAGGTTATTTTGCATGGCGACGTTTATGACGACGCTTATCATCACGCCAAAACGTTAGAGTCAGAGCAGGATCTTTGCTTTATCAGTCCTTATGATGATTTTGAGGTTATCGCAGGCCAGGCAACAGTTGCCAAAGAGATATTATCTCAGCTCGAGGAAATTGACTATGTGTTCGCTCCAGTTGGCGGTGGCGGTTTGATTTCTGGTATGGCGAGTTACATCAAGCATTATGCCCCTCACATTAAAGTTATTGGTGTTGAACCGGTGGATTCACCGACTCTTTACAAGGCCTTAGAGGCTAACGAGAGAGTCATATTGGATGATGTCGGAAGGTTTGCTGACGGCGTCGCAGTCAAGCAAATTGGCGAGCTTCCCTTTGAAATTGCTAAAGAGTCTGTCGACGACGTTGTATTGGTCAGTAATGATGAGATGTGCGCAGCGATTAAAGATATCTATGAAGATGTTCGTTCAGTCTCTGAGCCTGCTGGAGCATTATCAACTGCAGGAGTCAAAAAATATATCACAGAGCATGGAATTCAGGATAAAAATATTGTCTCTGTAGTGTCAGGTGCAAATGTCAACTTTGATAGGCTCAGATATATTGCTGAAAGGGCTGACCTAGGAGAGCTTAATGAGGCTATTGTTGCAGTAACGATACCTGAAGAGCCAGGAAGCTTTCTAAGATTTTGTGAATTACTAGATAACTCTTCAATCACTGAGTTTAATTATCGCTATGCAGCGAAGAAGGATGCGCATATTTTTGTAGGCATAAAGTTAACTAAAGGTGAGAGTGAAAAGCAAGCACTCATATCCAGACTCGGTAAATCCTTTGAGGTAATTGATATGAGTGACAATTCGATGGCCAAAACTCACATCAGATATATGGTCGGTGGTCACGCTAATGCAGAAAATGAAGTCATCTATCGCTTTGAATTTCCGGAGAGGCCAGGAGCACTTTTAAATTTTCTCAAAAAAGTAAAAACAAAATGGAATATATCTCTGTTTCATTATCGAAACCATGGCGCTGATTTTGGAAGGGTTTTGATTGGTCTCCAGGTGGATGATGTATCGGATCTGGAGTCCAGGTTTGATGAAATTGGCTATTATTACCAAAACGAAACTGACAACAAAGCCTATCAGTACTTCCTTTAAAAAAATCACTATAAATGAAATTGAAACTGTTGCCACATTAGAGGCCGAGAGTTCAGATAACCCTTGGACAAAAAAACAGCTGTCTGAGAGCATTTCAAATCCTAATAATCTGTGCTATGTGTTTTTAGTTAAAACAAAAATTATTGGATATATCATGGCAATGCAAGCAATTGAGAGTGCTGACATTCTTAATGTCGCTGTTCACAAAGATTTCAAAAGAAAAGGTTACGGCTCTAAGCTAATCAAACATCTATCAATGGAGCTCCTTAAAAAAAATATCAGAATTATTTTCTTAGAAGTCAGGAGAGGAAATTTAGCAGCCACCTCGCTATATTCAAATCTTGGTTTTAAAGAGATTTCTGTCAGAAAAGATTACTATGCGAAAAACTCAAATCAACTTTCGTTAAAAGAAGACGGTATAATAATGCGTCTAGAAATATCAACTTAATTAAATAAAAAATGACCTATAAAAATATTACTGTTCCTGAATCAGGTAGTCCAATTACCATTGAAAACAACGCACTCAATGTTCCTAATAACCCGATCATAACCTACATAGAGGGAGACGGTATTGGTATTGACATTACCCCTGTAATGCTTGATGTTGTCAATACTGCAGTTAAGAAGGCTTATGGTGGTGAGAGAGAGATACATTGGATGGAAATTTATGCTGGCGAGAAGGCTGACAGTATTTATGGTGAATATTTGCCAGAAGAAACAGTAGAAGCAATTAAAGAGTTTTCTGTATCAATTAAGGGTCCTTTAACTACACCAGTAGGTGGTGGAATGAGATCTCTTAATGTTGCTATAAGGCAGATTCTTGATCTCTATATCTGCCAAAGACCTGTTCAATATTTTGATGGGACTCCTTCCCCTGT
>Ga0066379_10000291_pt1 | contig 11403 bp, 14 predicted proteins | sample Knorr_S23_td_250_FD_70951 | JGI IMG/M metagenome (GOLD analysis project Ga0066379, IMG submission 70951) | Marine microbial communities from Southern Atlantic Ocean transect - Knorr_S23_td_250_ad_251m_LV_A | ecosystem: Environmental > Aquatic > Marine > Oceanic | place: Southern Atlantic ocean...
CTTGAGCATGGTCAGTTATCCCAACGACAACGATTCCATCACTCTCTAATCTCGCCCATTCATGGCTATTTGCATACTTTAACTCTGTGGGAAATTCACTCACGCCGCACCTCTATATTAAGACTTGAAAATTCATTTGCCAGTAAGCATTTATTTTACTGGTCAATCCATAGAAAGTTAATGTTATTTTTAATACACCATTAAATAACTTCACTTATGTATAGAAATTAGACAGTTTATGGGGAAATTTCCAGTGGAAGCTCATCAAGAGCCGAAAATTGTTCTCGCAAAGTCAGTATTTGATCGCTCCAATATCGCGCCGAATTAAACCAAGGGAAGGCGCGAGGGAAAGCTGGATCAGTCCATCTGCGCGCAATCCATGCACTGTGATGAATAATGCGCAGTGTCCGCAACACCTCAATTAGCACTAATTCTCTGGCGTCAAAATGGTTAAATTCATTGTAGCCCTCAACCAACTCCGCTATCTGAGCCCTTTGTTCATGCCGATCACCCGATAACAGCATCCATAAATCCTGCACTGCAGGCGCCATGCGCGCATCATCAAAATCCACAAAATGCGGATTATCATCACGCCAGAGAATATTACCAGAATGGCAATCTCCATGAACCCTTATCCAATTAATCGCTCCAAAATCATCTAAAATAGACTGGCACTTGTTCAGCACATCCGGCACCAATGTGTCGTAGGCTGGACGCAATTCTGAGGGGATAAAATGCTCACTGACGTACTGGTAAGCCTGCCAGCCAAAGGTTTGAATATCTAATTTTGGGCGATATTTAAACTTCGCAACTGAACCCACCGAGTGGAATCGACCTAAGAGGCGACCGAGAATCAGAAGGTTATCCAAATTATCCAACTCAGGTGCATGGCCACCGCGACGCGGATACAGAGAAAACTGAAACCCCAAATGATTATGTAACGAACGCCCAGAATGATCGAGCAATGGGCAGACCACCGGCAACTCTTGATCCTGAAGCTGGAAACAAAATTGATGCTCCTCATGAATTTGATCACTGGTCCAACGATTAGGTCTGTAAAACTTAGCGATTAGCGGTTCAGCCTCTTCTATCCCTACCTGATACACTCGATTCTCATAGCTATTGAGCGCCAGCAGCCTACCATCGGTTGTAAATCCACAGTGCTCAACCGCATCCATAATCATATCCGGCGTCAGCAACTCAAAGGTATGAGCTTCAGATGTAGTCATTTCAGTTACCCTAAACTATTAATCGATTATTCGCTTGGAACGCAGTGCTTTTTTATGTCCATGCTGCGTTTTTTTGTCCAAACGCTTTCTTTGAGAGCTTCTAGTTGGTCTTGTTGCCTTGCGCGCCTTTGGCACCGTAGCTACAGACTTTAACAACAGCTGCAACCGCTGAATTGCCTCTGCTCGGTTTTTCTCCCAACTTCGATAACGCTGAGCCTTGATAATAATAATTCCCTCTTTCGTGATGCGCTGATCATTAAGGGCTATTAATCTTTGCCGATAAAACGCTGGCAATGAGGATTGAAAAATATTAAACCTTAAATGCACTGCAGAGGAGACTTTATTGACATTCTGGCCTCCCGGACCACTAGCTCGAATAGCCGATAACTCAAGCTCCTCGAGAGGAATTGAAATAGACTGGGTGATAAAAATCATCAATCACAATGCTCTAAAAACTCAAATCGCGGCTGTGCTTTGCCATCGACTTGCACCTTCTCAACAAACATTGTCAAAGGGCGTACCCATAACCCACGGTCGCCATAGAGCGGCTTATACACCACCATATCAGTGCCATCTTCACTGTGCTTAGCCACACCAAGAACCTGATACTTATTGCCTTTAAAGTGCCTATAAATGCCTTGCGTTATGCTCACTTTTTTCCCTCTTTACCAACAGGTTTACTCATCAAATACTTTTCCAGGATTCAAAATACCCTTGGGATCAAAGATTTTTTTCATCTTGCGCATTATCTCAACTTCCGCTGCAGACCTAGTGTATTTGAGATAGTCCTTCTTTAGCAATCCTATCCCATGCTCTGCGCTGATACTGCCGCCAAAAGCCACTAGCAAATTACAAATTTCATGACTGACCGGCTCACATCGAGCCAGAAAATCATCTGAATTCATAGCCTCTGGCTTTAAGATATTTAAATGCAAATTGCCATCGCCGACATGACCATACCAAACTAATTCAAACTCTGAGTAACCGTCCGATACCAGCTGCTCGACTTGTTTGATAAAGTTCGGCATATCAGATACCCGAACAGAAAGATCATTTTTATAGGGTTGCCATTGCCATAATGTGTCTGAAATATCTTCCCGCAACTTCCATAAAGACTGTGCCTGAATGGAATTTTGGCTTATCACTCCATCCACCACCCAGCCCTGTTCAAGTGCCCGCTGAAAGCAACTTTCCGCTTGATTTGAGCTATCCGCCTCAAACTCAAATAAAACATAGAATGGCGCCCCTGTATCAAAAGGGCTGGTATAACCTCGGTGGGCTACCACCCTATCCAGCGCAAGCTGCGAGAAAAATTCGCAAGCACTGAGATCTATTTTACCCTCAAACAACTCAAATACACTGACTACAGCCGAAAAATCACTAAGCCCCAAAACCATAACCGTCGAATCTTGTGGTGGCTGCGTTAATTGCAGTGTCGCCTCACATATCACACCAAGGGTACCCTCAGAGCCAATAAATAGATGCCTTAGGTCATAACCAGAATTATTTTTGACCAGACCTCGATTGAGATCGAGTATTTCACCCGCGCCCGTCACAACCTTTAATCCCAGCACCCAATCACGCGTCATACCATAGCGTAAAACCCTAATACCTCCAGCGTTAGTGGCAATATTGCCACCAATTTGGCTTGATCCAGAGGATGCAAAATCTACCGGATAGAAAAGCTTATTTTTTTCAGCAAAGGCTTGGAGGTTTGCGGTGATAATGCCTGCTTCGACCGTTACAGCTCGATCTGATGATCGGTAATCCAACACTTTATTGAGCCGATCCATCACCAACACTAATTCACCATTGGCGGCTACCGCTCCACCGCTTAAGCCCGTTCTGCCACCTGAGGGAACAATCGCTAGGTTAGTCTCAATAGCAAACAAAACAATTGATCTCACCTGCTCCACTGAATTTGGCCTAACAACCGCACAGGCACGGGGAGCCCAGAAGCTTGTGCGATCGACACCGAAATGGTCGAGTTCCGCTTTTGATGTCAGGAGATTGGATGCCCCCACGATGCTCTTTAAGCGCTCCAACAGTATCTGAGCCAGCATTTACAGTCTCCAAAACAAGACCTGATCATTGGTATATCTAAATCGAAATAGTAACACACCCCGCAAAACTGATTCTAAACGATTAACTGGGTTATCTGACCCCGCAATCTTCCAGTTAACCTAGCGCTATTCAACACTAAAAAATAGGCGCCACAAACCAATACCTGCGCATAAAAAAGTATAAAAACATAATTATTTTGACTAAAATTCACTGAAAATTAGCCAAAACGATAAAAAACCAATACACTGCTCAGTCCTGAGTGGTAAATTTTGTCTTTCAATCTTATTATTCAGTGGGGATCTTTAAGCCCATCTGGGCTTAAAGTGTTAATTCGGCCTCTGGAATGAGGCCGGTGTTTTAAGTGCCCATATTGGGCGTGGTTGTATTTAAGTGAGGTTGTTATGTCAGGGGAAAGAGTTGCTGGCACTGTAAAGTGGTTCAACGATAGTAAGGGTTTTGGTTTTATTGAGCAGGAAGGTGGAAGCGATGTATTTGTTCATCACAGCGCTATTCAGGCTGATGGCTTTAAGTCTTTAAAAGAAGGACAGGCGGTAACTATGGAAGTTGCTGAAAGCCAAAAGGGCCTTCAAGCTGAGAATGTAGTAGCCGACTAAGGTTATTTGACTGCCATACGGCAGTGACAAAAGTTCTTGTAAGGCCCTGGCATTCGTGTCAGGGCCTTTATTTTACTGTAGGTAAAATAAGAACCGTGGGAAAGTAGACTCGACAGTTATGCTGGAGGCTACTTGATTTTGGCTTCTTTGTAGATAACGTGCTTGCGGATGGTTGGATCGTACTTCTTGACTTCCATCTTTTCAGGCGTGTTGCGTTTGTTTTTGTCCGTTGTATAGAAGTGTCCTGTTCCAGCACTAGACACTAATCGGATTTTCTCTCGAGCTGACTTAGCCATTTGTTAATCCTCTAGATCTTCTCGCCGTTAGCACGCAGGCTAGCGAGAACGTTTTCAATACCGTTTTTATCAATGATTCGCATTCCTTTAGTAGAAACACGTAACTTCACAAATCGCTTTTCAGATTCTATCCAAAAACGGTGTGTGTGTAGATTGGGTTCAAAGCGACGACGCGTTCGATTCTTCGCATGAGATACATTGTTCCCAGCCATTGGGCGCTTACCCGTGACCTGACATACTCTAGACATTATTGCTGCCTCTTGTTTGCAATTTGTGCTCTGGGTACTAACCCTCGGCGACTGAATTTTATTTCCAAGCCAGCCTTCTAAGAAGACCGTCTTTCAAGGAGGCGCGTTTTATACCAGAAACCCTATCTTGAAGCAAACAAAAAGCGATATTAACAACCCAAACTGTTGGTTTTTTGATGTTGACGGAGTTTTAACAAAATTTGCGCTATATGCTTCCCTTAAATTGAGTGACTATGCATTTCTCAAACTACAGCTTTCCCAAACCAGCCAAAGACACAATTTCACCCTTACCGATCACAAAATGATCCAATAGTTTGATATCTAAAATTTCTAATGCAGCCTTTAATCTTTTGGTAATAAGAATATCTGCCCTGCTAGGTTCCGCACTTCCACTTGGGTGGTTATGCGCCACAATAACTGCTGCCGCATTTTTTTGTAATGCTACTTTTGCCACCTCACGGGGATGAATGCTAGCTGAGTTAATGGTGCCAAAAAACAACTCGAGTAATTCAATCAGTCGATGGCGCGTATCTAGCAGCATCACCGCAAACACTTCGCGGTGATGATCACGCATCTGGACCGCCAAATAGTCCATTACTTTTTCAGGGCTTGTGAATACATCATCTGAACGCAAGTGCTCTTCCAAATAGCGCCGCGTAAGCTCAAGAGTCGCTTGGAGCTGACAAAATTTTGCCTCACCTAACCCTTTGGCCGCACAAAAAGTTTGTTCATCCGCTTTTAGCAGAGGGCCTAACCCGCCAAAATAATCAATTAACTCCTGCGCCATTTGCTTAGCATTAACCCCTTTGCGCCCAACCCGTAAAAAAATAGCCAGCAACTCAGCATCGGTCAATGCTTTTGGCCCCTTTGCTAGCAATTTCTCCCTGGGTCTATCCTCCAGCGGCCATTGTCTTATAGACATAGTAAGTCCCTATTTATCACTATAGAATTCCCTCTTAAAGTGTTATCTTAGCTTCTTATTAAAGCGCTGTTGGGATATTAATGAGTAGTCTGTCACAAAAACGAATCATTCTTGGCATCACAGGCGGAATTGCCGCCTACAAAAGCGCAGAGATTGCGCGCCGCCTTCAAGATAAGGGCGCTGAAGTTCGAGTGATAATGACTGATTCTGCCCAAGAATTTATTCGCCCGCTTACCCTTCAAGCATTAACCGGAAAACCTGTTCACACCGATCTGCTAGACACCGAAGCCGAGGCTGCGATGGGGCATATTGAACTCGCTCGCTGGGCCGATCTTGTGCTGGTAGCGCCGGCAACCGCAAACTTTATTGCAACGATGAATCAAGGCGGCGCCAATAATTTATTGAGCGCTGTCTGCCTAGCAACCTCAGCCAAGATTGTCGTCGCCCCAGCCATGAATCAAGCCATGTGGTCTCAGGCCGTATCTCAAGAAAATATTAGCCGCTTAAAACAACGGGATATCATTATTTTAGAGCCAGATAGTGGGCCCCAAGCCTGCGGTGATATTGGTCCAGGTAGATTGCAACAACCGGATGCAATTGTCGATCAGCTAGACAGGGTTTTCGATACCGGCCTTTTGTCCGACAAGAAGGTAGTGATTACCGCTGGACCTACCCGAGAAGCGATTGACCCCGTCAGGTATATCAGCAACCACAGCTCTGGCAAAATGGGCTATGCCCTAGCTGATGCTATGGTTGAAGCAGGCGCCTCAGTAACCCTTATTTCAGGACCTGTATCTCTGGATAGCCCAGATCGCTGCGAACTAATTTCCATAGTTTCCGCCAACGATATGCTCACAGCCGCATCCTCTGCTGTAAAAACAGCGGATATTTTTATCTCATCGGCTGCGGTTGCAGACTACCAAGCGACAGAAACTGCCAAACAAAAAATTAAGAAAAAATCGGCAAATATATCGCTAAATTTGTCGAAAACCCCTGATATTGTATCTATCCTGTCAGAAAATAACCCGCAATTATTCGTCGTGGGCTTTGCTGCCGAAACTGAGCAGGTCGAGCGGCATGCAAGAGCCAAGCTAGTGAAGAAAAAACTAAATGCAATTATTGCCAACGATGTATCCCGAAACGATATCGGCTTTGATTCCGATGATAATGAAGCACTGTGGATAGACGCTGAGCGCTGTGAACAGCTCGGCAAAAAAAGCAAACCACAACTCGCCAGAGAAATAGTCGCCTTAATAGCCACTAAAATCGATAACTAGTTGCGCCTACTGTCTAAAGCAGATTGAGAGCAGAGTATTGTGAATAATATACAGACAATAAATCAGAAAATACTATCAGGCGTCACCGAACTGCCTGATGAAGTATTTCGCAATTATGATATTCGCGGACTTGTCAATTCTCAGATAACCCCCGACTTTGCTTATAGACTGGGCGCCGCATTGGCCTCCATGCTTGACGATCAACATCGCTCAGCTGTTTACATCGGCCGCGATGGTCGACTGAGCTCACCGGCTCTGGCAAAAGCGCTTCGCTCTGGACTCAATCTCCATGGTATTGATGTTATTGATCTCGGCACTGTCAGTACGCCGGTGCTTAATTTTGCCGTACATTGTGATGCCAAAACAGACTGCGGAATCATGGTGACTGCCAGCCATAACCCCAAAGATTACAATGGCTTTAAAATCATAATGCGCAATCAAGTGATTGCAGGAGAAACATTGCAATCAATCAAACAGCTTATGCAGTCTAAAATACCTAATAATTGTCAGCCTGGGAAAATAATCACCGCAGATATAGCCCCTCAATATCTTCAAGCAATAATCGACAACTGCCGTACCCGCCGCGATTTCAAAATAGTGATTGATTCTGGCAATAGCATTATCGGGCCGCTGGCCATTAAACTCTTTGAGCAACTAGGCTACGATCTGGTGCCCCTATTTTGCGAACCCGATGGCCATTTTCCCAATCACGATCCAAATCCGTCCGACGAGAACAATCTGCAGCAACTCAAAGCATCGGTTTTATCAAACAAGGCGGATCTCGGCTTGGCATTTGATGGCGATGGCGATCGCCTAGTCGCTATCTCGGGAAGCGGAAAAATCCTATGGCCAGACCAATTATTAATGATTTTTACTCGCGATATCCTGCGCCACCATCCCAATACAGACATTGTATTTGATGTTAAAAGCAGTTTTCGCCTACAACAACTAGTACGCGACCTCTCAGGAAATCCCATAATGTGCAAAACAGGTCACTCTCACGTTCGCAGTGCGATGCAACGCACTAGCGCGCTTGTTGGCGGCGAATTTAGTGGGCATATTTTTTTCAATGATCGCTGGTATGGCTTTGATGACGGACTCTATGCCGCTATCAGACTGCTGGAAATATTGAGTCATTGTGGTAAAAACCATAGGCAGGCACTTGATCATATGGTTTCTGAGTTTAAAGACAGCGTCTATACGCCAGAATTACTTATCCCTGTCAGTGAATCAGAAAAATTTAGCTTAATGGCAACATTGGCTGCCAATTGCAAATTTAACGGCGCGAAAATTATCACTATTGACGGACTAAGGGTAGAATACCCCCAAGGCTGGGGTTTGATTAGAGCATCCAATACCTCAGCCTTCCTAACCATGCGCTTTGAAGCTGATAATGAAGCTGAATTAAAGCGTATTAAAAAGCTGTTTAGCCATGAGCTAAAGCCTTTTATTAACCAAGTGGAACAGTATTTGTAGCTATGTCATTAAATCGAGAAGAAGCCGAAAACACTGCTGAGGTAATTTCCAGAGCCTTACCCTATATCCAGCGCTTTGCTGGCAAGACTGTGGTCATAAAATATGGCGGCAATGCCATGGTAGACGATCGCCTTAAACAAAGCTTTGCTCGCGATATTGTTTTAATGAAAGCGGTGGGCATTAATCCCGTTGTGGTACATGGCGGCGGCCCGCAAATTGGTCAACTGCTAGATCAACTGTCCATTGAATCCAAATTTATCAATGGCATGAGAGTCACCGATAGCAAAACCATGGATGTGGTTGAAATGGTGCTGGGAGCCACTATTAACAAAGAAATTGTTAATCTTATCAGTAGTGCCGGCGGCAGAGCCTTTGGCGTCACAGGTAAAGACGGCTGTTTAATTCGCGCCAAAAAACTGGTGGTATCCCATAAAACACCGGAAATGTCAGTGCCTGAAATTATTGATATTGGTCAAGTTGGCGAAGTGGAATCTATTGATAAAAGCGTTATCGATATGCTGCTTAAAAGCGACTATATCCCAGTTATTGCCCCTATTGGCGTAGGAGCGGACGGCGCCTCTTACAATATTAATGCCGATTTGGTGGCGGGCAAGGTGGCCTCAGTGTTAAATGCTGAAAAATTAATGCTGCTAACCAATGTGGCTGGCCTACAGGATAAGCAGGGAAAAATTCTTACCGGACTGACCGTTGATCTGGTCAACGAACTTATCGCCGACGGCACAATCTACGGTGGCATGCTGCCGAAAATTCAATGTGCATTGGATGCGGTAAATTCAGGCGTGGCCGCCTCTCATATTGTCGATGGCCGCGTCGACCATGCGGTTATGCTTGAACTATTTACCGATGAAGGCGTGGGCACTTTAATCACCAACCAGAAGTAACCGGAGGCTACTGATGGTCGCTAAACGAAGTTCCAAAGCTCAGGATATTCTCCAAGCTCTAGCGCTTATGCTCGAATCATCTCGCGGGGGACGCATCACTACCGCCGCATTAGCGGCTGAATTAGGCTGCTCAGAAGCCGCGCTGTATCGACATTTTCCCAGCAAAACCAGAATGTTTGAAGGGCTAATCGAGTTTATTGAAGAAACTATTTTTGCGCGGGTAACCAGCATTATTAACGATGAGCCAGATGCTGTGAATCAATGCCACAGAATTATTAGTCTAACTCTGGCATTTGCAGAAAAAAATGCTGGAATCAGCCGATTATTGCATGGCGATGCGCTCACTGGCGAGACCGAGCGACTGCATCAACGAATCGCCCAGTTGTTTAGTCGGCTTGAATCTCAGCTTAAACAGATACTTAGAGAAGCGGAAATTAGTCGTGGACTGAGGGTCAACCCCTCTGTATCTGTGGCAACAGATATAATGATAGTTATTCTGGAGGGCAAGATAAGTCAGTTTGTGCGCAGTGGCTTTAAGCAGCGCCCAACCCAACACTGGTCAGAACAATGGGCGCTACTGGAAAATCAATTATTTAATTAATCCGTAGTGGTCATTTACATCTATACCTAAATCTACGAATTTTTCGATCTAAAAAAGTGAGCCAACCTTAGGATAAAACACAACACAATAATGCACCCAAGCAGAACTGAGGTAAGCTTCAATTGCCCAATAAACAATGTATAAAAATAACTATATAAAAAAGTGATGGCTATATAATTGGCACCAAACCAATGTATTTGCTTCCAACGCTTAAAACCCAACTTTTTTACAGCTCAATCATTTGATGTAACCGCCATCACATATATTGCTAGATACCCCAAACCTCCACCAATAACTTGAATAATGCTTGGGCGCTCTTGCATAACAATATAGAAAGAAACAATAGCTACTAGGTGAAATGTATGTCCCAGCGCAAAAGACAACCCAATATATCGTCTACCCTGCCTAATAAATGTAGTTATACTATTGGAGGAAAAAGAATACAAAGACTCTGCATTGAAGCTAAGCACAAAATAAGCGCTGTATAAATCGCCCACAGCCTCAGCTGCTCATCGCTATTTTCAACAAAAAATAGCCAACCTACTAAAAAAATATTAAATAAGACAACAGAAAATAACCATCCATGTAAATGTTTGCTTTTGTCCATAATTTCCAAATTAAACGCCGTACTGCTGTCGGTATTTATCAATCTCTTCAACTAAAGTATTGTGATCTGACTTAGCTTTAAGGTAGTGCAAAATATCATCAATATCAATAATGCTGGCGACTGGAATATTAAATTCCTGTTGCACTTCTTGAATAGCCGATTTATCGGATTTCCCGCGCTCTTTGCGATCCAATCCTATAATTACACCGGCAGCCTGAGCCTCTGTGCTCTGGACTATTGCCATCACCTCTCTAATCGCCGTGCCCGCGGTAATAACATCATCAATAATCAACACTTTTCCCTCTAGCGGAGCACCTACCAAAGTACCGCCCTCACCATAAACCTTGGCCTCTTTACGATTAAAGCAATAGGGCACATCAATGCCATGCTGTTCTGCCAGCGCAATAGAAGTCGCCGCCGCCAAGGTGATACCTTTGTAAGCTGGGCCAAACAAAACATCAAATTGTATGCCAGACTCGACAATAGAGGCCGCATAACAACGCCCCAGTGCTGCCAGTGCACTGCCTGTATAAAATTCACCCGCATTAAAAAAGTGTGGCGAAGTACGGCCAGATTTGAGCTCAAATCGCCCAAACTTTAACGCACCATTTGAAATTGCGTTTTCAATAAACTCTACTTTGTATGTCTTCATTAGTTCTAAATCTTTAATGTCTATTTATTTAAGCATAGTCGATAAATAAGGCTATTGAGCCAGAGCCATATTTTGGACGCGAATCAAATCCGCTATGCCTCGATTTGCCAACTGCAACATCTCCGCCAATGCCTCACCACTAAATGGTTCAGCCTCAGCAGTTCCCTGCACCTCTATATAGCCACCATTGGCATCCATTACCACATTCATATCTGTATCGGCTTTTGAGTCTTCGTCATAGTCCAAATCGAGTACGGGAACCCCTTGGTAGACTCCCACAGAAACTGAGGCAACCAAATTGAGTAGGGGATCTCCAGATATTAGTTTTTTGCGCTGTAAATGACGAATTGCATCCACTAAAGCCACGCAGGCACCAGTGATGGAGGCGGTTCTTGTTCCACCATCAGCCTGAATAACATCACAATCGAGATAAATGGTATTTTCACCCAACTTTTTGAGATCCACGGCGGCGCGCAAGGAGCGCCCAATCAACCGCTGTATTTCTTGGGTACGTC
>Ga0066379_10000294_pt1 | contig 11341 bp, 9 predicted proteins | sample Knorr_S23_td_250_FD_70951 | JGI IMG/M metagenome (GOLD analysis project Ga0066379, IMG submission 70951) | Marine microbial communities from Southern Atlantic Ocean transect - Knorr_S23_td_250_ad_251m_LV_A | ecosystem: Environmental > Aquatic > Marine > Oceanic | place: Southern Atlantic ocean...
ATCAATACTCCAGATGTCGCAAATAAAAAACCCCAGCTTAAAAGCTGGGGTTTGATATTTGGCGCACCCGGAGAGATTCGAACTCCCGACCAAGTGGTTCGAAGCCACCTGTAAATAGTCGATTAATCATATATAAATAAATCACTTACTAAAATAATTGCCCACTACAACCCGCTGATACATAGGCTAAAGGCCGCTAACTGCGTGGGGCAGTTTTAAATAGTGGGCAAATTTATCGCTTGATTGGTAGCACTGTTTCAGGCTTTCTGCGATAGACTTTTTTGGTTGTTGCGGTACTGTGATGCTGTAATAGTTTAGTAGCGTGTTCTGCATCGTCAATATCTGATGCGGTGTTTGCTCTTAAATCACTTTCTGTAAATCTTTCATATAGCTCTACAAAGCCTGTTAAAAGTTTGGCCTACAAGATCTCCCGAAATGTTAGATTAATGCGAGACCGCGCTACTTTCTTTCGCTTCGGCACCGAGTGTTGCCAAAATTCCTGAATCTCCCCTGACATTATTAGGACCGACCCATGCCCTAACGGAATTTTTATTTTCTTAGATTTGTCATCGTTTCTGCGTAGAATAAAATCTCTGGTTTCACCTAAGTTAACTGATCCAATAGTTGGGGCATGCCCGAGTTCTTTTTCGTCGTCGGCGTGCCAGCCCAAGTGATCTTCGCCAGTACGGTACCAATTAAGTAAAACACTATTGAAGCTGGTTGATGCCATTTTTTCTATTTCCTTTTTAATATAAAGTAATCCTTGATTCCAGGGATTCGGTTCAGCTCCGATACCTGAGTACTGGTAGGACCTACCTGCGTCACCATACCAAGCAGTCAGCCTTGGTAAAGCGGATGTCTTGCCATAAAGACTTATATGATCTTGCTTCCAATTAATATTTGAAAACTTTAGTTTGGAAAATTCATCAGTAGATATGCTACTCCAATCATCCCAGTTTTCGTCATATTGCTGGTTCTCTTGAAGATACCTTAAAGCTCTATTACCCACGTCTGCAGAAAAGAAGTTATGAGAGTAAAGAAGAACTCCATTTGGAATTTGGATTTTGAAGATATTAAGTTGTTCATCCCATTCGTAGGACGATTTAATATCAGAGTTAATGATAAAGGGTAAATTTGGTTTTTCGATACCGGATAGGAGATCCATTTCATACCTCCAGATATGCCACAAGGGCATTATGAATCTGTGTTTTATATCTCAAGTCCCATTTTTTATAGCTCTTAACTATATAAGTTTCTACAATCTTGGTGCAGAAATCTTCCATGCGAAGTCCTCCATCAGAGTTTTTTGGGCTTACGGCGGCAATACAGTGAATGCCTTTGATGGACAGAATCTTTTCAAGTAAAGCTAATTGGTCAAACGATCCTATATCAAGGATATTCGAAAAAACATGGACTTTAATAGATGATCCCATATATTTTAGATCGGTAATAGTTAAATCGTTGAGCCGCTTATTGACACAGTTTAGCTTTGAATTAGTTGGATAAATATCAAGGAGTTCCTTTGCCCTCGATAAAGCGATAGCTGAGGGCTCAATTAAGTTAACATTTCTAACAGCATCAAGACGGCCCTTCGTAACATTACCTCTCTGTTCTGGGCGCTCATTGCTGGGTTTGCCACCTGACCGCAAATGATCAAATATATTTGCAGTACCTATTCCTTGGCCGCACCCATAATCAAATATATCGATTGCGCCAGAATTTAATTTAATTGGCTGTCTTAGCTCGCTCCATTGCCGAGATATCATTGGCCCATAGCTATAAAAATATTGTTCTAAATGGCTCGGCTGGCTAAGTATTGCTTTTCCACGCCCGAGATCATGCCAGGCGTTATGGTCTTTTTTAATAAATTGGTGGATATTTGAGGCGCTTATATTTTTAGGCGTTAGCGTTAATGGTCTATCGCTTGCTGTTATTTTTAATTCCATACTTTTCCTCGACAATGTTAATTTCTTGTCTATCGGTGTCCTATCGTTATATTTGCTCTCAACAGTCAATATCTCTTGTTGGTGTTGGGATTCTGCAAGGCGCACTTCTGTCACTAATTCATTCATGCTCTATCCCGATTGATTTATGCTAAAAAATTGATGAATGCCTCAATTAAACATGCTGGTTCTTATAAAGAGGCTGTTAATAGATAACCAACAGAAAGACTATTTATTCCATTCTTTTTAATATTTATGTTTTGGTTTAGCTCGAAAGAGCAAGTGCTGCGGTCTAAGGCATGGGCTCTATCTTTATTTGATTTAGCCGGTCTCGAAGATATTTCTAAGCCTAGCCCAGCTCTCATCAGGCAGCGTTTGGATGATTTTTATCAGGCGATGATCACCACTTCCTAAGATACGATTTCTCACTAATGGGGCTAGGTCCTCAGCTTCTCTAACCTCCTCTTCATCAATGTCCATACCTCGAGCGATTGCTCCATCTCTGAGAGCCTCCTCAAGAGTGATCGTGATATCATGAGAAAATGATTCTCCGCAGTCGTGACATTCTTTAGCTGCTCTTGGGTTGAGGGCTCCGCATTCTCCACACGCCTTGAGCCTCTCTGTGACGCTAGGGAAGGAGGTGTCACAAGCCGGACAATCTGTGGTGCTAAGGCTACATTTTTGGCCACACTCGCCGCATCTCTTGAATCTTTCTTGGTCGCTTACATGACGTGCCTTGGGGGACATTTCGTCTTCAACGCGCCTTGCATAGTTCTCGAAGGTTTCAAAAGAAGGCATTACCACGTAGGCCCTTGTATCGTCATCCTTACCAATGGTTCTTACTACTCGCCCAATGGCTTGCCGAAATGCCAACTCTGTCATTGCATTTGGCAGGTATAAAAGCACTCTCAACCTTTTAATATCTACACCCTCTGAAACCATGGCAACAGACACGAGCCAACGCTTGTCGGTTTCCCTGAACGCATCTATTTTGGAATTTGGGTTAGGCATTTGACTGTGGACCAGCATTGGCCTTTCTCCTTCAATTTTCTCAAGGAGAGCCACCATATATTTCGCCATCTCGATATTTGGAGCTATTATTAGGCCGCCCGCATTTGGCATGCGATGTCTCAAATCGTCCAGTTTCTCACTGCCACTCTCGATCATTGTCGCTTGGTAGCCGCTTAGTAATGGAGTGACGTTGTCTTTTTCGAATTGAGGCTGTCTTGCTAAGCGATAAAAATCGAGTGCTTTTTGTAGGCCTGGTATTCTTTTGAGATTATCCGGTAGAGCGGCTTTATGCTTTCCAGTCACCGAGAGGCTTTCTCCATCCAAATCAACTGTAAATCGCCCCTCATGTCTGTGAAATGTAACGGGTCGGCAGTAGCCTAGGTCGACGGCCTCGCCGTATGTTAGGGTATAGGTACCCTCATCCGGATGGGTAATCGCTCCAGCATTATCATGTGCGAGCCATATTGAATTTGCCCCGTCGGATCGGATTGGTGTTCCGGTCAGAACCAAGACAAATTTCGCGTCCCTAAATGCGCCATCTGCTCCTTCACCCCAAGCAGCCTCCACCGCTGCGTGATGGTGCTCGTCGCATATTACGAGGGTCTTAGATGCCCTGCAGATCGCTTGAAGCTCAGGTAGCAAACTTTGTATCGCGGACCAAGTGGCGCAAACGTCTAGTGATAGCTCTGAGATGTCGCCATCTGCGCCTGTGACCTTGGCCATATGCCGGCCGGTGACAAATGTGTGGTCCTTGGCCCACTGATTTACGATCTCAGATCGTGGGGCGATTACAATGACTCGGTTAATCTCGCCAATCTCTAGAAGTGTCTGTGCAATCGCACACGAGGCTATTGTCTTACCGGCACCGGGCGCAGCATTAATGAGAAAGTGCTTGTCTAAGCGTTCAGTAACAAGCCAGTCCATTGCCTTATGCAGGGCTCTTTCTTGCCATTCTCTGAGTTTAATATTCATTTTGATCCTTTTCTAAGGTTGCACTTGGCGCATAGGGCCTGGCCATTGGCAGTTATTGTTCTTCCGCCGCGGCTGAATGGGTTGATGTGGTCTGCATGAAATGACTCCGAGAGTCTCTCTCCGCAGTTCATACAGGCGCCTCCAGACACATAGGCGAGTATCTGTCTCTGCCGTTTGGAAAAAAGCCGTCTCATAGTCCACACCACACATACTCTGTCAGGGTTATCTCCTTAACTGGTAAATTCTTGGGTGGAGTCAGGCTTGCACTCTCATTAAGTCTTCGTAGTGCCCTGACATACGGCACTCTTTTAGAGTCAATTTTATATCCCTCTCGCCTTAGGTCAGAGATCGTGGGTGTAATATCCGCCACTCCAAATAGGCAAACGCTCTCTAGCTGAGTAATTGGATTACCCTCCAAAATGTGCTCTTTTATCGCCATGACTAGGCTTACTTTTATGGTTGTCATTAGTCGTCTCCTATGCTGCGATCAGTTGTTGGAATTGAAAATCCTGCGTTACATGACCGAAGTAGTCATCTTCTAACGCACTATCTATTTCTGACTTAGCCGAATAGTCATCGGTCATTAGTTCCCATGGCCATTGTCCAATAACCTGATTAACGGGCAGCTCACACAAGGGTGTCCGACCTTCGCTAAGGTACGCCGTATTTTTTATTGGGTCCTCGTACGCATTGACGATTAACGCGGCGCACTCAAGAAGCTCGTGCTTTGGCATCGTGTGCCCAAGTGTGTCAGCGAGCTCTGCAAATATGTGCTGTACTTTTTTTGATCTGTTCATAGGGTTCTCGGCTTAGATGTTAATTTTTATTTTTTTAGTTCTGTGGCCTGCTGTAACGATCACATTTTCTCGATCGACAACTACATAGGCACTTTCCCAGCCTTTCCTCTGTTTCAGTCCCAGCTGCTGTATCTCACTGCGAAGCTCCGCCTTAGACTGAGTTGTCCGAGCCATTACTATTGAGCAGCCATGCTTTGCGTCAAATGTTTCGCCTATCTGTAAAATCAAGCTCGCGATTGACTCAGGTATGCCACGTTGCCGGCATCTCTTTTCTGCGTGTGCTGTTAAAACCATTTCGTTATCCTCATTTTTGTCTGTTAGGGGGTTAGAGGCTGCGCTTGGATTCCAATTAGATGGTCTGCGCTAAAACTCAGCCTCACACTCTGTAAACATGCATAACCAAAATTTATTCCAAATCGAGTAAAAAAATTATTTCCTAGCACCCTGGCTTGGCGTTTTGATTAGATATGCTCTATGGTTTACAACAAAGAGTAGGAGAAATTATTCCAATGAAATTAAGTTTTTATTTAGCTTTGGCTTTTGTGAGGACCTTGCGCGCCAGAAGCCTGAGTGGCAACATTCATTTTCCTGGGCACCATTTAGGGTTATAGTGACAATGCTTTAATTAATTAAAGCTTTATGGAATAAAACTTTAAATTGTTTGTTGTGTAAGGAAGGCGGAGTGATAACGGCTAAAATTTTCGAAGATATCTACCCAAAATTGTTTCGGTTTGCGATGAGTCTGACTAAACAATCGGCTGCGGCAGAAGACTTAGTGATGGCGGTAATAACTAAGTTACTTGGGTCAGATAATGTGCCCACTGATGTCAATATAGAGGCCTATGCGATGCGCTCCGTTAAGAACTTATTCCTAAATACTATAAAGAAGGAATCTAGAGAGGTTGGCGAGCAGGGTGAGGATGGAGAGAGTGTTTACGAGAACACTGAAGACCCCACGAGTGGCCGTTTCGTCGATGAGGGTGATCTTAGTAGGGTACTTATGAATTTAGAGGAAAAGTGTAGAGAGATTCTTACTTTGCACGCAATCGGCAACAGCTATAAGGAAATTTCCGAGGTTTTGGAAATAAAAGCCGGAACAGTAATGAGCAGAATGGCCAGATGCAGAGAGCATCTAGACCCTATTATGGGTGGAAGATAATTATGGCAGGTAAAAACTTGAATGAGGGTCTACTTGTAGCATACGCAGATGGTGAGCTGGGCCCAGAGGATATAGCCCTAGTTGAGTCGGCAATAGCAGCCGATTCCTCCGTAAAGACCCGCGTAGAAAAGTACAAGCAATCTGGAGAGCTTTTAAAGGACTCCTTCGATATTGATAACCTTACGCCCGATCATATTGTTCATAGGATCAGAGAGATCGAGGCGGCTGCAATAAAAAAGCGCCAAGCCGGCCTAGCGGAGGATAATAACCAGTCGCCATCTTCATGGTGGTCTCTTCCCTCACTTGGTCGGTCATTAGCGGCTTCGTTTTCACTGCGCTCATTTACATCCCTAGGTGGGTCATTTGCGGCTGGATTGGCCTGCGCTGTCTTTGTGATCTCTCCCGGTTTACTGACGCCGGAGAATGATTCCTCTCAATCTCTGCCCAGCGGCGATGTTGTACAAATGGTTATGCGTGGTTCAGCTCAGAATCAGATGCCTTACATTAGGCAGCAGAATCAAAATATTTCTAGCGGTGGTCGCTTGATTGAAAAGCAACAATTTTCAGTAATGTATAGCTCGCCGATACAGGGTGGTGTCGAAATGTTTGAGATTACAGCTGAAGACAAGTCGAGTAGTGATGTTGAGCGGCGCTTGCTAACCACTATTAAAATTGAAGCGGAGCAGCTTACAAACTTGGGTTCATTTATTATCGATGACCAAGATACGCTCAGGCTAAGAATTGAAGTCTCTAGCGATGCCACAATCATCAGGCATGATGTTAGCTTTAAGGTGGTTGAGCCATGATACAGTCCGCTTATTTTGCTTACCTGTGCGCTTTAGGACACACCATCATGCACGATACTAGCCAATCTCTTTATCGATTTATCCGTCAGATAAGTAATTTCGTGGTTATCTTGCTGTTGGTGGCAAGCGCTCATAGTTCAGATGCACTAAATGTCAATGAGCCCGACTATGGGGGTATCGGGGTGCACGTGAGCGTAAAGGATGGCTATACCACGGTTATCGGTGTCATTTCTGATGGGCCTGCCGGTCTGGGCGGTCTCCTATCTGTGTCAGACAAGATTATTGGAATAGGAGCCGCTAATAATCAAATCACCAATGTCATCGGCTTCCCACTCTCTGACGTGATTTCGCTTCTGAGAGGCGAGGTTGACTCGGAAGTGTTCCTGCAAGTGGTTCCAGAGGGTGGAAATATCAATGAGCCCAAGCAGGTCAAGATTATCCGAAGTAAAGTCTCTTTTGGTGAAACAGACTCGCTGCGCAAGGTGGAAGCATTAATGGAAGCAGCTAAAGATGGAGATGCCGAGGCGCAATTTGAACTGGCCCTTAAATATAACAATGGAGATGGCGTCCCAGTCAGTCAAGAGCTGTTTGTCCAGTGGGCAAGAGCAGCGGCCGAAAATGGCCTCGCTGCCGCTCAGTTCGAAACCGCAATGATAATCCCTAATGAGGACAACTCTGAGCCAGATTATCAGCACTCCCTATTTTGGCTGCAGAAAGCCGCTGAGCAGGGGCATGCGGCAGCTGAAAACAATCTTGGTGTAGCTTATCAAAACGGCTTGGGTGTTCCACCAGATAATAAGATCGCTATATTTTGGTATGCGAAGTCTGCTGCACAGGGCTATGCTACAGCTCAATCGAATGTGGGAAATATGTATTTAAATGGGCTTGGTGTGGGCCAGGATTCTAAGGTGGCATTTGAGTGGTTTCAGAAGTCCGCCAATCAGGGCGACGCATATGGGCTAGTCAATCTCGGAGTTGCTTATGAGGCTGGTAATGGTACTAAGCAGAATTACGAGAAAGCCTTTCAGCTCTATGAAAAAGCTGCCTCACTAGGAAATGCCGTGGGACAGTCGAATCTGGCATTACTATATGCCAACGGGCGGGGTACCCCGTCCAATCATCTTCTAGCATACGACTGGTATAGGAAGTCCGCCGACCAAGGTAATGTGATGGGCATGCACGGTTTTGGGCGAGCCCTTTATTGGGGAGAGGGAGTTAAACAGGATCAATTAGCTGGGGTTGGTTGGCTACATAAGGCTGCTGAACAGGGCTATATGTTCAGTCAGTCAATTCTGGGTTATGCTTATTTTTACGGTGATGGAGTTAAGAAAGATCTTTCGACTGCCTTAAAGTGGAACACCCTCGCAGCGCAGCAAGGAGATGATCTAAGTCAAGAGCGACTGGGTGATGCATATTACTTCGGTGAAGGCATTGATCAAGATAGATCAGCCGCCTATAAATGGTATCTAAAGTCAGCGATGCAGGGACACACAGAGGCGCAGTATGCCGTCGGCGCGTCTTACTCTTTTGGGCAGGGAGTGCCAATAGACCACGAGGCCGCTACTTATTGGTATAAACGGGCTGCAAAGGGTGGGCATGATAGGGCCCAGTTCAATCTAGCTATAGCCTATGCCGAAGGCTTGGGTATTGATAAGGATGATGATGAGGCCCTGCGCTTGTATCTTGAGGCTGCAAAGAGTGGGCATGATGGGGCGCAGTATAATCTGGGACTGATGTATCAATATGGAAACGGCGTTGGGCAAGATGAAGGGAAGGCTGTCGAGTGGCTTACAAAGGCAGATGAAAGTGGGCACGTTAACGCAAAAAACCAGCTAGCGCTTCTATACGAATGGAGCGAGGGTGACCTGAGGGACGAAAGGAAAGCGGCCGAGCTGTTTGCCGAGGCGGCGTTACAGGGTAGCGCTGAGGCGGCATTAAATCTTGGGCTGGCCACGTCATATGGCGATAGGAAAAACATCTTAACCTCTCTTGAGTATTTAAAGCGCGCGTACAAGCAAGGCATGCTCTCGGCTGGATACGCCATCGCCATTCAGTATCTCGATAAAAATAGCGGCTTTTATTTCCCAAAAGCTGCTTATGATATTTTGCGGGAGCTAGAAAAAAATGGTGCCAGTGAGCCTGTTATCTCAACCTCTCTGGCTCTTCTGGGCCATATGCACGCTAACGGGATATATGTCGAAAAAAATATACCCAAAGCTCTACAGTACTTCGAACGACTCCAGCCTCCGAGCGTGCACTCATCTGCACTCGAGATGCTTGTTCCAACATGGGATAAAGTCTTAACACCCCAGCTCACGCAAAAATACGTGCCACACTTAATGGCGTATTTAGATGAGTACTGTCAGTCTGAGCTCAAAACATTTGGTACCAAAGATTTTCAAGAAAATTCCGTCTGGTCAATTTTGCGCTCTATCAAGAGTATTGAGGAGGACTTGGTTGCGAGGTGCTTGGATAGGCATATAGCCTTTTTGGTTGAGTCAGAAAATTTGGGGTTGGCCGGCATGCGTTACCAAAGTGGCATTCCTGGTGTCTTGGCTGAGAACCCCAGTAAAGCTTTTGAGTACACCCTTAAGTCGGTAGAGTCGGACTCATCGGCATCCAATGCTTCCACAATGGAAAGGCTAGCTATCTTCTATCATACTGGTTACGGGACTGATAAGAATGATGCCGAGGCGCTAAGTTGGCGTAGAAAAGCAGCTGACCTTGGATTGGCCATGGCACTTAACAGCCTTGGCAGGTCCTATGAGAAGGGACTCTTCGGATTAGAAGCCAACGACCAAACGGCCCTAGACTATTACCAATTGGCGTACGAAAAGGACGCGAAGTGCAGTATTTGCATTACTAACCTCGCGCGTGCATACGAGCGTAGTGTAGACGAAAAAGACAGTGCAATGGCAAAAATCCTCTTTACTAAAGCCTTCGAGCTAGGCAACTTAGAGGCTGGGGTCTTGCTCGCGCATATCGAGTCAGAGGGCCTAGCTGGGCCAGAGAATAAGTTGGCTGCTATCTCTATTTTGAAAGAGGTGGTTCAAGGGAGCGACAGCTATAGAAGTGAAGTGTCTGGGGATAGCTACAACAGAGTAATCAAAGAGGCTCGCCAGCAGCTTGGGCTTCTTGGGGGCGTGGATTTGAATAAAGCTGTGGAGCTTGGAAACTACCACGCTCTCGTTATTGGAAATACGAGTTACGACAATCTAACGGACCTCACTACCGCAAGCAGAGACGCCGCCGACGTGGCTAAGGTGCTCGAGCAGGACTACGGTTTCGAGGTTGAGCTTCTAGTAAATGCTACGCGTCAACAGACCCTAATGGCTCTAAATCGTTTTAAGCGTGACCTCAAGAAGAATGATAACTTTTTACTTTACTATGCTGGGCACGGGGTGATTGATGATGCGCAAGAGGGGTTCTGGTTGCCAACTGACTCAGCGGAGAATGATGACGTAAAGTGGATACCGAATGTTCGGATTAATCGAACACTGAACAAATTTAAGGCTAACAATATCATTCTAGTGGCTGACTCATGCTACGCAGGTGCTCAATTTAGAGCCTTAGAGCGAGTTGAGTTAAATAAAAATGAGCCACCGAGTCTTACTGAATCAGGTGGCTCTCTGATTCAAAGGCTGAGCGCGTCAAGGAGTCGAGTTGCGATAACATCAGGCGGCTTAGAGCCAGTCGCTGATAGGATAGGTTTTTCTAAAAACTCTGTTTTTGCTTCCTCCTTTATCAGAGTGCTTAAAAATAACTCCTCGACAATTCCGTCGGGTGACCTATTCAAATTGGTTCGGCAAAGGGTGGTCCCAATCACTGTTAGCGAGGGTCTACAGCAGACTCCAGAGTTCGGCCAGCTATGGGCCTCAGGGCATGAGGGAGGCGATTTCATTTTTAGCCGAGTACGCTAACTAAGTTCCCCAAATTTGACTAACTTCGACAAATGTTGCAAGGTTTAGCTCATCAAGTTGTTCAGGCAGCCCCGTCATGCGCCGTTGTGGATACCAATGAATCAAACTAAACATTCACCCAGATTAATCTTTTATTTATAAAGTATCGAGACCAAATCCTTGGTAGTGATCAAATGAAGAAACTCCTCGTAACTCTCGCAGCCGCAGTAGCTTCCGGATACGCTACTTACTTTGTCGTTCGTGGTCTTTTTATTATGCTGCTTTGGATGCTTGATTATGAACTTACGGTTTCTCAGCGTATTTTCGTAGTAGAAAACGGATATTTTGCTTTTATTGTGGGCTTTATAATGGGGATCACGTTATTTCTTCGTCTAAATAAAAGATTCGAACTAAATAAAATATAGCGTAAGATTTTTTTAGGGCTTCCTTTGGTACCCAACTCCCCATGATCTTATGAAGACACCCCTGACAGAACAATCTGCATAGAAGATATCTCTCTAAAAGACTCTGACTGTCTCTATTCTGGCATTTATTCTTTAATTATTGGGGCAAATAACGATTTGCTAAATCGCTACAGCCCTTTAAAAATGGTGCACCCGGAGGGATTCGAACCCCCGACCAAGTGGTTCGAAGCCACCTACTCTATCCAGCTGAGCTACGGGTGCATAATGATTGGTATTCAGTGTAACCTAAATTAGCGCTCGAGGTGTTGAAGTTTACCTTCGACGCCATC
>Ga0066379_10000295_pt1 | contig 11340 bp, 11 predicted proteins | sample Knorr_S23_td_250_FD_70951 | JGI IMG/M metagenome (GOLD analysis project Ga0066379, IMG submission 70951) | Marine microbial communities from Southern Atlantic Ocean transect - Knorr_S23_td_250_ad_251m_LV_A | ecosystem: Environmental > Aquatic > Marine > Oceanic | place: Southern Atlantic ocean...
AAATTCTTCTAAAAATGAGTGATATCACCTATTGCATGGATGGTATTAGTACACTAAATTTACTATGCATTTAATATTACTCATAGATTGATGCTTTTTTTGGTTAAGGTTCTCGTCATGCGGCGGGGACTTTTTCTTTTGTTGGACTTCTCAAAAATTGTTTCTATTTTGTTTATTATGAGCCACCTTCCGACCTGACAATTATTAATCGATCATTATTAATTAATCATCAACATTCTGTATCCTACTTCCTATTCCCTACTTCCTACTCCCTACTTCCTATTCCCTAAACCCAAAATTCCTCTAAAAATGAGTGATATTACCTATTGCATGGTATGGTATAAGTGTGTTAAATTTACAATGCATTTAATTATTTACTCATAGATTAATACTTTTTAGTTAAAGTCCTTGCCTTTCGGCAGGGACTTTTTCTATGTGCTTTACTTAACCCGATAAAAGAATTGAAAGAACTGTTCCCATTTTACAAGCGTTGCTTCTGGATCTATCAAAAATTGTTTCAACGTTGTTTATCATGATCCTCTTCCCGATCGGACAATTATTAATGAATCATGTACATTCTACATTTTGCTCAAAATATGAGTAATACTACCTATTGATTTAGGATGATTAAAGTCATAGGTTTGTTTGACTTTCACTTTGATTGTGTTTTGAAGTTTGCCTAAGTCCTCATTTGCTTCACGCAGATGGGGACTTTTGTTATTGGCTTGTTTCGTGCATTAGTCATTAATTTATAGGTGATGTCACTCAAATTTTAGACAATAACAAACATCATTAGTTATTTAAGATTATATATTTGTATATTAGTTTCTGCCAAATTGATCTTAAGAGCATAATAAAATGATTTTAAAAGAATATAAAAGATCTATTTTAATAGGATTATCCCTCTCAACACAGTCTGTGGATGATATTACAGACCTCAGACTTTTTTACGAATTACACCTCATAGACATTTTGGAAGACACTGAGAAGGTTTGTCATAAACAGAGCCTAAAAACCTTACCCTCAAATCCTTGCACAGCTACTTGATAATAATTGAATTAAAAACAAATGTGATATGAAATTTATAGAACGAAAGCAAAAAGTGGAATACCTGTTAGAAATGATCAAAAAAAACCGTTGTATTTCTCTAAAACAAATAGCTGAGAAATATGAATGTAGTGAAAGAACAGTTAGAAGGATGATCACTGAGCTTAAAGAGGAAGGGCATGAGATAAATTATTGCAGAGCAAGCCGAAAATTTTGCAAAGAAAATTAGTATTGACAGAATTTGACCGCTCGACTATTTTACTTCGTACTTATTAAGAGAAGAATTACCTCTTTTTAAGTGTAGTTCGTATGTTTTATAACTTAAATGGTTTAATTATGAAAATTAAAAAGTTAAGTAAAAGTTCATTTGAACTAATGGGCGCAGCACCTATTGCGGCGGCAGGATGTTGTTGTTGCTGCTCTTGTTGTTGTTGGACAGGTTCTAATGAAGGGAAAGAGTAGTTAGAACTGTTTGATTCATTTTTAGCAGTTTCAATTAAGTTACAAATGGGGTTTTTATAAAATTTGCCCCATTTGTTTTTAATAAATAATTAATTAAAAAAATAAATAAGAATGATCGAAAATTTTGATTTATTCAAAGATGAAAAACAAAATTGCTACCAGCTAAGTACAAAAACAACATCTTACAGTTTAGAGTTTGATGATAAAGAACGAGAAGAGATATTTTTAAATATTGTTTCAGAGATAAAGAAAGATAAAGAATTAAATCTCAAAGAGTTAAAACAGAAGGTGCAAACAAAGTCAAATGAATCCAAAGTAATAGATGTACTAAAAACGTTAGATAAATACCGATTTTTATCCTTTGAAATTTCGAAGGAATTAAAGAATAAAATTGAAAATCCTAAACATCAATATTCCTTAAATGTAAAACAAGTTTCAGGTTTTATTTTAAGTATTTTCGGCCAGGGTGTGCTTACCAATAAAATTGAAGAGAAGGCTAAATCGCAAAGCTTTAAAGATGTAAAAACATATTTGTTTAATGATGATTTTGATGTTGAAAAGGCTGTAAATAAATCTGATTTTATCATTGTTGACGCTAATGAATGGTCGCCTTTTCATATCGAACTAATCAATAAAACAGCATTAAAATATAATAAGCCGTGGCTTTATGTCGGTGGCGTAGAAGGAGTGTCGATTAAAATAGGACCCTTATTTTATGGCAAAGAAACTGGCTGTTATAATTGTTTAATTAGCAGAATAAAAAGCAATCACGAATACCCCATATTTTTAAATTCTTATGAAGACTATTTAAGGTCAAATAGAAAAAGTTCTAAACCTGATATAATTCCTAATTCTATTATTATTTATAACATAATAGCGGATTTAACTTTATTAGAAGTGATGAAGTTTATTGAGGAATGGAGTTTGCCTGTAACATGGCGCAATGTTATAAATATCAATATTACAAATATGAATTCTACAAATCATGGTTTACTAAAAAAGCCTTTTTGTGAAGTGTGCAAACCAGAGTTAGCATATAATCCTTCTCCTTGGCTTGAAGCAATCACATTAAAATAAAAGAAATGAGTATAACAACTTTAAATAACGGATTAAATATAATATCTAATGAAATTGGTATGCTTTACCATATGGTAAAATTACCAAGAATGAATTACGACCCTAAAATGGTAAATTATGGTGTTTGGCCTGCAAATACTGAATATTTATCTGGAGAGAAGTATGCCGGAAAAAGTGCTGGTTGCGGGTTTGAATGGGAAGATGCTGTTTTAGGGACAATCGGAGAAACTGTTGAACGATATGCTGCTGTTTTTTATAATTTAGAAGACAGTATATTTTCTTCATATAAATCTTTACCTAAACATGCTATCCATCCAAAGGAATTTGCATTGTTTCATAAAGAACAATTCAAAGATGAAAGGTTTGGGGTTAATGATTTTACTGAAGATATTGAACTAACATGGTTTCCCACGTTAGACTTAACAAATGGCAAGGAAACATGGTTACCTGCACAATTTATTTATTTACCTTTTAATCATGACAAGAAATACATTACAGCTAACACATCAACCGGATTAGCAGCACATACAGACTATTATAAAGCTATTTTAAATGGACTTTACGAATCTATTGAAAGAGATAGCTTTGTGTTAACCTGGATGCAAAACCTGGTTCCCAATAAAATTATTATTTCAAAAGAAATACAGGATTATATTGATAGTCATTTTCCTGCAAAGTATGAGTGGCACTTTTTTGACATTAGTTATGATATTGAAGTACCTTCTGTTTTAGGATTTTGTTTTGGACAAGCTGAATATGGTAAATTTGTTGCAGTTGGTTCATCTACACGAGCAACTTACGGGGATGCCATCAAAAAAGTAATTCAAGAGATAGGTCAAGCTGTTCCTTATTTCAGATATTTATTGGGCGAAAAAAAGAATTGGAAACCATCTGATGATTACACATTAATTCAGAATTTTGAAGACCATTCAATCTTTTATTTAAAAAGACAAGACCTTTGGCATGTGTTTGATAAATGGACAAATGCAAAAGAAACTAAGGCAATTGATTTTAATGAGACTATAGTCAGAACGGATAAAGAAGAAGTAAAACATATTGTAAAGATCCTAAAAGATAAAAACTATAATGTTTTATTTAAAGATATAACCACTCATGATATAAGACAACTTGGCTTTTTTAGTGTCAAGGTTTTTGTTCCTCAATTGATACAATTAGCGGGTGCATATCCTTTTTATTTTCTTGGGGGCGAAAGGCTCTATTCTGTACCTGAAAAGATGGGGTACAAGTCAAATGACTTCCATCATTTAAACAAATTACCTCACCCATTTCCATAAAAACAAGAATAATATGAAAATATCAGAAGTAAAAGATAGGTATAATGAGAAGGATGGTTCAATGTATGGAAAAAAGAACATTGATGAATCTATTGCAATGCTTTATCACGAAAATTCTAAATTTACAACACATACAATTCGTTCACAAGGAGAAAAAATTGAAGGGTTTAATAACCCTTATGTCCTTGAACGTGCAAGTCAACCATTTAAAAGTTATCCCGGCAATAAAACAATTGATTTGTCAGTATATGCAAATTTCAAATCCAATGAGTCATTATACAATTGTATGATTAATAGGCGAAGTATTAGAGATTATGACAAGGAATACAAAATATCACTTAATGAGTTAACTGCATTATTATTTAATTCGTATGGTGTAACATATAAAAGTAAAATTGTAGGTTTTGATATTGACGGTCATATTGGAATGCGAAATGTTCCTTCAGGTGGAGCATTGTATCCTTTGGAAATTTATGTCGTAATATTTAATGCTCATATACCATCAGGTCTGTATCACTACAGAACAGATAACAACCACCTTGAATTATTAAAAGAAGGTGATTTTATTGAAGAACTATTACAAATTATACAAGCAGAACCTTATGTCAATATGAGAACATCATCTGCTTTAATAATTACTACAGGAATAATTGAACGTATGTTAATTAAGTACGGAGATAGAGGTTATCGTTTTTTGATGCAAGAATCTGGTTTTGTAGGTCAAACAATTAGTTTATTGGCAGAATCCATAAATCTTGGATCATGTATGTTGGGTGGTTACAATGATGATAAGGTTAATGATTTTATTGGTATTGATGGTGTATTTGAGACAATTAACAACATTATTGTTATTGGTAAAAAAGGAGATAACTTAAGTTCTTGTGAGGCATGAAAGAAGTAATAAAGGTGTCTGATATTTTATACAAAGTAAAAACTAAAATTATTATTGACAGTATTAGTTTTTCTGTAAATGATTCTGACTCATTTGCATTGCTTGGAGAAAATGGTTCTGGAAAATCTACATTAATAGATTTAATATTAAATGATTTAAAATCAGATAATGGTAACGTAATTTTTTTTGGAAAGCAAAAAAATAATTTTAACAATATCGGTATTGTTTATGATCATTTGCCATTATTCCCTCTATTAAAAGTGAATGAAATAATTCGTTATTTCACGACAATTCATAAATTAGATTATAAAGAAATTAAAACCTTATATTTTGAAATATTTGAAATTGAAAAAATAGCTAATTCATTCATAAAAGAACTATCACAGGGTGAGCGAAAAAGAGTTGGGTTGTTACTTTCAATAATACATAATCCTACTCTGTTAATATTAGATGAACCTTTTGCTAATTTAGATCCTACTATAATTGATAGAGTATGGAGAATTCTTAAACAAGACAACAGGACTATATTTTTCACTACTCATAATTGGAAAGATGTTGAAAAATTAGCTACAAAAATTGGTTTTATTTATGAGGGTAAGCTTATTCAAAAGCCTCAATCACCAAAGGAAATAATTAAAGATTTACCTGCTGGTAAAAAAGTAACGATTAACAAAAACACGAAACTTAACGATAAGTTCATTAATCTAAACTATTATAAGCATGATGATGAACTGCATATTTTCCTTGATAAGGAAAAAGATATATTAGACATGATTAATAAAACTACAACTAACTTTTCTGTCCAAGACATTGGATTAAAAGATGCCTATTTATACCATATTGCAAAACGTAAAAACGTTGTGTTATGATAAAAATATTAGTCCAATCAATTTATTATCAATTGTTGATTTTTGTTAGAATTAAACAAGCTGTGTTTTTTACAATTGTATTTCCAATATTTTTATTTGTGATTTTTGGAAGCATTTGGGGGGCAGAGGATGATAGTTATGTATCTTTTCTTTTATCTGGAATTATTGGAATGACAATAGCAAGTGACGGATTATTTGCGATAGGTCCTATAATAAGAGACTATTATTCGAATGGATTAATAAAGTATTTAAGGAAATTGCCGTTTAATATATTACTTCACTTTGTGGGTTTAGTGATTAGTCGGGTTATTTCATTAATTTTCATTGTGTTCTTACTCTGCATTGCAGCATACTTGATGTTTGGATACACTGTAACATCATTAGAGATAGTAAACTTTATTATTGGTGTTTTTGTTGGTTTATTGGTTTTTTCTTTTTTAGGTCTTGTAATTACATTTTCAAGTATAAAGCAAGTATCGGATAAAGGAATTATAAACTTTATTTACTTTATAATTTTATTTACAAGTAATGCTTTTTATCCAGTTGGTGAATTCAATAAATTCATAGGGGATATAGGAAATATACTACCATTAAACCACATTCTTTCAATATTAAGGGGAGAAGGTGCTGTTTATTTGTTAGGTTTTTGGATCGTGTTGCCCATGATATTGTTTGTGTTTTTATTTAAGAATGTAAAGTTTAACAGATAGAAATGGAGTTTATTGAAATAAATATTCTAGTCTTATTGCTTTTGTTTATTCATGAACTTGGTCATGTTACTATGGCTAAAATACTAGGATTGCCGATTCAAAGAATTGGTTTTCAATTAAGACCTTATCCTCACTTTTATGTTTCTGTGAAGTGGCCAAGAGTTAATTGGGAGAAGTACTTATATCTTTTCTCAGGTACCTTTATTACAGTTAGTCTGTTTTGCATTTCAATTTATAATGAGTTTTTTCATCTCACTCAACTATACTGGGCTTTTGTTATACAGTTGATAATTGAAACGAATCCCTTTTATTCAGATTTTACAATAGCTATTGTCAGCAGAAACAAACCTAATAATAAGGTGAAATCTTATGCGGAAAATTATAAACTGCAATTTGAAAAATATAAATTTACGTTAAAATGGTACGTTCATTTTATTCTATGGGCAATTATAATACTTTCATTAACTAAATTCAAAAACACGCTATTATGATACGATTATTAATAATTTCATTACTGTTTATTTCCTGCAAGGGCAATACCATGCGAATTGACAACTCAAAAGTCGTGAGTTATGAATTACAGGCTGAAGAAGTAAAATCAGATACTTTACTTGTCGGCATTCAAAAAAAAATACAGAATTCTTTTGTCCAATGTATCATGTCAAAAGACCATAATTCTCTTTCTAAACTCAGTGGTGAATTGGAAGAGCTCAATAAAGTAAAGAAACAAAACATCATCTTGTATTGGCGTTCTTATTTGCAATTTTACTTATCGATCTATCACCTTGAAAATGGAGATAAAAAAAGATCCGAACAGGAAATTGACAAAGGAATTGATTGGTTAGATGAAATGAAAAAGAAAAATTCTGAAGATTATGCACTTTTAACAATGCTTCAAAGTTTTGGGATGCAGTTTAAGGGTATGAAAGCGATGTTTATTTCCGGAACTATAAAGAAAAATGCAAAACAGACAATTGCAATAGATTCAACAAATTTAAGAGCATATTACGTTTATGCAAGTAATGATTATCATACCCCTGAAAAATACGGTGGGGGGAAAGAAACAGAAGAATATTTACTGAAAGCAATTTCTTTGCCTGCTCAAAAAATGAAAAATGATTATTTGCCCTCCTGGGGAAAAGAAGAGTCTTACGAAATGCTAATTAAGTTGTACATCAAAAAAGAAAAGTGGGATTTAGCTAAGAAATACTTTCAGGAAGCGATCAAAGAGTACCCTGATAGTTATTCCATAAATCAACTGGCATCAAAATTAGTCGGTAAATAAATGAGATTCTATTTTCTTCTTATATTTTTTGTTAGTTCCTATCATTGTTTTTCACAATCGATATTAAATGGTATTGTTAAAAACAAAGAAGGAGAACCTGTCTTTGCTGCAAATGTGTATTTAAGATCAAATCCGCAAAAGGGTGTTATCACCGATTTTGACGGAAAGTTTAGTTTAGAAACAGATCATTTGAACGATACATTAATTGTGTCTTTTATTGGCTACGAAACAAGTGAAATAGCATTGTCTGCTATTGATATAAATAAAAAGTTAGTTGTCATTTTAAAAGACATTAATTTAACTTTAGAGGAAGTAATTATTACTGCACAAGATCCCATATCCGAAAAATTTTCTGTGGTAAAAATGGATGTACTAAAGGATGTGTATTTGAACCCCGTATCGCAAGGCGACCCGTTAAAAGCCATTACTATTTTTCCCGCTTCAACAACTACAGATGAAACTGCTAATGTATCTTTAAGGGGAAGTTCGCCCGACAGGTCAAGAGTACTGTTAAACGGTGTACCCGTATACAATCCTGTAAGAGCAAGCAACTTAAACAACCAGGGCTTTTTTAGTTTGTTTAACGCAGAAATAATTGATGCTCAATATGTTTACGCGAGTAATCCGCCTTTAACTTACGGAAATACCAGTGCCGGTTTGGTCGAAATACAGACGATAAATGATCTGGAATCCAACCAATTGCAACTCTCAGCAAGTCTGGCAAGTGCGGGTTTTTTTCTTTCTCAAAAAATTGAAAAAGATGTTTCTTTTGTGCAGATCTACGGGAATTATCAATTTTCGGATGCTTTTGTTGGTATTCAACAAGAAAATGTACCTAATGTCAAGAACTTCTACACCAAAGATGCAGGGATAAATTTTTATAGAAAAATAGGAAAACGTGCAACCTTTAATTCCTTCAATTATTATATCCATGACACATTTAATGGTTTTGATGAAGCTTTCACTTATAAAGGAAACGTCAGTGCGGAAACCGAGAGAATATTTACGGTAAACAACTTAAAATACCATACTGAGAATGGAATTATTAGTTTGAATAGTGGAACAAACACTTCAACTCAAAATACAGCTTTTGGTAACATGAACTCAGAAAGTAAGGTAAGCCAAATTTATACTTCATTGAACTACAAATGGTTTGTCTTAGAAAGTACAGACATCCAATTTGGAATTTCTCACGATCTTCATCGCAATAAATTTAATGACAGTATTCCTGTTTATTATTATGCTCAATCGCCGGAATCGCCAAATTATTTTTCGGATACTTCAATTTCAAATCATATTCTCGAAACCTATTTTTACACAAGTTGGGACATCAATGAGAAATTCATTTTTTCATCAGGAATGCGGAGTAATATACCTGTTAAAGATCAAAAATATTATTTCAGCTCACAATTAGGTTTAAAATACCAATTAAACAAAAAGCAATCATTTCTACTGAGTGGTGGTAATTATCACAACTATTCAATTCCAAATTTCTTTTCTAAAAAATACAATTTGTTAGAAAGTTACCAGATCGCTTTGGATCATACATACAAATTAAAAAACACATTAGTAAAAACAGCGTCTTATTTTAAAAATGAAACCGGCGAACAATCAATTAGCTCATCTTTTACAACGGATAAATTAAACACTTTTGGTTTGGAGTTATTTTTGGAACACCATTTTTATAAGCATTTCAAATTTACATTTGCCAATTCTTTTATCAACCAGATAATGACAATTGACAATAAGAATTACAAAGGACAAAAAGATTTTAACTATTTAGTAAAAACTGCTTTACAATACAATAATCCAAAATTGTTTTCATTGGCTTTAACTTACTCAAGCCGTCCCGGAACATATTACAATTCATTAACAGGTTCTGTTTTTGACGATCAGACAGGTTTTTATGAACCAATGTTTAGCAACGATCTTAATTTGCAATATGCTAATTACAACCGCTTTGATCTTAGTTTAAGTAAATACGTTAAAATGAAAAAGAATGCTTTGATTACGTTTATTTCATTAAACAATATTTTTAACACAGAAAATGAAAGTGAAGCCTTGTATAATGCAGACTATTCAAACAAATATTTTGACTTTCATCAATTTAGAACCGTGTATTTTGGTGCAGTCTGGCACTTGAATTATTAGTTATACCCTATATTAGATCAGGACTCTTTATAACACCCTCCACTAACAGTTTCAGTTGTGCAAACGTTGTACACAAGTTGAATAGTTAGGAATAGAATTTACCTACGAAATTTCGTCTTTTAAGAAGAAAGACAAGAGGTAATTTGAGTAACATGGCCGATTGCCCGGAACAGCATAAATGGTTTACATTTTTGCAAGCATTTTCCAACTCAAAGCCCCCGCCCTACCGTGGGGGCTTTTTTTGTGCCCATTTAGATAAAAATATATATCGGGAATAGTTCCCGTTATACAGGTGTTAAGAACCTTAAGCACACCCCAAACCCCACAATTCAGCGCCCATTTTTTTTCGTAGCTTAGAGAGAATATTAAGATCAGAATGTCATGAAAAATATATGCATTGCGTTTATCATTTCTGCCCTATTAACTTCCTGCTTGGAGGTCGAAGAGCAGACCCTCGTACTTAACCAAAATAAACACACAGCAACCCTTTATTTGCACAACATAACTTCAGATGAAAAAGGCGAGAAAGCCCTTGAGGATTTTAAGGTTTTTATGGACGCCTTTGAGTCCGGGAAAGTGCTGAATGAATTCTTTTTAGATCGCAGCGATCCGGGGGTAAGTATCCTTAAGAAAAAAATCTACCAACGCAGGGGACAGCTGCATGCCAAAATAGAATTTCATTATCAATCCTTAGAACAATTAGGTTTTAATACCTGCTTTTATGACGATTCCATTGCCCAAAACGTAGCGCTCAACGAAATGATGCAGGATCGGGTCTATTTTCATATGCCCGCCGAGATCACCGCTATGTATGCTTATCATACGAATGCACTGATCTTAAATTCTTTTGCTCATGTATTTGACAGTAAAGTGGATATCGAAGATTTTTCCAAAGAAGACCTTGCCTCCCAATCTTTGGTCTTTTCCTGGGAAAAGGATGAGCCCATCAGCTACACCTACCACAGTCCAATAGACACCTCTAATACTTCTATGTTAGACTATTGGAAAGAAAATAAATAACAAAAGAGTCGTGCGGTCATCACTCATCACCCATCACTCATCCCTCATCACTAAAATGATTTGAAGAACTTGCCTGACGGCAGTCAGGTTTAAAAATAATCTCACAACTAATTGAGTACCTCATCTATGGGATTCTGAAACAAGCCTGCCTGCCCTGCCTACCGGCAGGCGGCAAAGGCAGGTTCAGAATGACAATTGCCAACTGAGAACTCACGTAATAGTACAAATTTGAAAGCGATTCACGACCAGAAGAAATAACAAGTGTTACAACTTTCTGAAAATCTTTTTTTACAGAACTTATGAAATCTCCCCCCTCGGGGTTAAACCAACTAAAAATAGAAAGGTTGAGCTTGTGATGGAGCCAGTCCGGAACTATTTATCACCATAATGACCATAAACCTCAAACACATACACAATTACAATTTCTTCATAAATCGAATAAATAAGACGGTGTTTTTGATCAATCCGGCGAGAATAGATTTCTTCTGACGAATGTTTCAAAATTTCAGGATGACCAGTTCCAGTTTTAGGA
>Ga0066379_10000296_pt1 | contig 11306 bp, 10 predicted proteins | sample Knorr_S23_td_250_FD_70951 | JGI IMG/M metagenome (GOLD analysis project Ga0066379, IMG submission 70951) | Marine microbial communities from Southern Atlantic Ocean transect - Knorr_S23_td_250_ad_251m_LV_A | ecosystem: Environmental > Aquatic > Marine > Oceanic | place: Southern Atlantic ocean...
CTCCAGCAGCCACTCGCCCGGTTACAACGTCGACGGTACGCCCAGCGACCGGTACGTCCGATACCACGAGGAGAAAGCAAAGGGTGGTATCGGCCTGACAATGATCGGCGGATCGTCGAACGTGTCACGTGATTCGGCGTCGCTCTGGGGTCAGCTGGACTTTGGGTCGGACTCCATCGTGACGCCCCTAGCGGGCATGGTGGACCGGATCCACGGACACGGCGCAGCAATCATGTGTCAACTCACCCATATGGGACGACGGAACGTCTCCAACGACGGCGACTGGCTGCCGACTATTGCGCCGTCACCGGTCCGGGAACCCATGCACCGCTTTTGGCCTAAGGAGATGGAGCATTCCGATATCCGGCGAGTGGTGAACGATTTTGCGTCAGCCGCCCGCCGTGCGGCTGACGCCGGCTTGGACGGGATCGAATTGCTGGCTACCAGTCACTTGCTGGACCAGTTCTGGACCCCGTTGGTGAATCAACGGACCGACGAGTATGGCGGAAACATGGCCAACCGTCTCCGATTTACCTTCGAGGTTTTGGAGGCCATCCGAGAGTCGGTAGGGGACCGTTTTCTGGTGGGCTTACGGATGATCGGCGACGAGGACCTAGCGGGGGGCCTGGATCGGGACGAGTGCTGCGACATTGCGGTCACCCTTGCCTCCTCCGGCCTCCTGGACTTCCTGAACGTGGCCGGGCCGGCCCTTTCGACTGAGGCCGGGCTAGCCAGAGCTATCCCGCCAGCCGGCACGCCTCTCATGCCATACCTACCGGTAGCGGCGGCTATCAGAGAGGCCGTGGACTTGCCGATCCTGCACGCCACCCGGATCACCGACGTGGCGTCAGCTCGACACGCCGTTGTTGAGGAGCTGGTCGATCTGGTCGGAATGACCCGGGCCCATCTCGCTGACCCGCATCTGGTAGCCAAACTAGAACGGGGCGATGAGGACCGCATCAGAGTGTGTGTCGGCGCTGCCTACTGCATCAACCGTCTCCACCTGGGGTTGGACTCGGTTTGCGTTCAAAACCCGGCCACCGGCCGGGAGGCCTCGGTTCCGCAGTTGGTGGTCCGATCAGAGGGGCCTCGCAAACGGGTGGTCGTGGTGGGCGCCGGACCCGGAGGTCTCGAGGCGGCTCGCACCTGCGCTGAGCGAGGACACGAGGTGGTGCTTTTCGAAGCTCAGGACCGCGTAGGCGGGCAGATGGCCTTGGCCGCCCGGGCTGGAGAGCGCCAACGGGAGGTAGCCGGCCTAGTCGACTGGTTGGAGGCCGAGGTCGCCCATGCCGGTGTTGACCTCCGCCTATCGACTCCCGTCGGGCCGGACGAGGTACTAGCCGAGAGAGCGGACGTCGTCGTGGTAGCCACCGGCGGGTGGCCCGACACGTCATACCTAGAGGAAGGGGAGAACCTCGCCTACACCTCCTGGGACGTATTAGCAGGTCGGGCCCGACCGACCGGCCGTGTACTGATCTACGACGACCACGGTGCCGAGCCGGGACTGGCCGTAGTGGAGTATCTGGCTGGCCGGGACCTGACGACACTTGAAGTGGTGACCCCGGACCGCCACGTTGGTCTCGATCTGGCCACCCCTCTCGGTCCGACCTATCTCCGGATGCTCTACGGCCACGGAGTACTTCTAACCCCTGACCATCGGCTGACCCGGATAAAGCAAGTTTCCGGTGGCCTACAGGTCACGTTGTGCAACGAGTACACGCGAGACGAGGTGTCCCGGGAGGTGGATGCCGTGGTGGTTGAACACGGCGTAGTTCCCAACGCGACCCTTTACGAGGCCCTCCGCTCCAGATCAGCGAACGAAGGTGTCGTGGACCTTGACGCCCTGTTGGCCGGCGAACCACAGCCTGTTCCCGCCAGTGGCTATGCGCTGTATCGGGTAGGCGATGCAGTGGCCAGCCGCGACGTCGCTTCAGCCCTCCTCGACGCCCGCCGCCTCCTCCAGACCCTTTGAATCACGACGGTTGTCGATCGCAGGACATTCCGTCCAGGCCCGAACCGTGACAGGATCCGCAGCCGTGGAAGCGCTATCCGACGAACAAGTGGAGACGTTCTGGCGGGAAGGGTACGTCCTCCTGTCCGAGGCCGTACTTGCCGAAGACTTAGCCGCTCTCCAAAAGGCTGTGGCCGGCTGGATAGAGGAGAGCCGGGGCCACGCCGGCCCTTGGGGCACCACAATGGATGGGCGGCCGCGTTTCGACGTAGAACCGCACCACAGTGCCGAACAGCCCGCCCTGCGCCGGGTGGCCTCACCTCAAGAGGTCTGCGAAACCCATCTACGAGTAATGCGCGACAGCCCGATGGTCGACGCGGCCGCACAACTAGTGGGCCCCAACCTGGCCGTCAACAATGTGAAGTTGAATGCCAAACAGCCCGGTGCCGGCACAAAGGTTCGTTTCCATCAGGACTTCGCCTATGAGGCGCACTCCAACGACGACATGCTTGCCGTGTTGCTCTTCGTTGATGACGTAACGCCGGAAAACGGTCCCCCGGAGATGGTGCCAGGCAGCCATACCGGACCGATATACGACCACTGGCACGACGGGGTGTTTACCGGAAGCATCGACGACGAGGTCCTAGGCGACCTAGCACGCCCCGTGCCGTGTTACGGCCCAGCTGGCACGGCATGCCTGATGCACACTCGACTGGTACACGGTTCGGCCCCCAACCTGAGCGACCGGCCAAGGACGCTCTCGATCTTCAGCTATCGGTCCGAGGACAGCCACATACTGCACCCAAACCACCTCCCAAGCGTTCACGACGGCGAAGTCGTCCGAGGACGGTTCACGGGCCGGATCCGGAGCGTGGCCTACGAGATGGCTCTGGCCGAGATGCCAACTGGGGCGTCGTTCTTTGAACAGCAGGCACAAGAGGAGGGTGAGCACTGAAACCTGATCTGGAGGCTTTGCCGTTTTCTGTCGACGATGGGTTCGGACCCCGAGCCCGGATCGGGCTGGTCGTCTTGGAAGGGGATCAGACGGTGGAAGCCGAGCTCTCATCGCTGTGGCCAGTCGGTGTGGCAGCATTCGCCACCCGAATTCCCATGGAGGATCGGGTCACGGCCGAGACGCTTCGGGCCATGGAGGAGCGAATTCCGACCGCTGCCAAGCTCTTACCCACTGGATTTGGGTTTGACGTCATTGGGTATGGCTGTACCTCGGCAGCCACGCTGATCGGTGAGGCCCGGGTGGACGCCGCCATTCGACGGGCCCATCCGGAGATCCCAAATACCAACCCCATTACCGCGGCAGTTACGGCCTTTGGGGCCCTGGGGGCAACCCGGATTGGGGTGGTAACTCCCTACAACGCTGAGGTAACGAGAGGGATCGTCGACCACCTCTCGGGTCAGGGGTTGGAGGTGATAAGAAGCGGCTCCTTCCTGGAGGAGAGCGACCACACGGTGGCCCGTATCACCGAAGCTTCGGTGGCTGCCGGAGTGCGACAGATCGCCGGCACCCCGGGGAGCCTGGAAGCCGTTTTCGTCTCGTGTACAAGCCTCCGGTTGTTTGGCATCGCGAACAGCCTCGAGGACGAACTTGGAATTCCCGTGGTGTCTAGCAACCTGGTCTTCGGCTGGCACCTCCTTCGCCTAGCCGGGATTGATGACCACCTGCCGGGCTTTGGGAGCCTGTTCGAGCACAACCTGAACGGTGTGTTGTCGTGACCGACGGTGCGGAGCGTGGTTTTCCTGTCGCGGAGTTCGAGGAGCGAACGGCGCGAGCCCAGCGGATGCTGGCCGACAGCGAACTAGGTGCCCTGCTGGTCTGCACCGAGCCGGAAGTCCGCTACTTCACCGGATTCCACACGCCCTTCTGGCAGAGCCCTACCCGCCCCTGGTTCATAGTGATCCCACAGTGCGGCCAGCCCACCGCAGTGATACCAGGCATCGGCGCCTCGGCCATGGCGCAAACTTGGGTAGACGACATCCGGACGTGGCCCGCTCCCCGCCCAGAAGACGACGGTCTAATGCTGCTGGCCGAGACGCTGGCTGAACACGCCGGGTCTGGGGATCGGATCGGGCTTCCCATGGGCCCCGAAACTCACGTCAGGATGCCTCTGGCCGATTTGGACGCCCTACGAGAGGAAATCCGACCGAAGGAGTTCGTGGACGCAACCGACGTGGTCCGCAGCCTTCGCATGGTGAAGTCGGAACGCGAGGTAGCCAAGGTCGCCCACATTTGTTCCGTGGTCTCCGACGGCTTTGAGGGCATTCCGACACTCCTATCCGCGGGGATGACCGAACGCGAAGCATTCTCAGCGTTTCGACTGGATCTGCTTCGCCGGGGTGCCGACGAGGTCCCGTACCTCGTTGGAGCGACCGGCCCAGGCTTTGACGACATCATCAAGCAGCCCTCCGACAGGACCATCGTCGGTGGAGATCTGTTGATGTTCGATACAGGCTCGATATTTGATGGCTACTCCAGCGACTTCGACCGCTACTACGCCTTCGGCTGGGCCGACGATGGAGCCCGACGGGCCTACGAGACGGTATGGGAGGCAACCGAGGCGGGCCTGGCCGCCGTACGGCCGGGAGCCACGACCAGTGATCTTTGGCGGGCCATGGCCACCGTCTTGGATGCCGGCGGCTCACTTGGTAACTCGGTTGGGCGAATGGGCCACGGCCTAGGAATGCAGGTCACCGAATGGCCGTCCAACACCGCCGACGATCAGACGGTGCTTGAGGAGGGAATGGTCCTCACCCTGGAGCCGGGACTCACCTGGGCGCCGGGCCGAATGATGGTGCACGAGGAGAACCTGGTCGTTCGAACTGACGGCGCCGAGCTGCTGTCACGACGAGCGCCCGCCGAACTACCACTCATTGGCTGAGGACGCCGACAGGGTGGCCGACAGCATTCCAGTGGTATCTCTCGGCCACTCGGACGCCCTCGTGAGGGCGCTATCTACCACTGGGTTCGCGGCCGTTCGAGGCCATGGCGTCCCAGATGCCGACCTGGCGGCCATGCGCCGCTTGCTCGTCGACCTGTTCGCTGTGGGCGAGGAAACCAAGCGGCGCCAAGCCGTCACTCGCCGGAACTACCGAGGGTTTATTCCTCTGCGTTTCTTCTCTCCTAATCGAGATACAGCGGCTCCTCCGGATGCCTTTGAGGGTTACAAGCTTCACTGGGAATGTCCGTCCGGACATCCGGCACGCGACGAGTGTGACCTATATGGGTCGAACCGGTGGCCCGAACACGTGCCAGAGATGCCAACCGTGGTGGCTTCGTGGTGGGCGTCGATGGACGCCGTTGCCGACCGTGTAACGGCAGTACTGACCGGCGCCATCGGCATGAATCCGGATGTACTTGCCGAGGCCATGGAGGCACCCCTCACCAATACGACGCTTCTCCACTATCCGGAGCGGCATCCCGACGACCCGACGCCAGGATTCCACCCCCACAAGGACATCACTGTGGTGACAATCCTCAATCCTGACCCCGTGGGTGGCCTGCAGCTCCGGACGAGGGACCAGCGCTGGGTGGAAGCCGAGTGTCCGCACGACGCCCTCCTAGTCAACGTGGGTGACCTGCTGGAGGTCTGGTCGGGCGGACGACTGGTCTCTACTCCCCACCGGGTCACCAACCCGGATGGCGCCGAGCGCTACAGCGCACCATTCTTTGTGGTGCCTAATCACCGGACAGTGGTTGAGCCGCTGCTCGAACCCGTAGAGGGCTTCGAGTGGCGGTCGGTGCCGGTGGGCTATTCCCAGGCCGAAGTGTGGCGCACCAACTGGCCGGACGAAGAACCCTCGGACCCTGACACGCACCTAGGTGGCGTAGAGGAGTGACCGGGCCCGAGCCTCAGGCGGTTACGGGTTGGCATGGAGAAACCGGCGAATGTTGTCGACCAGCACGTCAGGGGCGTCCTCTTGGCAGAAGTGACCCACGCCAGGCATCTCCACAACCGGGGCGTCGGGCCACAGGGCACAGAAATCGGCAATAGCCCGATCCGGTGGGATCGCCCCGTCCTCCATGCCCTCAAGCAGGATCGCCGGCTTTGCGCATAGGTCGCTGACACCGACCGCCCCCTCGGCTACGTAGTCCCGGATTCGACCGAGGTAGGCGTCAAGCGGGAACTCCAAACCTCCGATTGCTGACTCCCGGTCCGGGAACGGGTCCGAGTAGGCCCGGATCCAGGTGTCGTCGACGGCTGCCGAGTTAGTGAATCCAATGATTTTCATCACCGACAGAACGGTAGATCCAAGATTGAGCAGGACATCCTCAGTGCGACCAGATTCCAGCCCGCCCCCGATCCACGCAAACCACCGCGATTCAGACATCGGGGTCACTGAAGCCGGGTCAACTCGCCCGTAACCGGCCAGCGTGTTGGCGAACACAATTCGTTTGACTCGTTCTGGATGTCGCACTGTGTACGCCGTAGCAATAGGCCCACCCCAGTCCTGACCTACGAACGTGATATCGGTCAGCTCCAAGTGCTCGATCAGCGAAGACAGGTTCTCCGTGTGGGCCCGCAGTGTGTACTCCCGGTCCTGCGGGGTTTCCGACTTCCCGAAGCCCATGTGGTCGGGTACAACCACACGGTTATTTTCGGCCAGTGGCCCGATCATGTGCCGGTACAGGTATCCCCAGGTCGGCTCGCCGTGCAGGCAGACGATCGGCTCGGCATCTCTCGGGCCTTCGTCCACGAAGTGTTGGACAAAGCCGTGGCCATCGAATGTGTGCGGGGCGAACGGAAACGACCCGTCGTAGGTTTCATCGAGAGGGACCATCGCGACCTCCGGGATTCACATGTGGCTCCGGCTAGGTGCCGAGGCGTCGGAACCGATGTTGGCAGACCAGCCGGACAAGAAGGACACTCAGGAATAGCGGGTCAGCCGTCGCGGGCATTCCGGGGGAGTCGTGGAACGAGCCGAACAGGTCGCACAGATCAAGTTGCTGATGTCGCGCCTCGACGATGGCCTGACCGTCGATGCCGGCGGCTTCTGCCACAACCCGACGAGTGTCTACGCAGACCCTGACCTGGCCGAGCGTGAGCGCAGGGGCTTTTTCGCTGGCCATCCCCACCTCGTCGGTCTAACCGGTGACCTGCCTGAACCCGGTGCCTTCCTGACGTGCGCCGACTTACCCACACCGCTCCTAGCCACCCGCGACGACGAGGGTCGCTTTCGGGCTTTTGTCAATGCCTGTCGACACCGCGGCGTGGTGCTCGAGGAACGTGACCGGGGTGAGGCCAGGCGGTTCACCTGCCCGTTTCACCGGTGGTCGTACGACATCGGAGGTTCTCTCGTCGGTCTACCCAATGCGGACCACTTCGGTGATCCCGATAAGGCCTGCCTTGGCCTGCTTGAACTACCCGCCGTGGAAGAGGCCGGCTTGTTGTGGGTCCATCCCGACCCGGAAGGCACCATCGATCTCGAGGAGCAACTGGGGCCTGAGCTTCGGGCCGAGCTGGTCTCGTGGAACCTCGGCGAGTTGTCGTATCTCGGAAGGGACGACTACGACGTGGCTTGCAACTGGAAGTTGGCCATGGACACCTTCGGGGAGACTTACCACTTTCCTGCACTCCATTCGGAAACGATCCACCTGAACTTCTACGGGAACGTCCAGTGCTACGACACCTACGGACGAAACCACCGGATGCTGCTGTGCAAGCGCGAGATCGACGGGCTGCGAGACCTACCGGAGGACAGGTGGGAGATCACCACCGCAGCCCTACCCGTCTACTGGCTCTTCCCCAATGTCCAACTCATGCCGTTCGCCGAGGGCATTCACCTGGTGCGGGCCTATCCGAGCCCCACTGATCCTGGCCGTCACGTGAGTCGGATTACCTGGTACCTACGGCCCGGCCCAGCAGCGGACCCCCAGTCCCGCGAAATGTTGACGATGATCTCGAGGGGCTTCGGGTCGATCATCCGCGATGAGGACTACTTGGTGAGTGCGAGCCAGCAGCGCACCGCCTCGTCAGGAACCCTCGACCACGTGGTGTTCGGCCGCAACGAACCCGCCCTGCACCACTACCACGGGACCTACCGACGGATGCTGAACATGGAACCGCTACCCCTTCTCGATTATATTACCCATCGGTAACTTTCAATAAGTCTTTTGGATCCCCTAAGGAGACCCAATGAGAGCACTTCGTACCCCCGACGAACGTTTCCTCGATCTACCCGACTTTCCGTTTGAGTCGCACTATGTCGAAATTCCGGCTACTCCCGAAGAAGGCGGTCAGACCGCCGGCGACAGACAGTTGCGAGTGCACTATCTCGACGAGGGGCCGACTGATGCTGCGCCGGTGCTACTCCTGCACGGAGAGCCGTCATGGGGTTACCTGTACCGGCACATGATTCCGCCACTGGTTGCTGCCGGGCACCGGGTCGTCGTACCCGACCAGATTGGCTTCGGCCGCAGTGACAAGCCCACAGAGATGGGTGATTACACGTACGCCCGCCACATCGCTTGGATGTCGAGCTTGGTGTTCGAACACCTTGACCTCAACGACGTCACATTCTTCGGGCAGGACTGGGGTGGACTGATCGGACTGCGATTGGTCACCGCCGAACCTGATCGGTTTTCCCGGATCATCTTGTCCAACACCGGCCTTCCTACCGGAACGCCCCCACCCGGGGAGGCGTTTATGGCCTGGCAGAAGTTCTCCCAGGACTCGCCGGTGTTCCCGATCGGCGAACTGATCAACCGGGCATGCGTGAGCGACCTCTCACCGAACGAGATCGCCGCTTACGACGCACCGTTTCCTGATGACTCGTACAAGGCTGGGGCCCGTATCTGGCCATCACTCGTTGTTACGTCACCGGACGGCCCCGAGGGTGCCGATAACACCACTGCATGGGAGACGCTGAAGGCCTGGGAGAAGCCGCTCTTGTGTTGCTTCAGCGACCAGGACCCGGTCACCCGAGGCGGCGACAAACCGTTCCGGACCCTTGTCCCCGGCGCCCAAGGGCAACCTCACCGCACCATCGAAGGCGGCGGACACTTCGTGCAAGAGGACTGCGGCCCCGAACTGGCCCAGCTCATTGATGACTTCGTCGGAGGCCGCCTCACGTGAGTGCGGTTCGAGAACACGAGCCGGACAGTGAGACGCCATGGCAAATCACTGGACCGTCAACAACGACCTCGTAACCGAACGGAACTTGAGCAAAGCAACGATGGAGGACCAGTTCATGATGGAGCAACTCCGATGAGTCCTCGCTACGGGCAGATCGACACCGGGTATGGCCGACGCCTGGCATCCACCTCACCGGACGAAGACGGCCCGGTGTGGATGGTGAACCTAATGAGCTACCGAACGGCAGCCGACTACGCAGATGGTCGCGACTCAACCATCAGCGGGCGCGAGGCCGACGACCTGTACGCCCCGACGACTCCGTTAGCCGCCGTGGGTGCCGAAATCGTTTTCGTAGGTGACGTGCAGGACCAGTTGCTCGGCGATGAGCCGAAGTGGGACCGAGTAGCAGTAGTCAAGTACCCGACGCGCCGCAGTTTCATCGACATGCAACAACGCGACGACTTCCAGCGCCTCCACGAACACAAGGACGCGGGAATGGCCAGAACGATCGTCATGGGGACCCAGCCGATGCTGGGAGCCAATTGGGGCATCTTCGATCTTCCCGACTGGAGCGAGGTGCCCCACCCGCCGACTACCGATGACGGCGAGGTGATGGTGGTCCACGTGTTGTCCTTCCACGACGATGTCGGAGCCCAATCGCCGGCAGACATGGAGTCCTACTCCAACCACGCTGGACAGGTCGCGACCCCACATGGTGGCCGCGTCACAGGATGGTTCGCTGTCGAGGGCACGATCATCGGCGACGGACGACGCTGGGACCAGGTTCGTTTCAATACCTTCCCGAGCCGGCGGGCCTTCATGGCCGTTGTCATGGACCCAGACCGTCTTGCAGCTCAACACGACTACCGAGAGCCGGCCATTGCCGATACCTACGCGTTGGTGACTCGGCCACTCGTTAATCGACTGGCAGCCTCCGTTGATCAAAAAGAGGGGCTGTAATGGAACTCATCCTTACCGGGACCGGTTCGCCCCTGCCCGACGCCAACCGGGCGGGCCCATCCACCCTGGTGAAGGCCGGCGACACCCACATCCTCGTCGACGCCGGCAGGGGAGTGGTGATGCGAATGGCTGGCGCCGGGTCGCTTCCAGGATTGCTCGCCGGGGTACTGATCACCCACCTCCACAGCGATCACATATGCGCGCTCAACGACGTGATCACCACCCACTGGGTGATGTCGCAAGGCAACGCGACACTTTCGATCTACGGTCCGGCCGGCACGGCTGAGTTCGTTGACCGGCAACTACATGCGCTCGAGCCAGACATCGGTTACCGGATGGAGCACCACGACGTACTCACCAATCCGCCCCAGGTGCACGTTACCGAGTTGACGCCCGGCGACTCGTTCGCCGTCGGTGGCGTCCAGATCGCCACGGCGGCGACCGAACACGCACCCGTACGGCCGACAATCGGCTTCCGCCTCGAGCATGACGGCAGCACAGCGGCACTCGTCGGAGACACCGTTCCGTGCGACGGGGTCGACGAACTAGCTCGCAACGCTGACGTCTACGTCCAGACAGTGATTCGCCGCGACCTCGTCGAAATAATCCCGATCAGCATGATGCAAGACATCCTCGACTACCACTCAGGCGTCGTAGAGGCGGCCCAGACCGCCGAACGGGTCGGCGCCAAGCGACTCGCTCTCACCCATATGGTGCCGGCACCCACGCCTGAGACGTACCCGGAGTGGGTAGCTCTGGTTGCCGAGCACTACTCAGGTGAAGTCATCATCGGCGACGACCTCACTACCGTCACCGTCTGAATAAGGAGATCCGATGAGCGAGTTCAAGGGGACGATCGGCCGGACGCTGGCGGACTCCGAGCCGCACTACATGGAGCCACCACACCCGGGCGAGGCCGCACCCAACGTGGTGATCGTGCTCCTTGACGACACAGGCTTCGCCCAACTCGGCTGTTACGGCTCCGACATCGACACCCCAAACGTGGACGCGCTGGCTGCTGGTGGCGTGCAGTTCACAAACTTCCACGTGACACCACTGTGCTCACCGACGCGTGCGGCGTTGCTAACCGGCCGGTCACAGCACGCAGTCGGACTACGGGGCGTTTCCAACTGGCGCACCGGGTTCCCACACCAACTGGGCCACATCTCGAACTCGGCGTCCACCATCGCAGAGGTACTCCACGCCGAGGGATACGCCACCTTCTGCGCCGGGAAGTGGCATCTAGCGCCGACGCAGGACACTTCGGCGGCCGGACCGTTCGACCAGTGGCCGCTGGGACGCGGCTT
>Ga0066379_10000298_pt1 | contig 11258 bp, 9 predicted proteins | sample Knorr_S23_td_250_FD_70951 | JGI IMG/M metagenome (GOLD analysis project Ga0066379, IMG submission 70951) | Marine microbial communities from Southern Atlantic Ocean transect - Knorr_S23_td_250_ad_251m_LV_A | ecosystem: Environmental > Aquatic > Marine > Oceanic | place: Southern Atlantic ocean...
TCAACTATTTTGGCAACCTTGCCCGTATAGACTTTATTGACTTCTGGCACTGCGGTAACGTCTTTGACCATCTGAACCGCCTTTTCAAAGCTTTCTGAGTCATTTGCAAAGATGTTTACATTGCCATCATCATCTACATCAACACTGGCTCCAGACTGAGAAACAATTCCTCTAATTGTCTCACCGCCTTTACCGATAACATCTCTAATTTTATCGGTAGGTATTTTAATTACCTTAGTTTTTGGAGCATTTTTAGAGGCAGAATTTGGCTCAGAAATGACCTGATTCATCTGTCCAAGTATATTAAGTCTCGCATCCTTTGCCTGTTTGAGTGCGATTGACATAATATCTTCTGTAATTCCATCAATCTTAATATCCATTTGAAGAGCGTTAATTCCTTTTGACGTTCCAGCAACTTTAAAGTCCATATCACCTAAATGGTCTTCATCTCCAAGAATATCAGTTAAAACAGTAAATCGATCTTCATCTTTGACCAAACCCATTGCAATTCCAGCAACAGGAGCCTTAAGAGGGACACCTGCATCCATTAAAGAAAGAGATGATCCACAAACACTTGCCATTGAGCTTGACCCATTAGATTCAGTAATTTCAGAGACAACACGAATCGTGTAAGGGAATTCATCAAGATTTGGAAGGCAAGCTGAGATACCTCTTCTTGCTAGTCTTCCATGTCCAACTTCACGTCTCTTAACTCCCATAACGCGTCCAGTCTCACCTACACAGTATGGAGGAAAGTTATAGTGAAGCATGAAGTGATCTTCGATGCGATCATTTGACTCAAGAGTTTCAATGAGCTGAGCATCTCTCTTAGAACCTAAAGTGGTAACTACCAATGCCTGAGTTTCACCTCTTGTGAAAAGTGCTGAGCCATGAGTGTTCTCTAGAACACTTGTTTCAATAGCAAGCTCTCTAACTGTTGAGTTATCTCTTCCATCTATTCTAGGTTCACCAGCTAAAATTCGCTCTCTAACAGTTGATTTCTCAATTTTTTTAATATAATTTTTAACCTCATCCTCACTGATTGAGTCATCTTCACTCACAAATTCTTCAACAGCAGCGTCTTTAATTTCGCCCATTTTTTCATAGCGTTCCATCTTGTCAACTGTCTGATAAGCCTCAGAAATTTGACTTTCAAACTTCGATTTAATAGACGTTAGTAGAGATTCATTTTCTTCAGGTGCAACCCACTCGCGTGGAGATATACCAACTTCTTTTGCAAATTCAGCAACACTATCGATAACAACCTGAAATTGTTCATGTGCATACATTACCGCACCTAACATAATATCTTCAGATAGCTCACTTGCTTCGGACTCAACCATAAGAACCGCATCTTTGGTTCCTGCTACAACCATATCTAGTTCTGATGACTCAAGGTCACTATATGTCGGATTGATTGTATAGTTGCCATTTTGATAGCCGACTCGAGCAGCACCTATTGGACCATTAAATGGAACTCCAGAGATTGCTAAAGCGGCAGACGTAGCAATCATCGCTAAAACATCAGGATCTACATTTTTGTTTGATGATATAACCTGAATCATCACCTGAACCTCATTCATGTAGCCATTTGGAAATAGCGGACGAATAGGGCGGTCAATGAGTCGTGAGGTGAGTGTTTCTTTCTCGCTAGGTCTACCTTCCCTTTTCAGAAAACCACCAGGAATTTTCCCAGCAGCATATGTTTTTTCGATGTAATCTACAGATAATGGAAAAAAGGATTGACCCGGCTTTGCTTCTTTTGCACCAACAACTGATACTAGAACTTGCGTGTCATCCATACTAGCTAAGACAGCTCCATGAGCTTGCCTAGCGATTCTTCCCGTTTCAAATGAAATTTGGCTGTTGCCAAACGTAAAACTTTTTTGAACTATATTCATGTCCATTGTGTTACTCCAATAAAATTAAAAGTGTTTTATGGTTTAACGCAATAAGCTTTATATAAAACATACCGTCTAGGTATGCTTGAGATAAAACTTACCAAAATCCATAAAACAGTTGAATTATCCCCTAATTCTTACTATAAATATACTAATTTAGTGGTTGTAATAATGCCCTTAAACAGGGCTAGGTTATTCTCAAGTGAATTCAAAAATGATTAGAGATTTTTTCTAGTAGGTATAAAGAAGAAAGTTTTTTAGCTAGCAAGATGTTTTGTTTGTTAACTTTTATTACTCTTGAGTTACAAAAGTCAATTATCAAATCATTATCGAAATATTGAGTATTGAATGGTTCTCCATTTATAAAAACATGCAGTTTTCCACTACTGATTTGGTAGGCTATACGACATATTGGAGCTAAGATATATGAGGCTGACTCTATAATTTCTATTGGCTCTTCACTTGCTATTATTTCGTTAAATTTATACTGTTCAAAGGGGTCCAGTCGTGTTACAAAAGTTCCGAAGAATTCAAATGGTAATTTATCAACATTTAAAAGCTCTAAGGCTTGGTTAATAGCCGAATTTGAAATCTCAGATTTACCCCTATCGAATAGCCAAATAGGGTCAATATAATAGCTATTGTTTTTCCTGTCACAATCTAGGTCAAGTGCCTCCAACATCTCATTCGCTGAGTATGATCTGTAGCCAAACGAGAGAGTCATGCATTCACTATCAAGGCTGATTCCATGGTGTGCAATTCCAGGTGGAATGTATAGAATGTCTCCTGGCTCAGTAACAAATTCATCCTCCCCTTGAAAGTTTTCCATTATTCTCAGTTCACTATTTTCAACATAGTTGTTGGGATTGCAATCAAGTGAACTTATCTGCCATAGCCTACTTCCAAGGCCCTGAAGTAAAAAAACATCATAGTGGTCATAATGAGGTCCAACACTTCCACCTTGAGCTGCAAATGAAACCATTACATCATCAAAGCGCCATCTAGGAATAAAGTCAAATTCTTCTATCATTTCATAGACTTCAAGAATGTGTTTGTCGACACCTTGAACAAGAAGTGTCCAATCATCATTTGGCATATTTTCATAAAAATCATCATCGAAGGGGCCATTCACAAGAGACCAGGTTTTGCCTCTAGTTGAGCCTTTGATAACTCTTGATTCAAACTCATCTTCACAAGACAGACCAGCTAGCTCATCTGGAGATAATGGAGATACAAAATTAGGGATAGCATTCTTTAAAAGCAGTGGCTTTTTCTGCCAATAATCTGTTAAAAATTCTTCTCTAGATATCTGACCAAAATGAATCATTTCGTTGCTATTTATTTTTTTTGTTTAATTATCTATTAACATATAGGCTCTTTCTAACAAATTATCTTTGATAGATCTTGCTTAAGATAATTATTTTAAATGAGTGCCTTGAATAACGAAACAAATAAACTAGCGTCAATTTTAAATTTAAAGAGTCATCCTATTGATGAGCCTGAGTATAGGTTAGAATGCAAAACAAAGTTGGATAAAGATGGCGTTCTAGTACTTAAAGATTTTCTTTTGACTGAATCAATTCAAAGTATTCTTGAAGAAGCCAAGCGACAGGAAAATTTAGCATATTACTGTATCAACGAACACAATGTTTACTTAGAACCTTTCGACACTAAATACAAAAAAAGTCACCCAAGAAACAGAACGGTTGTCTCTTCGAAAGGTTGTATAACTGATGATCAGGTGCCAAGTGACTCATCATTAAGAGGTCTTTATGATTCGACCGATTTTAAAGGGTTTCTTTGCGATGTTCTTGATGAGAAAGCACTTTATAAATATGATGATAATTTATCTTCAATCAATATCCACTATGCAAAGGATGGTCAAGAGCTTGGTTGGCATTTTGATAACTCGTCATTTGCAATCACCTTGCTTATACAGAAGCCTAAGGCAGGCGGAGAATTCGAATATATTAGAGATTTCAGAAATTCAAAAAATAATGACAACAACTATGATCAAGTTTTGGATTTAATTAATGGGCGTTGTCAGGCTAAAAAACTCACTATGGAAAATGGCTCATTGGTTCTCTTTAGAGGCAAGGATGCTATTCATCGCGTGACTCCTACTATTGGAGATAAAACCAGAATATTGTCGGTCTTAGCTTACAATTCGGAGCCCAATGTAAGGCTCTCGGAAACAGCTAGAATGACCTTTTTTGGAAAATTGAATTAATTATGAAAGAAAGCAATAAAGGTTTGGGACTTTATGACAATTTAGACCTTTCAGAAAGTCAGAACGATCAAGAGTTGTTAGATGTTTATAAAAAGTGGGCATCAATTTATGACAAAGATAATGATGATTTACTTGGGACGGTATCTCAGCCGAATTCAGTTCAAATTTTTCATAAACACATAACCGATAAAAATCAAAAAATTATTGATGTTGGTTGTGGAACAGGTTTGGTTGGCCTGGAACTTAAGAAGCTTGGTTACACTCATTTTGATGGTATAGACATTTCTAAGGAGATGATTGATATAGCTAAAGATAGGGGTTACCGGTCACTATTTATTGGTAATTTGAATGAGTCTCTTCCTTTAGAGAGTAATAGTTATGATGCTGCACTGTGTGTTGGCGTATTTACTCATGGCCATGTTGGTCCAAGTCGATTAAAAGAGCTAACTAGAATCATTAAATCACAAGGATTAGTATGTTTCACCGTTAATGAGGATGTCTACGAATCCTACGGATTTGATGAGGTCATCAAAAGGCTCGAGTCTGAAAATGTATGGGAGCTTCTTGAACTCAGCAAGCAAGACTACATGACAAAAAAAAATGTTATGGGTTATTATTGTGTTGCCAGAGTTAATTAATAGCAAATATATTAATTAACCTTTCTACTGATGATAGTTTGGCGCTTCTTTGGTTATTGAAACGTCATGGACATGAGATTCTGTCATTCCAGCCGAGGTAACTTGTACAAACTCAACCTTGGTTCTCATAGCATTAAGATTTTTACATCCAGTATAGCCCATAGATGATCTAATTCCACCCACCATTTGGTGAATAATTGGTCTAATAGAGCCTTTATAAGGAACTCTGCCTTCTATCCCCTCTGGAACTAATTTTTCAGCAGCAAGTTCTGCCTGAAAATAACGGTCAGACGAGCCGTGAGCTTGGCCCATTGCTCCTATTGAACCCATCCCACGATAAGCCTTATATGACCTTCCTTGATATAGTTCGACCTCACCCGGTGACTCCTCAGTTCCTGCTAGCATTGAACCCAGCATGACGCAATGTGCTCCAGCTGCAAAAGCTTTAGCAGCATCACCAGAGTAACGTATACCACCATCTGCGATGACCGTGACATTTGTTTTTTTCAAAGCTTCAGCGATATCGGAAATTGCACTAATTTGAGGAACCCCAACACCAGCAACGATTCGGGTTGTGCAAATGCTTCCAGGCCCAATCCCAACCTTGACACAATCTGCTCCAGCTTTAGCTAAGTCAATGGCAGCCTTAGCTGTTGCAATATTTCCAGCAATAATTTCTAAATTTGGAAAATCTTTTTTGGTCTTTACTACTCGATCAATTACGCCTTGGGAGTGACCATGCGCCGTATCAATGACAACTACATCAACTCCAGCTTCAACCAGAGCCCTTATTCTTTCACTAGAGCCTTTTCCAACTCCAACTGCAGCAGCTACTATTAATCTCTCTTGATCGTCTTTTGCTGCTTTGGGAAAGTCACTTGTTTTCTTTATATCACTGACAGTGATCATTCCACCTAGTTTGAATTGATTATCAGTAACCAGAACACGTTCAATACGATGCTTTCGAAGCAGCTTTCTAACTGTATTCATCGAAGCACCTTCGTTCACTGTGATCAGTGATTTTTGAGGAGTCATTACATTTTCAACAACCTCATCAAGACGAGTTTCGAAGAGAACATCTCGACTGGTTATTAGTCCAACTAGAGTGTCATTTGAGACAACTGGCATTGCTGATATTCCATGCTGTGTTTGAAGGTCAAAGACATCCTTAATCGTTGCTGAGGGATCAATAGTAATAGGATCTCTAATGATTCCAGACTCAAATCGCTTGACTTTACGAACCTCCATTGCTTGAGACTCAATAGACATATTTTTGTGTATTACACCCATACCCCCTTCCTGAGCAATTGCAATCGCAAGTTTGCCTTCGGTTACTGTATCCATTGCTGCAGAAATAATTGGCGTATTTAGAGTGATTTTATTGGTCAGTTTAGAGGTTAAACTTACTTCCTTTGGAAGAACTTCTGAATGCGCAGGAACTAACAATATGTCATCAAAGGTTAGTGCTTTTTTTAATTCTTTCATGAATCTCCTATAATCTAAAATCGTCTTTTGTTAAGCAGACTAGGGACAATAAATCCAATCATCATTCCAAAGAAAAGAACTATTGCGCCAACTATGAACCAATTTCTTGAGCTGGTATCTTTTTGAATTTGAGTATTATTTTCAGCGAGCTGAAGCTCTGCTTTTAATTGTAATTTTTCTTGAATGAGTTTTTCATTTTCATGCTCTAATTTAAGTGCATCTTGATAAATTTGCTCAATATGCTCTTTTTCAGCTTGCGATTTTGAGCTTTGGACAACTAAATCTGTGTTTTCTTTTTTGATTGATAATAACTGTTTTTCAAGCTCTTCTTTTTCAGAGCTTAACTTGGTGATTAAAAGTTTGTTAGCGTTATTTGTTCTAGTTAATTTTTTTAATTTCTCTCTTGAAGAAGGGTCAGGAGATAAATAAAATGATTTAATCCATCCAATCGTGTCATCAAACTGTATTTGAGCCCATCCATCTTCAGTACTTTGCAATAAAGATAACTCTGTTCCAGAAGGCAGAAGGCGAATTATATTGTTGCCAAAATTTTTGTCCGATCGTATTGGGAGGTCAAGCTGATCAGTAATATAGACAAAAGACTCCGCACTAACTTTCAAAGTTAGAAGAATTAATACAACAGTAAGAATCTTTAGTTTATTCATAAATATCTCTTAATCCCATCTATTGTATCTTGGCCTATGGAGTTGAATATAAGTTTTATGTGTTTTTTCAATGAATTACAGTCCTATAAATTAGAAATTTTCTCTAGTTGCTGCTCCAGATCCTTCAGAGCGCTTTCAGTTGAGGCAAGTTTTTCTTTTTCATTATTTACAATGGCTTCAGGAGCACCATTAATGAATTTTTCATTACTTAGTTTTGCTGAAAATTGAGATTTCAATTTAAGTAGTTTTTCAATCTCCTTATTAAGCCTATCTTGTTCAGCTCCTTTGTCAATCAGTCCAGCCAACGGTATCAGTATTTTCATTTCTCCAACCAGAGCAATTGCAGACTCCTCTTCCTCATCATTAGGTGATAGCAAGTCTATAGAATCCAACTTGGCAATCGTTGATAAAGTTGATTTGTTGCTATCGATGTAAGACTTGTCTTGAGAGCTAAAATTTTTGATAAAGCAGGGTAGCGGCTTTCCTGGAGCTATGTTCATCTCACCTCTAATTTTCCTAATACCCAGAATAAATTCCTTAAGCCAATTTATTTCTGCTTCAGCATCGCTATCAAAGAGCTCATCCTGGACCTCTGGAAATGGCTGAGATATCAATTTATCATTCGATTGTGCTTGTATTTTTTGAGATTGTTCAAATATCTCTTCAGTAATAAAAGGAATGATCGGATGAAGTAGAACCAGTGTTTCATTTAATACTTTAAACAAGGTCGACTCACAACCCTCTTTAGTTTGACTGTTTTCAAGAAGAGGCTTAGAAAGTTCAAGATACCAGTCACAATAATCATGCCAGATAAATTCGTATAACGTTTGACTCATTAGATCTAATCGATAGTCTAAGAGGTGTTTTTGGACGTCCATCTTGACATGCTGTAGTCTAGACAAAATCCACTTATCTTGGCTTGACAATGCTGCATTATTATTTATTTTTTTTGACTCTAAATTCATTAATACGAAGCGAGAAGCATTCCATAGCTTGTTACAAAAATTTCTGTAACCTTCGACTCGTTTTAAGTCGAATTTGATGTCTCGACCAAATGAAGCTAGAGCAGTAAAAGTAAATCTAATTGCATCTGTTCCAAAGGATGGTATTCCATTAGGAAACTCTTTTTTAGTTTGATTCTTGATTTTTTCAGCCAGCTTCGGCTGCATCATGCCTTGAGTTCTTTTTTCTAGGAGGTCTTCAAGATTAATTCCATCAATCAGGTCGATAGGGTCAAGCACATTGCCTTTAGATTTACTCATTTTTTGACCATTACCATCTTTGATTAGTCCAGTAATATAAATATCTTTAAAAGGAACATCGCCTGCAAATTTAAGGCCAAACATGATCATTCTAGCTACCCAGAAAAATATAATATCAAATCCAGTTACGAGAACACTGGTTGGATAAAATCTTGATAATTCAGGAGTCTCTTCGGGCCACCCAAGCGTTGAAAAAGGCCATAAGGCTGAAGAAAACCATGTATCTAGAACATCATTATCTTGGGTTAGTTCAACACCTTTTCCTGCTTGAATTTGAGCATCATCAAGGCTATCTGCAACATAAAATTTACCGTCCTTGTCATACCATGCTGGAATTCTATGGCCCCACCAGATTTGACGAGAAATACACCAGTCTTCAATATTTTCCATCCAGTTAAAGTAAGTTTTTTCCCAGTTTTCAGGAACAAAGCGGATACTTCCATTTTTAACGGCATCAATGGCAGGCTCAGCTAATGGCTTGACTTTAACAAACCACTGGTCTGTCATGTAGGGCTCAATAATACTATGTGTCCTGTCACCTCTAGGCACCATGAGTGTGTGTGGATCAATTTTTTCAATTGAGTTTTGCTTCTCTAAATCGGAAACGATTATTTTTCTTGCTTCAAACCGATCCAATCCTTGATATTTAGACGGGGCATTTGGATTTATTTTGGCATCGTCAGTCAACACATTGATGATCTCTAGTTTGTGTCTTTGACCAATTTCGTAGTCATTAAAGTCATGCGCCGGGGTAATTTTGACGCAGCCCGTCCCAAACTCCGTATCAACGTAATCATCAGCAATAATTGGAATTTCTCTATTTGAGATAGGCAGGTTAATTGATTTTCCAACTAAATGTTGATAGCGCTTATCATCCGGATGGACAGCGACAGCAGAGTCGCCGAGCATTGTTTCTGGTCTTGTAGTGGCGACCACTAACGTTTCATCAGAGTCAACAACTGGATACCTGATATGCCATAAGAATCCATTTTCTTCTTTACTAATGACCTCTAGATCTGACACGGCTGTTAGAAGGACTGGATCCCAATTAACAAGTCTTTTTCCTCGGTAAATGAGCCCTTCGTTGTATAGCTCAATAAAAACTTTTCTAACCGCTTGTGAGAGAGATTCATCCATCGTGAAGCGTTCCCTTTCCCAGTCTACCGATGCACCAAGTCGCCTCATCTGAGAGGTGATTGTTCCTCCAGACTTTGACTTCCAATCCCAAACTTTTTCAGTGAATTTTTCTCTACCTAGGTCGTGTCTGGAGATGTTTTCCATGCTAAGCTGTCTTTCAACAACCATTTGAGTTGCTATTCCTGCATGATCAGTCCCAGGCTGCCAAAGCGTTTGATTGCCCTTGCTTCTGTTGTATCGAGTATAGACGTCCATAATCGTGTGCTGAAAGGCGTGACCCATATGTAGGCTTCCAGTGACATTGGGTGGAGGGAGGACAATACTAAAAGCATCTTTACTTGATGCATTAGCTTTTGATGAGAAGAGGTCGCCTTTCTCCCACAAATCACGATACTTTTGTTCGATAAGTTCTGGGTTATATGTTTTTTCCATGTAGGCGAGGTGTCGGATAAAACTGACACATTATACAATAACTAAGCTGACTAGAATAAGCCTTTAAAAGGTCACTGGTTGTAATCTTTTCGCCCTGATAGCGCATGCGCAATTGTATTAATATCGGTATACTCCAACTCACCTCCTAGTGGAATACCGTGAGCAATTCTCGTCGTTTTAATTTGGTATTTTTTTGCTAAATTATGGATGTAGTGTGCGGTAACCTCACCCTCGATTGTAGCGTTCGTTGCCAGGATGAGTTCATTAACCTCTTGATTAGTTAATAAGACTTCGAGCTCATCAAGACCGAGTTCAGAAGCACCAATACCGTCTATTGGTGAAAGGTATCCACTTAAAACAAAATACTTTCCTTTGTATACCCCGCTTTGTTCAATCACATGAATATCAGAGGGGGTTTCGACGACACAGAGCTGTGAGTTGTCACGAGAGTCATTGGAGCAAATTTCGCAAATAGTTTTTTCAGTCAAGGTTCTGCATTTTTCACAGTTTTTGACATTTTCCATTGCCTCCTTGAGTGCTTTTGAAAGTTCAAGACCGCCCAGTCTATCCCTCTCAAGAAGATGGTAAATAAATCTTTGAGCAGTTTTAGAGCCTACTCCTGGAAGTTTGCTAAAAGCTTTATTTAATTTTTCAATCATCATAAATTAGAAATAGTTAACTAGAATGGAAGGTTAAGTCCACCTGTCACATTTTTCATCTTATCCTTGGAAATTTTATTTATTTTTGAAGAAGCGTCATTGATAGCCATTATAAGTAAATCTTCCAACATTTCTTTGTCAGAAAAAAGAGATTCATCTATAGCAATGTCGGTGACTTGGAAGTCACCATTCATTTCAACTTTTAAAGCGCCTGAAGCTGCTATACCCTCACAGCTGAGAGATTTTATCTCTTTTTGAACAGTCTCCATATCCTCCTGCATTTGTTTTGCTTTTTGCATCATTCCTGCCATTCCACCTTTAAACATTATCCGACTCCTTTATTGATTTGATAGATTTAAGATCGACCTTAGAATTGAACACTTCTTGCAATTCTTTAAGGCCCTCATTGCTTAAAAATTGGCTCTCTGTTTCTTTACGTTTTTGCTCTTTCTCAACTGACTCCTTTTGGGACAGAGAGTCGCCATTGGTTTCTCCAGGTTCAAAAATTAACTCTACTAAAGGATATAATTTATGCAGTCCATTTCTTATCGATTCTTCTGTTTTAGAGGTGTGAAGATTAACAAAGTCCGAGCTCAATGTCAGGATCAGCGTTTGATCTTCAAGCGACTTAAATACAGTGTTTTTTGCTAGCATTTTTGCAGCACCATTGAAGTCAAAAGTCTTAATAATATCTTCCCACTCCTTTTGAGATTTAATCTTGAGACGATTGGTATCTTTTTTAGGTGCTTTTGTATTTGATGAGGCCTTAGAAGGGCCCTTTGGAATAGGGGGGTCTGAAACTTTTGAGTTTTTATTAAGTGGCGGCTTTAGATTTTTTTTTTCAACACC
>Ga0066379_10000301_pt1 | contig 11210 bp, 11 predicted proteins | sample Knorr_S23_td_250_FD_70951 | JGI IMG/M metagenome (GOLD analysis project Ga0066379, IMG submission 70951) | Marine microbial communities from Southern Atlantic Ocean transect - Knorr_S23_td_250_ad_251m_LV_A | ecosystem: Environmental > Aquatic > Marine > Oceanic | place: Southern Atlantic ocean...
GAACTTGCGTCGGTCCCCAATGACCATGGCCTCCTTGACGTAGGGCGACGTCTTGAGGCTGTTTTCGATCTCCGAGGGCGAGATGTTCTTGCCCCCCGAGGTGATGATGATGTGCTTGATCCGGTCCACAAGCCGGACATGGGTGCCGTCCACCCACTCGCCGACGTCGCCAGTCATGAGCCAACCGTCATCAGTAAAGGTCTCAGCCGTCTGCTCGGGCTTGTTCCAGTAGCCGGCAAATACCCCCGGATGCTTTACCTGGATCTCACCCGTTTCCTCATCGATCCGAAAGCCGAACTCCGGCCGGTTCTGGCCAATGGGCTCTCCTACCGTGCCCAACTTCAGGCGCCCTGGAAGATTCGCGGTGGCAATGGCCGAGTTCTCAGTCATTCCGTAAAGTTCGTAGACCGGAACGCCAATCCCCATGAAGAACTCCAGAATCTCCGGGGCAATGGGAGCCGCACCGGATCCTGCGTACCAGCAGCGTCGCAGACCGAGCCTTTCCTTCAGGGCCCGGAACACCAGTGGGTAACCGATAGCGGCCAGTAGCCGGCTACGGAAGGTGTGCAGGCCGCCGTTGGCCACCTTGTCCCGACCGATCACCCCGGCGAGAAAGAACCCGAACCCCAGCCACAAGCGCTTGAACGCACTGGCGTCTGCACCCTTGATCATGACCCCAGCGTGGAGTTTCTCCCAGATCCGGGGCACAGCGAAGAACAGGGTGGGCTGGACCTCTCGGAGGTTTTCCTGGACGGTATCGATGGACTCAGCGAAGTTGAGGGTCAGGCCGATATGGGCTGCGTGGAATGTGGAGAAAATGCGCTCGGCCACGTGACACAGCGGCAGGTAGCAGACCTGAACGTCGTCGTTACCCGGCGCGCGTCCGCCCCGAAGGCCAGCATCGTCGAAGTACGACATGCAGTAGGCCACGTTGGCGTGGGTGAGCATCGCTCCCTTCGGCGGACCCGTCGTCCCTGACGTGTAGACGAGCGTCATCACGTCGTCGACATGCGCCTGGTCCATGCGGTCCTCGACGGCATGCTCATGGGCCAACCGATGCTCCAGTCCGATGGCTAGAAAGTCGTCCCAAGCCAGGAGCCGCTCGTCGTCATATTGCTGCACACCCCGGGGTTCGCAGTAGAGGATTTTTCGGACACCGGCGATTTTCGAACTATCGATCTCGAGCACCCGGTCGACCTGTTCCTGGTCCTCGGCCAGGTGGAGTATCGACCCGCAGTCGGTCAACAGGTACTCGACCTCGGTCGTGGGGTTAGTGGGGTAAAAGCCAACGGTGATACCGCGCACAGCCACTGTGGCGAAGTCCAGGATCAGCCACTCAGGCCGGTTCTCTGATTGGATCGAGACCCGGTCGCCGACGTCGACACCGAGGGCCAGCAGGCCATGGGCCGCCGTGTGGACGAGATCCCAAGTCTTCTCCCAGGTGTATTCCTGCCAGATACCGAAATCCTTCTCCCTCATCGCCACCTTCTCGGGGCGGAGTAGGGACATTGTCCGGATCTGGTGAGCAATCGTGACAGCCCGTGGCGATTCCTCAACGACCAGGGTTTCACCATCGGTCAGCGCCATGGCCTAATCCATCCATCGTCGACTACGAGCCGCACAAACCTAAGGTGTCCAAATCAATAAAGTCAGTGGTTGGGCCACCAGAACTTGAACTCACTCAGTTTGCAGGCCGAACGGTATCCCCGGCCGCAACTTTCCGACTAGCCAGCGCTGTAACAACTCCGTGACGCCGTAGGGCCCCTCGGGATCGGCAAGTTATCCCCGCCCCTCGGTAGGGTCGCCGACGTGGACCCCTCATCGTCCCGCCTAGTCAACTCCCCGGCCGGAGACCTGCCCGTCCTGACCGTAGGCGCCCTTGGTGTCCTGGTGAAGGACGGACTGGATGAACTGTTCCCCGAGGACCTCTGGGTGGAGGGGCAGGTCTCCAACTACCGTGAGGCGCGGTCGGGCCATGCCTACTTCGATCTCGTCGAGCCGTCAGAGATACCCGGGAAGGCCGTATCGGCAAAGCTCAGCGTGGCGCTTTTCAAGAATTCCCGGGCCGTAGTTGACCGGACCTTGGTTGAGGCAGGCGGCCTTTCCCTGGCCGACGACCTCCAACTCCGGATCCGGGCCCGGCTGGACTTCTACCCACCCAACGGCCGTCTGCAACTGATCATGAATGGGGTAGACCCGACCTTCACTTTGGGGCGTTTGGCCGCCGAGCGGGAACGGATCCTGCACCAGCTCGCCAAAGAGGGCCTCCTCACCGCCAACCGGGCGAACCCCATTCCCGTTCCCCCGTTGCGCATCGGTCTCGTGACCAGCGTGGGTTCAGCAGCCCATGCCGACTTCATCCAGGAACTGGTCCGCAGTGGATGGCCGTTCACCGTCCTGGAACACGACACCCGGGTCCAGGGTGATGGCGCAGCCGCCGACCTTTCTGAGGCCCTATACGTGTTAGCTACCCACCGACCCGATGTCATCGCCTTGGTACGAGGCGGGGGATCGGCCACCGACCTGGCAGCCTTCGACGCTGAGGTCCTGGCCCGTACCATCGCCACATTGGACGTGCCTGTGGTGACCGGTATCGGCCACGAGGTGGACCGCGCGGTGGCCGACGAGGTGGCCCACACCGCCCTCAAGACTCCAACAGCCTGTGCAACGGCCATCGTCGAACAGGTCCGGGCCTTCGCCGACGCTGTGGCCGGGCTACAGGTCGCCATCGCCGAACGAGTAACCGGCGTCGTCGACCGGGCCAGCTTGTTGGTCGACGACCTGGCCCGCCGAACGGCGGCGGCAGCCAACACCGTGTTGGACCGCCGGGCCGACCGGCTGGTCGACCTCGGGGGACGCCTGCGGCGGGAGCCACCGGGGATCCTCGACCGCCAGGCGGAACGGCTGGACGGCATGGCGGGTCGACTCCGGGCCCTAGACCCGGCTCGGATCGTGGCCCGCGGCTGGTCGATTACCCGACGGGCCGACGGCAGCCTGGTCCGGTCGGTGGCCGACGTCTCGGCCGGTGACCCACTAGTCACCCGGGTTGCCGGAGGTACGGTCACCAGCACGGTCGACGCCACGTCGGCTGACGATCCTGGGGAGACACGGTGACCGACGACCAGCCAACGGACATCGGCGGTTACGCCGCAGCCCTCGATGAGTTACAGGAGATCCTGGCCGCCCTGGAATCCGACACCACCGACGTCGACCAGCTAGCCGTTCGGGTCGAACGTGCCGACGCCCTGATCCGCCACTGCCGGTCCCGGCTGGACGACGCTCGCCTCCGGGTCGACCAGGTGGTCAGCTCCCTCGACGACGTCTAACCGACGAGGCCGACTACCCCAGCGCCATGTTCATCCGCAAACTGACCGCCACCGATGCTTTCCTGGCCGTAGACCTAGCTGACGTAGCCGGCCATGGCGTGGCTCGACTCGCTCCCAAAATCCTCCAGGGTGGCGCCCGGGACCTGGCCCGATCGGCCACCTACGCCCTGGCGATCCTGGAACGCCGAGAGACCGGCATCTCCGCCGGCATCAACTCCACCCCCGAGGGCCGGACAGTGGCCCTCACCGCCTTCGCCGAGGAAGTCGCCAGCTGGGAGGCTGGCTACCGGCTAGCCGCTGCCAAGGGGGTGGAGGATGGTGAGCTCGGTGCCGTGGAGGCCCCAGCCGATGCGGTTCTGGTAGCCGCCGGAGCGGTAGCCGCCGCGATAGCCGCCTTCCCCACGGCCGAGACGGCGGTGGTCGACGGTTCAGGTGGGCAGGCGCTGACCGAAGCTCTAGTCGACCGGGGACTTTCGGTGTTGGAGGTCGAGGACCCGTTCACCACCCCGGCCGACCTGCTGTTCGCCGGGGTCCGGGTAGGGGCCATCGACCACCGGATAGCCGACCGACTAGGCGTACGGGTGGTGGTCCCGACCGGGCCACTGCCTCTGACCGCCAAAGCCATCGCCCACTGTCAACGCAACGACATCCTGGCCCTGCCCGACTTCGTCACTACCTGCGGGCCACTGGTCGGTGACGCTGATCGAACCCGAGCTCTGGTAAGCGAGGTCGTCACCGACGTGGTGGACCACGGCGACGGACCCGTGATCGGTGCCTGTGAACGGGCCGAAGCATTCCTGACCGGCTGGCTGGACGAACTTCCCTTTGGCCGCCCCATGGCCACCTGAAGGCCGCCACCTAACACGACTGTTAGCACCTCGTCGGCAGTCCAAACAACGGCCCTTAGCCGGCATCCAACCGGTTGCTGGTGAACCGTGCTGCCATATGCCGGACCAAGGAGCGCTCCCCGGCCACCACCAAGTACTCCTGGTTCCTGAGGTGAGAGACCTTGCCGACCCGTTCGCCGGACGGCGAGTGGATGCCGATCTGGGCTCCTACGTACCGCTTCGAGTCAAAGGCCAGCAGGCAGACCTCACCTCGGATCCGGCACAGGTCAACTAGGTCGTCTCGACCGATCCACGCCTCGTCGTTGTAAGAAACCACCACCACCTCGGCGTCCACAGCGCCCACGACCTCGGCCAGGGCGGCAGGCATCTCCCGCTTCCGGTTGAACGGGCTCCTTGTGGAGTCATCGCGTACGTCGACGCGCTTGCAAGCCACTCCGTAGTGCTTCGGGGCGTCCCACGCCACCAAGGTCTCCCACACGTGGTAGTTGGCAACGTACCGGTGCTGGTTGTACGGGGGGTCTAGGTAGGCGAGATCGAACGGGCCGAGCGTCCCGACCAGGTCCACGGCATTGCCTCTCACCGCGGCCCCCGCTCCGGCAAGCAGGGCGGGAGGTCGTAGTTCTAGCGGGTTGAACGACCGGGGTGCCCACGACTTGAGGTAGGCCATCTGCTGGCCGGTGGTGGAGTCCACCCGGTCGGCCGCCTCCAACAGGCTGGTTAGCAAAATCGGGAACAAGGGGGAACCAGTGAAGTCGGCATCCAGCGCGTTACGGATGGCGTCGATCCGTGCCCCGTTGAACGGTTGAAAGAAGCGGGACTGTTCACAAAACACCTCGGTGACGTAGCCGGGTTCGCCCGGAAGGTGGGACAGGTACTCCAACGCCCCAGCAACCTCCCCGGCGTCAACCAAGCCGGCGTCGATCTCCACATAGCACCGGGCGAAAGCCTCCGAGTAACGGGCCGAGTCCACGGCGGTAACCAGACCGCCCCGGTGCTTGAACTCCTGGGCCACCCGGGTCGTCCCGGTAAACAGGTCGAGGGCCGTCCGGGCCCCTGAGGCGGTGAACATCTCACCGAGTACCGGCACCAACCGTCGCTTGGACCCCAGGTACTTGATCACGAGGTCGGCCCAATGAACCGCGGTGGAGAGACAAATGGCATCCCGACATCGTGCCTCATCGCCCTACGATGATCGGCGTCCTCTTGGGACGCCTCGGGGCTGTAGCTCAGTTGGCTAGAGCACCTGCTTTGCAAGCAGGGGGTCGTGGGTTCGATTCCCATCAGCTCCACCATGGACCATCCACCCCGTGGGCCATCGATCGACGACCTGGTCGACCGGTTTCGTGATATCTGCCTCGCCCTCCCCGGCGTGGAGGAACGCCTCAACCACGGGATGCCGACGTTCGGCGTGGCCAAACGCCCGGCCTTCTGCAACCTCCACGAAAGTCCGACCGATGGGCGACCCAACCTCTGGTTCAAGGCGGCTCCCGGGGTGCAAGCCGAACTAGTGGAACAAGAGCCGGACCGGTTCTTCGTCCCGCCCTACGTCGGCCCGCGGGGCTGGGTGGGCCTCCGATTGGACGTGGACCTCGACTGGGACGAGGTGGCCGGCGTGGTAGAGGAGTGTTGGCGACTCACCGCCCCCCGACGCCTCATCACCAAACACGATGGGATCGCCGCGAAACTTCAATCCGCCGATGACACGCTGGACGGCCGGTAGAAGGCCAGCATCTGAGCGATACCGCCCCCCACACCAACCACTAGGGCAATCCAGAAGCCGGCCATGCCATCCATGTCGCCGGCGATACCCAGGGCGTCGTCCACCGACCAGGATCCGGGGCCGAGGGTGGCCACCGCCAGGGATACGGAGGCCAACACGAACACGTACTCCCAACCTTCCTTGATGATGAAAAAACCGTTGGTCCGATGCGATGTCCAGCCGGCCACTGTCATAACGCCGATCACCCCTGCCGCGGCTAGCGAAGTGAGTAGCCCCACGGCCAGCAGCAGGCCGGCACCCACCTCGGTGGAAGCGGCCAAATAGGCGTTGAACCGCCCCGGCCGCATACCGATGCTGTCAAACCACCGCCCAGTGCCCGGGATCTTCCCGCCCCCTGTGAACTTGTTCCAGCCGTGGGCGGCCAGCGTCAGGCCGACGACGGCCCGGATCACCAAGAGGGCCAGGTCGGTGGCAGTGGTCGGCTCCATGGGGTGTCCTCCGGCGAGGCGGTCGACCGAACGAGCCGGTCGGGGCGAACCGGACCCTACCGGCCGAATCAGAACCGGTGGTCGCCACGAGCCCACGGGCGCCCACTGGGGACGACCCGTAGGCTGAACAGGTGCTGGTTCTCAAGATCCTCATGGCCATAGCGGTGGCCATGGCCCTCCTCCGTATGGGCCTCGCCGTCCTCCGGACACTGGCCACGCCGCTTCCCGAACCACCACCCGCAGGTGAGCTCCGGAAGGTCAAGCTGCAATACCGGTGCAGCCTCTGCGGAACCGAGGTCCGTATGACGGTCGCCACTGACGAGAGCCCAAATCCGCCCCGCCACTGCATGGACGACATGGAGTTGATAGCCGCCGAGGAGTAGACCCGGACACGTTGTCCACAGGCTGTGGGAAAGTTTGTGGGCAAATCACATTGCTGTGATTCGTCTTCGTCAACCCAAAAACAACCGGTTAGTGGTACTGGGTAGCGGTGATGATGCCGCCCAGGATGGAACCCAAGCCCAGAAGCAAGAACCCGTTACTCGTCCCACCCGGCATCCAACCCACGTAGTTGAAGAAGATGATGAGGATGCCAAGACCCAGTAAACCGAACATCAGCACCGCCACCCAGGTCGGAGATGGCTCATGACCCGCCGACAACGAGTTACTGGGGAGAGCGCCAGCCCGGGTTCCCTTGGGGGTGACCCGACCGCCCTGAACCCTGCGCTTGGCCGGGGTGGGCCGCACCGGCACGTCCTGCGGTTCGGTGTCCTCGCTACTCGACATGACCCGGAGGATAGGGCAACGGGTGGCTGACCCGTGCAGTCCAAGGTGATTCTCCGACAACTCAACGAGCAGCGTTAGCTAGCGTGGCCGGGTGGGCGCCCGGGTTCTGGTCATCGACAATTACGACTCGTTCGTCTACAACCTCGTCCAGTACCTCGGCGAGCTAGGTGCCGACCCCCAGGTCCACCGCCACGATGCAGTCACCCTCAACGAGGTCGAGGCCCTGGAGCCCGACGCAGTGCTAATCAGCCCAGGACCCGGTCGACCCGAGGACGCCGGCGTGTCCACAGCGGTCATCCGCTGGGCCGCCGGCCGGGTCCCCGTACTGGGCGTCTGCCTCGGCCACCAAGCCATCGGGGCGGCATGGGGCGGCGAGGTGGTCCGAGCCCCAGAGGTCATGCACGGCAAGACATCCCGAATCCACCACGAGGGCACTGGCGTGTTCGCCGGACTCCCCGCCCCCCTGGAGGCCACCCGCTACCACTCCCTGATCGTGGACCGCGAATCTGTCCCCGATGAACTGGAGATCACGGCGACCAGTGAGGACGGCCTCGTCATGGGGCTCCGCCACCGACATCTGGATGTCGAAGGTGTGCAATTCCACCCTGAGTCGATCCTGACAGCTAGCGGCCACGACCTGCTGGCCAACTTCCTGGCCCGAGTCTCCTAACTGGACCCAATCCAGATCAGCCGGACGGATCCTCGGTGTCGGCCCCCTCCAGATCCTCGGCCTGCCCGACCACGATGGTCACCGTGGTGCCCAAATCGATCTCCAGATCAGCGCCTGGGCTCTGGCTGATAACCCGCCCGTCGTTCGGGCTAAAGGCGGGCAGGATCTCGTAGCGCACGTTCACCGCGAGGTCGATCGACTCGAGAGCCAGGACGGCTGTCGACTCCCTCATACCCTCGACCGGCGGCACCGAAACCAGCGGAAGGCCGGAGGACACCACAATCAGGAGGGTGCTCCCAGGTGCCAGCTCACTGTGGGCAGGCGGCTCGGTACGAACCACCTGTCCAATGGGTACCGTCCGGCTCCGCTCCTCCATGGTGCTGGCCTGCCAGCCCAGCTTCGAGACGATGTTCATGGCGTCTAGTGCCGGCCGGTTGGAGAGATCGGGAACCTCCTCGACGGCTGGCCCGGTCGATACGAACAAGATCACCCGAGCACCCACGGCCACCTCGACCCCCGGGTCGGGTGACTGGTCAATGACCTCGCCGTCGGACACCACCGGATGCTCTTGGCCGACCGTCTCCACCGTGAGGCCCATGGCCTGAAGGTCGCGGGTGGCATCGGCCGCCTGGTCACCAAGCACGTCCAGAAGGACCATGGGTCCCGTCCCCTGGCTAACCCACAATCGGACTGTCTCGGCTGGTTCGATCTTGGTCCCCGCCCGCGGCTCCTGACCGAAGACCGTGTTCTCCGGGTAATCCGAGTTGGCCTCGTAATCCATCTGCACGCTCAACCGGGCGTCCCGCAGGGTCGCCCGTGCCTGATCCACCGGACGGCCGATGAGCGTCGGTACCTCCACCAGGGCTACCTCCGTCGGAGCAGGATCATCGCCACCGTCGACCCCCAGCGTGTCGAAGAATTCCAACACCAGGTAACCGAAGACCACCAGTAGGCCGACCAGCACAACGGTGAATAGGGCCGTCCGGCGCAGGCCGTCATCACGCCGGTGTCTGGTTCCCTTGCCGAAGTCCACACCCGGTGCCGGCAGGGGAACCGTCGGGCTGGTCGGGGAAGGAATCCCCTGGGTGGCCCGAAGATCGTGGGCCCCTTCGCGGTAGCGACGGAGATCACCACGGAGGTCCTCGGCGGTGGGGTACCGGTTGACGGGGTTCTTGGCCAGCAACTTGAGGGTGATGGCCTCTAGGGACTCAGCCACCGCCGCCCCAGCAACCCGTAGCGACTGGGGGCTGTCCTGGACATGCCGGTAGGCAATGGCCACCGGGGTCTCACCTGTGAACGGTGGACGCCCCAGGAGCATCTCGTAGAGCACGACACCCAACGAGTAAAGATCGCTCCGCGGATCAACCGGCCGACCCTGAGCCTGCTCAGGTGAGAAGTAAGTGGCCGTACCCATAACAGAACCGGCCTGGGTGAGATCGTTGCGAGTCCCGACGAGGGCCGTGGCGATGCCGAAGTCGGCCACCTTGACCTGGCCGTTCGGTGCTACCAGCACGTTCCCCGGCTTGACGTCACGATGAACCAATCCGTTGCGGTGGGCAAAGGCCAGAGCGGCCGCGATGTCGGCCGCGATGTCGGCCGCCCGGTCCGGATGGATGCTGCCTTCTGTGCGAAGCATTTCGGCCAAACTTCTGCCCTCCACGTACTCCATCACGATGAAGTAGGTGCCCTGCTCCTCACCCCAGTCGTACACACTGACGATGTTGGGATGGTTCAGGTTGGCCGCCGCTTGGGCCTCCCGACGAAAGCGCTCCACAAAGCTGGAATCGCCAGAGAACTCGTCGAATAGGACTTTGACCGCCACCGGACGATCCAGCAGCAGGTCGCGCGCCAAGTACACGTCGGCCATACCGCCGCGGGCGATCTGCCGGTGGAGCTCGTACCGCTGGTTGAAGACGGTGGGACCCAGTGTGGACACGGCGACCAATTCTACCGTTCGTCTGATCCCTGCGACCGTCGGTCAGGCCCCACTCACAGCCCCCCGAAAGCCCTCGATTAGACGTCGGGCCTCGTCCAAGGACCCGACCACGATTGTCTCTTCGACAGCGATGCGTGTCGGCTCGTCCAAGCCAGCGACCCTCAAGTCCCCGCCTTCCACCAGTGCCGGATCGAACCATAGAAGACCCGACGGGCGTCCCCGAAACACCGCCACGTCACCATCGTCTGATCCGATAAACCACCCCTGGTGGGCGTACATCCCGAGGACCAGCACAGCGGCAGCCAAGATGCAGGACGCCGAGGCCAGGGAGGCTCGGACGACGCCAGGTGCGTTCTCGGGAACTGGTGACGAACGAAGGGCCTGCTCCGAACGGGCCATTGGGATGGCCTCTCGATCCGTTCCTCGGGGCTCCGGGCCAGCCGCCACCTCGGCCACCAGCACCGTGACGTTGTCATGGCCCCCGTTATCCACCGCCTCCTGGACTAGGCAATCAGCGACCTCCTGGACCGAACCTCCGGACAACATCTCGGTCAGCCGCCCATCGTCCAATTCATTGAAGAGGCCGTCGCTGCACAGCAGGTACCGGTCACCGTGAACCGGCACCAAGTCCCAACTGTCGATCAGCGGATCAGCCTCGATGCCCAAGGCCCGGGTCAGGATGTTGCGCTGCGGATGATGGGCCGCCTCTTCGGAGGTAATCTCCCCGGCCCGCACCAGGTCGGCCACCAAGCTGTGGTCGTCACTGACCTGGTCGAGGCGACCGGCCGCGAACCGGTAGACGCGGCTATCGCCAATGTTGACCACGGCCAGGGCGTCGTCCCCACTGGGTGAATCGACCACGGCCAGGGCGCATAGCGTGGTTCCCATCCCCGACAAATCCGGCTCGGCGGCCGCCCGTTCCAGAATCGACCGGTTGGCGGCACGTACGGCGGCCACCAGGCCCGCCCGGTCGGAACGCTCTAGACCGACCATTAGGACGTCAACCGCCTCGGCGGCAGCCACCTCGCCCCCCCGGTGACCACCCATGCCGTCGGCCACCACAAACAAATCGTCGGCCATGCCCACGGCATCTTGGTTGGACGCCCGGATCTGACCCGTGTGGGTGGCCGTTCCAGCCACCAGGCGCACGGACCGGGGTCGATGTGACCGCCGGATGGCCATCACAGGACCCCCAGTGTCGGCCGGCGGCCACTCGGCCCAACGAAGAGGGGAAGAACAACACCCACGGTGTCGACGATGCTACTGGTCGATCCCCGGGCGTCCCCGGCGCCACCGGACGCCGTTCCTCATCACTCCGGATCCCGTTAGCCTTCCCGACGCTGCTCGCGCGAGTGGCGGAATTGGCAGACGCGCAGGATTCAGGTTCCTGTGTCCGCAAGGACGTGAGGGTTCAAGTCCCTCCTCGCGCACCACCC
>Ga0066379_10000303_pt1 | contig 11192 bp, 9 predicted proteins | sample Knorr_S23_td_250_FD_70951 | JGI IMG/M metagenome (GOLD analysis project Ga0066379, IMG submission 70951) | Marine microbial communities from Southern Atlantic Ocean transect - Knorr_S23_td_250_ad_251m_LV_A | ecosystem: Environmental > Aquatic > Marine > Oceanic | place: Southern Atlantic ocean...
GATCTTAACGTGTCACGATAAAACTGCATGTTATGACAGGTCTTGCATTGTGAATCATAAACGATCTGACCAGAAGTAACTTGAGCTTCGGTGAATACTCCGTCTTTTACGGTCTTTTCTTGCGCTATTCCAGCCTGACTTATTAACAGGCCGATCAACAGACCTCCGCTAACGGCTGTTCTCAACGATACTCTTACCGAGTCTTTCATCAATCATTCTCCTGTAGCACAACGAAGAATCCTAATCTTGTGCCCTTTAAAGATTAAATACTAATACGTTACGGGGCTGGGCCTACCGCGTTTATTTATCCTTTTAAGAAACCGGCGTAAACATAAACCACATTTTTCGCTTAATCAAGTCTAACACCTCGCCTCTATATGCCTGGATACCCAGCGCCGGTTATCTACCCCAATTAGTAATTCGTAGCCCGTTAATTCGTGTGGTCATTAACTAATATGCATTCTTGTATCGGGCCAACATTTTAAATTTATACTCCGTTACTGTAATGTCTCCTGATTTTCGTCATCCTCAGTCGAAACTCTTTTGCCTGGAATAATGTGTTTCTCTGCAGCCCAATCCCCAAAGTCTATTAGTTTACATCGCTTACTACAGAAGGGCCTATATTTGTTTTCCTCAAGCCAAGCAACCTCTTTTTGACAGCTTGGGCAATTTACAGTCTTTGTCGCAGGCTTACTCATTGATTCCCTGTAAGTTGCAAATATTGGTTGTGCAAATCGGCTACTAGAAGCCTCAGCGCCGCCTCGGATTGCTCATTACCAATAATATCGTCAGCCTGCCGTAATCTCGTTTTACGGCCTGTTTGAGAGGCAATGATGGCCTTAATTATCGCTGAATCCCCTCCATCTCGATCTAGAGCCCTCGCTAGCTGGATTTCTTCGCTAACATCTACAACTAAAATTCGGTCAACTAACTTGTGTTGATCAGTTTCCAAAAGCAAAGGTGAAACCAAAAGGCAATACGCCGAGTCACAGGCCCTGATGCTGCTTTGTATAAGCTCAGCGATCAACGGATGCAACAACGCTTCCAACCAGTCTTTCTCAATAGGATTGGTAAAAACTATCTGGCGTAATTGAACCCTGTCCAGGGTGCCATTTTCCGAGAGAATCGTAATACCAAAATGATCCACAATCTGATTAAGAACTTTCGAGCCGGGCAGAACAACTTCGCGAGAAACCTCGTCAGCGTCCACAGTGCAAATACCTAAATCTTGGAAACAACGAGTCACAGTGGATTTTCCACTACCAATACCTCCAGTTAAACCAACCACAAACATAGGTAAAGATCCTTAACCGACAAAGGAGCGTAGATAAAAGGAGCTGATTTGGGAGCCCCAAATCAACACAACTAAACCTGATACAGCCAAAAAAGGACCAAAAGGAATCGGCATAGATTTATCTAGCCCTTTAGTTACTATCATAGTAAGGCCAAGTATTGCACAGGTTACTGAAGATAGAATTACGATTAGAAATAGACTCTGCCATCCCAACCAGGCACCTAGCGCTGCGAGTAACTTGAAATCTCCGTAACCCATGCCTTCCTTGCCAGTTGCCAACTTGAAGACCCAATAGAAAATCCAAAGTACTAGATAACCTCCGATGGCTCCGAGCACAGCTTCAGTCAGACTAACTCCGAACCCAAGGTCCAGAGTATTTACCAACAATCCAAGCCATAATAGCGGAATGGTAATATCGTCTGGTAATAACTGATGATCGAAGTCTATTAGCGCCAGCACGACCAGCGACCAGACGAGTATCAGAGCTGCTAATGTAAGCCAAGTGGCTCCAAACGTGTAACCCACCAAACCCGAGAGCAGCCCGTTTGCAAATTCCACTAACGGATAACGAGGGGATATCGGCTTCTTGCACTTGAAGCATTTACCGCCGAGGAAAATATAGCTAAGAATAGGAACATTTTCCCAAACCCTGATCTTTTGATTGCACTTCAGACAGTAAGAATCAGGTTTCCACAGATTAAAAACTTCAAACTCTGCAATGGGGTCATTAGGAATGGGTACAGTGTTTTCTATTTCCAGGTAATCGCAACACTGTTGGTTCCAGTCTCGCTGTTTCATGATCGGTAAACGATAAACTACAACATTCAAAAAGCTGCCTACTATCGATCCCAGAATCACACAGATTGTAATGAAAAATGCCGGGACCACCGAGAGTAAATCAATTATTGCCATTTTTTCAAAATTTAACGCAAATCTAATTAGTCCATGTTAAGGGAAATCATATTAGCGAGGAAATTCGCATCGTGGTATCTGCCAACTCATCGATTACTCTATCACAGTTAAAACTAAATAATTGTGAATTCCGTGGAGCTAAATTTATTTATATCAACAACTTGCTGGCACTACTGAGACTTTATTTAAATAAATATCTATATTTAATTATCTGAGAAGAATATTAGGTCCGAAAACATCTGATCCCCGCTATTCCCTGTCCCCCGCGCTTTCGCACTTCAGTCACATCCGAAACGGTCATGCCACCCAAGGCGTATACCGGCAGACTAACTTGTGCAACCAAAGTTTCAAAGCCCTGCCAGTCAAGAGAATGTCCTTCCGAGTATTTCTCGATGGGTTTAACCGGAGAAAGGTAGACAAAATCAACATCAAGCTTCTCAGCTTGCTTCAGCTCCTGAAGATTATGACAGGACGCACTGAACAAAAAATTATTGGACACAGGTCGTTCGCGCATTTGCATGAGTCGAGCGCTGTTTGCATGAAATCCGACACGGACTTTTAGTTTGGAAAAGGTAGACAAACAGTGATTAAACATCAGTTCCACATCTTTTTGACAACAGATAAATCGTGCGACATTAAACCAGCGTAGATATGTTTCGTCATCTAGATGTGCCTGGCGAAATTGGATGACTTTCACTCCTTGGTCTATTAGGTTCGAAATGGCTTGTTCTACTGCCTTTTCATCCTTCAACTCTGAAGTAATCGCGATAGCTTCAGGTAGTTTCAATAAACGAATTATGGGGGAATTGGCTGGAGGAAAGTCCTTTTCATTCAGATCTGATAGATGTCGCCATTCCACAGGCTGACCTTCCATGCCAGTAGCGTGGCCACGGAACTCATTAATCCTCCAAACATCTAACAAAACTGATTTTTCCGGATAGTGGTAAAGGATTTTTTTGAGCGGAAAACATCGCTTTGGATAAATACCTAGTTCTTCCGAGAACTCTCGTTTTAATCCTTCCACTGCGGATTCACCACTTTCTAATTTTCCTCCCGGAAATTCCCAAAGACCCCCTTGGTGGCTACCAGGATGACGATAGGATATAAGTACTTGGCGATCAGCGTTAAGAATAATGCCTACGACTACATGAGTTGGAATAGTCATTCTGGAATCTATAGCAGGCAGGTGAGTTCAGGTACGATATTCAGCATTTATCCGAACATAATCATGCGATAAGTCGGAAGTCCAGACTCTTTCATTATGTGATCCACGTGCGAGGTCAATGCGAATAGCTATCTCTTCCTGATTCATTTCCAACTGACCAAGTGCTTCTTTATAGTTAGGAGCACGAGCGCCTGCGGCAACAATCTGGGTGTCCCCGAGATAGATTGTGACCGTTTCAATATCGAGGTCTTCCAGCCCGGCACGCCCCACGGCAGCTAAGATTCTCCCCCAGTTAGGATCCGAAGCGAACAATGCTGTCTTTACCAGCGGAGACTCAGCAACGCAATAAGCGACACGTAAACATTCTTGCTCATCCTTGCCCCCGCTTACTTCCACAGTAACAAATTTCGTCGCTCCCTCAGCATCCCTAATTAAGTTAGTTGCAAGTTCTTGAAATATTCCGAACAGAGCTTCTTTAAATACCTCCAGAGCTTCATCTCCGAGATCGGAAATCGTCACACCACTTTGCCCTGTTGCCGTCAACATACAACAATCATTGGTGGAAGTATCTCCATCAACAGTCAATCGGTTGAACGATAAATTGACTGCTTCTTTTAGAAACTGATCTAACCTTTCCTGATCAATTCTCACATCTGTAAAGACAAAACTGAGCATAGTTGCCATTTCAGGTTTTATCATCCCTGCACCTTTCGCTAAGCCAGTAATTGTCACCAATTGGCCACCAATAGAAACTTGTGTAGAACTCAGTTTCGCGCGGGTATCAGTAGTTAAGATACCCTGTGCAGCTGCCTCCCAGTTTGAATCAGTCAACTTATGGAAGACGTTAGGTACATTTTTCATTATTCTTTCCACAGGCAGTTTCTCTCCAATAATACCGGTGGAAAACGGCAGAACCTCCCAAGCACGATTGCCCGCTAAAGCTGCTATTTCTCTACAGCAACTCAGGGCATCTGCTTCACCAGCTTTTCCTGTACCGGCATTGGCATTGCCAGTATTAATAAGGAAAAATCGTATCGACCTTTTGGCTAGGTGATTTCTGGCCACTGTTACTGGAGCGGCGCAAAACGCATTCTGAGTAAACACTCCAGAAACCGTCGAACCATCTGCAATTTCAATTAGTACGAGGTCGAGGCGCTCTTGATATCGGATATTCGCAGCTATGGCTGCCAGTCTTATTCCGGCTACGTGAAAGCAATTTCCTGTTGTTACAGAGCCTACCGCCATCATTGGTTACTCTAATTTGCCGTGGCAAATCTTATATTTCTTACCAGAACCGCAAGGGCAAGGCTCGTTTCTTCCGACTTTAGGAACTTCCCGTACAAAGGGGGTTTGCCGCTGCTCTGCGGCTTCCTGGCTTGCCCGTTCCTGTCCCGCCTTTCTTCCCTTCTGTCCTACTTCCTCAGTATTCGAAGATAGTGCGGAAACAGCCTGGTGCTGATAGTTCACTCGAGCGCGCGCTTTTTCCTGCTCTCGTTGACGTTCAATGGTGTCTGCAGCATCTTCTTGACGGACCTGAACATGACTGAGCACTTTAATCACTTCCTGCTGTAAGTTAATCATTAAGTCCGTAAATAATGCGAACGCTTCTCGCTTATATTCTTGGCGTGGGTTCTTACCACCGTAACTACGCAGGAAGATACCCTGTCGCAAATGATCCATTGTAGCTAGATGGTCTTTCCACAATCCGTCCAGAATCTGTAAGGTGATCTGCTTCTCAAACAAACGAATTTTGTCTCCAACAACCGTACATTTATCTTCATATTCTCTGGTCAGAATATCCGTAATCTTCTCCTTCAATTGTTCCTCATACATTTGATCATCTTGATCAAGCCATTCCTGCACGGGTTGATTGCTACCAAACTCCGTTTGAATAGCTTGTTCAAGACCTGGAGTATCCCATTGTTCTGGTACACTCTGCGGCGGAATAAAATCATCTACTAACTGATCTGTAACCTCTCTTCGCATATCAGTTAACAATTCCGAAATATCGTCACTAGCCATAAGTTCATTACGTTGGCGATAAATAATAGTCCGCTGATCGTTTGCAACGTTGTCGTATTCCAGTAGCTGCTTTCGAATATCGAAATTGCGGCCTTCCACTTTGCGCTGGGCCTTCTCAATTGAGCGAGTCACCATACCATGCTCTATTGCCTCTCCACGTTCCATCCCAAGCCTTTTCATGAAATTCTTCACGCCTTCTGTCGCAAAAATTCGCAATAAATTATCTTCCATGGAGAGATAAAATCGAGAATACCCAGGGTCGCCCTGCCGTCCGGCCCGGCCACGTAGTTGGTTATCTATGCGTCTAGACTCGTGGCGTTCCGTCCCGACAATGTGTAACCCGCCGGCCTCTATTACTTGGTTGTGACGTTGTTGCCAATCGCCTTTAATTTTTTGAATCTCAGCTTCTTTTGGGTTATCTAATTCAGCAATTTCAGTTTCCCATTTACCGCCGAGAACAATATCGGTACCACGACCTGCCATATTAGTTGCGATGGTGACAGCGCCTGGCCGCCCAGCTTGAGCGATAATCTCAGCTTCTTTTTCATGAAACTTTGCGTTTAGTACTTCGTGTTTGATCTTTTGCTTTGTCAGGTAGTTTGACAGGATTTCTGAAGTGTCAATAGAAGCAGTACCTACCAAAACAGGAGCTCCTTTGTTTTGAATTTTGATAATGTCTTCGAGAATTGCTTCAAATTTCTCATCCATAGAGAGATAAATGAGATCATTCGCGTCTTCCCTGATCATAGGCACATTCGTAGGAATGACCACTACATCGAGGCCATAGATTGACTTGAATTCAAATGCCTCAGTGTCAGCAGTACCTGTCATGCCAGCCAGCTTGCCATAGAGACGAAAATAGTTCTGGAAAGTGGTTGAGGCTAGCGTTTGGCTCTCACTTTGAATTTCCAGCCCTTCCTTAGCCTCTAGTGCCTGGTGTAAACCTTCAGAAAGCCGTCGCCCTTCCATAGTTCGACCTGTGTGTTCATCAATAAGAACAATACGTTTATTTTGAACAATATATTCAACGTCTCTATTAAATAAATGATGAGCTTTAAGCCCCCCATGAATGTGATGCAAAAGTGATAGATTCGTGGCTGCATAAAGTGATTCGCCCTGGCTAAGCAGCTTTTTCTGGATTAACAGCTCTTCCACGTGCTCATGCCCTGATTCAGTCAGTTCCACCTGCCTACTCTTCTCATCGACAGAGAAATGACCTGATTCCTCTGGTATGTAATTTTTGTCCATCATTTCCATCTTGGACTTTTCAGCTTTTATACCTTTTTCCAAGCGCGGGATCAGCTTGTCGATAGCCATATATAATTTCGAACTATCGTCGGCGGCACCTGAAATAATCAGAGGAGTTCGCGCCTCATCGATCAGGATGGAGTCAACTTCATCGACAATTGCAAAGTTAAGCTCGTGTTGCATCTTGTCATCTAGGCGAAATGCCATATTGTCTCTCAAATAATCAAACCCAAACTCGTTATTCGTGCCATATGTAATGGATGATTCGTAAGCGATTTTTTTCTCTTCCGCGGACTGTCCTGACTTAATTACTCCAACCGACAAACCTAATAATTCATATATGGGTCTCATCCAGTTAGCATCTCGTTCGGCAAGATATTCATTAACCGTAACAATGTGGACACCATTACCAGATAAACCATTAAGATAAGCAGGCAACGTGGCTACTAAAGTTTTTCCTTCGCCAGTTCTCATTTCCGAAATACTGCCTTGATGCAACACTATGCCGCCGATCAATTGCATATCGAAGTGCCGGAGTTCCAATGTCCGTTTACTTGCTTCTCGTACGACCGCGAAAGCCTCAGGCAGTAGAGCATCAAGTGATTCACCGCCATCGGCTAGGCGCTTACGAAACTCCTCTGTTTTCTGCTTCAGCTCTTCGTTACTGAACTTTTCAAACCTATCTTCGAGAGCATTAATGGCTAACACCCTCCGCTCCATTTTCTTGAGCTTTCGAGAGTTACTACTGCCAAGTATTTTGTTAAGTATGTTCATGTCTACGTATTATAGTCATTTAATATATGAATTCAGTTTCGATCGATTCGATACGGGGCATAGCGTATCTATCAATCGGAACGGCAAAAGATCAATCTTTAATAGGGAGTTTATCTGACGGTCCGATGGATATAGGTAGATGGATCCACTACCCGTCCATTCTTATAAACTTCGAAATGTACTTGTGGGCCAGTAGATCGGCCCGTAGCTCCTACCAAGGCTATATTCTGACCTTTCTTGACAATATCGCCAAGGTCAACCAGAAGTTTTTCGGCGTGTGTGTGTCGGGTGGAGTACCCTGCGCCATGGTTTATCTCAATCATCAACCCAAGGAGACACATCGAAATGAGGCCCTTTATCCACCGATTGAATACAATGGTTCTGGTATAATTGTGACCTTGACCAACAAAAATAGATTTCATTATTAATGAGTAATTCTAGATAACTTAAGAAATTTGGGGTTACTAACAGTATCTTCAATACCCTGCTTCGGGTGATAGAACACTATCTACATTATTGATGCCTTACAGCAACATGGCTGAATACAGGTTTTTGCAGTCTACAAGTTCCTTAATTTAGCCGTATATTGACCAATTTCAGCGTCCTCGAAGACGTTTTCCCAATCACTGTCAAATCAATAATTTAAAATTTGTCAGCCAAAGAAGCGCAGTAGGGTTAGGCTGCCAACACGGGTTGCATGTAGGAGATGGGTACATTTTTATCTTTTTCAAAACTGACAATTTCCCATGCATCTTCGTTAACTTCTAGCATTCTTAATAAAGCATTATTGAGAGCATGCCCTGATTTGTAACCTTTGAATTCCCCGATAAGACTATTGCCTAAAAGATATAAATCTCCAATAGAATCAAGGATTTTATGTTTTACAAATTCATCTTCGTAACGCAATCCGTCTTCATTGAGAACCTTATAGTCACCCACGGCAATGGCGTTATCCATGCTAGCTCCCAAAGCTAGATTACGATTCCGCAATTCCTCGAATTCATGCATAAAACCAAAGGTTCGAGCTCTACTGACTTCTTTTACAAAGGATGTGCTGGAGAAATCGATGGTAGCGGTTTTGGTATATTTTTTGTAGACGGGATGGTCATAGAGCAATGTATAACTAACTTTAAAACCATTGAAAGGCTCCAGGCTTACTTTTTTGTCACCCTGTTCAAGAGTAATTTTACGTTGAATCTTAATAAATTTCTTGAGTTCCGATTGTTCTTCGATTCCAGCGGATTGAATGAGAAACACAAAAGGGCCAGCACTGCCATCCATGATTGGTACTTCGGGAGCACTAACATCCACATAGGCATTGTCTATACCCAACCCCGACATAGCTGACATTAAGTGTTCTATAGTCGAAATCCGTACATCGCCTTTCACCAGTGTGGTAGAAAGCGTTGTGTCACCTACATTAGAGGCACGAGCTTCAATCTGAATAGCTGGATCCAGATCCACTCTCGTAAATATAATACCTGTGTTAACGGGAGCAGGCCGGAGGGTGAGATAGACTTTCTCACCGGTGTGTAACCCGACACCTGTTGCGCGAATTACGTTTTTAAGTGTTCGTTGGTTCAGCATTGGTTTTGGTTGCGGCCTTTCTTATTATATCTCTACCATATAGAGTTGCAGAGCAGCACAAAGTTTCCAGTAAATGTGAAAAATTAAGTCCCAATCTCCACTTTCAACCTATATAACAAAACAGCGCCATAGTATCAAAGTTGTATGAATATCCCAATATCAGGGCACTTTAACAAGCACTGGGAACGGTATTCTCAACCTATTGCATCTCGATTATAGGGACAAAAAAAGCTGGATAAATGCACCGAAGTTCTCTTTTGCCCAGCTCTTCTGTTCGCCCCTCTAATCTGCCTGACGCCGCAGGAATGCTGGGATATCAAGATAGTCCATATCGGCTCCAGTATCCACCGCCTTTGCCGTCACGTGAGTACGGTCTGCAGCTTCTTGATTCCGCATAATTGCGGGTCGGTCGAGTTCACTGTAATCCGTAACGGCTGTAACCTCCGTATTATCAACGACTTTCATGGGCCGCCCATGTTGGCTACCAAGCCCTGTCGCGACAACGGTAACCCGCATTTCTTCATCCATGTCTGGATCAATGACCGTACCAACCACCACGGTGGCATCATCTGACGCAAACTCTTCAATAGTATCACCGACCTCGGAAAATTCTCCTAGCGACAGATTTTCGCCCGCCGTTATATTAACCAATATACCGCGCGCACCTTGTAGATTCACATCCTCCAACAATGGTGACCTAATAGCCGATTCCGAAGCTTCTCGAGCTCTATCTTCGCCGCACGCAAAGCCAGTTCCCATCATAGCCATACCCATTTCGGACATAACTGTCTTAACGTCAGCAAAATCAACGTTAATATGGCCTGGATGCATGATCAAGTCAGCAATACCCTTTACTGCGCCTAGCAAGACGTCATTGGCAGCTTTAAATGCCTCTAATAGTGAAGCTTCCTTACCAAGAACATCCAGCAACTTCTCATTCGGTATAGTGATCAGCGAATCGACATGCTCTGATAATTCCGCTATGCCTTTCTCAGCAATTGTAGCCCGTTTCTTTCCTTCAAAAGGGAAAGGTTTCGTGACTACCGCTACAGTGAGAATACCCATCTCTTTTGCCACTTCTGCAACTATCGGAGTTGCTCCCGTTCCAGTCCCCCCACCCATACCGGCAGTGATGAAAACCATATCACCACCCGACAGAATGTCAGCTATCTCATCTCTATCCTCAATGGCTGCTTGCCTTCCAATTTCAGGATTCGCTCCCGCACCCAATCCTTTAGTTATATTACTTCCCATTTGTAGAATTGTTTTTGTCTTGAGATTATTAAGTGCTTGGGCATCAGTGTTGGCACAGATAAATTCCACACCGTCTACTTGATTAGTGATCATATGATGGACAGCATTACCACCGCCACCACCCACACCTATGACTTTAATCACGGCGCTTTGTGGAACATTTTCGACTAATTCAAACATATAGCCCCCTTGCAATTAAGAATTCATTCACTAGCATCTATTGTTGACTGTTAATTTAAAAATTCCCCTGAAACCAATTTTTGACTCTATCCACAATACGCACCTGTGGCACTCGCTTCGAGTCATTACCGTCTCTTTCCTGTATTTGCTTTAGTCCGTAGAATAATAGACCCACGCCAGTTGAATAAATTGGGTTTCTTACAATATCGGCTAGTCCATTCACATTATGAGGGGCTCCAATTCGGACTGGCGCATGAAAAATTTCTTCAGCCAAGTCAACAACACCCTCCATCTTGCTGGAGCCTCCAGTTAGGACTACTCCAGCTGCTAATAAATTTTCAAACCCACTCCGCTGCAATTCGGCTTGGACAAGTGTAAATAATTCGTCATACCTCGGCTCCACTACTTCTGCCAAGGCTTGGCGTGACAATTCACGCGGCGGTCGATCACCTACACTTGGCACTTTTACAGTTTCAACTGGACTCGCGAGTTGGGTTAGCGCGCATGCATACTTGATCTTTATTTCCTCTGCATTCTCAGTAGGAGTTCTGAGTGCCATCGCAATATCATTAGTAACTTGATCGCCTGCAATTGGAATCACACCCGTATGTCTAATAGCGCCTTCCGTGAAAATTGCGATATCAGTAGTACCGCCGCCGATGTCAACCAGACATACTCCCAACTCTTTTTCATCTTCAGTTAATACCGCATAACTGGACGCTAATTGCTCTAGAATAATTTCATCCGCTTCCAAAC
>Ga0066379_10000311_pt1 | contig 10981 bp, 10 predicted proteins | sample Knorr_S23_td_250_FD_70951 | JGI IMG/M metagenome (GOLD analysis project Ga0066379, IMG submission 70951) | Marine microbial communities from Southern Atlantic Ocean transect - Knorr_S23_td_250_ad_251m_LV_A | ecosystem: Environmental > Aquatic > Marine > Oceanic | place: Southern Atlantic ocean...
GGTTGTATAATTTGATCGTTATCCAGTCGATTTAAACTGAGCGTAGGCACCGCAAGTGTAGGCACTGTACTCAAGCTCTCAACTTCTGATTGTCGCATTGGTCCTATGATCATCTCGGCGCCATCCGACACTGCTAGATTGTATACCGTGTGAATTTGTTGGGCAGAGGTGTCATAAATGCGCACTTCTGGCCCGCTGTATGATTGCCTACTCAAGGCTTGGTAGTGAGCAGCTAAAAAGCCATCGATTAGGACTTGGCTGGGGATCTGGTATTGATCCTGTAGCGGTAGTAATAAAGCAACTTGATTGTAACTATCAACTCGCCGATTGTTGCGTTTAAATTGGCTGGGAGGGTTTTTTGCGCCTGGGTGCGTCTTCCAGCGTCGCCGCCACTCAGTGAATAAATCCCATTGTTCACCGGGGTGGTTTTGATAGCTTCGACTGATAGCTGCTAATTGTAGCCATCCAGCCAAAATAATATCACTGTGCTTGCTACCCTGTTCAAGATACTGGTAAGGCAAACTGGAAACGCGATGCCAAATCTGATCATGGACGGCGCGAATCGCTCCTTTGCGTCTTAATGTGTTTGCCAAATCCACTAATGCTTTGAGCCCCTGATCATAATTACCCAGAGAAAATTGCGTCTCTGCTTGCAGACGCAGTGCCTGCCGCCGTATGGTTGCACTCTGTTTGCCGATTAGGGCGATAAACCGCGGTTGCTGGAGTTGTTCTGCTGCTTGTTGTATTTCAAATAGAGCAATATGGTTCTTTATAGCCAGTAGACTATAGTTTATAAAGCGTTTATCGCTGAGGTTTTGGGAGTCGATTGTCTGCAACATATCAATGCTATCCGTAATGTTGCCGGCGCTGGCGAATGATAGTGCTATATCGAGTTTTGCCCTGCCACTCAATTGGCTATTTGCGTCGATATCCGCTGAATTTCGTATATCTAGAGCGCTCTGCCGAGCCGAGGTATCAATTTCGGTAATCGACGCCGGTGCGGTATTGGTGGTTGTAGTTGGCACACAACCACCAATAAAGGCTAATATGCTAGCTATAACAAACAAAGACAAAGTGTATTTTTTCATGGACTCTAATCGAACCGGTACCTTAACTATTGTAGCAACACCTATCGGCAATCTGAACGATATGGTACCTCGCGCAGTGCAGACTCTCCAGTCTGTCAGTTTAATCGCCTGTGAGGATACTCGCCACAGCAAAAAATTGTTGGATCACTTTAGTATAGACAAACCCTGCGTAGCCTATCATGACCACGGCGATAGAAAAATGATAGATAAGCTACTTAAACGGTTGGCTGATGGTGAAGATATCGCCCTTATCTCCGATGCTGGCACGCCGTTAATTTCAGATCCCGGCTACCGACTTGTGGCCGAGGCGCGCGGTCGAGGTTTCAGGGTTGTGCCTATTCCCGGGGCCTGCGCGGCTATTGCAGCGCTCAGTGTATCGGGATTGCCTACAGATAGTTTTTACTTTGGCGGGTTTTTGCCAGCCAAAACTAGCCATCGCAAGACAGCCTTATCGGAATTAAAAGCAGCCAGTGAAACACTAGTTTTTTATGAGGCGCCCCACCGTATTCTAGATACTGTGGCAGATATGATTGAACTGTTTGGTGAGCACCGTCAAGCCTTTATTGGTCGCGAAATTAGCAAAACGTTTGAGACCTACTTACAGGGTAATTTGCTTGAATTGCAGAAGCAGATAGCAGCCGACAGCAATCAGCAGCGTGGAGAGATTGTGTTAGTGATTGCCGGTGCTAGCTCGAAAGTCGATGGGGTTGCCGTGGATTCGGAAAAAATCCTTAAATTGTTGCTGAAAGAGCTGCCCGCTTCAAAGGCGGCTTCCTTAACTGCGAAAATCTGTGGTGGTGATAAAAAAACCATTTATCAATCGGCATTGCAACTTCAGGGGAAATAATGAGTCGATCCTGAAAATTGCATAACGCAATACGATTTTTTGATCGAATAATACCTGAGCAGGGGAAGTTGCAGTGCAACACAGCCTAGGGCAAAAAATACGCGTTTTTCAGGGCCGACTAATTAGTCGTTGTCCCATCCACCTAAGGCTTTCCAATGGTTGACGATGGTGCAAAATAACTCGGCGGTTTTGGTTGTATCGTAGAGCGCGTGGTGAGCATCTTGATTATTAAATTCTATCTGAGCTGCCTGGCAGGCTTTTGCCAACACCGTTTGCCCATAGGCCAATCCAGCGAGACTTGAGGTATCAAAACAAGAGAACGGATGGAATGGGTTGCGTTTAATCTGAGCTCTTTCCACGGCAGCATTGACAAAACCGAGATCAAAATGGGCATTGTGGGCAACCATAACTGCTCTGGTGCATCCAGTTTCGGTAATCTCTCTGCGTATGGGTTGGAAGATCTCTCGCAGTGCTTCACCCTCATCCTCGGCATTGCGTTCGCTATCATAGATATCTATGCCGGTAAATTCTAATGCTGCTGGTTCTACTACTGCCCCTGGGAAAGGTTTAATATTCTTGCTGTAACTCTCTTTAATGTGCAAATTGCCCTGACTGTCCATCTCTAGGATGACGGCGGCTATTTCCAGTAACGCATCCGTACCTGAATTAAATCCACCGGTTTCAACATCGATTACCACAGGTAAAAAACCTCTGAAGCGTTGCGCCATAAGTGATGGTTGTAACAGTTCTGCGGGCATATCCATTAAGCGGTTAACCTCCAACTTAGGGTGGCACCTGCAGCCAGAGGAATGATTTGCGAGTTATCAAAGGGTACCGCGCTGGGTACCTGCCAAGACTCGCGACGCAGGGTAATGGTTGAATTATTGTAGGGAAGGCCATAAAAGTCGGGGCCATTCTTGCTGGCAAATGCTTCCAGTTGAGGAATTGCATCAGCTTGGTCAAATACTTCGGCATAGAGTTCGATTGCTGAAAGGTGACTAAAACACCCTGCACAGCCGCAGGCGCTTTCCTTATGCTCCTGAGCATGGGGTGCGGAATCTGTGCCTAAAAAGAACTTTTTATTGCCGCTTATCGCCGCTTCAATCAATGCTCTTTGATGAATATCTCGCTTCAGAATTGGCAGGCAAAAAAGATGAGGTCTGATGCCGCCCACCAGCATATGGTTGCGGTTATAGAGTATATGTTGGGGAGTAATGGTGGCGGCAATATTGTCTCCAGTCGAGGCGACGAAGTCCCTAGCTTGGCGGGTAGTTATATGCTCTAAGACTATTTTTAACTCAGGAAAATTTTCTGCCAATTTAAACAGATGTCGCTCGATAAAAACTGCTTCGCGATCAAAGATATCCACATCGCTGTCTGTCACTTCGCCGTGCAGTTGTAGCACCATACCCACTTCCTGCATGGTCTCAAGTGCCGAGCTGATATTCGCTATATCAGTGACGCCTGAATCGGAATTGGTGGTGGCACCGGCCGGATAGTATTTACAGCCATAAATAAACCCACAATCTGCAGCTGCGCGAATCTCCTCTGCAGTGGTATTGTCGGTAAGATAGAGAACCATCAGTGGTTCCCAGTTTGATCCTGTAGGTCGATGTGACAAAATTCTATCGCGGTAGGCGCTGGCCTCAGCCACAGTGACTACCGGAGGTCTAAGGTTTGGCATCACAATGCCGCGACCAAAGCCCCTAGTGGCGGCAGGAACCGTGGTAGCTAGGGCCGAATGGTCACGCAGATGCAGATGCCAGTCGTCCGGTTGGATAATGCTTATTTGATCCATATGATAAGTATCCGCAGTTAGGCTAGTAATGCTACCTTAAACCTCAATCTCATAACAGGTTTTAGCGATAAGTGGTATCTAGACAAGGTTACAAATCTTGGGCTAAAGATAAAACCAGCATTATGTGCGATCAAACTCAATGATTATTGAGTTCTAATTTGTATCAAAGAATGGAGAGTTTATATCTAGTCGGTCCTGCAAAAAGGTCTTTTTTGCCCTAGAACAAAAAATACACATTTTTTAGACCCCACTCACTATAAAGCATACAGCGTGGTCAATTTAGGGTAAAATTCGCCAGGTTTTTTAATCTATAGGGTTTAGCAAAGTGTCATCGGTCAATAAAGTGGTTCTCGCCTACTCAGGTGGTTTGGATACTTCGGTTATCGTCAAGTGGCTGCAGGAAGAGTATCAGTGTGAAGTGGTTACTTTTACTGCTGATATAGGTCAGGGTGAGGAGGTGGAGCCTGCGCGCGCCAAAGCGCAAGCGCTGGGTGTTAAAGAGATCTATATTGATGATCTTAGAGAAGAGTATGCCCGCGATTTTGTGTTTCCAATGTTTCGCGCCAACACCATCTATGAAGGCGAATATCTGCTGGGAACCTCAATAGCGCGACCATTGATTGCTAAGCGCTTGATTGAAATTGCCAATGAAACCGATGCGGATGCTATTTCCCATGGTGCCACAGGTAAGGGTAATGATCAGGTGCGTTTTGAGCTGGGTGCCTATGCCCTTAAGCCGGGTATCCAGGTGATTGCACCGTGGCGCGAATGGGATCTCAACTCTCGAGACAAACTGATGGCCTACTGTGAGCAACACAGTATCCCAGTAGAGATGAAGCGAGGCAAAAAATCCCCGTTTTCTATGGATGCCAACCTGCTGCATATTTCCTACGAGGGAGGTAATCTAGAGGACCCATGGTCCGAAGCTGAAGAGGATATGTGGCGTTGGACAGTGTCACCAGAAAACGCGCCGGATCAGCCAACCTATTTAACCCTCAGCTACCAACAGGGCGATATAGTCGCCATTGATGGCCAGCAGATGTCACCGGCTGTGGTGATCGAATATCTCAATAAAGTCGCCGGCGCCAACGGTGTGGGACGATTGGATATAGTTGAGAATCGCTATGTGGGTATGAAATCTCGCGGCTGCTATGAAACGCCGGCGGGCACCGTGATGATGAAAGCTCACCGCGCTATTGAGTCCTTGACGCTAGATCGCGAAGTGGCTCATCTTAAAGATGAGTTGATGCCCAAATATGCCAAGCTGATTTATAACGGTTATTGGTGGGCACCGGAGCGTCTGATGTTACAGAGTGCTATAGATCAGAGTCAGCAGGTGGTCAATGGAGAGGTGCGCATTAAGCTCTACAAAGGCAATGTCAGCGTTGTTGGTCGCCAATCAGAGGATAGTTTATTCGATGCTAATATTGCTACCTTTGACGATGATGGTGGTGCTTACAATCAGGCTGATGCCGAGGGCTTTATCAAACTCAATGCACTGCGTTTAAGAATCGCTGCCAAGGCAGGTCACAAGCTGAAACCTTTGCACAAATGATCTTTTGCCCTCATACAGCGTTAAAATTGTACTCAATCGGTCATTTATGACCAATAAACTCTCTCATTCCGTGCAATTTTGCCTTGTCTGGGAGCAAAATCTCTACTCGTGCACAGGTCTCAAGCTGTAGCATAGCGACTTTGCGGTTTGTTTTGACGGCGATGGAGCTCAGGCTGCCAGCTAGGAAATATGGCCGGTAGTGCGGATTCTTTTGGCGCCTTGAACTGGGGTGGGTTTGTTGGCCGCAGCCCGCTGTTGTAACTTTCCGTCTATAGCATTTTTTACCGCCATCAAAAATCCCATTACTAGGAATGCCCCAGGCGGCAATATAGCAACTAAGAAACTATAGTTTTCACCAAAGGGCCTTACCACCCAGCTAGATGCGTTGGCGCCGAACAGTAGGTGCATATCTACTAGTAGAGTTCCCTGTCCCAATAGCTCGCGTATTGCACCCAACAACAGCAGTACCAGAAAGAACCCTAAGCCCATCATAAAGCCATCCAGTGCGGCCATGCCCACATTCTGTTTGCTGGCAAAGGCCTCGGCGCGACCGAGGATGGCACAGTTGGTAACAATCAGCGGAATAAATATGCCCAAAATCTGATACAACTCGTAGGTAAAGGCCTTCATTAGCAATTCAGCGCAGGTTACAAAAGTAGCGATAATAATCACAAATACAGGCAGTCTTACCGCATCACTGACATGATGGCGAATCAAGGAGACAATGATATTCGAGCCCATCAGTACCATCAGTGTCGCTAAGCCCAGCCCCACAGCATTAACCACAGTACCGGTCACTGCCAGCAGAGGACAGAGCCCCAATAGTTGCACCAGTGCTGGATTATTAGTCCACAACCCATTTTTGGATACTTCAGAAAAAGTAACTTCGCTCATGGTGTTTCCTGCCTATCAATCGGTGCCTGTGGGTCTGTAGATTGGATCGCTAACAGTAATCGCTGACTATCATTATTAAAGTATTTCAGTGTTCGAGCAATTTGCTGAATCACAGCGCGCGGGGTAATAGTTGCCCCAGTAAACTGATCAAACTCACCTTGATCCCTTTTTACATTCCAACCGGTTGCCTGTGGGTTGGATAGTGACTTGCCGTCGAAACTCAGTATCCAATCGCTTTTTCGCAGCTCAACTTTATCGCCTAAACCCGGTGTTTCGAGATGCTCAATCACTCGCACGCCAGCGATGCTGCCATCGAAGTTGATACCCACAATCATAGCTATATCACCACTGTACCCCTCCGAGGTAATCGAGGGAATAATGGCTGCAACAGGTTGATTGTTAAAGCGCGCTATATGAATATCACCGCCATTGTCCAATCCCAGCTGCGACCAATATTGTTTTGGTATAGGCTGAATATCGACTAGCAGATCGTTGTTATGGCGATCTATGGGTACAATCTCCAGCAGTGCTCGTTGCGCGGCAATGCGCTCGGATTCTGCAATGCGATCCTCGGTAAGTCTATCCGTTGAAGCCAGAATCAGCGCCGTTACCAGGGCAAAAACTGCCAGCAGTAGACTGTTGTTGCTTATGGATTTAACTATCATCAGTCTTCGGCCTTCTCTGTGGCTCTGCGGCGATCAATGTGGCCATAGGTGCGTGGCAAAGTGTAGTTATCAATAAACGGTGCGCTAAAATTAGCCAGTAGCACGGCAAATGCCACTGCATCTGGATAATTGCCCCAAGCGCGAATGATATACACCAAAAAGCCGATTAGGGCGCCATAGATTAACCGACCGCGGTTACTTACGGCGGAGGATACTGGGTCGGTGAGAATAAAAAATGCGCCCATCATCGATGCGCCGCTAAATAGATGCATTATTGCTGAGCCGGGGCTCTGTGAACTGCCAGAATCCCAAAAAACCACTGACATTAGCGCCAGTGTGGCAAGCATTGCTATAGGGCCATGCCAAGTGAAAAGGCGACTCTTTAACATAATTAGACCGCCAGCGAGAAAGCCTACATTGACCCATTCCCAGCCTACGCTGGCAAACGTAGCCTGCTTAAACAGAGCGTTTTGTTGATAGATCTGATCTACAGTCAAGCCCTGACTATGTTTAAAACTATCTAGCGGCGTGGCGCCGGTTACAGCGTCTACTGGCATTGCGCTAGTGAATACTATTTTAAGAGATTCGATAATATCTGGGTGAGAGACAGCTTCCGGCAGCAGTGCAAGTGGGGTTGCCCAAGTGGTCATCTGCACTGGAAATGAAATCAGTAGCACCACATAACCCACCATAGCTGGGTTGAAAGGGTTGTAGCCCAAGCCTCCAAAAAGTTGCTTGGCGACAAGGATTGAGAATAGGCTGCCAGTCACTACCACCCACCAGGGACACAGAGGCGGTAATGCCAGACCCAATAGTACGGCGGTAACCACTGCACTGTAGTCGCCTAGGTAAAAGCGCAACGAGCGTTGACGCAATCTGATAACCAGTGCCTCGCCTGCAATAGCAGTGACAGTTGCCAGTACTACATTGATTAGCGAGCCCCAACCAAAGTGCCAACTGAGTGCTATAAGGCCAGGTAGGGTAGACCACAATACCAGTTGCATCACTTTGGCCGTATTCTGTGCCCCGTGGGCATGGGGTGAGGTAACCTGTTTAAACGCCATTAGTTTAGCTGCTCCGCCAGACGCGCTTTCGCCTTATCAAATTTTTGTTGCGCACCATTCAGTGCTGCACTGAGAATATTAATTTTTTCTTCAGTATCATTGTTAGCCACGGCGCTGTCCAGTTTCTGTTGAGCCTTCTGTACACGCATTTCTGCACTGGCCACAGCGCGTTCAAGCTTTGCCTGTTCCTGCTCTGGACTCATTTTTTTGGCAGCTGCGCGCGCCTGAGCCGCTGCCACTATATCCGCAGCAGAATTGGAAGTTGTCGATGTCTTGGCCTGTTTTGCAGCTTCACGGCGCGCAGCCCGTTTGGCCTCTCGCTCTTGCTCTACTTGTTCTATCCGCTGTTTATGGAATTCGAAGCGCTCACGAGCTTGATCTGATTTAATCTTTTCCTGCTGCGCTTTTTTAATTTCGCTTTTGCTATTGCGGTAATACTGAACCAGCGGAATATTGCTTGGGCAAACGTAGGAACAGGCACCGCACTCAATGCAGTCAAATAGATTATGTGCCTGCAGTCGATCATGGTCTTTGGCCTGTGAATACCAGAGCAATTGCTGAGGTAGCAGAGAGGCTGGGCATGCCTCAGCGCACATACCGCAGCGGATACAGGGTTGTGCAGGTTCATCCTCTGGTATTTCCTTATAGCTAGGTGCCAGAATGCAGTTGCTAGTCTTGACGATTGGAACATCTTCGGATGTCAGGCTAAAGCCCATCATAGGCCCGCCCATAATTACTCTACTACAGGCCTGTTGGTCGAAGTTGTTGTGCGCTAATAAATGTTTCACTGGGGTGCCTATAAGCACATCGTAATTGCGGTTAATATCACAGGCTCGACCGGTGACTGTGGTCACTCTGGATATCAGGGGTTCGGCATCCACAACAGCGCGTTTTATTGCATAAATGGTGCCTATATTGACACAAACCATCCCCATATCGGCAGGTATTTGATCGTTTGGCAGTTCTTTGCCGGTCACAATATAAATAAGCTGTTTCTCGCCGCCCGAGGGGTATTTGGTGGGAAATGACACCAGATGGATACCTGTGTCCTGAATATGTGGCCTCAGTGCAGCAATGGCTTCGGGCTTATTATCCTCTATACCAATCAGAATATTATCTGGATTGCCAAGTATATGGCTAAGTATGCGAATACCTTCGACAATTTCTTCGGCACGCTCGCGGATCAATGCATCGTCAGCAGTAATATAGGGCTCACATTCGGCAGCGTTGATAATCAGCGTATCAATAGGGCGTTGAAATCCGGGGTTTAGCTTGACCGCGGTTGGAAATCCAGCGCCCCCCATACCGGCAATACCCGCCTCAGTAATAATGGAGAGCAGGGCGCTGGGGCTGGTGTGTTCGAAGTCTGAAATACCCTCGCGGGGAAGCCATTGATCCTGACCGTCGTTAGAGATTTCGATGCACAGCGCCATCATGCCCGATGAATGGGCTACGGGACGCTCTTCGATGGCAGTAATTGTGCCAGAGGTCGGGGCATGGGTGGGCACCGATACCAAACCTGCGGAATCGGCAATTTTTTGTCCCTTAAGCACCGTATCATCTACCTTCACACAGGCGATGGAAGGCGCACCCATATGTTGCCCCAGTGGCACCACCAACTTCTCGGGGATCGGCGGTTCGCCGATCGATTGAGTGAGCGACTGCTGCTTATTCTCTGGAGGATGAATGCCGCCTGGTGTGACCCAAGTTTTTCTCATGCGACATCCTCTCGGTTGGACACAGAATCCTCTGGTCTAACTAGATTAGGGCCATTCATTCTATCGGTTGCTATTAATCCACTGGGAATTTGTGGTGCCGGCCACTGCCATTGGTTTATATTCTCCTCTACTGGAAGCATATCAATACAGTCCACAGGGCAGGGTTCAACACAGAGGTCGCACCCAGTACATTCGTCAACGATTACTGTGTGCATTAATTTTGCTGCACCCAAGATGGCATCCACGGGGCAGGCCTGAATGCACTTGGTGCAACCAATACATTCATCTTCGCGAATATAGGCGACGGTTTTGACCTCCGCCTCTTGGCCGTGTTCCTCATCCAATGCCGGAGCCGGCACATCGAGCAAGCTAGCGATTGCATTGATGGTGGCTTGGCCGCCGGGAGGACATTTATTAATAGCATCTCCATCAGCTATAGATTCTGCATAGGGGCGACAGCCTGGAAAACCACATTGCCCGCATTGTGTCTGAGGCAATAGCTCATCGATCTGATCTATCACCGGATCGCCCTCTATTTTAAATTTTTCAGCGGCGAAACCGAGCAGAGCACCAAATGCCAGTCCGAGGCCAACCAGTGCGACTAGCGCGGCAAGTATGGGTTGTTGTGTGATGATCTCTAACATTTATACCAGTCCGCTAAAGCCCATAAATGCCAGCGACATAAGTCCGGCAGTTATCATTGCAATAGCGGCGCCTTCAAATGGCTGTGGGATATCTGCCGCGGCCAGCCTTTCGCGCATTGCGGAAAACAAAATAAGCACCAGAGAAAAGCCGGCTCCCGCACCAAATCCATAGAGGGATGCCTGCATAAAATTTAAAGACTTGGTGGAATTTTGTAGAGCTACCCCCAGTACCGCGCAGTTAGTGGTGATCAGCGGCAAGAACACACCCAACACTCGATATAGCAGAGGGCTGGTCTTTTCAATAAACATCTTGGTGAACTGAACCACCGCGGCGATTACCATAATAAAACTGATAGTGCGCAGATACTCCAAGCCCAGCGGAACCAGCAGCATTTTATTAACTATATGACTGGCCATGGCAGTCAGTGTCAGCACAAAGGTAGTGGCAGCGGACATGCCGATCGCTGATTCAAGTTTTTTTGAGACGCCCATAAAAGGACAGAGCCCAAGAAATTGAACTAGCACATAGTTATTGATCAGAACAGAACTGACCAGAATTACCGCCACTTCTTGCATAATTTTCTCAAATTATTTTATTTACTACGTATTATCGTGGAATCACCAAAATAACATCATAAAACCAGTTATTTTTGCACTTCACTGTGTTGCTCCTTTTGCTTATAGCCACCACTATGCGCTGCAATGAGC
>Ga0066379_10000314_pt1 | contig 10938 bp, 6 predicted proteins | sample Knorr_S23_td_250_FD_70951 | JGI IMG/M metagenome (GOLD analysis project Ga0066379, IMG submission 70951) | Marine microbial communities from Southern Atlantic Ocean transect - Knorr_S23_td_250_ad_251m_LV_A | ecosystem: Environmental > Aquatic > Marine > Oceanic | place: Southern Atlantic ocean...
CACCACTGACTGTGTTAAGCCACAGGTTGCCCTGAGCTCCTGTTTGTAACTTAAAATGGAAACCTCCAGAGCGCGCGGCCAACCAAACTTCACCCAATGCCGGTTGTCGCGACAAAATAATCTGCGAACCATTGGCCTCACAGGTGATAGTTAGCATGCCGGCCGTGTTTTCATAATCCAAATCAACACCGCTGTCGTCTATACTCTCTTCAATGGAGAACATTAGATCGTCAACAAGCTGATTAAACTGGGCTTCATTCATAATAAGAGTTCCAATACTGTGGTCTTCGATATTATTGTTTGAGTGTAATCCACCAATACCGCTATACTACCGCTTTTTCCAAGGTAACAGAATATGCTTGATCGACTCGCGCTGATGCTTTCACTCATCCTTTTCTGCGGCTTGGTCAGTTGCGGTAATACAGGTGATCTTTACCTGCCTGATAACAGCGCACCAATTGAAGATACCGAGTCCTAAATCACTATGCATAGTTCCATTACAACCATCGACGATCGCCGTTATATTGAAAGTGTCGCTCTAAGCGCAATTGCCGAGCAATTTGGCAGCCCTTGCTATGTCTACAGTAAGGATGCCATTAGCGGTAATTTTCTAAACTATCAGCGCGCTTTGAGCTCGCAGGACCACTTGATTTGCTATTCGGTAAAATCCAATTCCAATATTGCCCTGTTGCAAACGTTGGCCAAACTGGGTTCTGGCTTTGATATAGTCTCTGTTGGTGAACTGGAGCGAGTCTTAATGGCCGGTGGAGATCCAGCAAAGGTGGTCTACTCTGGCGTAGCAAAAACTGCCACAGAAATGCGCCGTGCACTGCAAGTGGGCATTCACTGTTTTAATGTAGAATCCGAATCAGAGCTGTGCCTACTCAACCAGACCGCAGCTGAAATAAATAAACAGGCGCCAGTGTCTCTGCGCGTCAATCCCGATGTAGATGCCAAAACCCACCCCTATATTTCCACCGGCCTCAAGGACAATAAATTTGGTATAGATATCGATCAAGCCTTCGCTATCTATCAGCGTGCAGCACAGATGGAAAATATCTCTATTGTCGGCGTGGACTGCCATATAGGCTCGCAATTAACAGATATCAGTCCATTTGTAGATGCTATGCAACATCTGTTGTCGCTAGTAGATCGTCTCGCTGAATCAGGTATCAAATTACAGCATATTGATATTGGTGGTGGCTTGGGTGTGCGCTATCAAAATGAGGTCGTTCCCTCTCTGGCAAGCTATATGGAAGCTTTGTTACCGCTGCTAGAGAATCGCACAGAGACGCTTATTATGGAGCCCGGCCGCTCCATCACCGCCAATGCAGGGGTGCTGTTAATGCAGGTTCAAGTGATCAAAAATAATGGCGATAAAAATTTTGCCATCGTCGATGCCGCCATGAATGATATGTTGCGACCAGCACTGTACAACGCCTGGATGGATATCAACCCCGTTGAGATTAAAACCGATAGAATAGAAAAAAAATACGATGTGGTTGGACCGATTTGCGAAACTGGAGACTTTCTGGGCAAAGATAGAATGCTGGCTATTGCCGAAGGCGACTACCTGTATCTATCATCGGCTGGCGCCTATGGCTTTGTGATGAGTTCGAACTACAACAGTCGTCCCAGAGTGGCCGAAGTCATGGTCGATGGTGATCAGGCACATCTGATTAGAGCGAGGGAAACCTTTGCCGATCTAGTCAGAGGTGAGCAGTTAATAGAACAGCCATAATGGAGCGCTCAACAATGCTGATAAAATTTACAAAAATGCATGGCTTGGGCAATGATTTTGTGGTGATTGATGCCGTTAGACAAAATATCAATCTCAATCCAAAAATAATCAAACGGCTAGCAGATCGCAATTTGGGTATCGGCTGCGATCAGGTGCTAGTCATCGAACCGCCCTCAGAGAAAACTATCGATTTTAACTATCGCATCTTTAATTGCGATGGCACTGAAGTCGAACAATGTGGCAATGGCGCCCGCTGTATGGGCCGCTATATTGCTGACCAACGTCTATCGGGTAAAAAGTCGGTGCTCTTAAAAAGCAAAAACCGCATTATGAAAATACAGCTAAAGAGCGGCAACTTGGTATCAGTGGATATGGGTGCACCCACATTTGAACCAAAGGACATTCCCTTTATTGCAGATAGCGCAAAAACAACCCATTCTGTCGATCTCAATGGACAATGTTTTGAAATTGCAACCGTTTCTATGGGCAATCCCCACGCAGTCATACGAGTCGATGATATTAATACCGCCGCAGTAGAACAATTGGGCCCTCAACTACAAGCCCATCGACAGTTTCCCGAGAGCGTCAATGTTGGTTTTATGGAAATTGTCAACCGACAACATATACGACTGCGAGTGTATGAGCGCGGTGCTGGAGAAACGCAAGCCTGCGGCTCTGGTGCCTGCGCAGCTGCCGTAGCCGCCATACAACAAGAATTAGTTAAAAATTCAGTCAAGGTCGAACTATTGGGCGGAGAACTCTCTATCGAATGGCGAGGCGATTCCCAACCGGTGCTAATGACCGGTCCGGCGGAAACTGTTTTCCATGGGCAAATAAAAATATGACCAATCAAAAAGACACAGATCCCAACGTAGAAATAGTACGCGATTATCTGCTCAATAATGCAAATTTCTTCGAACAAAATCCAGATATATTAGAGGCTATCAACGTCTCGCATAACAGCGGCAAAGCCATATCCCTAGTCGAAAGACAGGTAGCTATTATGCGCGATCGCAACAAAGAGATGGGCAGACGACTAGAGCAAATGCTCAGCGCAGCCAATGAAAATGCATTGTTGCTAGAAAAAACCAATCGACTGGTCATAAACTTATTAGCAGCCAAAGATTTGAACGAACTGGTGGAGACTCTGTACAACAGTCTCAAGCAAGACTTCTCCACCGAGTTCTATAGCCTCAGCATCATAACCGACAATCCCATACCCCCTAAAAGCATGGCAAATATGGTCACTGAACAACAGGCAAAAGAAGTTATTGGCGCAATTCTACTCGCCAATAAAGCTGTCTGTGGCGTTATTCGCGATGAAGAAGTAGCGTTGCTGTTTGGAAATTCAACTATTGGCTCTGTGGTGGCGTTACCATTTTGCAGCGGTGACATCCAAGCTGTTATCGCCTTGGGAAACAGTGATCCAAAATTCTACTCTAGGGATATAGGTACAGTGTTTATCGATTATATTGGTGACCTGCTAACCGAGTTATTGCACCGACATATTGATACTAACGCTTAGTTTTTCTATTGCGCTTGGTAGCGGATGAACTCGTTTTGGCAGAACTCTTTTTTCGTTTCCTAGCTGAAGTCTTACCTTTGGGGTTTAACTTTTTAGATCGCTCTCCGGTGCGGCGACTTTTTTTTCTGGGCCTCGCCGATTTATCCTGAGCGACTGAATTATCAACCAACTCAAAATCAATCTTTCTCTCCTCCAGATTAACTCTGACCACCTTGACCCTGACTTTTTGCCCCAATCTATAGACTCTGCCTGTACGCTCACCCAGCATACGGTGTTGCGCGGCCTCGTAGTGATAGTAATCCTTGGGAAGACCAGTAACATGGACTAATCCTTCAACCAATAACTCATCCAACATTACAAACAAACCAAAGCCAGTTACTGCACTGACAACGCCACTGTACTGCTCAGAAACATGATCCATCAGGAACTCACATTTAAGCCAGTTGACCACATCTCTTGTCGCTTCATCAGCGCGACGCTCAGTCAATGATAAATGCTGGCCAACCTCTGATAATGTCTTTAGCTGATAGGGATAATAAATCGATTGATTTTCAATCACACTTGTCTCAGCTCGGCGCACATGGGCGATCTTTTTGCCACTTCTAACCAAACTGCGAATCGCTCTGTGAACTAGCAGATCAGAATAGCGACGTATAGGAGAAGTAAAATGGGTATAGGCTTCAAATGCCAATCCGAAATGGCCATAATTCTCGCATTGATAAACGGCCTGACTCATAGACCTCAACAGTACCGAGTGGATAACCTGAGCATCATCTCGGTGCTTGACCGCATTGAGTACCTGTTGATAGTGCATAGGCTGTGGATCATCGCCACCCCCAAGCCCTATACCCAACTCACCCAGAAAATCGCGAACCGATGCCAACCGCTCTTCACTTGGACTCTCATGCACTCGGTAGAGTGCGGGTAACTTAGACTTTTCCAATAAGTTGGCAGCACAGAGGTTGGCGCACAACATAGCCTCCTCAATCAAACGATGTGCCTCTGTCCTAGCCACGGGAATTATCTGACTTATCTTGCGTTGACGATCGAAAAGTATGCGTGTTTCTTGACTATCAAACTCTATAGCACCGCGATTTGTTCGACATTGCTGTAACTGTTGCGACAGATCCTGCAATGCATCAATCTGAGGCAGTATGGCGGAAAATTGTTTGCGTATGCCCGAATCATTTCCCAATGCTTGTTCTGCAATAATCTGTGCAACCTGTGTGTAGGTCATACGCGCATGGGAATGCATAATTCCTTCATAGAACTGATAACCCTTTATTTCTCCCTGCTCATTGATTTGCATCTCACACACCAAACACAGACGATCTTCCTGCGGATTGAGAGAACAGAGTCCATTCGACAATTTCTCAGGCAACATGGGTACCACATGATTGGGAAAATAAACTGAATTACCTCTAGAATAGGCCTCTTTATCCAATGCAGATCCCACTGCGACGTAATGGGAAACATCGGCAATAGCGACCATCAAAACCCAACCTCCGCGCTGTCGGGGTCGACAGAATACTGCATCGTCAAAATCTCTCGCATCCTCACCATCAATAGTGATCAGCGGCGTAGATCGCAAATCAATCCTCTCAGGAGCATTTTCTATTTCGCTAGGTATTGCATCAGTTTCAGAGGTAACTTCGCAGGGCCATTGGAAGGGAATAGCATAGTTGCGAACCGCTATATCTATCTCAATTCCGGGATCCAAATGCTCGCCCAGCACCTCTGATACAAACCCCACCGGCAGACTATTGCGCGTCGGTGGCTCGAGAATTTCCACCACTACAATCTGTCCAGAGTTAGCTGGACAGGATCGATCTGCAGAGATCAGGATATCTTGACTAATGCGTGGATTGTCAGGCCTGACAAAATCGATGCCACTCTCCCGAAAATAACGCCCTACCAATTGCTTGGTTGTTCGTTCAACCACATCCACTAGTGATCCTTCAGGGCGCCCACGCCTATCCCAACCGGCAATACGAACTAGGACAATATCTCCATCAAACACCCGTCGCATCTGTCTACTGGAGAGAAAAATATCCTCTCCATCGCCATTAATTGGCGAAACAAAGCCAAAGCCTTCTGCATGCCCTATCACGCGACCTTTTATTAGGTTGAGCTTTTGCAGAGTTCCATAACCACCGCGGCGGTTTCTAGCCAACTGCCCATCCCTTTCCATGGCGCGCAGTCTGCGACGCATAGCCTCGATCTGATCCTCCCCTGTTAAATTTAGAGCATCGCATATAGCTTCATGAGTCAGAGGGCCAATGCTCTGCTCAAGAAAATCTATAATAAATTCTCGACTGGGAATGGGGTTTTCATATTTGGATGCCTCGCGATCAGCGAAGTTATCCCTGATGACTTTAGTCTTTTTCATGGAAATTTAGTCTGTAATTTACGACAGTCTATGATTTATGCGCACAAGAGAAAAGGACTTCTTTTTAACTTAACAAGAAAATCAGCAAGAGAAATTTTGGGTTGCATAAAAAAAACCCCGCTAGAGCGGGGTTCAAAAGAGGGAGTAAATAACAAGACCGACCTGCACCATCTTGGTATTCAGCAACTTTCCTGTCGCCTAAAAGGTGACTACCACGAACAACCGTCCCGACACCCATCGAAAAAAATAACCGAAGAGGTGAAACTACAGAGACCTACCAATGGTGTACGGGAATGTGCCAATAGACCAGTGTAAATCCATTTAAAAGCTTCCTGCCTGGAAAGCCGATCTTGCACAGGTAATCTAAAGCAATACGCAACAAATTGAAATTACACAGATGGATTAATACTAAAGTATTATTTATCGTCTGAGCATAAATCAATCGAATAATTTCGACTCATCTATATACCTGCGTATCGACTTCACCTTTTTTAAATTTTGCTCTGAATCTAAACCTAAGTAGCAATTCTTAAGGTCAAAAATTAACTCTCTTAAACCTGATATGCCATAGAGACCACAGAATCCGGTCAAATCATGCATAATGAATTTTAGCCTTTTCTTATCATTGTTTTGAAAAGCATCTTCCAGATGCTCTAAATTTTCACAGATAGCAACCTTTAACTCTTCGGCAGGGAAAAAGGACGCTAACATACCCTCACTAGAAGAATACGAGATTTCACGCTGGTCATTTAACGCCGCAAGAATGGCATTGACCAACTTTACTTCATCGACCGGCTTTAACTGCACATCGACGGCACCGGCCTCTATCATTTTTTGCTGCTCTGATTCAGTTATATCAGCTGTCAAACCTATGATAGGTGGGCTATCAACATTCTGCAGAATAATAGTTTTTGTAGCTAATAACCCATCGACAACCGGCATATGCAAATCCATTAAAATTACATCAATATGGTTGTTTTTCACCGTATAAATGGCCTCTAAACCATCCTTTGCGATTAGACAGACAGCTCCATATCCCTCTAGCAGTTTGCATAAAAATTGTTGATTAAATGAATTATCTTCCGCCAGTAGAATAGATAATCCAGAGAGCACTGTCCTTGACTGCGCCTGTCCTTTAGGTGCTAGCTCATGTGAATTTTCCTCATCATGGTATCCATATTTATTGAATTTGCAGGTGAAAAACACTGTGGTTCCAACATCGACTTCACTACTAATTGAAATATCTCCACCCATTGCATGCACTAACTTTTTAGCAATAGTTAGCCCCAGACCACTTCCTCCAAAACGTCGATTGATGGAGGTATCTTCCTGAGTAAAAGGTTCAAATAAGATGGGTATTTTATCCTTGGCAATCCCTTTTCCAGAATCGGCTACTTTAAACCCTAAAGAGATTTCATCATCTTCAAAAGCAACATGGCTAATAGTTAAATTGACACTGCCTGTATCAGTAAATTTAATCGCATTATTTGCTAAATTAGTTACAACTTGTGCAAGGCGAACCGAATCTCCATGGACTTTTTTGGGAACTTTCTCTTCAATAACGACCTCAAATTCTAGACCTTTCTCCTGCGCCTGAGCGCGAAATAAAATAATTAAATCATCAATTAATTTATCTAATTCAAAATCGGTTTTTTTAAGGGAAAACCCACCTAATTCTGCTTTTGAAAAATCCAGAATATCATCTATCATCGTCAGCAAGACATTCGAGCATCTCTGGATAACTTGCAAATGTTGCTGTCGCTTTGATTCGCTGTCTTCTGTAAACAATATATTAGAGAAACCTAGCACAGCAGTAAGCGGTGTCCGCAACTCGTGACTCATGCGCGCCAAGAACTGATCCTTGGCTTCCATCGCATCTTCCAATTCTGCCAAGGTATCCTTTAATTGGCTGGTAGCGCGCACAATTTCACTCTGCATACGCATATTGGATTCACGAACTGTTGTCGCCAGCTCGTTAATACCACGCGCCAATTGCCCCAACTCAATTGTGCCCTCCTCAGGAGCCACTCTACCAAGATTCCCCGCCTCCATATCAGCAACTACCTCAGTGAGCTTGTAAAGAGGCTCAGAGACCGTTCTACCAATGCGAATCGATAACCAAAAAGTTAATAACAATCCCAGAGAAACAACTATGGCTGTGGTTAGAATAAAGCTGTGTTCTTTTTGCTGTAGGATCTTATCGGTAAGCGACAACAACACCCATCCAATTCGTTCAGGCTCATACTGGGCAGTTTCATCATAGTCCATAACTGGAGCAGGATCGGAAACGATCTGTGAGTAGAAATACCAATGACCATCAACATAGAAGGGTAATTCTCGCTTAAAATCCTTAGACAAGACCTCAGTTTCAAAGCCAATATCGCCAATAGTTATTGTTTGCTCATCCCTATAGTGATAGAACAATACTCCGGTGACCGATGGAATCTCGAGCACCACAAAACTCAATGAATCAAGACTTTCCCGATCACCTGAATACAATGCAAAGGCAGCATTTTCGGCAATCTGATGCACAGCAATGCGTCCGGTATCCTGCAAATTCGAAAGCAACTCTGCACGCTGACTGGAAATGATATAATAGCCCATCAGCATGCTGAGTAGCGCCAAAGGAATCAAACCGATAATCAAAAGTCTGGTATAAATACTATTAGGCTTTAAAAGAGATTTCATAATCCACACAGCCTTTGAGTATAGAACTGCTCACCCTTAATATTCATACCGAGATGCCAGGCTACATTTTTATTAAATTTCAAGGTGCAGTATTTTGGAAGATGCATGTTGCTACTCTGATGATTGCCAACCAGCAAATCGAGAACAACTTCTGCAGTCTGTCGAGCAACGTCCTCGGGAGATGAGAAAACAGCTGCTAGAGCCCCAGCATTAACATAGTTTTTAGAAAAACCTATGACCGGCACCCTGTATCTATAGCTCAATTGCAATATCCATTTTGCAGTGGTGACATTAATTAAATGACTGTCGGCAATAGGTATAAACACATCGCTGTTCTTCATCACTGGATCAATTTTATGAATGGGATTATCTGTAGCAGCGATAGATAGGATGTGTGGTTTCATCCCAGCATCTTTTAGCTGCCTCTCAAACACAGGTGCATTAATCTTGGATGAAGGTCCTAGCATTAGTCCCACATGATTTAGCTCGGGCAGTACTGTTGCAGCCAACTTTAAACTGCGCTGAAGCGGTTGATCAAGAACAACTACGCTAATACCAGAGGCCAATGCTTTGGATTTAGAACCATAATGTTGCTCGGCCAAAGCCGTAAATGCACTCTCTGTAATCAATGATGCAATCAGTTTTTTCCCCACCTTTTTGCCTATGGCAATCTCCGCAGCACTGGACCCCAAAGTGACAATTAAATCGGACTTCTCCATGGCTGATTCAACCTTGTCCCGAGCATCTTTTTGTACTGTACTAAACGAAACCCCCTTTTCTCTATTGCCTAAATCGGCCTTAATTAACTCGACGATTTGTATATAGTTAGCTGTATCTTTACTAACAATAAATAGAATGTTTTTAACATCATTGGCAAAACTAGCGGCACAAAAAAACTGCAAGACCAAGCAGAAACTTAACAAACTAAGCTCCCGCGATCTCCTCAAAGCAAACTGCATTATTACTTTGAAATGCAACATTAGAGTCAACTAATTCCTGCAATCAATAATTTATATTTTTTGAAGTTAGTTAGATCCAAACTTCAATTCGACAATATATTTGCTTTTAAACTGATTAAAAAAATGTTGCTCCTGATAATCACTGCCCAAATTCTGCGCAGTGAACGACAACTCCATCCAATGTTTTTCAATCGACCTAAACGACCAACGCCGCGCCGCCTTAAAATCGACCCGAGAGTAACTATCTAAGGTCCTATCCAAACCAACCTCACCAAGATCAGAGTAATAGGAAGACTTATAATGATACATAAGACTCAATATCAATCCATTGCCGTTGGTGTAACTTGCCATACCAGTAAACATGTTGGCAGGTGAAATATTGTCGAGGGATCGAATAATTTCTGTAGGCGTGATTTGATAGAGACTAGAACCCTCAGCATCTATATAACTATGATTGGCATGTAATAGAATATTATCCGTGGGTCTATACTGTAGTTGCCATTCTATCCCTCGCAGTCGCAAGCTGTCAGCATTAGAATAAAAATTGACCTGTTGATCGTAATCAAAAGCGATTTCAAAATCCTCGTAATGCCGTCTAGTTTCACCGATAATATCGGAAAAACTTTCCCTAAAAATACGCATATCCAGCAACAGGCTTCTATCTAAGAAAGAACCACCATAGCCTATTTCATAGCTAGATAAACGTTCTGCAAAAATATTGGGATCTGATATCACACTGACATCGAGAATGATGTTTTCATTGTACTTATAATCAGTGCTATGAAAATGCTCAAGTAATGATGGCGCCCGATAACTTTGGTTTGATGCCAATCTAATTGTCTGATTCTCTGCCAATTGGTAATTGGCTGCTATGCGGTAAGAACTATTACTGCCGCCCTGCTCAATCTTCTCAGTTATAAAACCAGAATTTAGGGTAATTTTTTCATTGGGCATCCACTCTATATTGGCATAGGTTCGGTAAGAGGTTTGACTGACTTTATCAAGGCTACCAAAAAATAGTGCACTTCTAGAGCTATCATATCTGGCCGCCACACCCAAACCAATACGCAAATTGTCCCACTTATAAAAGTTACCTCTAAATTCAGCATCCCAGCGATCGGAAAAATGCTCGAGTTCGGAGGCGCGCACAGTATTATTGGGTAGTGCCCCCAATAGCTGTTGCTCCATTGTTGATATAGCACTGGGTGTTAACTGATCCATCAAATCAGTAAGCTCCGTATCAAAATACGATGTGGAAGGCATACCCAAAGCCCCAACCAGAGGCGTTTTCGCCACTTCATCAAGCCCTATCAGACTTTGAATAAAGCTCTCTCTTACATTAGTGCCCGTACCAACACCATCGCCGAGTAACTCTAGGTCCTTCGCATATATCATGCGATAGGCATTCCGAAACTTTATTTCATCAGCTTGATCCTTAAAGTCTAACGAATTGTGGTAGAGCACAAAGCCAATATCACTCCAATCATTTTTGATATGCTTCCACTGCAAATGCTGATATGCATAGTCAAATTGTCGCTGATCGTACTCATCGTGAGTATTGGCTGTATCCGTATCACCCATACCCAATTGAATATCCAGACTATTCCAAGCATTGGGGGTCCACAATGCTTTATAT
>Ga0066379_10000315_pt1 | contig 10928 bp, 7 predicted proteins | sample Knorr_S23_td_250_FD_70951 | JGI IMG/M metagenome (GOLD analysis project Ga0066379, IMG submission 70951) | Marine microbial communities from Southern Atlantic Ocean transect - Knorr_S23_td_250_ad_251m_LV_A | ecosystem: Environmental > Aquatic > Marine > Oceanic | place: Southern Atlantic ocean...
CTTCTCTGACAATCGACATGCTTTCGATACTATTCCCATTCCTATTGCGGTGATAAAAAACGGGATTGGTCCCACGATACTACTAACTGCTGGTAATCATGGTGATGAGTACGAAGGGCAAGTGATTCTGCGTCGTATGATCCACGAAATTAATCCTCGCGATGTCACCGGTCGTATTATTATCCTGCCAGCGATGAATTACCCGGCGGTGTTGAGTAACAGTCGTGTTTCTCCACTGGATAATGGAAATCTGAATCGAAGTTTTCCAGGTGTTGAAAATAGTCAACCGACTTCTGCAATCGCACACTTTGTTTCCAATCAGTTGCTGCCTATGTGCGATGCAGGTATCGATCTGCACTCCGGTGGAACTGCTTGCGATATTCTGCCATCGGCATTTCTCTGCGGATGCAAGGATGGGGCAGTGTTGCAACGCAGTCTTGGCCTCTGTGAGGCCTTCGGCGCACCATATACCTTCGTGGTGCGAGGTGACGATGCGGCCACAGGCTACGACCCCGCGGCACACTCGCAGGGTATTGCGTTTATGTCCACCGAGTTGGGCGGCGGCGGTAGGATCAACATTGGCGCTTTGGAGATCGGCACAACTGGGGTCAGGAATGTACTTGCCCATCTGGGTATTGTTGGTAATCCTGGAACCGAGCAGCCACAGACCAGGTATTTGAACGGCGTGGATGGTTTCAGATCTGTCAGTGCGCCATTCAGCGGTATCTTTCAACCTTTGTATAAACTTGGGGATTATGTCGATGAGAATCAGGTTGCCGGTATTCTTTTTTCGATTGAGGAGGTGGACCGCGTGCCGCTCGAACTCAACTTCAAGAATAGTGGTGTTGTTATGGCAACGCGCAACGGCGCCCGCGTACGGCGTGGCGGTCATGTGTATCTCGTGGTGGAGGAAGTTGCCAGGGAAAAAGCGCTTGAATTACTGCAATCCTAGACACTATCTTCCTTGTTAAAGAGAAATAAGTCGGCAGCAGTCCGTCTAAAATATACCTGCCGACATGAAATACTCAGCTTTCTCACTGCTACAAAACGGTTTTGATAGGGATAGCAGGTGGCCGTCTATCCTGCCCTGTGTAACGCCGAAAGATCGATACGACATCATAATTGTGGGCGGGGGTGCTCATGGTTTGGCCTGTGCGCACTATCTGGCGAAAAACCACGGCATAACCGATGTGCTGGTACTCGATAGCGCCTGGATAGGTGGCGGTAATACGGGTCGAAATACCGCAATCGTGCGATCCGACTACCTGCTCGAGGCAAGTTTCAAGCTCAAGAATTTTTCCCTTGAGCTGTGGAAGTCGCTAAGCCAGGAGCTCAACTACAATGTAATGTACTCGCCGCGAGGATATATTGACCTCGCCCACTCCGATGGCGAGCTCGAGCACTTTATTAGTCGCGCTAACGCAATGCGCCTGTCCGGAGCGCGTGCGGAAATCCTATCGCCTCAGCAGATCGAATCTCTTGAGCCCAGTATCAACCTTCACACCAAGTCGCGCTTCCCAGTTAGCGGTGGCCTCTTTCAACCGGATGGGGGTCTGGTTCGACACGATGCTGTGGCCTGGGGATTTGCGCGTTCGGCGGGGCGTGCCGGAATCGACATCGTGCAAAACTGCGGAGTTTCTGGTTTTGGTGTCCGAAATAGCCGGATAAACTGGGTACAGACGGTTCAGGGCAAAATTCATTGTGCCAAGGTACTGATAACCGCGGCAGGTGCTTCATCCGAACTCGCACGTTTGGCAGGATTTGAGCTACCGGTTGAAATGATCAATGTACAGGCCTTTGTTTCAGAGCCGGTCAAGCCGGTACTGGATAAAGTGATCAACTACAACGCGGGTTTGGCATACATCAGTCAAACCGGTAAGGGAGAGTTGGTCATGGGGGGGGCCACCGATGGTTATCCTTCCTTTGCGCGCCGGGGTAGTTTTGCGCGAATTGAAGATACTCTGGTACGTGCGCTGCAGATATTTCCCTTCCTGTCCAATTTAAGACTGATGCGTCACTGGTCCGGAACCGCGGACATTCCCATGGATGGCAATGCCATCGTCGGCATATCGCCGCTTGAAAATATGTACCTAAATTGTGGTTGGGGCTACGCTGGATTCAAGGCAACACCCGCGGTGGGCTGGACAATGGCAGAGCTTTTGGCGACCGATCAAACACCCGACTTGCTCGCACCATTTGCGCTCGATCGCTTCAAGTCGGGGGCACTGATTGATGACGCCGGGATAGGACCTTATCCCTGGTTACATTAGCTGGATACCTAATATGTTGCTTATACCCTGCCCGAATTGCGGAGAGCGTGACGAAGGCGAATTCAATTATGGTGGACGCGCCCGGGTGTTTCCACCTATTGAGAAAACGGCATCAGTCGAAGACTGGCACCGATCGATACATTTTGCCAGCCATGAGCAGGGTCAAGTACACGAATACTGGTATCACCATGGGGGTTGTGAATGCTGGATAGAAGTAAAAAGGAATTTGCACAACCATGAGATAGCAGCCGTAAATGCGACGCGATCCGATACGGACCGGTCTGGTACTTGATGCAGGCATCAAGGCTCGAATCGGGTGGTTATATCGATCGCAACTCATCGATCGAATTTTTTTTCGACGGACGATCATTAACAGGCTATCGGGGCGATACGCTGGCCTCCGCGTTACTCGCCAACAATGTTTCAATGGTCGCCCGTTCGATCAAGTATCACCGCCCACGCGGCATCCTATCCGCTGGTCTCGAGGAGCCGAATGCACTGGTTGCCTGCGTAGATGAGGCAGGGAATCTGATTCCGAACCTGAAGGCTACAGAGGTGTGGTTGCAGCCGGGGCTCAAGGCCCACAGTCAGAACAATTGGCCATGCCTCAAGATCGATGTTGGTGCACTATTGCAGTTGTTCTCGAGATTCCTGTCGGCTGGGTTCTACTATAAAACCTTTATGTGGCCACCCTCCGGTTGGCCCCGTGTTTATGAAAAGCTGATTCGACAGGTGGCGGGTCAGGGAAGAGTGACGCTCGGTGCTGACCAAAAATACTACGATCGGCGACAGACCCGTTGTGACACATTGGTTATCGGAGCCGGTTCCCAGGGGATAGTCGAGGCATTGGCCGCATCAGGTCGGAACGAATCGGTCTTGCTGGTCGATCAGGATTCGCGTGTTGGAGGATCATCGCAGTGGGATTTACAACCAGGCGATGCTGGAAATCAGCAGCAATGGCTGAAACAAAAATTAATACAACTTGAGCAGGCATCAAATATCCGTTGCATGGCCAATACACTGGCATTTGGTCAGTACGATCATGGGCTTGTGCTCGCTGTCGAGCAGCACACATCAGGTGTGCACTCGATCTACTGGCGTATACGGGCCAAGCGGATCGTTCTTGCGACGGGTTCAATTGAGCAACCGTTAATATTTCCGGGTAACGACCGTCCCGGCATCATGCTCGCGGCAGCCACCAGACAGTACATTTATCGTTACGCCGTGAAACCTGGACGGCGGGCTTTTCTCGCCATCATTGATCCAGCGGATCGAGCGGCTACAGCTACTGCATTAGTCCACGCTGGAGTCGAAATCGTCGGCGAACTGGGAGAAGGGGAGGTTATCAGCGCAACCAAAGGAAGGTATCGCCTGAAAATGGTTTGTGTCTTTAGTCGTCATGGGCAACAAAAGATCTACCAGTGTGACTTGTTGTGCGTTTCGGCTGGCTGGAGCCGGAACAGCGATCTCTCGGCGCAAATTGGCAAGGATCGATTTGAAGTTGCTGGCAATAGTCAAAACCAGGCACATGGGGGCGGGGCATGGTCGTTCGTTGACTACCAGAACGATGTGCAATGTAGTGATATTGAAAGCGCTGTGCATGAAGGTTTTTCCCATGTCGAGCATACCAAGCGTTATACCACTGTAGGAATGGGTACCGACCAGGGAAAAACCAGCTGGTACGGTACAACGCAGGCACTGGCCGATTTGACTGGACGGCAGTTTGGCAGTATCAGTCGCACCACGATGCGCCCACCTTATTCACCGGTTAGTTTTGGTGCCTTGGCGGGGGCTAATACCGACCAGCACATGGTGCCGGTACGCAGATCTCCTTTTCACTCGGTATTAGAAAAATACCGCTGTGTGTTCCAGACCTCGGGAGAGTGGCTTTACTCGCGCTACTTTCCAGTTGCCGACGAGTCAATGATCGATGCTGTGTGCCGCGAGGTTTTCGCCGTACGCAATGCGGTCGGCTGTGTGGATATGTCTACCTTGGGCAAAGTCGATGTAAAGGGAGCAGATGCGATTAGATTCTTATCCCGGGTTTACTGTAACGATATCGAGAATATTCAGGCTGGCAGACTGCGTTATGCGGTCATGCTGCGTGAAGACGGAATGGTTTTTGACGACGGTACGGTCAGCTGTCTTGCCGAAAACCATTTTCTCATCACCATGACCACGGCCAATTCAGCGGCGGTATGGCGCTGGCTGAATCGATTACTGCAGGTGCATTGGCCAGAGCTCGATGTCCAGCTCACGTTAGTCACCGATCACTATGCCTCGCTCGCAATTGCTGGGCCTAACGCGAGAAGTCTGCTGGCAGATATGTCACCGGAATTTGGATGCAATAGAGACGATTTTCCTTTTGCATCGGTTCGTACTGGATGGCTAGATGAGAAAGTATCCTGCCGGGTTTTTTCCTTGAGTTACTCCGGTGAGTTGAGTTTCGAGATCAATGTGCCAGCGAGACATGCGCACTGGTTGTATCAACGGGTTATTGAGTTGGGTGCCGACCACGGTGTTACACCCTATGGCCTGGAAGCCCTTGATGTATTACGAATCGAGAAGGGTCACCTCGCAGTCGGCACTGAGATTGACGGGAGAACAACCGCTCAGGACCTTGGCCTGGGAAATATGGTGGCTACTCACAAGGACTACATCGGCGCAAGCTTATTGCAACGCCCGGTCCTCAAAGACACGAATCGCCTGCAGCTGGTTGGCCTGGTGCCAGTGGATGACACTCGTGATATTCCGACTGGCGCCCAGCTGGTTGATCGAAAGTGGTGTGCAGGTGATGTGATGAATTCGATCGGGCGCATGACAGCGGTGATTAACAGCCCAACGCTGGGTTGCAGTATCGGACTTGCGCTATTGAAGCACGGACATCATCGGTTCCAGGACACCTTGTGGGCTGCATCTCCAATCGAGAATCGGTCGACTGAAGTACGAGTTGTCGATCGGTGTTTTTATGATCCTGGTGGGAGTCGCTTACGTGATTGATATCGAGATCACTCAGGGGTCGAGCTGGCCGAAATCACTTGCGCTTTCACTCACCGAGACTAAACCGTTAGGGATTCTTTCGGTGCAGACTAATAGCGAAAACGATATCTCCGGGTTTTGTTGTTCGGTACTGGGCGAATCACTCGAGCTTGGTGAAATGTCGGGCAGCGATACACTGCGACTGATCCGGCATTGGCCGCATAAGGTGTACCTGATTGCAGATGGCATACCACTTCCTAAGATAGAGTCTAGGTATGCAGGTTTGATTACCGATATCAGTGACGCTTTTTGCAAGCTGTGTCTTGCGGGGGAGAGATCGATAGCGTTTCTGGATCAGTACTGTTTGCTGGGTCTGACGCAGGAAAATATACTGAAGATGAAGACTGCAAAGACAATGTTGGGGCACTATCCCGTTGTTATCTGGTGGGATGATGAAGCCGAATTGAGCTTGTTGGTTGAGCGTAGCCTTTCGCAGTCTTTTCGGGATTACTTATCTGTTCTGGCACAACGGGGTAGTATTGAATGAAATTCCGGGCTAGTTGTTGTGTAACGATTTAATGGTGGGCTGGGTCAATGATGTTAACCAGCTGCCGCAGTCCGTACAGCAGCTCGCTGTGTCTCAATAGTGTCGAGCCAATCGGTTCTGAGTTCTGGAACCGAAGAAAGTAACAGCTCGGTGTAGCTGTGGTGCGGCGGCGTGAGAACTTCTACCGTCGAACCATATTCAACAATCTTGCCGTCTCGCATCACGGCAACTGTATCCGCTACTTTGGAGATCGTTGAAAGGTCGTGCGAAATGAACACATAGGCAATCTTTAGCCGCTCCTGCAGTTCGCGCAGGAGTTTCAGGATTGCTTCTGCCACGATGGTATCGAGTGCAGAGGTAATCTCGTCACAGATCATAAGCTTAGGTTCCGCGGTCAGGGAGCGGGCCAGATTAATGCGCTGTCGCTCTCCACCCGAGAGCTCACGCGGAAACCGACTAGAAAAAGAAGACGGGAGTTCGACGGTGTCGAGAAGTTCGTCGACGCGATGGTCTACTTCACCTTCGCTCATATTAAAGTAGAACTTTAGCGGTCGGCCGAGAATTTTTCGAATACGATGTCGCGGGTTAAGCGCGACATCGGCCATTTGAAAGGCGAACTGTATGGAGCGCAACTCATCCCGACTGCGCTTCCCAATACTGCCGGCTAGCGGCATGCCGTCAAGCCGGACCTCGCCCTGCTTGCTTCCCATTAGGCCAGAAATGACACGCCCCAACGTCGTTTTACCCGATCCAGATTCGCCAATGATGCCGATAGTGCACCCGGCATGGGCCTCTATAGAGACGGAGTGCAAGGCTAGATACTGATGGTTGGGGCCATACCCGGCTGTGACGTTGTCGACTACCAGCAGCGGTTTGGTCGTATTTTCGTGCGTAGTCTGGATTGTCGGTGTGCGAGTCTTGGGCATGCTTTTTGGCATGACGTGCGCTGCAGAAATGAGGTCACGCGTATAGTCCTGTGAAGGCTCGTGAATGATCTGGTCAGCAGGGCCGTACTCGATCATCTCACCATCCTTGAGCACTAGAATGTCGTCTGCAACCTGCGCCACTACAGCAAGATCATGACTGACATAGATCGCCGACGTGTGTTTGTCTCGGATCAGTTTTTTGAATGCTTGCAGTACCTCGATTTGCGTGGTTACATCGAGAGCTGTTGTCGGTTCGTCGAGAATCAGCAACTTAGGGTCGCAGATCATTGCCATCGCTGCCATCAACCGCTGCAACTGCCCTCCACTTACCTGATGTGGATAACGGCGACCAATCGCTTCAGGTTCAGGCAAGTCGAGTTCGCGGTAAAGCGAGACGGCCTTTTCTGTGGCCTCATCCGCACTCATTAGGTTTTTAATGAGTGGAGTTTCAGTAACCTGCCGGGTGATTGTTAGCGCGGCGTTGAAAGAAGCCGCGGCACTTTGTGCAACATAGGATACATCTGTACCCCGGAATCGACGCCTTTCAAGGAGATCGAGTTCCAGGACCTCTATATCGTCGAGCCTCACGCTTCCACCGGTAATAACGCAACCCGGGCGTGCATACCCCATACAGGCCAGGGAGATGGTCGTCTTGCCTGACCCTGATTCGCCGATTAGCGCCACGACTTTACCCGTCTCGATAGCAAAAGAGACATTCCTCACAATCGGCGTTAGTGTACTTTTTTGTAGGCGTGCTGCGACGCACAGATCTCTGACCTCGAGAAATTTCCCTGTCATAGGTCAGAGCTCCTCGGGCAGGCTGGCGCCTGTCGACTTTAAATACCAGTCCACGATCAGATTTACCGATACCGTAACGATGGCGATGCAAAGTGCTGGCGTGATACAGATCAGCGCGTAGCGCAGATCATCATATGCGGATGCGTAGAGCAACGCCTGTATGTTCTCCTTGACCATGAGGCCAAGATCAGCGTGCGGCGGCTGCACACCTAGCCCCAGGAAACTAAGGGCCGAAATGAACAGAATCGCATAGGTAAAACGAATGCCAAATTCAGCTGCTAGTGGGCCCAGAGCATTGGGCAGCACTTCCTGCCACATGATCCACCCGAGGCCTTCTCCGCGCACTGTGGCGGCCTCGATATAGTCTTGTACGACGATGTCCATGGCAAGCGCACGTGCAACGCGGAATACGCGTGTCGCGTCAATTAGCGCGACCGTAATAATCAAAACTGTGAATGTTGAGCCTAGACTTGTTACAACGATCAACGCGATCATGATCGAAGGAAACGAAATGAGCGCATCGACGATACGGCTAAGAATCGCGTCACCTGTGCCGCGTATCGTTGCTGCAACAAAGCCGATAGTTGATCCGAGTAGGAAGGCAAGCAGGGAAATTGCGAGAGCTACGGACAAGGTAACACGAGCGCCGTAGATCAAGCGCGAGAGAATATCGCGACCTAGGAAATCACTGCCCAGTAAGAGTGTGCTGCCGGGTTGTACTTTTCCTTCGCTACCTTGCAGCGCAAAGCTGTCATTGGTCAGAATTTCGCCCTCCCCATAAGGTGCAATCAGCGGCGCGAAAATTACTACCACGATGAAACCCAGCAGGATGAGTGAACAGATGATTACGGTTGGCGTCAACTCCGACAGCAACTCTCTCAATGGACTACGCAGTTCGGTCTCCGGCATGGTCATTTCGGGTGCCTCAACCGGGGATTGGCGATGATGGAGATGACGTCGGCCAGTAGATTAAGCAGGACATATACCGCGCAGAAAATCATCGCGCAGACCTGCACCGCAGGTATGTCTCGATTTTGCACTGATTCAACGGTAAATCGGCCAAGCCCCAAGACATTAAATAATGTCTCGATAACAACGATGCCGGCAATCAGATAGGCGAGGTTGAGGGCAATGACATTGACAATCGGCGCCAGTGCGTTCGGCAGGGCATGAACGATCAGAATACGCCAGCGCGGTACGCCCTTCAGAAGAGCCATTTCGATTGGTGGCGACGTTAGCACGTTGAGAACTACGGTACGAGTCATGCGCACCATGTGCGCTAAAACCGCACACACTAGGGTAGCAACTGGCAGCACAAGCGCACGCATAATATCGATCAATCCATCGTCACTGCGGATGTTGACGATAGCCGGAAAAAATTTCCAAGTTACCGCAAAAAGTGTCACTAGGATGATCGCGGTAAGAAATTCTGGTAGCGATATGAGGGCCAGCGTCACGGTTGATATCGTACGGTCGAGGGCGCCATTCGGTTTCAGCGCAGATAGAAGTCCTAATACGATCGACAACGGGACTGCTACCGAGGCCGTCAAAATCGCCAGGAAGAACGTGTTGAAAAGTCGCACCCCAACCTCGCCGCCAAGATCGGCGCCATTGACCAACGAGGTGCCGAGGTTGCCAGTCACAAGACCACCGAGCCAGTGTAGATAACGTAGGTAGACAGGATCATCGAGTCCGAGACGTTCACGAATTAGTGCGACAAGCTCAGGGGTCGCACTTTGACCAAGAATAGCTGTTGCCACGTCACCGGGCAGTATTTCCGTGCCTGCGAACACAAGGACGGAAACAATCAATAAAATGAAGACGCCAATCAACAATCGACGGCCGATAAGCGCCGTCAGTGCCATTGGTCAGATATTCTGATTACATATAACATTGCACACAATGCCTATCCTATCACCAGCAGATGCCTCATATGCGGAGACTCTGTGCCCAGGATAATCGCTAGAGGGGCTAGAGGGGATTAATAAGGAATCTAGAATTGAAATTCCTCCTGGCATGTAGCTTGAGGACTCGCAGGGCGAGGCTCGTTAGCAAACTAATCCATGTCGGATAAGCGGACGGCGTTTCCTGGATGATGGCGAACCACGGGTCGCAAACAACAATTTGCGTCGCATACTGTTCAAGCCATCGTACGGGTGCCGGACACTCGGTCCGGCACCCGTCATCAAAAGGACTATTGTGGTGTCAGCGTCAGGAGTCGATCCAGACGGTTCGTGCCATCTGGTAGAAGCCGAGCGGGCCAGACGCATGAGGTGTGATGCCCTTCACCTCGCTTCGAACAGCATCTAGGACATCCAAGTATGCCATTGTCAAATGGCCGCCTTCGTCATGCAACATACGCTGCATTTCGCAATAGATCTCCTTGCGCTTGTCGAAGTCACGGAGGCCGCGTGCTTCAATGAGCAGTTTGTCGAAACGCTCATTGTTCCACTTGGTTTCATTATAGGAACCGCCGCCTTTTAGCGCGATAGACAGAATGAGGTCAGGTACTGGTCGCGCGTCCCATCCTGAACAACTCATCGGCTTCTTGATCCACACAGCATCCCAGTAGGTGTCTGCAGGTGGCTGGATTAGGTTCAGATTAATACCAGCTGCTGCCGCTGACTGCTGGAATACCTGTGCCGCAGCTACGGAACCCGCAGCCGGGACATCGGAGGTGTAGAAGTCGATTGACTGACCTTCCATGCCAGCCTTTTTAAAGTGAAATTTGGCTTTGTCAGGGTCGTAAACGCGTTGTGGGATATCGTCGCAATAGAACGGATCGATCGGTGCAACTGGATGGTCATTGCCGACAGAACCATAGCCTTTAAGCACGTTTTGGACAATTTGCTCGCGATTAACAGCATATTTCAACGCGAGGCGTACATCATTGTTGTCTGTTGGTGGACGATCGACCATCAGCGCCACGTTCATAAACGCGCCACTTTTCGATTGCAACACTTCAGTGGTTGGGCTTGCCTCGATCAGGCCCACAGCCTTTGGATCGAGATAAAGCAACACGTTGATGTCGCCGGCGATCAGTGCGTTAACGCGAGCAGTGACGTCGCCTACGCCAATCATCTCAATCTCGTCGACCCAAGGGCCATCGTCACCCCAGTAGTTCTCATTTCGCACAAATACTTTGTTTTGTCCCGGTATGAAACTCTTAACTTTGAATGGCCCAGTGCCAGGTGCTGTATCCTGGAAGTTCTCATAGCCCGCTTGAGAAATGTGAACCCGGGTATCGGTTAGAACGATCGGGAAATCAGCATTTGGGCCGCTTAACTTGAAGCGCACGGTATGTGCATCTTCTTTGACCATTTCCGAGATCTGGCTCATGAACGACTTCGCCGGAGACTCGGACGCTTCGGTGATGTGCCGCGAGCAGGAGTAGATGACATCGTCGGC
>Ga0066379_10000318_pt1 | contig 10907 bp, 9 predicted proteins | sample Knorr_S23_td_250_FD_70951 | JGI IMG/M metagenome (GOLD analysis project Ga0066379, IMG submission 70951) | Marine microbial communities from Southern Atlantic Ocean transect - Knorr_S23_td_250_ad_251m_LV_A | ecosystem: Environmental > Aquatic > Marine > Oceanic | place: Southern Atlantic ocean...
AACGCACCTGCATCTGTAGTTTCGAACATCGGGAAGTCCACTACCCAGAGTGGCGCCCAATCACAGGTATATAGGTCTAGGTCATGACCCACCTTGCAACGCAAGGCCCCCAGCGCCTCAGAAACCACATTAGATTTATCAGCACCAAAGAACACAATATCACCATTCTTGGCATCTAAGCGCTGCATAATATTTAGGGTAACTTGCTCGCCGAGGAACTTAATAATCGGCGACTGTAGGCCTTCAATACCTGTCTCTATGGCATTGACCTTAATCCAAGCTAATCCTTTAGCACCGTAGATACCTACAAACTTGGTATATTCATCAATCTGCTTGCGAGATATTTCAGAGCCACCTGGCACTTTTAATGCTGTTACACGACAGGCTGGGTCATTGGCTGGCCCAGCGAATACTTTAAATTCGATATCTTTTAGTAGATCTTTAATCTCTACCAATTCGAGAGGTATGCGCAAATCGGGCTTGTCCGATCCATAACGATCCATTGCTTCGGCATAGGTCATACGCGGAAATTTGTCGAACTTTACGTCTTTATGCTCGGCAAAAATAGTGCTAATCATAGTTTCAGTAATTGACATTATCTCTTCTTCATTAATAAATGAAGCTTCAATATCAATCTGAGTAAATTCTGGTTGGCGATCGGCGCGTAAATCTTCATCGCGGAAACATTTAGCTATTTGGTAGTAGCGATCAAACCCTGCCACCATCAGTAATTGCTTGAATAGCTGGGGAGACTGGGGCATAGCAAAAAACTGTCCGGGGTGAGTACGCGATGGAATCAAATAATCGCGCGCGCCCTCAGGCGTGGCTCTGGTCATAATCGGTGTTTCTATATCCAAAAAATCTAGCTCATCGAGGTAGTTTCGAATTGAGTTGGTAATTTTGGAGCGGAATCGCAAACTGTTTTGCATTTCCACACGGCGCAAATCCATATAACGGTGCTTAAGACGAACATCCTCACCCACGGTAATATGCTCATCCATCTGAAAGGGTGGCGTAGCCGCACTGTTTAGGATTTTCAACTGAGTACCGTAGACTTCAATTTCGCCAGTGGCCATATTGGGGTTAACTGTCGCTTCACTGCGCGCTCTTACTTTACCAGTTACCTGTAGTACATACTCTGAACGCACGCGGTCCGCCTGCTCAAAGAAATCGCCGGCATCGGGATCAAATACCACCTGAACAATACCCTCTCGATCACGCAGATCGAGAAAAATTACACCACCGTGATCACGACGGCGATCAACCCAACCATAGAGGGTGATCTCCTGTTCGAGATGAGCTGTTGTCACCAGCCCGCAATAGGTTGTTCGTTGCATCAGTCTTTAATCCTTATTATCAATTAGGGGCCTTATTGTAGCGCCACTTTATTTTAACTCTCTAGTTCAACTTTAGTTGTAACTACTGGCGTCGCCCGTTAAATTTTTCTTTTTTGAACCTTTAAAATCAGTTTCATACCAACCGCTGCCACTTAACCTAAACCCTGTGGCAGATAGCATTTTTTAATGCTGGTTGCTGGCAAGCTTGACAGTCTGTCAGCGGGCTATCACTTATCTTTTGCAATACCTCTTGTTCCTGCCCACAGGCTTCACAGCGATAGTCGTAAATAGGCATCAATAGCCGCCTGCACTTTTTAGTTTGTCTGACAAAATAAAAAGCGTTGCATTATACATCAGCTAGACTATCTGGCGAGTATCTAGCGCAGTAGTTTAAGTTGAAAATGCAAGCAACTACGGCAAAAAAACACTTCAGAGGGTGGATAGTGAACGATTCTAGCCCTTTAGACTAGGTAGACTTATCTTAATCCACGAATCTTTAGGCGCTGGCGAAGATTTTCACAGCGCGCGCTCAGCATATCGGGATCATAGGCATCTGCAGCAACCGCGCCCCATACTGGCCCTGGCCATGCTGGATCCGATTGATAGCGAGCAATATGATGAATATGCAACTGCGGCACGATATTGCCCAGCGCAGCAATATTTAACTTATCTGGCGCAAATAGCTCGGTCATGGCCTGAGATAAACCGCAGGATTCTTCTAAAAGCTGCTGTCTGTCAGACTTTTCAAGCTGAAAGATTTCAGTTATATCCTGTCGCTTGGGCACCAGAATTAACCAAGGATAGTTTGCGTCGCGACTAATCAGCAATAAACACAGCTCAAACTGCCCTACCAATAAGCAATCTTTATCTAACCTTTCATGTAATTTAAACATTTATATCCCCAGCCCACGCCTTATTCTTAATATTTACTTCTATTTATTCTGGTCTAAAAAGATACGCCTTTTTTCAGGTCCGACTATTTGCTCTGTACCACAACAGCTTAGCACCGTAGAATAACCATCCTAAAGTTTTAATCCATTAAAAGTGTAAAAAAACTATGCGCGCTAGCCAATATTTAATTGCCACTAAAAAAGAATCACCCGCAGATGCCGAGGTGATCAGCCACCAATTGATGCTGCGGGCGGGAATGATCCGCAAAGTCGCCTCGGGGCTATACTCTTGGTTACCTCTGGGTTTGCGCGTTTTCCGAAAAGTAGAGGCTATAGTTCGCCAAGAAATGGATAAATCTGGCGCCATGGAACTGTTGATGCCGGTGGTTCAGCCGGCAGATCTATGGGAAGAATCTGGACGCTGGGGACAGTTTGGTCCAGAGTTACTGCGCATCAAAGATCGACATGATCGAGAATTCTGCTTGGGGCCCACCCATGAAGAGGTGATTACCCATCTGGTGCGCAATGAAATTAGTAGCTATAAACAGCTACCCGCCAACTTTTACCAAATTCAGACTAAATTCCGCGACGAGCGCCGTCCGCGATTTGGCGTGATGCGCACCAGAGAATTCTGCATGAAAGACGCCTATTCATTCCACAGTGACGAGCAATCTCTTCAGCAGACCTACGATGTTATGTATCAGACGTACAGCAATATCTTTGCACGCACTGGACTGGTATTTCGCGCCGTATTGGCCGATACCGGCAGCATAGGTGGCAGTCACTCCCACGAATTTCACGTACTGGCCGACTCTGGAGAAGACGCGATTGTATTCTCTAGCGAGGGTGACTTCGCCGCCAATATTGAAAAGGCTGAGGCACTGGCACCCGAGGCAGCGAAAGCAACGCCATCGGCTGAAAAACAGCAGGTAGCAACACCCAATGTACAGAGCATTGATAAGCTCTGTGACTTCCTCTCTGTAGCAGCGACGCAGACGGTTAAAACCCTGATTGTCAGCACTGAAGATAGCGAGGGCAATCGACAACTGCACGGCCTAGTGTTGCGTGGCGACCACGAACTCAACGAAGTTAAGGCGCAAAAAGCGCTGGGCATAGACAGCGAATTAACCTTTGCCACTGAGCAACAGATTGCCGAGCAACTCAACTGTACAGTGGGCTCTCTGGGACCGGTAGATTTGGCTATTCCCACCATTGTCGATCACAGCGCGGCGGCACTATCGGACTTTGTCTGTGGTGCCAATCGCGATGGCTTTCATCTCACAGGCGTCAACTGGGAGAGAGATTGTGAGATTCAAACACAGGCCGACCTGCGCAATGTGGTAGCTGGCGATCCCAGCCCCGATGGCAACGGTGTACTGGAAATAAAACGCGGTATTGAAGTGGGTCATATCTTCCAGTTGGGCACCAAATACAGCGAGGCCATGAAAGCCACCATTTTGAATGAACAGGGCAAAGAACAAGCGATGCTAATGGGTTGCTATGGCATTGGTGTCAGTCGTATTGTGGCCGCTGCCATTGAGCAGAATCATGACGAGAATGGCATTATATGGCCTGCCGCCATTGCGCCTTTCCAAATTGCATTGGTACCGATTAATATGCATAAATCAGACAGGGTTAAACAGACCTGCGAGGATTTATACTCACAACTAACCACTGCTGGTTACGATGTGCTATTTATGGATGAGGCAAAAGCTCGGCTGGGCTCTATGCTGGCAGATATCGAACTGATTGGTATTCCTCATCGCCTAGTTATCGGTGAACGCGGCCTCGATGAGGGTAAAATTGAATACCGCGATCGAACCCAGAGTGACAATCAACATATTGAAGTTGAAGCACTTATGGCATTTATTGCCACACAGCTTGGAGAATAACGAAAATAAACAAATTTTGGGCGTAGTTTACAATGGATCTTTTACTGAATTGTGATCTGGGAGAAACCGTAGATGACGATCAACTAGTCATCGAATCTCAGGTAATGCCCCATATAGATCAGGCCAATATCGCCTGCGGGTTTCATGCGGGCAATCCATTGATTATGGAAAAAACCCTGAGACTGGCAAAACAACATCAGGTGTCGGTTGGCGCTCACCCCAGTTATCCAGATAAATTCAATTTTGGCCGCCAATCAATGAATATATCTGCTAGAGACCTTATTGCCTGTCTTAAACATCAAATAGCAACACTGGATAAAGTAGCACACAATATTGATCTATGTATTAGCTATGTGAAACCCCATGGTGCACTGTATAACGATATGATGAAAAACGGCCATCTTCGCAGTGCGGTAATGGCAGCCATTGCTGAATCTACAGCGGCGACCCTTATGCTTCAAGCAACTGAGGATGCCGAGATCCATCGACAAGAGGCCGATGCATTTGGTATAGCATTATACTTAGAAGTATTTGCTGATCGCGCCTATCAGGATACGGGTGCTCTAGTTCCACGCAATCAACAGGGTGCTATTCTAGATAATGAGAAAACGCTTGCCCAAGTTCAGCAACTGAAACAGGATGCCTCTGTGACTACTGTCAGCGGTAAACGTTTATCGCTTATTGCGGACTCACTCTGCGTGCATGGCGACAACCCACAGGCAGTCGCGGATATTAGTCAAATCCGCGCTATTTTATCCCCATGAGCCAGAACGTCCCCAAAATAACCATAGCTGGCGAAAATAGTGCTATCGTCTATTTTTCAGAACGCCCCTGCCGCAAAACATCGAGCATTATTGCTCACACAGTCAGTTATTTAAAAAACAACTTATCAACCAAGCTGATTGATCTGGTGCCTTCCTATCATTCGCTATTAGTTATTTACAATCCATTAAAGATTGACCACTTGGGTATAGAAAAAGAAATTCTTAACGCCATAGGCCTTTGGTCATTGGAAATAGACACAGACAAAGGACGAAAAATCGAGCTACCGGTCTATTATAGCGTCGAATCAGGCCCCGATTTACAGCGTTTAGCGGATAGTGCCAAATTGAGTGTAGACCAAGTTATTTCGATCCATCAGCAAACTGAATACAATGTTTATGCCATGGGATTTGCCCCTGGGTTCGCCTACTTGGGCGAAACGGATTTGCGAATTGCCGCACCTAGATTAAGCACCCCGAGACAGCGGGTTCCCAAGGGCGCTGTCGCTATTGCCGACCGACAAACCGCAATCTATCCGGCACAGTCTCCGGGTGGCTGGAATTTAATCGGGCTTTGCCCAACAGCGATGTTTGATCCCAATCAACAACCAAGTACGCTGCTCGAGGTGGGCGATAAGGTTTGCTTTGTAGCGATTGATCGACAACAGTTCTTGCAGCTCGGCGGATCAGAACAGATTCTAGCGGAGAGCGGTCAATGAAGGGCTTTAAAGTGATTAATCCAGGGATGCTTAGCCTTATTCAGGACGCCGGCCGGTATGGCTTCCATAGAATGGGTATCACTACAGGTGGACCATTTGATAGCTATTCTTTTACTTGGGCCAACCAACTCTGCGAAAACCAAGATTCAGCCGCCTGTTTAGAAATTTTAGCCGGAGGCTTAGTGTTAGAGTCTCAGATCAAGACTCAAGTGGCTATTACTGGCGCCGATGTACCCATAAAAATCAATGATAATCAGGTTGAGGGCTGGTGTACTCAAACTGTGGTACCAGGTGATCGTATTAGTATTGGTTATGCTACTGCCGGCTGTCGCGCCTACTTTGCAGTGGTCGGTGGCATTCAATCTCCGTTGATATTTGGCAGTGCATCCACGGTTGTAAGAGAGGGGCTCGGCGGGCTACATAAAAACGGGCAACCTCTGCAGCAGGGAGATATTCTACCCTGTCATACTAAGCAAATAGCCAATATGCACTCTATCCCAGAGCAGCATAGACTTATTTTCAATACTGATGTGACCGAGGTTCGCATGGTGCTGGGTTATCAGTATACCCAGTTTAGCGCATCTCAATTGGATCAATTCTTTAGTGCTGAATATACAATTTCCCCGCAAAGTGATCGAATGGGATATAGGCTTAAGGGCCCAGCGATTAAACCGCCAAATAGTGAAATGCTCTCAGAGGGGATTTGTTTGGGCGCAGTTCAACTACCCGCTGATGGACAACCCATTATCCTTCTCTGTGACCGCCAAACCATAGGGGGATATCCAAAATTAGGATCGGTATTATCTCTGGATATTGCTAAATTGGCCCAACTTATGCCCGGTAGAAAACTGCGATTTACACCTATCGATATAGATCGGGCACAGAATCTATTGCGACAATCCACACAATAGTTAATTTAACTTTGCGTATAGACCATCTCACTGATAACATTTTCAGATACACACAAAGAGTAGATTCATGAATATTGCATACCTCAATGGTAAATTTCTGCCAATTGAACAGGCTAAAATATCACCCCTCGACAGGGGCTTTCTATTTGGCGATAGTGTCTATGAAGTAGTGCCCTCCTACAGTGGCAAATTGGTGGGCTTTAAACCCCATTTGCAACGTATGAATAACGGCCTTAATACTATTGGTATTTCTACAGGCTGGTCAGAAAAACAATGGCTGGATCTATGCCTTAAGTTACTCCAAGAAAACGGCTGCGGAAATCTGGGCATCTATCTACAGATCAGTCGCGGCACCTATAAATCAAGAGCTCATCGCTTTCCAGACAAGGTAAACCCAACAATTTTTGCCTTCTGCTTTGAAATTCCATCGGCCCCTGTGGCTGACAAGGCCTTGATACAAACTTATAAGGTTTCCACTGCACGTGATATACGCTGGCATCGACGCGATATTAAATCCACCTCGCTACTGGGCAATGTGCTGCACTATCAACAGGGTGTTGAACAGGGAAACCAAGAAACCCTGCTCTATAACGATAATAATGAACTAACCGAAGCCAGTTCCTGCAATGCATTTATTGTTAAGGATGGAACAGTACTCACGCCACCGCTCGATCATCAGAAATTACCGGGCATTACTCGGCAAATCCTTATTGATATATTGCGCAAGGATGGTAGCATCCCAGTTGAGGAGCGGGTGATCAGCATGAATGAGGTAGCTGAGGCAGATGAAGTGTGGATCACTAGCTCATCCAGAGAGATCGCACCAGTGATTGCCATAGACTCAGTACCCGTTGGCAATGGTCAGGTAGGCGATATCTGGTTAGCCGCGCAAACTCTATTTAGCGCCAATCGATTTAGCTACTGATGGCTTTTTACTATGACTAGACCTACATCAGCTATTATCAATACTCAGGCGTTGCGAGATAATTTTTCACTGGCTCAACAACTGGCTCCCAACGCTAAAAGCATGCCAATAGTTAAAGCCAATGCCTACGGTCATGGCATGATTAAAACTGCGCAGGCATTGGCAGACCTTGCGCCAGCGTTTGGTGTTGCCTGTATTGAAGAGGCTCTGGAGTTACGCGAAGCAAATATAAAACAACCCATATTGCTTCTGGAGGGCAATCACAGCGCGGATGAATTACAAATTGCCGAACAGCAAAACCTATGGCTGATGCTAGAAAATCACACGCAGCTGCAGGCGATACTCGATGCCAAGTTGGCTGCGCCACTCACTGTGTGGATTAAATTGGATACAGGTATGCACCGTTTGGGCTTTGCGCCTGAAGATGCCAAACAGGTATTTGCGCAACTTAACAACAGCCCCAATATTGCCCAAACCCCAGTCTTGGCAAGCCACTTTGCCTGTGCCGATAACTTAGATAACCCATTGACCCAACAACAGTACCAGCATTTTAAGCAATTAGCTGAAAGCCTTGGCGAGCCCCATTTAAACACTAGCTTGTCAAATTCAGCCGCCATTCTAGGTTGGCCCGAAATCAACGACCAATGGCAGCGCCCCGGCTATATGCTGTATGGTGCATCGCCCTTTGATAGACCGCAGACCCATGCAGATCAGCTACAGCCAGTGATGCATTTTCAGTCAGCTGTAATATCCACCCGCTCAGTTGCGGCAGGCCAATCAGTGGGCTACACCGCCAACTGGACAGCCCAGCGCCCCTCGCGCATCGCCACCATTGCCGTCGGCTATGGCGATGGCTACCCACGCCATGCACCCAATGGCACTCCAGTGCTAATTCAAGGGGTGAAATGTCCGCTTGTGGGTCACGTCTCCATGGATATGATTAGCGTGGATATTACCCACCTACCAACCCCAATCGAGATTGGCGAGCCAGTGACCCTTTGGGGGCCACAACTGCCCGTCAATGAAGTGGCACAACACTGCGGTACCATTGGCTATGAACTGCTCACACGGATGCCCTCAAGGGTGCCGCGAATCTATAAAGGCAACTAGTCGGGTCTGAAAAAAAGGTCTTTTTTGCCCTAGGCTGTGTTGCACTGCGACTTCCAGTGCTCATGTACTCTTACATACACTGCGCTCTGGCTTCTCGTGCGCCTTGCCTAGAACAAAAAATACGCATTTTTGGGACCCAACCGGCTCCATTGCAAATACCCCTAATATTTTAAATTCTCAGCTAAAATCCCACTGCTGGCGACTGGCAAACTGCTGTGAATTATCCGTGAGGCGAATATCACTGGGCACAAAGCGATAATAGCCGACCTTGGCAAAGGCACTGGCAATCTTCTGCTGTTGCTCAGACTGCGGATTGTTAATAATCTCCGCAACCTCTGGAAAACGAGCAAAATAAAGCGACTGCCAATGAGCCCTATCCACATCGCGCACTTGGTCGATATAACCCTGCATCTGCAAACCCCTTATAGCCTGCCAATCCCCAGAATAATTTGCATAAACTGAAGCGGCAGCCGCGCCATTTGCGGGTAAATTTTTAATATGCCGACTACTTGGCGAAGAGAGAAAATACAACACTGGGCGATCCTGCAACCACTCGGCAACATACAGCACCGGCGCCGACCAACTGCCACAGCTATCAGCCATAGCAAGGGTCAGTACAGATTGCGATTGCAGAATATCCCAGAATGCGGATTCCGGCTTAGACATTGCCCTGCCAGCGTTCTATATGCTCGTCTTCAATATCGAAGAGGTCTAAAATTCTCGCCACAGAGTGATCGATAATATCATCGATAGTGTTTGGCTTAGTATAAAACGCCGGTGCCGGTGGACACAGAATAGCACCGATCTGACTGACCTTGAGCATCAACTCACAGTGACCTGTATGCAATGGTGTCTCGCGCGGCACAATCACCAAGCGACGACGCTCTTTCAACACCACATCGGCGGCGCGCACAATCAAATTATCCGCATAGGAATTGGCGATTGCCGATAGGGTTTTCATGGAACAGGGCACCACCACCATACCGGCGGTTTTAAACGAACCACTGGCAATACTGGCTCCTATATTTTTCGGGTTATGCACCACATCGGCCAGCGCCTCTACCTGTTCGGCACTGTAATCAGTTTCAATAGCAATGGTCATACGCGCCGCTTGGCTGATTACCAGATGGACTTCAATATCCTCGCGCTCAGCCAGCTTCTGCAATAGCCGAATACCATAGATAACCGCACTGGAGCCGGACAGCCCGACGATCAGTCGCTTCACAATTCAATTCCTCACTGCTCAAATTAGCTAATGACTAAAAAGACAAGGTTACCAGTATTTACGCAAAAGATCAGTGTTGTATCTGCTCTGACCTTAAATCTTTACGCAATACCTTACCTACGTTAGACAGGGGCAATTGGTCTCGAAACTCAACAGTTTTTGGCACCTTATAGCCCGCCAACTGCTGTTTGCAAAACTCAATTACCTGCTCCTCGGTCAACTGGGGGTTGGACTTGACCACAAACATCTTAACCACCTCGCCCGCCTTGGGGTCGGGCACGCCCACGGCAGCACATTGGGAGACATCGGGGTGAACAGTTAGCGCCTGCTCTAATTCATTGGGATAGACATTAAAGCCAGAGACAATAATCATATCTTTAAGTCGATCGACAATCTTTATAAAACCCTGCTCATCAACCTTTACAATATCGCCGGTATGCAACCAACCATCGACAATCGTTTCGGCTGTTTTCTCTGGACAATTCCAATAGCCCTTCATCACCTGATCGCCACGCACACAGAGCTCACCTTCTCCACCAACTGGCTGCTCAACACCCTGCTGATCGACCACCTTGATCTCGGTGCCGGGGATAGGCACACCGGCGGTGCCAATTTTTTGGAAGCCGAGGGGATTCATTGAAACCACAGGAGAGGCCTCGGTCATACCATAACCCTCGCTGATTGCGCAGCCCGTGACTTTTTGCCAGTCGTCCGCCACCGACTCCATCAGTGCCATGCCACCAGATAGAGTAACCCGCAGCTGCGTGAAATCGAGCCTACTAAATTTGGGATGCTCTAAGAGCGCTACAAAGAGTGAATTTAAACCACAAAAAATTTCAAACTTATACTTGCTAATTGAGCTGATAAAACCAGAGATATTACGCGGATCGGGTATTAATACACTGTGCCCCTTGATCGATGGCAGAATCCCCATACAGAGGGCAAAAGAATATATGTGATACATAGGCAGCGGCACTATCACCACTGATTCGTCCAGTGATTCCCTGCCACTAATTAAAACTGCTAGCGACTGGGCAATATTGGACAGCAAGGTTTTATTGGTTAACATCACTCCCTTAGAAGCCCCTGTAGTACCCCCAGTGTACTGCAGAACACAGATATCATCCGGCTTCGCCG
>Ga0066379_10000321_pt1 | contig 10808 bp, 7 predicted proteins | sample Knorr_S23_td_250_FD_70951 | JGI IMG/M metagenome (GOLD analysis project Ga0066379, IMG submission 70951) | Marine microbial communities from Southern Atlantic Ocean transect - Knorr_S23_td_250_ad_251m_LV_A | ecosystem: Environmental > Aquatic > Marine > Oceanic | place: Southern Atlantic ocean...
CCCTGAAAAACATGATCAAGACAGGCCTGATTACAGGCAATACAGGTATTGATTTCATCGGCACGACCCTCTCTGGCCTTAATAACAAAATCGGCATCGGCCAGAAATGGACGTGCCATAGAGATGATATCCGCATCGCCCCTAGCTAAAATCTGTTCAGCAATTTCTGGAGTATTAATACGATTGGATGTTACAACTGGCACAGAGAACTCTTGTCTAAATTTAGCAGTCACCCATGTAAATGCCGCTCGTGGAACCTTGGTGGCAATTGTTGGGATTTTAGCCTCATGCCAACCGATGCCGGTGCTAATAATAGTAGCTCCAGCCTGTTCAACGGCTTTACCTAGCTGTATTACTTCATCGGCGCTACTGCCGCCCTCGATCAGGTCGAGCATTGATAGTCGAAAAATAATAATAAATTTTTCGCCAACGGCTTCTCGAGTCTGTCGAACCACTTCAACCGGCATGCGAATTCTATTTTCATAGCTTCCCCCCCATTGGTCATTGCGCTGATTGGTTCTTGCCGCCGTAAATTGATTAAGAAAATAACCCTCTGAACCCATTATTTCAACGCCATCATAGCCCGCTTGTTGAGCGCGTACAGCGGTTGCCACATAGTCGTCTATCTGGTTATAAATTTCTTCTTCTGTAAGCGCTTTGGGTTTAAAGGGATTGATGGGCGCCTGTATCGCAGAGGGTGCTACTAGATTGGGCGAATAGGCGTAGCGTCCAGTGTGTAAGATCTGAAGGCAGATTTTACCCTCTTGCTGGTGAACAGCCTGAGTAATCACTCGGTGATCCTCAATATCTTGTTGGCTTTGAAGGTTTTTAGTGGCTGAATGGGTGCCGCCTTCAGCATTGGGGCCAACGCCACCGGTTACAATCAAGCCGACGCCGCCTTTTGCTCGTTCGGCAAAGAAGGCTGCCATACGATGATGGCCATTTTTGGCCTCTTCAAGTCCAGTATGCATAGAGCCCATAAGCACTCTATTTTTAAGCTGTGTAAAGCCTAGATCTAAAGGTGCTAAAAGATTGGGGTAATTGTTATTTGCCATGTATTCCGCTCTTTTTACATAGGTTACTTTGAGCCAATTACATGAGATTACGCCAGCATTTTGACAGTGTCAAGATTGATTGATATATTGCAATTTATGACTACGGATGCCGCCCCTTTAAAAAATCACTCAAAGTACCATAAGGGTAATCTTCGGCAGACCCTGTTAGTTGCCGCTAAGGTATTGATCGCAGATAACGGGATTGAATCGCTATCGCTTCGCAAGCTGGCTGATAAAGTAGGTGTGTCGAGGACTGCTGCCTACCATTATTTTGACGATAAAAATGATTTACTCTGTGCTATTGCAGCAGAGGGGTTTCGTCGTTGGCAGCTGTTACTCGCGCAATTTAATGGTAGCGAGCTAACCGAGCAGGATAAATTTAAGCAGTACATCTGTGGTTACATGCAATTTGCTACCAATAATTCTGAAGACTATGAGCTCATGTTTGGGCGTTGTATTTGGAAGCAATCTAAATGTACTCAGGAATTGCAGGAAATTGCCTACGCGACATTTCAGCATCAGGTCGATATGATTAAGCATTGGCAGATTATTGGGTTGCTTGATGGAGACAATCCATTGCGTACTGCGCAGATTATATGGGGCACTTTGCACGGTATTGCTAAGTTGTTTATTGATGGTATTTATACTGATGTATCGCGTGTTGAAGAAATTGCACTCAGCGCACTACCGATGTTTTTAGCCCCCACAGATTGAATTAAGTCAATTTGTGGTAAAACTTCATTTAAAACGCAACTATTTGGTTGATGAAAATGAGTCGCTGTGGCAAACTTGCCGCCTTTTTCACGACAGCCAAAATAATGGGTGCTGAAAAGCATCTTAAAGCTAGGTAGAAAGTGAAAATATAGTAAGTTTTTGCGAGTGTGGCGGAATTGGTAGACGCGCTGGATTTAGGTTCCAGTGGGGCAACCCGTGAGAGTTCGAGTCTCTCCACTCGCACCATTTTAAACGATATCACCAAGTTAAATTTTCAGATTTTTTCTGTTATGCTCCATTACTTCGGTGACATTGCAAGAGGTTATTTCATGCAGGTTTCCATTGAGTCTAGCAAAGGTCTTGAGCGTCAGGTAAAGATCGGCGTTCCTGCCGATAAAGTTGAAAGCGAAGTATTGCAACGCCTACAAAAGGCGACTAAAACGGTCAATATCAAGGGTTTCCGCAAGGGTAAAGTGCCCCTAAACGTGGTTAAGCAATATTACGGTAAGGCTGTGCGCCAAGAAGTTATAGGTGAAGTGGTTAATTCCAGCTTTTACGAAGCAATTAAGCAGGAAGACCTTCAGCCTGTAGGGCAGCCAAAAATTGAAGATATCGTTGATAAAGCGGGCCAAGATCTTCAATACAAGGCGATATTTGAAGTATATCCAACAGTCAAACTTACTGACTTGAGTAAAGTTTCGATCACTCGACCTGTAGCCGATATCACATCGGATGATTTGGAAAAAATGATTGATGTACTGCAAAATCAGCAGGCTTCATTTGATCCCTCTGAAAAACCTGCTGAAGATGGCGATCAGGTTAATATTGACTACGTTGGCACATTGCGTGGCAAAAAAGAATTCCCAGGGGGCACTGCAGAAGCTCAGGATCTAGTTTTGGGTTCCAATAGTATGATTCCTGGTTTTGAAGACGGTCTAGTGGGTGTTAGTGCTGGCGAAGAGACCGTTCTCAAGCTCAAATTCCCAAAAGATTATCATGCTGAGGAAGTGAAAGGAAAAACGGTTTCCTTTGCGGTTAAGGTCAATTCGGTTGCTGCAAAAACATTGCCACCTCTGGACGATGAATTCTTTAAGTTATATGGCGTTGAAACTGGTGGCGAAGAAAAATTCCGAGAAGATGTTGAAGCCAATATGCAGCGCGAATTAAATAATGCGATTCGTACTAAAGTTAAAAATCGCATAATGGATCAACTGTTCGACCTTAATAAGGTTGAGGTGCCAGCGGCCTTAGTGGCCAATGAAATTGTGCAATTGAAAAAGCAAATGATCCAGCAATTTGGTGGTGGTCAAGAATTTGACTTAAATATGTTGCCAGACGATATGTTTACTGCCAAAGCAGAGCGGCGAGCGTCTTTGGGCGTGATCGTATCCGAAGTAGTCAAGGTTGAAGCGCTGACGCCAGATGAAGATCAGGTGCGGTCGCGAATTGATGAAATTGCATCTACTTATGAGACCCCTTCAGAAGTTGTTGATTACTATTACAGCAAGCCAGAACTGCTCAGTTCAGTAGAGGCGGTTGTGCTTGAAGATCAAGTGACTGAGCTAGTGCTGTCTAGGGGTAAAATAAAAGAGGAAAAGCTGTCTTACGAAGATACTGTTAAGCCAGATCCTGAAGCTGAGGTTTAAATTCGGTTCTCTTTTTGTACAGATTTTAGTAGATTGGCGTATAATTTAATAATCATATGCTTAATGCAGCTATTTTATACGTATAGACATCAGGGAGGACCTTGTGACGTTTGCATATTCAAAAAATAGTCCAGATTTTCTAGATACTCAGGCCAATGGCTTAGTGCCAATGGTGGTTGAGCAGTCGTCTCGTGGTGAAAGAGCCTACGACATCTACTCCCGATTACTAAAAGAAAGAGTGATTTTTCTGGTGGGTCAGGTGGAAGATCATATGGCTAATCTTATTGTCGCCCAGTTACTCTTTTTAGAGTCGGAAAATCCAGATAAAGATATTCATCTGTATATTAACTCCCCCGGTGGGTCTGTGACAGCCGGTTTATCAATTTATGACACCATGCAATTTATAAAGCCAGATGTGAGTACCATGTGTATTGGTCAAGCCGCATCTATGGGCGCATTTTTGTTGGCTGCAGGTGCTGCTGGTAAGCGTTACTGCTTGCCTAATGCTCGCACCATGATTCATCAGCCAAGTGGCGGGGCATCTGGTCAGGCAACCGATATCCATATTCAATCTCAAGAAATATTGAAGATAAAAGAACGTCTCAATAAACTTATGGCGGATCATACGGGTCAATCGATTAAAAAAGTTGCGCAGGATACTGAGCGCGATAACTTTATGAGTGCCGAAGAGTCTAAGGCTTATGGTCTTGTGGATGAGGTATTAGATAAACGCGGTTAAATTGAGACCTTTTTTGCCAGATGTTGAATAATGAATTTTTCTAAAACTAATTATAATATAGGTTGCAGAGATGAGTGATGATGACACGACAAATGAAAGTGGCAAGCTTCTATTCTGTTCCTTTTGTGGCAAGAATCAGAATGAAGTCCGTCGGCTAATAGCGGGCCCTTCTGTTTATGTCTGTGATGAATGTGTCGATCTTTGTAATGACATTATATCCGAAGAAACGCAAGTATCTGATCAACAAGAATCGTCGGACGCTCTTCCGGTACCTACTGAAATTAAAAATATCCTTGATCAGTATGTCATTGGTCAAGAACGCGCCAAAAAAATTCTGGCTGTAGCTGTCTATAACCACTACAAACGATTGCAAGTTGCTGGCGATCAGGCGGGTGTGGAGTTGGGTAAAAGCAATATTTTGCTTATTGGTCCAACAGGAAGCGGTAAAACCCTACTTGCGGAAACCCTAGCCAGATTGCTTGATGTGCCTTTCACCATAGCCGATGCTACCACGCTTACAGAAGCTGGTTATGTGGGTGAAGATGTTGAAAATATTATCCAAAAGTTACTTCAAAAATGTGATTACGATGTAGATAAAGCGCAACGCGGTATTGTCTACGTTGATGAGATTGATAAGATTTCTCGCAAATCCGATAACCCATCAATTACTAGAGATGTATCTGGTGAGGGTGTTCAGCAGGCGCTTCTCAAGTTAATTGAAGGTACGGTGGCCTCTGTGCCTCCTCAGGGTGGTCGCAAGCATCCCCAGCAAGAGTTCTTGCAAGTTGATACCTCTAATATTCTATTTATCTGTGGCGGCGCATTTGCAGGTCTTGAGAAAGTGATTCGTGAGCGTTCAGAAAAAGGGGGTATTGGCTTCGGAGCGCAAGTAAACAGCAAAGATGATCGCAAGTCAGTGGGTGAAACACTGCTAGATGTCCAGCCGAGCGATTTGATTGGCTACGGATTAATTCCAGAGTTTATTGGTCGTTTGCCGGTGGTAGCTACACTGACAGAGCTTGATCGCGATGCGTTGATCAATATTCTTGTCAAGCCTAAAAATGCCTTAGTTAAGCAATATCAGGCCCTGTTTGATATGGAGTCTGTAGAGTTAGACCTAAGGAAAGAGGCCTTGGAGACAGTTGCTGAAAAAGCTATAGAGCGGAAAACCGGTGCTCGGGGTTTGCGATCAATTCTCGAGAATGTGCTTCTGGAAACTATGTATAAGATTCCTTCAGAACAAGGTGTTATCAAAGTGGTGGTCGATGGCTCAGTGATTGAAGGAGAAAATGAACCGCTTCTTGTCTATGAGCAAAAAGAGGCCAAAAAAGTAGCTTCTGAGGATTGATTATTGTAAAGGCGCCTGACTAAGGCGCCTTTTTTATCGCTTAAACCTTACCCTTCCGTCTATTTTTTCTTTTGAGCAGTTGCTTTCTGTGATTGAGACCCCATATAGTTCTGTAGAAGTTAATTAATAATGTATCTATTAGACAGTATCGACAGGCAAGGAGAATAACTGATGGATTCCCAACAGACTGTAGCCGAGAAAAAAACCTATCCACTTTTACCATTACGGGATGTAGTGGTTTATCCCCATATGGCTGTTCCTTTATTTGTAGGGCGAGAAAAATCGATTCTAGCTTTAGAAGAGGGGATGAGTACGGATAAAAAAGTGGTTTTGGTGACTCAAAAAGATCCTGCCGAGGACAATCCTGTACTGGACGACGTCCATCAAATTGGTACCTTAGCCACTATTTTGCAGCTACTTAAGTTACCAGATGGCACCCTTAAAGTTCTTGTGGAAGGCGTGAGTCGGGTGGAGCTAGTCAAGCCTATTGAAGGCCCTGAATTTCTTCAAACTCAGTTTAATGAGCTGGCAATGAACGGACTGGATGAAAAAGAGTTAGATGCCTTGTCTCGTGCCGCTAAAATGTTATTTGAGCAGTACGTCAATCTGAGTAAAAAAATTCCTTCCGAAGTAATTACCACAGTGAATGGTATTGATGATAAAGATCGCTTGGCAGATACCATTGCTTCCCATATGACCTTAAGTTTAAATCAAAAACAAGAGGTGTTGGAGATTGCTAATTTAGCGCATCGTTTTGACCATCTAATGGGTTTAATGGAGACTGAAATCGATCTTGCGGAAGTGGAGCAGCGAATTCGCGGGCGGGTAAAAAAACAGATGGAAAAAAGTCAGCGAGAGTACTATTTAAACGAACAAATCAAAGCGATCCAGAAAGAGCTGGGTGACGAAGATGGTGTTACCGAATTTGAGCAATTAGAAAGCAAGATAGAAGAGGTAGGGATGCCAAAGGCTGTCCTAGAAAAAGCTAGATCGGAGATATCTAAACTTAAAATGATGTCGCCGATGTCTGCCGAGGCCTCAGTATTAAGAAATTATATTGATTGGATGGTCGGTGTACCTTGGAAGAAGCGTTCAAGAGTAAAGCATGATCTTAATAATGCCGAGGAAACGCTCAGCAAAGATCACTATGGGTTAGAGGAAGTTAAAGAGCGTATTCTTGAGTTTCTCGCGGTTCAAAAGCGTGTTAAAAAACTTAAGGGTCCAGTGCTCTGCTTGGTGGGTCCACCGGGGGTGGGGAAAACCTCGCTGGGCGAATCCATTGCAAAGGCAACTGGCAGAAAATTCGTTAGAATGAGCTTGGGTGGGGTGCGTGACGAAGCGGAGATTCGCGGTCATCGCAGAACCTATATAGGATCGTTGCCGGGCAAGATTATTCAGAAGCTAAGCAAGGTTAAAACCAAAAACCCGCTCTTTTTATTGGATGAAATCGACAAAATGGGTATGGATCATAGGGGTGACCCTGCCTCAGCATTGCTTGAAGTGCTGGATCCTGAACAAAATTATACCTTTAATGACCATTATCTCGAGGTAGATTACGATCTATCTGAAGTGATGTTTATCTGTACCTCTAACTCTATGAATATCCCGGGTCCACTGCTGGATCGTATGGAAGTTATACGTATTTCCGGATACACCGAAGATGAAAAAGTCGCTATCGCCGAAAAATATTTGATTCCCAAGCAGAGTAAAGCCAATGGCTTGAAAGCGAAGGAGTTGGATATCGAAGGCGATGCATTGCGCGATATTATCCGCTTCTACACACGCGAGGCCGGTGTGCGTGGTCTGGAGCGTGATATTGCAAAAATATGTCGAAAAACCGTAACCAAAAATGTGCGCGAAGAAGTGGCTGGTGAAATTAGACTTAAGCCCGATGGTCTTGAGGATATGCTTGGTGTTCACCGTTTTGATTTTGGTCGAGCTGAGGCTGAGAGTCAAATTGGTCAAGCGACAGGCTTAGCTTGGACTCAGGTAGGCGGAGAATTGCTGAATATTGAATCTTCCGTGATTCCTGGGAAAGGCAATATGGTTAAAACAGGTTCGCTTGGGGATGTGATGCAAGAGTCTATCCAAGCGGCACTGACTGTCGTCAGAAGCCGCGCTCAGCAATTGGGAATCCGTAAAAGCTTCTACAGAGAACATGATATTCATATTCATGTTCCCGAGGGTGCAACCCCTAAAGATGGACCTTCCGCTGGTATCAGTATGTGTACTGCGCTGGTCTCTGTATTAACGAGTATCCCAGTCAAAGCCTCAGTAGCTATGACGGGTGAAATCACTCTGCGGGGTCAGGTTCTTAAGATTGGTGGTCTTAAAGAAAAATTATTGGCAGCTCATCGCGGCGGCATTCGTACAGTGATTATTCCTTACGACAATACTAGAGACCTAAAGGAAATACCTGACAATATAAAAAATGATTTAGAGATTTGCCCAGTAAAAGTGATCGATGAAGTGCTTGAAATTGCACTCGAAACATCGCCTAAGGCATTGAGTGAAGAGGACTATAATCGTAGTAGTGGGGTTGAAAATCCCCTAGAAAACGATCTAAGGCCAAGCACGCACTAGGCTGCAGGAAAGTTTTTTTTAAAAGTTAGCTTGACCAGACATAGTGCTGTTGGTATAAAGTTGTTTCGAGGCCAACGAATGCTGGGGATGCAACAGGTAAACTGGCTTAATTGTCTCAACATCCGGAAAATTTAACTCCATAATAAAAGGGGAACACTGTGAATAAATCTGAATTAATCGACGCTATCTCTAACTCTGCTGACCTATCTAAGTCTTCTGCTGCTCGTGCGCTAGATGCTGTACTAGGTTCAGTGCAAGGCGCTCTTGCAAATGGCGACCAAGTTTCACTAGTAGGTTTTGGAACTTTCTCTGTTAAGCATCGCGCTGCTCGTTCTGGCCGCAACCCACAAACAGGCGCTGAGATTCAAATTGCAGCTTCTAACGTACCAAGCTTCAAAGCGGGTAAAGCTTTGAAAGACGCTGTGAATTAATAAGCGAGTTCTTTTACTTTTTGTTTTAAAGTAAGGGTCTCGTTTTTAAAAGGGCGCATACTTCATGCGCCTTTTTTTTAATTTTGGAAGAGATATAATGTTACTAAATTTTAGAAATAACCTTCGTGGTGTTGCACTTGGTATCACCATCGTAATAGGTCTTATCTTCGCCCTTACAGGCACCGGATCACTGTTTATCAGCACCCCAGATTCCGAATCGGCACTGGTGGTCAATGGTTATGAAATCAGTGAGCGAGAAGTTCTCCAGCAAGTAGCCAGAGAGCGAAGCAGAATTCTTAATGCCAATCCAGAAATGGATCGCAATTTACTCGATGATCAAGCCCTGCGCCCTCAGGCTATGCGCCAGTTAATTAGCAGAGAAGTGCTAATTCAAGCGGCAAACCAGCAGGATTTAGGTGTGGCTCCCTCGTTGATAAATGATTTGATATTGGATGTAGAGCAGTTTCAAACAGACGGTAAGTTTGATGAAGATAGATTCCGTTATGCAATCCGCAGTCAGGGTTACACGTCGAGCTCAAAATTCACCGAGATGTTAGCCGATCAATTCTTAGTTGAGCAGCTTTCCGATGGCATTATCAATACAAGCTTTGTAACCTCAGCCGAGGTTGTTAGTTTAGTTTCGCTGGCAGATCAAAGACGTAATTTTGAATTTGCGCGTCTCGCCTTTCAGCCATTTAAAGATAAGGTTGCGCTGACCGATGCACAGGTTGTTGAGTACTACGACGATAATAAACAGCAGTATATGACTGAGCGTCAACTAACCATTGAATATATTGAATTAAATGCACAGATGTTGCTCGATTCTCAATCAGTATCTGATGAAGATATTCAAGCTAGATTTGAACAGGAAGCACAATCCGCAGATACCAGCCCATCATTGCGTGCTGCGCATATCTTACTCACTGATGCCTCACAAGAGCTTATTACAGAGGTTCAGGGCAAGATTGATGCGGATACAGATTTTGATCAATTAGCCAAAGATTACTCCCAAGACGTTGCCTCTGCAGAGAGCGGTGGCGACTTAGGGTTTACTACAGGTGACACCTTCCCAGAGGCATTTGAACAGGCTTTGGCGGCACTGGAAGTGGGGCAGGTATCGGCGCCGGTGGAAACCGAATCAGGCACGCATTTTATTAAATTGCTTGAAGTAGAAAAGTCAGAATTCCTATTTGAAGATCAAAAAGAACGTATTGCTCAAGAACTTCAGCAAGAGGTAGCGGATATCCTATTAGTTGAAAAGTTGGAGATGCTAAAAGAGCGAGCGTTCAATGCTGAAAATCTTCAAGAAGTGGCTGAAGACTTAGAGTTAGAGGCCAAGATTAGTGAACCATTTACCGAAAATGGTGGGCCGGGTATTGCCGCATCGCCTATGGTTGTTAATGCCGCTTACAGTGCAGAAGTTGCCGAAGATGGCTATGCCAGTGAAGTGATGGATTTGGGCGATGACAACTATGTTGTGCTTAGATTACAAGAGAACTTCCCATCGAGACAGCAGTCCCTTGATGAGGTTCGTGATAGCCTAAGTGGAACCCTTACGCACTCAATTGCTCAACAAGCTATTGAAGCCAAGACAGCTGAAATTACAGCTGCCTTAGATAGCGGCGATTCAATAGAGACGGTTACCAGTGCATTTGAGCTTAAGCGCCAAGTGGTTAAGGGGGGTGCAAGATCCACCACCACGGTTGACCCTGAGGTCAATGCCTATGTATTTGATTTGCCTACGCCTAGAGGCGAAGTGATTACCGATAGCTTTACTACTGCCAATGGTGATTTTGTAGCGATTCAGCTTACAGAGGTTCAGCTGGCCGATAGCGAATCTATCGATGATGAGCGCATACAACTTATTCGTTCAATTGCTGAAACATCGACCAGTGGCAAAGAATTTATGTCCTACCAGCAGTGGCTAATCGAGCAGGCTGATATAGTTCAGTAAGTATTGGTTAAAAGCTTTTCAGCTTTTTTAAAAAAGATATAGCACCAGTGGCTATATCTTTTTTTTACCTAGCGTGTTTTATATGTTTTTGAAAAAATAAACATTACCCGCCTATAACGTCTATATTCAAGAAGTGAAATTTTTTACATTCAGCAAATATTTGCAGACTAAATTGAATAACTTGAGAGCCAGCAACCATGGAAGGGTATCTGGCGGTAATACTGTTTGCCGCATCAACCACAATCACCCCTGGCCTCAATAATATGATGATTATGTCATCGGGGCTAAATTTTGGCATCAGGCGCAGCATTCCCCATCTGTTGGGTATTGTGATTGGC
>Ga0066379_10000323_pt1 | contig 10770 bp, 13 predicted proteins | sample Knorr_S23_td_250_FD_70951 | JGI IMG/M metagenome (GOLD analysis project Ga0066379, IMG submission 70951) | Marine microbial communities from Southern Atlantic Ocean transect - Knorr_S23_td_250_ad_251m_LV_A | ecosystem: Environmental > Aquatic > Marine > Oceanic | place: Southern Atlantic ocean...
GCGGCGACTCTAAATGCGGCTAAAACTGCATGGGTAAAAACAAAAAAGCGGCTTTTTAGCCGCTTTTTTTATGTCCCAAGGAAAAACTTCCGTTTCAATGTAAATTTATTTTTATCCCACAGCTCACATATCAGATACGCTGACTTGGGTAGCAGCCAGAACTATTTCGATAGACCAAAGACATCCATACCCAACTAAAGCCATTATTTCTATTATTCGTACCGGCTCTGGCTATGAATGCTATGAATGCTATGATTTTAGCAAACCATTTTGATACTTTTGTATTTTCTTACCTGAGTATAGTGTTAGTTAGCTATTCCTTTGCAATACTCATATTCGCCTTGGCAAAAAGCCCCCCTAGCCGTTTGGAATATGTACTTTTCGGTGCAATTATCTGCTGTGTACCAATCTTTTTTTCTCTGGCAATACGGCACGCATTATTTATATATTGCAGCTTGTTGCCTATGCCTGTAAGAGCGCAATCAACCGACAATAGCGAGTAACCGCACATAGCCTTGGCCGAATGGCTTGGTTTTATAGACTATACTGACAACTAGTTACTTTACAATTTAAATATGGATTGAATTATATGGAAATTTTTATCAAGGACCTGTTTGATCTATTGGCTCTAAATGCCAAGAAAATCAACTATTATCAAAAATACTCTTTCACAATAAGCAGTCTGATTATCTTGATTATCGGCATAGCCTTCCATCTAGCTATGCCGGTTCCTGCCAATAATGCAATTGCAGGTTTTATCTTCTCAATCATCGTTAATTTTCTGATGTTTATTATCGCAGCATTTTTTCTCTGCCTGTGGTTAAAACTCAAGCCGCTATCCGTGAATTTTTTCGCCCTGTATAGCCTATCGGCATTGGCATCTGTAATTAGTATTCTAGTACTGCCTATAGATAGGTTATTCGCTTGGCTCGAACCTCCCTTATTGTTGGGATTGCATGGCATACTGTTTATCTACTCGTTTATTATTATCATTTCAGCTATAGCCAAAGGTGCCAATACCAGCAAAGGTTTTGCCCTATCGGGCGTATTATTAGCTTCTTTGTTAATAATCATTGTCTCCACAGTGATACATCTATTGGGCGTGAAAATGGGTGTATTGCTGCCACCCGAACCCATTGCGATAAGTAAGCTATGAACAGTCTCTTGGCACTACCGCAATAAATATCACTTCTCGGTGATGCGGGAGATTGACCAACAGGGGCTGGTATGGCTTAGGGATCCTTTTATAGGACAATAGAGCTATTAACTATTCATCCCAAGGAAAGAGGACCTCCCTAACCAAACTAAACCACAGGTGCTAACCTGCCGGTGTTAATATCAAAAATAAACCCATGGACTTTAATATGACTGGCCACCAGTGGGTGATTCTTAATAAGCTCCACATCAGCCCTAACCGACTGCTGCAGATCAGTGAATGTATGCCAGCAAATATCCTTACCCAAATCAGAGCCCGGTTTGGTATTTTCACTTTGATCGCGCTGTGGATTGCGCCACTGCTGACCATCATATTCAGCCGTTTCCAGATCATCGGCCAACAACTCGCCCACCCATTGATCAGTGACCGAACTCATACCACATTGAGTGTGCTGAATAACCAACCACTCCACAGTGCCCAAAAACTTATGGGAAATAATCAATGAGCGAATTGCATCCTCTGTAGCTCGGCCGCCGGCATTGCGGATAACATGAGCCTCACCTTCTTTTAAACCAGAAAATTTATTTGGATCCATTCGACAATCCATACAGGTCAGAATCGCCATGCATTTTTCAGGCGCCGCGCCCAACTCAGCCAAACTACAATGCTCTGAATAATCAGCATTGGCATTTAGCATCGCTGTTAAATTGGCCATATCATCCTTAGATTTACTCATATTTAATCCGCCTGTTAGGGCTATTCGTTTTGAGAATTATAAGCGGACTCAGTAATAATGCTCAACGAGCCAGACAAAAATAATCTTCAAATAAACAAAATCACTTATATTAATTGAGCATTAGCTGTTTAATTCGGGCACAATATCCCCTTAAGATCAGCCTAAATTTCTCTATGAAACATCCACAAAATAAATATAAAATCGGCAAAATTCGTACCGATAATCGCGCAAAAATAATTGCCATTGCAGAAATGGAATTTGCCGAATTTGGCTACAAAGGCGCCTCAATTATGAATATTGCCAAGCGTGCAAATATACCGCGCGCCAATGTGCATTACTACTTTAAAAGCAAGCTAGAACTGTATAAAAAAGTACTGATGGATATACTCCAACTGTGGAATCAGGCATTTAATCAAATCACCCCCGATGATAACCCAGCTGACGCTATTGGTGCCTATATTCGAGCCAAAGTCATGTATTCAAAGACCAATCCGCTCGCCTCTAAGGCGGGGGCTGATCCAAGTAAGGTTAGACATGCCCTAATGGGTGGATTTGCATCATCAAAAATTCTTGAAGTGCATGGGCAGCGGATGCTTGATCGCGCCTTTACTCCAGGCTTTAAAATCTGTCTACACCAAAAGGATCTCAATTTGGCACTTAGCAATGCTCGGGAGATGGGCGTATCACTACCCAATACTGCCAATGCACAAGAACTGCTCAACAGCTGTGCTGCACATGGTGATTCTGATCTTGATCACTCCGCTATGGTGACCGCACTGGAGAAAATGGCTAAACATCAACTCAATCATTAACCTGAGCAACAAACAATAGAGCATTTTTTTGCAAATCCACAACTTTAAAGCCCTCTGAATATTACTCTCAGAGGGTTTTTCTTTATTGGATCTTTAATATTTTGCTTGCTTGTAGCGGTATGGTTTATGCTCTAAAAGAGTTTATTGAGGATAGGATGATGGAACTACTTTTTTCTTATGGCACTTTGCAACAAGAGAACGTACAACGTGCCAACTTTGGGCGGGTTCTAGTGGGCTCCAAGGATAGTTTGCCCTGTTATAGAGTCGGCCAACTTAAAATAACTGATCAAAGAGTGTTAAGAGAAAGCGGCAAGGAATTTCACCCTATTCTTAACTACACTGGCAACCCAACTAATGAGGTTGAGGGTACTGTATTTGAGTTAACCGCTACAGAAATTGCCCGTGCTGATGATTATGAGGTCAAGGATTATCAAAGAGTCAGGGCAAAATTAAAATCGGGTCGCAGTTGCTGGATCTATGCTGCAGCTAGCAAATAAATTAGCTTAATTAACTGGATTTTGTTTCTTGAACTAAAACAAAGGGCGGAATAACTAGAGCCCAGACAACTGTGTTGTCTTGATACCAATATCGCGCCTGACTATCGGTCACTTCAGTTACTAATTGTTCGGCAAGCCATTGTTTAATCTGGGCAGTATCGTCTTGATGCAAAGCAATTGCGACTTTAATCAGATCAAAACCAGCGGCCACAGCAATAACACTGCCTGATGCGTAATGCTTTTGTAGTTGATGCCATTCTATCTTTGCCGTTTCCCCATTCAGGCGTGCGATTAGCTCATTAGTATCTTCTGTGGCGGACATACAGAATTTAGGCTCCACCCTGCCATTGACAGAAGTTATTTAATAACTGTAATCCAGCATCGGCGCTTTTTTCTGGATGGAATTGCACCGCAAATAGATTGCCTTGCTGCAGAGAGGCGGCAAATTCCAAACCATAGTCACAGGTGGCAAATACATTGGGGTTATTGACTGCCTCTACATAGTAACTGTGGACAAAGTAAAATCGACTGTCCTGTTGAATATTGTGCCATAGGGAGTGATCTTGAGACTGTTTGACATTATTCCAGCCCATATGGGGTACTTTTAGCTTGTTGCCCTGTTGGTCTTTTAGCTTTTCACCAAAATATTTAACCTGACCGGGCATTATTTTAAGGCAGTCTATACCACCATTTTCTTCACTCTTTTCCATCAGTGCCTGCATACCAACACAGATAGCTAATACAGGTTTGCTGTTTAGCGCTTTTTTAACTACTTCACCTATATTAAGTCGCTGTATTTCATGCATACAGTCTCGAATTGCACCTACTCCAGGAAATACCACACGATCAGCATTTTCTATAACCGCTGGATCTGAGGTCACTGTAACCAAAGCACTAGGAGCCACATGTTCCAGTGCTTTAGCTACCGAATGTAGGTTACCCATCCCATAATCAATAACGGCGATATGATCGCGAACATCATTCATAATTTTTCAACTACAGCTTTATATTTACAGTGTGCCCTTGGTGGAGGGCATAACACCTGACATGCGCGAGTCTTCACTCACGGCCACACGCAAGGCACGACCAAATGCTTTGAATATGGTTTCCACTTGGTGGTGAGCGTTTGCGCCCCGCAAATTATCTATATGTAGGGTTACAAGCCCGTGGTTAACAAAACCCTGAAAGAATTCTGAGGTAAGATCAACATCAAAGGTGCCCACATGACTGCGCACAAAATCAACATTCATAATCAATCCTGGACGACCAGAAAAGTCCATAACGACTCGAGAGAGTGCTTCATCCAGTGGCACATAAGCGTGACCATAACGGGTCAAACCTTTTTTATCGCCCACCGCTTTGGCAATCGCCATACCAAGGGTGATGCCAATATCTTCCACTGTGTGGTGATCATCTATTTCAGTATCCCCAGCTGCCTTGATATCAAGGTCTATCAAACCATGGCGAGCAATTTGATCTAGCATATGATTTAGAAAGGGAACCGGCGTATCTAGGTTTGCTTTACCGGTGCCATCAAGATTGACACTGATAGTGATTTGAGATTCCAGCGTATTGCGTGTCACAGTCGCGGTGCGCTCGGTCATAGCGTTCTCCGACGTTTATAATAAAAGCGTCATTATACGCGTAAAACAAATTGCTTTTACAGTTAAATACCACCTAAAATAAGCATAACTATTCCTGAGTTTATTTAACTGAAATGCGTTTTTCTACGATAACAGTCGCAATTTTACTTAGCCTTACTTTAGGGCTGAGCACGACTATTTCTGTTGCTCATAGTCATGATGGCCATCAGGAGAGTCAGTGCGCATTTGCTGTTATTCAAAATGCTGAGACTTTGCTAGCTCAGGAAAACCCTGTTGTCTCCCTGCCAATCTGCAACCAAAATCAGTCGAAAACTGCTATTGGCGCGCAGATCGCCCAACAAAATACTGGCTTTTTTGCCAGAGCTCCGCCTTTTAGCCTCTAAAACCCCGACTTAACATTAAATCTTTTTGCACACTGTTTATTCAGTGGGCTCTGTTATTTGTTTTAGAGACCCTAGTTATGAAAAAATTAATTTATATTGGGCTATCTGTTATAGCCTGCTCTGTTGTTGCCAATATTAGCTTGGCGGATGAACTTGAGGAAGTGATTGTTACTTCTTCACTGATTGATGCTTCGGCAAATGAAATTTCAAATCCACTGCATATTGTTAATGGCGAATCCATTAGCGATGACGCCTCACAAAGCCTTGGAAGTCTGCTAGACGGACTTGTGGGTGTATCTTCCAGTGATTTTGGCACTGGCGTTGGACAACCTGTTATTAGAGGGCTAGGCGGTAGTCGAGTCAAAGTCCTTAATAATGGCAAGGTGGTTCGAGATATATCTTCACTGGGTCCAGATCATGCCAACGAAATCGATTTGGGGCACTTGCAACAAATTGAAATTATTCGTGGTCCCTCGTCGTTACTTTATGCAAATGGCGCTATCGGCGGCATTATTAATGTAGTTGATAACACAATTGCCAAGCAAGATATCGAATCTACAAAATTTAATGCAGGTGGTGGCTATGAAAACGGCAATTCCGGTCATGCTGGAAGTGCTAGCTTTGTTGGAAATATTGATGGCATTAACCTGACATCCAGTTTTCAATACTCCAATTTAGATGCTTATAATATCCCAGAACATGCACTTCATGAAGAAGATGAGCATGGCGACCATGACCCTAAAACACTTGAAAATTCTGACTTTGAGAAAACTGGTTTTAAACTGGGTTTATCTAAGGTAGAAGACTGGGGTTATGTAGGCCTATCCTATGCTGATTCTAGCTCAACCTATGGTATTCCATTCCATGGCGAACATCATGATCATTGTGAAGAGCATCCAGATGACTGTGAAGTTCCAGTAGGTGGTGGTGACCCTGTACTTAAAGAGGGTATTGAGGAAGAAGAAGAAAGAATATTTGCTGATACAGATTCTGAAACTATTAACGTTGAGGGTTCATACAACTTTAACAGTGGCATAGTCAATCGTGCAGATTACTATATTCGACGTACTGATTATGTGCTCTCAGAACAGCATGCTGAGGAACACGCAGAGGAAGAAGAGGAAGAAGATCATCACGATGAAGGCACTATCTTCAAAAATAACTCTAATGAATTCGGTCTAACCTTGGATATGGGTCAAAATACAACAACACAAAAGCTTACGCTGAATATTGCCCAAGAAGAATTCTCTATCACAGGTGATGAGGCATTCTTAGAGCCAACTAAGTCTGATGAACTTACTCTGGGATACTTTACAAGTAATGAGTTCGCACTAGCGCATATTGATTTTGGGGTAAGGTATGATCAGATTGAACGCAAATCTGCTGCTGGTAATTATGATGATAATCTAACTAGCCTCTCGGCAACAATAAGCCGTGAACTATCCGAAAAACTGGGTATTAGTCTTGGTGTTTCATCTGTGCAAAAAGCACCCTCCTCTATTGAGCTTTTTGTCAATGGCCCCCATTTGGTAACTCAGCGATTCGAGAAAGGCGATGCGAGTTTAAGTCCTGAAAAAGCTAACAATATTGATCTAGTTTTCAATACAGCCCTTGCTGGTTTTGATGCTAATTTAACCTTCTATAAAAATAGTATTTCTAACTATATCTATCTACAGGATACAGGCGCAGAACAGGAAGAACTTTCTGTATCTGAATATCGTCAGCAAGATGCTATTTTTGAAGGCTATGAATTAGAACTCTCTCGATCAGTAACTCTTCAGGATGGTAGCCTTGAGGTATCTGTTACTCGAGATTATGTAGATGCACAATTTAAACAGGGTGGCTATATACCCCGTACAGTGCCAACTCGAAATATCCTTAGTTTAGGCTATCAAGGCGCTAATGATTTGGATTGGTTAGTTTCAATCAAAGATGTGCAAAAACAATCAAAAGTCGCTGCAAGTGAAACTGTAACTGATGGTTATCAATGGATTAATTTTTCTTTATCTAAAGAAATAAAAACTAGTGATAGTGAAGTATTAAAAGTTTCGTTCTTTGCTAAAAACCTGTTACACAAAGTCGCTAGAAACCATAGCTCTTATGTTAAAGATGAAGTGCCACTTCTCGGAAGAAATATTGGCCTAAAAGCGAACTATAGCTTTTAAAAAAATTAGTTAGTACAACAACTGCTTAGAACGATGCAATAAAGGACTATCCATCGTTTTAAGCAATAGCGGTTTAAGGTAGAATATTGTTTGTTAGTAAAGGCATACGACAGGTAATGATTTGAATATATTCTTAAAACGGCTGATGATCGGCCTGCTTTCTCTGATTTTATTAAGCGCTTTGGGTATTGTTGTTGCCACCCTAGTTGTCGATGCCAATCGATTTAAGTCCAATATTGAATCAAGCGCTACAAATGCTGGAATTGAGCTTGCTATTGAAGGCAATTTGGCATGGCAGCTATACCCTCTTGGTCTAAGTGTCGAGCGGGTCAATTTTACACTTAGTAATCAATCCATGGCTGGCAGTGCGGATCAACTAAGCCTTGGTGTAAATCTTTCAACTATATTCTCCTTGCTTAATCAGCGCACTCAATTGCCAGTTAGCCGCTTATCAGTAACCAATGGCCGAGTACTTTATGCCCTTCCTGCTAATCTGCCATTACAGTTTAGTCAGATCGATCTTTCTATCGAAGATTTAAATTCTGAAGGTCAAAAGTTCCCTACCTCCTTAGATTTAGTCACTCCCAAAGGTATTAAAGTATCTTTTGATGCCGATGTAGGTCTATTGATTTCTGATCAGAAAATTGCCCGTCTGGAAATTACCGACCTACAACTAAAAATCGATAAATTATTGATAAATGGATACTTTGAGTCATCAAATAATCTGACCAAAATACAGGGTCAACTCAACTCCGAGGCGTTTGATCTTATTGATCAATTTAAACTAGTCAAACGATTTGTGCCTGATTTGTTAGTGCCGAAAATGGCCGATAAAAATGCATTAACTAATATCTCTTTTGACAGTTTTTTTGATATCACCGTGGATGGCGTTTCTAAAACCCAAACAAGCCTATCCATCGATGGGCAACCTATCGATATTGATATTGTAATTGACCAACCCCAGTATAAACTCAGCACCGTAGTGTCTGGAAAAACACTTAATTTGAATGCCTATCGAGCCAAACCAACGACTAACACCAATAATTCAATGCTCTTTGCACCTCTGGCCATTCCAATGGCCGTATGGCATGGACAGAGTCAATTAGAAGTTAACCTCAAGAGCGTTGAGCTAGGCGAATTAAAGTTATCTAACCTGTATGCCAACCTGTTTGGCAACCAAAATATATTTAGATTGACCGCCCTTAGTGCCGATACTTATGGCGGCCAACTTAACGCTACCGCCATGCTAAATATGCAACGATCAAAGGCAAGTTTTTCAGTTAAATCATCCGTAAGCAATATTGATTTAGGCACTGTGACTCAAGCATTTGAAGAGCTAAATATTGGCGGTAAGTTTAACCTTGAAGCTAACATCCAAGGCTCTGGCGATAATACTGAGTCTATTATTCAATCCCTAAAGGGTGGTGGTGCTCTCAGTGTTATTTCCCCTGTCTACAAGGGCATCAATCTGGAGCAGACCCTGTGCAATGCTGCTGCGCTATTTGGCGGTAAACCTCCATCAAACATACTCTGGCCTGAAGACACTCAGCTGGATAATTTGACAGCCAAACTGCGCTTCGCCAAAGATCGCTTGCTGATTTCTGACTATCAAACTAAATTGGGCGATATAGATATCTATGGCAACGCCAGTATCAATCTGTTATCACAACGTTATACTCTTAACACAACAGCATTGGCCAGCAAAACAAAAAGTAGCGCCAATGGCTGCAAGATCAATCAAATGATTGTGAAACGCAAGATACCTTTTAGATGCAAAGGCGCACTGGGCGATAAAATTAACTGCAAACCAGATAACAATCTAATTCAGACATTACTTCTATCGCCTAAGTTGTAATGGTGCTATGAAACCAGAAGATTTTCAGCAAGCAGTTTTAGGTTGGTATGAGCATCAGGGCCGCACCGATCTGCCTTGGCAAAATCCTATTACACCCTATCGAGTTTGGGTATCAGAAATCATGCTACAGCAAACTCAGGTGTCTACTGTAATCCCCTATTTTGAACGCTTTATGGCAAGCTTTCCTAGTATTGAACGATTGGCTAAGGCCAGTATCGATGAAGTACTCCATCACTGGACTGGACTAGGCTACTATGCACGCGCACGAAATTTACATAAGACCGCTCAATTAATTACATTTGAGATGGCACAACAGTTTCCAGATTCTCTTGAAAAATTAATCGCACTGCCCGGTATTGGCCGCTCCACAGCTGGCGCAATTCGTTCCATAGGGTTTAAAAAACCCGCGGCTATTTTGGATGGTAATGTTAAACGTGTACTGGCAAGGTTTGCTGCTGTAGAGGGCTGGCCAGGAAAAGCAAAGGTACATAATCTGCTTTGGGATATCGCTGAACGCTACAGTCCAAACCATAGAACTGAAGAATATACCCAAGGGATGATGGATTTGGGTGCCTTGCTATGTACAAAAAATACGCCTGACTGCATTCGATGCCCAATTGCATCGGGCTGTAAAGCTGCCGCAGAAGGCAAGCCAACGCAATATCCCGGCAAAAAACCAAAAAAAGTCACACCTGTCAGGGAATCTATTTTTTTAATTCTACGCAATACTAAGGGCGATATATTGCTGCAGAAAAACCCGCCCGCCGGACTCTGGGGAGGGCTTTGGGTTTTACCTCAGATTAAACAGCGCTCTGAACTTGAAACTATCTGCGAACCATTAGGCTTAACGATTAAAGGTCATATTTTTTTAGATAGACAACGGCATAGCTTTAGCCACTTCCACTTGGACTTCCGTCCGTTAGATGTTGAGGTGGAAGAATCCCATAACAAAGTGAACGAAAATAGCGACTTGGTCTGGTATAACAAAAATAATCCTCTATCATTGGGAATGCCTGCACCAATTAAGGCACTATTAAATACTTAGAAAGAGGTCTTTATGGCTCGCACTGTGCTTTGCAAAAAATTTAAAAAACAATTACCTGGTTTAGATATGCCGCCATTTCCCGGCCCAAAGGGTGAGGAAATCTATAATAATGTGTCAAAACAGGCATGGCAGGAATGGATGGCCCATCAGACCACTCTTATCAATGAAATGCGCTTAAATATGATGGATTTAACCGCTAGACACTACTTAGCTGAACAGCGAGAAAAATTCTTTGATGGTGAAGATGTGGATCAAGCAGAAGGATATGTCCCACCCAATCAATAATCCTTGACGAATGCCGCTTCAAACGTTTTAATACGCGGCCTTGCAGTAATGCCCAGGTAGCTCAGTTGGTAGAGCAGTGGATTGAAAATCCTCGTGTCGGTGGTTCGATTCCGCCCCTGGGCACCAGCTGTTTTAAAAGCCTCGATTTTTCGGGGATTTTTTGTATCTTTTTAAATCTTATGAATCGAACGCTCTTTATGTCGGTGGTCGATGGACTCGCATCCAAAGATGC
>Ga0066379_10000324_pt1 | contig 10757 bp, 13 predicted proteins | sample Knorr_S23_td_250_FD_70951 | JGI IMG/M metagenome (GOLD analysis project Ga0066379, IMG submission 70951) | Marine microbial communities from Southern Atlantic Ocean transect - Knorr_S23_td_250_ad_251m_LV_A | ecosystem: Environmental > Aquatic > Marine > Oceanic | place: Southern Atlantic ocean...
ATTGATTACATTCACTATTAAATTATAATCCATATAAAAAAAATCAAAGATCATTCAACTGACTCCAAAAGCGATAAAATCAAATGATGGATAAAATTGTTGTTCAAACTGAGGATTTTGACTTAACTGCTGAAGTTGAGCTGATCAAATCAACTAACCCAAACATTGGGGCAGTTGTCAGCTTTATTGGCACCGTTCGAGATTTAGAAGGTGAATCTCTTGTCTCTTTAACTTTAGAGCACTACTCAGGGATGACAGAAAAATCACTTACATCAATTGCTGACAAAGCAAGAAAAAAATGGAAACTTGAATCTATAACGATAATTCATCGCGTTGGGACTCTGAGCATTGGAGACCAAATTGTTTTAGTCATTACATCAAGCAAACATCGGCAAGAAGCTTTTGATTCATGCAACTACATTATGGACTTCTTAAAAACCGATGCTCCATTCTGGAAAAAAGAGATTTCTGACAAAGATGAAAAATGGGTTGGCACAAGAGATCATGACGAAAAACAAAAAAACCGCTGGAAAAGTTAAAGATCTAGATCTTCTGGTTTATTAAGATTAGTTAAGACCTCCAAACGATTTGAAACATCAACTCTTTCTATATTTTGCTGGCGGTACCAGTGAGCCATCTTTCGGCCTCCGTCATTAAGAAAATGCTCTAGACTTTTACAAAGATTTGACTTCATCAAAGCAAATGTTGCGTGCATTATTGAACCATCGTGCGCTACACAAATATCGGCATCTTTTTGCCCCATTTTATTAATTAAATCATCAACTAACTCTGAATCAACCAGAGGGCTATCGCACGGTAGCACTAAAAGATAGTCAGTTGAGCAAACCTTTAACGCCTTTGAAATTCCAGCTAGGGGGCCTTGAAATCCCGATAAATCATCTGAAATAACTTCTCCATAAGATGAGTATGCATCAAAACTTCTATTGGCGCTAATATAAATCTTATCTACTTTTGATTCTATGACGCCTATCACATGGGCAACCAAAGGCAGACCTCGAAATTCAATCAAACCTTTATCCATTCCATCCATTCTCAGCCCTTGACCACCTGCCAAGATAACTGATGTAATTTCACTTTGAAAAATATTTTTCACTTTCATTCTGTTCATTTTTCAAGTTATTTGTAATTTGGAAAATTTCTTGCAATTGTATAATACACCTAATAAACCTAAAAAAATTACAACATCATGAATCATCAATCAAACAAGACAAGCTCTCCAATGTTCAGTGATTCTCTTATGAACGCTGACGATGCGCTTGCATTTCTAATTGATTCAGTAGTTGTTTCAAATCATACTGAAGCCTCATCTTTAGATGACTCGATTGGAAGGATACTTGCAAAAGATATTCACTCTAAAATTAATGTGCCAGGGTTTGACAATAGTGCAATGGATGGCTATACAATTGCGCTTAATGAGAACGACCTATCCAAGACAAATCAAACCTTTAATGTTGTGGATAGAATTGCTGCCGGCTCGACAGGAAATGCACTTAAAAAAGGATACGCTGCCAGAATTTTTACTGGGGCACCCATTCCAAAAGGAGCAAATACAGTAGTCATGCAGGAGGAGTGTCAAGCCTCTGAAGATGGCTCAGAAATAACCATTAAAAGAGCTCTTGAATTGAATGAAAATATTCGCCCAATAGGTAATGACATTTTAAAGAATGACGTTATTCTCAGAGCTGGAAAAAAAATTAAACCCGAAGATATATCTCTTGCAGCATCAGTTGGAATTGGAGAGCTTGAAGTCTTCAAAAGACTTAAGGTTGGTGTTTTCTTTACTGGAGATGAACTGGTTGAACCTGGAAACTCTCTAACAGCTGGGAAAATTTATAATTCGAATCGATATGCACTAGTGGCTCTCTTAAAAAATGCTGGATGTGAAGTTGTTAATCTTGGCAACATTAAAGATAATTTTGATTCAACCTGCGTTGCACTTGAAAACTTGTCAGAGTTGTGTGATTTGATTATGACTACTGGAGGAGTGTCAGTTGGTGAAGAAGATCACGTTAAACCTGCCGTTGAAAAACTTGGCTCACTTAACCTTTGGAAAATTAAAATGAAGCCCGGTAAGCCACTTGCCTATGGTCAAGTGAGAAATATTCCATTTATAGGTCTTCCAGGAAATCCAGTCTCTAGTTTCGTTACTTACTGTATTTTTGCGCTCCCCTTTATTAAAAAAATGCAAGGAAACAGCAAGTTTAAAAATGAAGCAATTAAAGTAAAAACAAATTTTGACTGCAAGCGCGCCAAACCTAGACGTGAATATGCCCGGGTTCAGATTGATTACTCGTCAGAAATTCCCCTAGCAAGTTTGTACCCAAAACAAGGCTCAGATGTCATGAGTTCAGTTGTTTGGGCTGATGGAATTATTGAAATACCTGAAAATACGACATTTGATAGTGGTACCATTCTTGATTATTACCCACTGAGTGAATTAACAAGATGAGTAAATTGACGCACATCAATTCACATGGCGAAGCACAAATGGTTGATGTTTCGGACAAAGAAAATACTATGCGTGAAGCCAAAGCTGGCGCAAGAGTAGTAATGCATAGTGAAACTCTGGATCTGATAGTCTCTGGGTCTCACAAAAAAGGTGACGTTCTCTCTGTTGCTAAGATAGCAGGAATACAAGCAGCCAAAAAATGTTCAGAACTTATCCCACTTTGCCATCCATTAATGCTCACAAAGGTAAATGTTGAATTAACTCCTGATAGTAAAAAAAACTGTATTGAAATTATTGCCATAGCAAAACTGAATGGCAAAACAGGTGTTGAGATGGAAGCTTTAACTGCAGCAAGTATTGCGGCTCTTACAGTTTATGATATGTGTAAAGCGGTGGATCGCTTTATGACCATTGACAATGTTCAGCTTCTAGAAAAAAAGGGCGGCAAATCAGGTCACTGGGTTTTAGAATCATGAATCAAATAATCGATCCATTCAATAGGAAAATTACCTACTTGAGAGTCTCAGTTACTGATCATTGCAATTATCGATGTCATTACTGTAGAGATGAAGACCACCAAACACATACTAAAAAATCACAGGTTCTTACTTTCGAAGAAATTGCAAGAATTGTGCGTTTATTTGCTGAGCTAGGAGTGACCAAAGTTCGACTCACTGGTGGAGAGCCTCTTCTTCGCAAAGATATTCTTGATTTGACTAGAATGCTCGGAGAGATTTCAGGATTGAGCGACATCCCTCTTTCAACGAATGCCCATCTTTTGCCTTCAATGGCTTTGAAGTTAAAAAATCATGGCATCAATAGAGCTAATATTTCTATTGACTCACTAATCCCCGAAAAATTTAAAGAAATAACAAGAGATGGAGATTTAGAAACTGTTATTAAAGGGATTGATGCCGCAATTGCTGTTGGAATGAAACCACTCAAGCTTAATATGGTTGTAATGAAAGGCACTAATGATGATGAAATTGAATCAATGATTGAATTTGCAATCAATAGAGGCTTAGACCTTCGATTTATAGAAACGATGCCTATTGGTCTTGCTGGAATAGAGGCCGTAGATAGGCATTTCAGTGAAAAAGATATTTTAGACAGAGTGTATACTGCTTATGGAAATAGACTCATAGCCCAGGATTCCAAACAAACGGATGGGCCTGCAAAAGCACTTAAGATCGATGGAACTAACACTAGCATAGGAACTATATCTGCAGTCTCAAATAACTTTTGTAGTAGCTGTAATCGAGTTAGACTAACTGCTCAAGGAGAATTAATCTTATGCCTAGGACAGAAAGATTCTGTCTCTCTTCGTGACGCCGTAAGGTCTGGAATGAATGATGATGAAGTTAAACAACTAATTCTCAGTGCAATAACTAAAAAGCCAGAAAAACACTATTTCGATTCTGTTGTTGATAATATTAGCAATCGACAGATGGTGGAGATGGGAGGATGAAAATACTTTATTTCGCTTCTCTCAAAGAAAAATTAAATACCTCTAATGACAATATTACATTTAACTCACCAGTCAAAATATCAATCATTAAAAAAGAGCTAATACTAAAATATGGTGAACAACACTTCCCAAAAAATATATTGTGTGCGGTCAACCATGAAATAGCTTCTGAAGATACGCTAGTTAATGATACAGATGAGGTCGCTTTCTTCCCTCCAGTGACTGGAGGATAAAACAGATATGGCAAATAATAAAATTAAAATTGGATTTCTTACTATTTCAGATAGAGCTGCTCGAGGAGTTTATGAAGACATTAGTGGACCTGCAATGCAGGATTGGATTTCAAAAGCTGTTACCTGTCGTTATGACATTGCTACCCAAGTGATTGAAGACGAGCAACACTTGATACACGAAACTTTAATTAATATGAGTGATAACCTAGGATGCAATCTTATCCTTACCACTGGAGGTACAGGCCCAACAACAAGGGACGTTACCCCTGAGGCGACAGAAGCAGTATGTGAGAGAATCTTTGATGGTTTTGCAGAACAGATGAGAACAGTTTCACTGCGAACAGTTCCAACTGCAATTCTATCGAGACAAATCGCTGGCACTCGTGGAAACAGCTTGATCATTAATCTTCCAGGAAAGCCTGTAGCTATAGCAGTTTGTCTTGGAGCTGTTTTTCTTGCAGTGCCAAAATGCCTAGAGCTACTTGATGATTCAATAATTACGATAGATAAGTCTTTTGTATCTCAAGTATTTGAGTAAAGTAAACGCAGATTATGTCGAATCAAAGAGACACCTCACTAGACTTAATGAGAGGAATAGCAATCATTATGATGGTTGCATTCCACTTTATTTATGATTTGAACACTTTTGGTTTTACAGAAATTCCGTTATTTACACATTGGATGGGTATAGCCTGGCGCTGTTTAATTGTTTTTCTTTTTTTAAGCGCTGTTGGAATAAGCTTAGTCTTTGCTCATAGCAAAGGCATTCAATACAAAAAATTTCTCAAACGACTTTTATATTTAGGAATAGCTGCCCTTCTCGTCTCATTTGGAACATACATTATGTTTCCTGATGGATGGGTTTATTTTGGTATTCTTCACTTGATTTGGGTTTCATCTTTAATTGCTTTAGCATTTGTAAACCAACCAAAGACCTCACTTTTGATTGCCTTATTAATCCTTATAGGAATAATCTTTGATCAACCTAATTTAGGATTTCTTTCACATATTTTCGAGTCGCACTTACCGATTGGAAGCGTCGATTACTACCCTTTATTCCCATGGGTTTCGTTTGTCTTCATTGGAATTTATCTTGGACATAATCCTTATTATCAGAAAGTTTTTACTTTTCGGTTAAGCTGGCTTGAAGTGATGGGTAAGCACGCATTAATTATCTACCTTTCTCATCAAATAGTTTTGTTTGGGGTGGTTGCTTTAGCTTACTATTTGCTGAACTAATAGGCTAAGATTTTTTTCTTGTTGCTTTGAACTGATTTTGTAAGCTTAGGTGATACTGCTACCGACTCTTGATTGGCATATGACTCATGATTTTTTGCTACCAGATCAAGATCGTATAGGTAATTTACCATAACCCCCCAGGAGTCATCTATAGCTAATTGATTATTATTTGCCTGTGTGTGGATTTTGTAGATTAATGCTCCATTTCCTAGATGAAAATGAGCAACAGGGTTAATTGCATCACCCTTTTTATTTTTTATTTGAGTTAAATAAAAATAAGTTAGTCTCAATAAAGCCAACTGATTTATCTCTTCTTTTTCGCAGCAATCGCTGATGTCTTGTGAGATTCTATCTGAAAGCTCTTCATCTTTTGAGTTGTTCATCTTGTGAGCCCATTTCCTTAGTCCTGGGACTGGAGATAGAGTAACAAACTGCTTGATTTCTTTAAACTCTTGCTGAATTTCAGATACCACTTGTTTAATTAGGAAGCTTCCAAAAGAAACCCCCTTTAGAGCCATTTGGCAATTAGAGATGGAGTAAAAAACAGCAGTATTTGCGGTATATGGATCAATGGGCTTAACAGATGCATCCAGAATTGGCATGATTGAATGTGGCACTTCGTTCATTAAAGCAACCTCTATAAAAATAAGAGGTTCATCAGGCAGTGCTGGGTGAAAAAAAGCGTAGAGACGCCTATCTGCAGCGGCCACTCTATTTTGTAAATCCTGCCAATCAGAAATATCATGAACAGCCTCATACTCCATAATTTTTTCAAGAACATTTGCACTGGTAGACCAATCAATACGCTCCAACTTTAAAAACCCACGATTAAACCAAGACTTAAATAAGTGAACAAAATCAAAATCAAGAGACTTTAACTCAGGCAAGTCCTGAAAACATTTTAATAACGATTCTCTCATTTTTAATAAAGATGAAGTGCCATTTGGAGCTTGATTTAGCCTTCTAAGCAATTCTTGACTCTTTGGCTCAATTAGTTTATGCAGCTTTCTTAATTGTCCTTCGTCACTAAAGTTTAAGTCTTTTAATGCTTTTTTTAATGAGGTGCGATCAACACTAAACTGCTTGAGTAATTCAGTGAAAAATAATTTTTTTTGCTCTTCTGATAGTGAATCAAAATCTTCTAAGATGGACTTTGCTAAAGAAAAAAGAGTTGCCTCTCCGTTTTTACTCACAAGCTGATTACAAAGACTAATTAAATTCTCTGAGTTTAAGTTCTTTTTAATAGGCCTGTTAATGCCTAAACGCTGAATGACTGAGTTTAAAAAATTCTGATGCTGATTCATATAAACAATTCCTGAAAGTATAAGGCATTTCCTAGCAAGTTATTTTAACTAATCTATTGCACTAAAGCGGAAAACATTAACTGCGATGTAATCATTATAAGCTGTCCCTGACTGGAGCCAATTTTTAGCTTTAATAGCTGAAATCTGAGGAGTCAATTTTTCATCAAGTTTTAAATACAAGCCATACTTAAATACATAATCATTCTTAGACAAAATTTCTAATTCGCCATTTTTAACGATAATGCTTTTCTCAGGCATTTCTCCAGGCTGAGATGAAAACGAAGCCTCACCATATTCATGCATTAATTCTGATAATTTTTGATCAAAATATTCTCTACTTAATGGACTATACTGATAATAATTTGTAAGTAAATCCTCAGCTTCAGTATCCAAATAATCTCTCAATTCCTCGACTGTACTATACTTTTCATCTTCTATCCAAAAAATAACAAAGGCTCCATTTGAATTCCCAAGTTTAAGTACTTCATCACCATTCATTACTAAGGCAGAGCCGTCAAGAATAGACTGAAGAAAGTCTTTATCTAATTTTTTTATTGAAGATTTAAAGTGAGCAAGGTTCATATTTTTATCTCGGCTGAAAAAGAAGGGATTTAACTGTTTGGTAGTTGGTAGCAATTTTTCTTAATGACTCCTCACCAACCTCATTATTAATTTCTCCTGATTCAATTTCTTTTACTTTTTCAGCATACATTCTCTTGAGCGTATTAGATGTAGCTAAAATCTCATAAACTGTTGGTGCGCTCCTATCCTTCCAGTCTTCGGGAAGCAAAGAAGGATAGGTTGGATCAAAATTAATTAATTTTTCATCTTTGAGTTGTTGCATTATTTTGTTAATGAAATAAATAACTGAGGTAGCCTTTCAGGCAGTTTTTGAAGATTATCAATCACCATAAATCGATTTTTTCCAAAAATTCTTGAAACATACTGGTCAGCATATGGGTCTAGGCTAATACAAAAAGTGATAATTCCATGACTCCTTAACTCTTCAACGGCTTTTTTTGCATCCATTCGAAGATGTTGAGGATCATCAACGTCAATATCTGATGGCTCTCCATCAGTCAAAACCAGCAATATTTTTTTGGCTGAAGACTGGGTTAACAAATCTATCCCAGCATGCCTCATGGCAGCACCCATTCGAGTTGAAAGCCCACCTTTAATCCCTGCAAGCCTGCCTTTTACTTCATCGTTAAAACTGTAATGAAATGGTTTAAAACGATAGTATTGAACATCGTGCCTTGAATCTGATGCAAAGCCACTGATTGTTAGCTTATCTCCGATTTTATCGATTGCCCATGATAGGAGTGAAGTAGCCTCTTTCATCAACTGTAAAATTGTTTTATCACTGCCGACAACCATATCGTTTGTTGATTCAGATAAATCCATAAGAAGATTTACTGAAACATCTCGAATATGTTGAACTTTTTTAACATATATTCTGTCTGTTGGAGTCGTGCCAGACCTTATATCAGCAAGAGCTGATACGCAGGAGTCAATATCTAGCTCGCTGCCTTCTTGCTGCTTTTTTAATTTAACCAGCCCTTGTGGCTGCATTTGATCAATTGCATTTTTAAGTTGGTTTGCAATTGGCTTATGTTCTTTCAAAATTGTATTGATCGTATCAAAGTCACCTTTTCGAAGCCTTCTTTCATATAAGGTTGCCCAATTTGGACGGTAAAGCTGCAACTGGTAATCCCACTCATTGTAGTGAAAAGGTTCACTTACAGGTTCCTTGCCTTCAATTTCATTAATACTAACACCATCTAGCTCGTCAGGAAAATATTCGGTCTCAAGAGTCCATATTTCTTGGGCATCATCACCAGCCGTTTCAACATCTAGCTCGTTATACATTTCCATGATGTTTGCTTTGCGCCGGACCTGCCTTTGGCTTGCAGGAACATAGTCATTTCCTTCAGATATCCAATCAAGTTCTTCATAGTCCCAAATATATCGATTATCATCTCTATACGGAATTGGTGCCGCCACAAGGGCTGAGGCACTAATTTTTACATCAGTTTTAGATTTTAATAACTCATAATATTGCATTCCTAAGTCATAACTCATTTCGGATAAATGACTAGACTCACCCATCTTTTCATTGAATAAATTTAAAAACTTCAAATTGAAGGGCTGTTTTGCACTGTATGTTGAGTCAAGTGCAGCCCTGGAAAAATCAACAAGGTCAGATATGAATGGATTTAAATCTTTGAGATCCTCATCTTCTGGATGGAGTGCAATCCATATCTTCTTCATTCCTGGAAATTTTTTTATTGTATTAAGTTCGACCCTTAAGTCTTCGACAAGAGACACACAAGCAACTTGCAAAGGATTCAATGTATCTCCTTTAAATGCAGATTCTGTTTCCATAATATGAGCTGCGGCATGGGAACATACCGCTCTATAACAATCGATACCTGAAACAATCTTGCCTGATGCATGATGGTAGTCATCATAGGCATCAGGTATGTGCATAACGCCATACTCAATGTATGGTTTCAATCCTTTTTTCGTTTCATAATCACCTGAAGTCGGGCGAAGAAAAAAGTCACGGTTATAAAACGCTCTAAGATAAAACTGCAACTTGCGTTGATTGTCAATAAACAAAGTTCCACGCCTTTCTTGTTCAATAATTTGCAGGGACTCAGCACTACTTAATTCGAAATAGGCAATCTGCGCCTTGAAATCACGATTAAATGTTTCAGCGCCATATAAAACCCATCGCCTTAAACCTCCTAGCGTGAGCTTACTAGTCAAAAGATCGATGTTATTGAGCATGGGCCTCATTCCTCTTGGGGCAAGAGCAATCATCCTTTCTAATAACCTAAGATAGCCTTTCATTAGGTCAAAGTCACTCATTCGTCTTGCGACATTAGGAAGACTTGCAATCATAAGAACTATAACTGATGCAGATGTTTGAGATGACATCTTCATTATCGAGAATATAATTTCACCAATTATTGATTCTCCAACTTCTTTCACAACCATTGGTGTTTCCTCAAGAAAAGAGATCACCATATCCTCACCTTTCCCCATTGCATGAAGGGCTCCAGCCCCGTCTAAATAAACTTTCAGGCCATTGGGTGTCATTACCTTTGAAGCCTCTAGAAAACTCCCGTTGAGTGCATCATGGAGGACATCAGAGGGATTTTTAAATTTATCCTCAAAATCCGAAAGTTGGACAGAACTCATAGCAAAAACTACTCAAAAAAACGTATCTATTGCAGCGTTTAGAGTATCAACAATATCCAAATCGTCAGTAATAGGATTTACCATGGCGATTTTACAGGCTGACTTTTCGCTTACTTTATCTGCAATGAGTTGTCCTGCGTAAACGCATAATCTAGTTGATATACCCTCATCCAGTCCGTGGCCTACAAGGTTTCTTGCTCGGTGAGCAATCTGAACTAACTTTAAGGCTGTTTCTGCATCAACGCCAGATTCTTTAGTGATGATGTGTGCTTCGGTTTTCTCATCAGGATATTGAAAATTAAACCCACAAAATCTCTGCTTGGTTGACTGTTTCAGATCCTTCATGAGGTTTTGATAGCCAGGGTTGTATGAAATTACAAGCTGAAAATCGGGATGGGCATCAATTAACTCTCCTTTTTTATCAAGAGGAAGCGTTCTTCGATAATCCGTTAAAGGGTGAATTACAACTGTGGTGTCTTGCCTTGCTTCAACAACTTCATCTAAATAACAAATACCGCCATATCGTGCGGCCATAGCTAGAGGTCCATCTTGCCAAATTGTTCCTTCCTTATCAAGCAAGAAACGACCTACCAGATCACTTGCAGACATATCTTCATTACAAGCAACAGTAATTAATGGCTTACCTAGCTTATATGCCATGTACTCAACGAATCGAGATTTACCACAACCTGTCGGTCCTTTTAACATAACTGGCATACGATTCATGTAAGCTGCCGTATACATATCAATTTCATCATCTTGTGGCTGATAGAAAGGTTCTTCAGCAATTTTGTATTGATCTAATTCATTCATTTTTTATTCCTTTCGAAAAAAAA
>Ga0066379_10000325_pt1 | contig 10755 bp, 7 predicted proteins | sample Knorr_S23_td_250_FD_70951 | JGI IMG/M metagenome (GOLD analysis project Ga0066379, IMG submission 70951) | Marine microbial communities from Southern Atlantic Ocean transect - Knorr_S23_td_250_ad_251m_LV_A | ecosystem: Environmental > Aquatic > Marine > Oceanic | place: Southern Atlantic ocean...
TCTCTTCAAAGCGATTTTGCTTCACTCCACAGCCAAAGAGTGGTCGGGGATGAGGGATTTGAACCCCCGACATCCTGCTCCCAAAGCAGGCGCGCTACCAGACTGCGCTAATCCCCGAATGTCTCACCAAACGGTCTCTAATGAGAGGGCGCATAATACTGACCAAGCCGGTTTGCGTCAATCTGAAATCGAGGTCAAATGTAACTTTATTTAAGTAAAATCCACAAGCAATAGGTCAATTAGGACTAAACTTAAACGCAAGGAGTCGAGTTAAACTGGCTTTTACTGTGCTAGCTACTGTGTAAAACCATGCAGTCAGAGTTTGTTATGGACTGTTTGCACTGAGAGGTTACACTGAGTCATTAGGAGGAGTGGTACTATGTTCGCCGGCGATAAGCTAAGTCTTAACCCTATAGAAAACGGCTTTATTGAACTGAATTTTAATAGCCGCGAGGGATCAATTAATAAGCTTGACCAACAAACCCTCCACGAGCTTAGTGAAGCCTTGGATCTACTCTCCAGCGCTCATGGCATCCGCGGCTTATTACTTACTAGTGGTAAATCTGCCTTTATTGTAGGTGCCGACATTACTCAGTTTCGAGGAATGTTTAACACCTCCGAGGCAGAGTTTTTAAAAACCGCCGCCCATATCAATGGAATGATGTCCAAAATAGAGGATTTCCCCTTTCCTACAGTGGCCGCCATCAACGGATTTGCTTTGGGCGGCGGTTTAGAGGTCTGCCTGGCCTGTGATGCTCGCGTTATGTCCAGCGAGGCTAAAATTGGACTCCCTGAAACTGGACTCGGGATCCTTCCCGGCTGGGGCGGTACAGTGCGACTGCCAAGATTGAGTAATTTTACCACCGCACTGGAGTGGATTACCTCGGCACGACAATATAACGCCCAATCAGCCTTAAAAGTCAGCGTCGTTAATCAAGTGGTTGAGTCGGACAGTTTGCGATCACAGGCACTGCAGTTGCTGCATAAGATGGCTGAAGGAGAGATTGACTATTTTGAGTCTCGGCAGCGCAAACTTTCTCCAGTCTCACAAAATATAGAGGAAATAGGAGTCACCGCTAAGTTTTTCCGAGACCTTATTATCTCAAAAACCGCTGGTCGCTATCCTGCGCCTTTGAAAGCAATTGGATTAATCGCCGAGACTGCTCAGTTTTCCAGAGATAAGGCCATTGAGCATGAGGCTTCAGTATTCTATAAATTATCACAAAGCTCAGAGGCGCGCGCACTAGTCGGTTTATTTGTCGGCGATCAATATGTGACAAGAAAAGCCAAAGGCTACGCCGTAGCCCTTAAGCAAAAACTCCCTGATATAAGCACCGCTGGAGTTGTTGGCGCCGGTATTATGGGCGGCGGAATTGCCTTTCAAACCGCCATTAAGGGCTGTCCAGTGGTGATGAAAGATATCGCTCAACCAGCACTGGATTTGGGGCTAGAACAAGCAGAAAATCTACTTAAAAAAGCGGTAGCTAAGAGCAAAATGGATGATGCTAAGGCATCAAAGGTCTTAGCCATGATTAACCCGACATTAGATAATAAACCTCTAGCTGATTGCCAGCTGGTGGTGGAGGCAGTCGTAGAGCATTTGCCGGTTAAGCAGTCGGTACTCTCATCAATTGAACAACAGCTATCCCCTGAAGCCATTATTGTTTCAAATACATCGAGCATTTCGATTGATCAATTAGCGAAATCCCTGCAACAGCCCGAACGCTTTTGCGGCATGCATTTCTTTAATCCAGTGCATGTGATGCCATTGGTGGAAGTTATTCGTGGAGAGCATAGCTCCGACAAAACCATTGCTACGGTGTGTAATCATGCGCTGCGATTGGGCAAGAAACCGGTGGTAGTCAATGATTGTCCGGGATTTTTGGTTAACCGCATTCTTTTTGCACAGTGCTTCGGAATGGAATTGTTATTACAAGATGGCGTCAGTTTTCAGCAAATCGACAAGGTCATGGAGCACTGGGGCATGCCCATGGGTCCCGCCTATCTAATGGATGTAGTGGGCTTGGATACTATTTCTCACTGTTATTCGGTGATGGCGGAAGGATTGCCAGAGCGCTTTATTAAAAGTAACGAGATACCAACCGAGATATTATTGAAAGCTGGTCGATTGGGACAAAAGAATGCTCTAGGCTACTACCGTTATAAACAGGCAGAGGGTGGACGGCCAGAGAAAATCGTGGATAAAGACAGTGTGGCACTATTGGAGTTAATAGCTGGACCAAGCCGCGAGATTGAGCCGCAAACCATCATTCAACGACTGGTGCTTCCCCTAGCCATTGAAATGGCTCATTGTTTGGAGGAGGGTATTGTGGAATCCGCTACAGAGGCAGATATGGCGCTGATCTGGGGAGTGGGTTTCCCTCCATTCCGAGGTGGTATCTGTCGCTGGATGGACGAGCAAGGACTAGATGCTGTTTGCACTATGGCGGATAAATATCGCAGTCTTGGCGAGCTTTATAGGCCCACAAAGTCAATGCGCCAAATGGCGTCCACTGGGAAGGTCTTTTATCCTTAGTCGTCTAGTGGTACTGGGTCACCTTGAATAAAGGGTCCGTCGACACAAATTCGCTTACCTTCTGGCGTGGCACAGGCGCCACAGATGCCGACACCGCACTTGGTGAGGTAGTCAATGGCACTGTGGATTTGCTGGTCGCCACAGAATTCTCTTTGCACTTTGGCAGCCGCATAAACCATAGGGGCTGGTCCGCAGTTATAGAACAGTAGATTATCTAACTCGGCCTGGGACATTTCCTGTAGTCGAGCGCGCAATAACTGGGTAACAAACCCTTTAAAGCCCAGAGTGCCATCATCTGTGGCTATATGCACATCGGCTACCTGCTGACATTCGTCTAGATAATAATGGCGATTGGCGCTGCGCGCACCAGTAAAGATTTCTGTATTGCCAAAATCTCTCGCCAATTGATAGACCGCCGCCAGTCCTGTGCCGCCGGCAACAGCCATAATTTTGGCGCCTTCATGAGGCTGAACTGCTATGCCGTGGGGACCTCGCACATAGACTTCAGTGCCAACTTCTAGATCCATCATCGCATGGGTAAAGATACCGACATCGATAACCGCCAATTGGAATGGGTCATCGGAGAGGGCAGAAAAAGGTTTTTCACCCAGCCCCGGCACCCACAGAAAAACAAATTCTCCCGCCTGAATATTTATTTTTCGATCAAAGGTTAATACACAGATATCGTCACAAATGCGCTCATTTTTAACCAGCACCACAGGTTTAAAATCCATATCTATATCGTATCTAATATGGCTTTCCGCCTTATCAGTATCGAAACTAATATCGGATTCTAGCTGATCGAAGTACCTGACCATCTCTTGGGTAGTCAATCCAGTAAGCGCAGAGCCAACGCCGACAATATTGGCGCCTGCATCCATAGTCTGTCGCACATCCGCGGCACTGCTTATGCCACCACAGCCGATAATCGGAATATTGCAGACCTGGCGAATTTCTCTTATGCACTTAAGTGCGATGGGTAATACGGCTTTGCCCGACATGCCGCCAGCGCCATTGCTGAGGACTGTATGCCCATGGGCAGCGGTATATCCGGGGCCTAGGGTATTAATCGCACACAGGGCATCAGCCCCACCTTCCACTGCCGCCAGTGCAATTTCCGCAATATTGGCGGTATTAGGGGTTAACTTTGGAACCACTGGAATATCTACAGCGGCTTTTACGGCGGCGGTAATTTTACGTACTAGCGCAGGATCCTGACCCATTGCCATACCATAGCCCGAGGCATGGGGGCAGGATAGATTTAACTCCAATCCATCAGAGACTGGCGCCATTATCTTGGCGACTTCTACAAACTCTTCGACACTGCCTCCAAAAATTGAAGTCAGCAAAAAGCGATCCTCTGGCACCTCTAGCTGTGCCATCAATTCTGCGGCTTTCTCAGCGCCAGGATTTGTCAAACCTACGGCATTCACAAAGCACCCAGGGGCATACTGGCTGTACACTGGCTCACGATTACCAGCCCGTGGCGAAGGACCCACACTTTTTGTGGTAATAACCCCGACCTGTGGAATCTGATCAAAGGTGGCCTGAATAATCGAAGTCGCCGTAGTGACAATGCCAGAGGGTATTGTGAATGACCCAGAGATCTTTTTGCCGAGAAATTCTGTATTCAAGATATTTGACTCGAAGGTAGAGTTTAAAAACAGTTAGTTAGGCGGCAATTATACTGATTTTGGCAAATTAATCTGCCTTGATATGGGTTGTCGTTTGATTATTTACTGACAGATGCAATCACATGGCAAGTTAGACTGATAATTTCATTGGTATATGCGGGGTATTTGCATCCATAAACCGTTGTTATAACTTTCATCGTGGTTACCTTATCTTGAATTTTCCTGTTAACGGTCTAGGATTACACTAACCTCTGAAAGTAAATTACACAGGAACTACCAGTCAGTGAAATCTTTAAAGTCATTTGTGCTAACCAGTATAATAGTCATAAGTTGCTCTCCAGCTTTTGCCGATAACTCATTGTTTCTCAATAAAGATTCTCGGTTTCATCCTGTGGTAAGTGATCGGGGCATGGTGGTTTCTCAGGAAGCTATCGCCAGCCGTGTAGGCGCCGATATTCTCGCAGCCGGTGGCAATGCGATTGATGCGGCAGTAGCCACCGGTTTTGCACTGGCGGTTACGCTCCCGCGGGCTGGCAATATAGGTGGCGGTGGATTTATGTTGGTCTACCTTGCCGAGCAGAAAAAAACCATTGCTATTGATTATCGAGAAATGGCGCCAACTACAGCCCATAGAGATATGTTTGTCAATAAACAGGGGGATGTGGACAATGCTAAAGCCAGATACAGTGCGCAGTCCTCTGGGATTCCCGGCACAGTGGCAGGATTACTCCATGCTCTCAAGAAATACGGTCGCTTAAGTCTATCCGAGGTTATACAGCCAGCGGTTAAACTGGCAACACAGGGTTTTGAGGTCAATCACGACCTATCTGACTCACTGCGCTCCAGCGCTGAGCGATTACAACAACAGAGCGCCAGTAAGCGTTATTTTTATAAAAAAAATGGTGATTTTTATCTGCCTGGTGATCGCTTGGTTCAAAATGATTTAGGCGCAACATTGTCAAGAATAATAGAGCGGGGAGAAGTGGGCTTTTATCAAGGGCGCACTGCCGAGCTTATTATTGCCCAGATGCAACGCTCTGGAGGGCTAATTACAGGCGAAGATCTAACCAATTACCTAGTTGTAGAGCGAACGCCAGTCTGTGGCACCTATAGATCGGCAAGTCTCTGCGCTATGCCGCCACCTTCCTCAGGGGGCGTACATTTGCTACAGATGTTAAATATTCTCGAGGGTTGGGATATTGCCAAACTGGAGCATAACAGTGCCGCCTATATGCACTTGCTGATTGAAGCCATGCGCTCTGCCTATGCGGATCGCAGTCTGTATTTGGGAGACCCAGATTTTACTCCGGTTCCTGTAAAACAGTTAATTGATAAGCAATATGCCGCAACATTGCGTGCACAGATAGATACTCAAAAAGCGCGCCTTTCTTCAGAGGTACCACCGGGGCTGGATGACTTTTTAGCACAACAATCCCCTGAAAGTGATGAAACCACGCATTTTTCAGTTTGGGATAAGTGGGGCAATATTGTCAGTAATACCTATACGCTAAATTTTGCCTATGGCAATGGTATAGCAGTGGAGGGTGCTGGATTCTTACTCAATAATGAAATGGATGATTTTTCATCGAAGCCCGGAACCGCCAATGCCTATGGTCTGATTGGCGGCGTGGCCAACGCCATAGCGCCACACAAAAGACCGCTGTCTTCTATGACACCAAGCATTGTGTTTGACGCAACAGGTGATCCTATTATGGCAACTGGAAGCCCCGGGGGCAGCACCATTATCACTATTGTTCTACAGATGATTCTCAATCGGGTGGATTTTGCGATGGGCATTGCCGAGGCTACAGCGGCTCCGAGAATCCATCATCAGTGGCTGCCTGATATGGTTTACTATGAAAAAGGTATTTCCTCTGACAGTCTGCATATATTGCAGCAGATGGGGCATGGGGTTCACAGTGCTCCCAGAGTGCTTGGAGCCACCCAGAGCATTGCCATTCAGCGAGGTCGTCTAGCTGGTAGTGCAGATTTGCGGCGACAGGGTGCTGGTGCAGTGCCACAACCAAACAGCCCGTAGTCTAATCCAGCTCACCATTCTTATAATAAATATCGGCGCTTTGGCTACTGGTTTTGATACGCGCCGAGCGATCTTCTTCGGTATCACTGAGCAACTGCGGATATTTGGGGCTGGTCATAAACTGGGCAAACCAGTGCAACAATAGGTCGTCATCACTGAGGGTTTTCTCGATCAGCGCTCTTATTTGCTCGACGTAAGCTGTAGATATGGGTTGCTCTGCCATCTCTGGCGTTAGCGGCGGATCCCTGAGAACATCGAGCAGTTTATTTTGACTTATTAGCTCGGTAGTTAGATCATCCAGTATTTCGGTGGCTGTGGGGGCGCGAAAGCCGATTGAGAAGGTGGTGCATTCGCCAATTGCCACGCCGTGGTGGCTGTATCTAGGTGGTAAATAGAGCATATCACCGCAGTTTAATATCCATTCCTGAGTAAAATTCTCGGCGCCGAGAATTCTTAAATCAGAGTGGGGCAGTAGGGTACTGTTATCATCACATAGGCCACCCACCGACCATTTGCGTTGACCAGCTCCCTGCAATAAAAATACATCGTAATTGTCAAAGTGCGGGCCGACACTGCCGCCGTCAGCGGCGTAACTGACCATAATATCGTCTATCCGCCAAGGGGGAAGGAAAGAAAAACTGCGCAGTATTTCAGCGACTTCTGGCACCCATAGGTCCACCGCCTGCACCAACAGCGTCCAATTGTGATCTTCGAGATGCTGAAAGCGCTGTGCGCTAAAAGGGCCGTGCTCAACTTGCCATTGATCGCCAATCACCAACCTAGATTCCACTTCAGGTTCTAGAGCTAGCCCCGCCAACTCATTGCCATCAATAGGTGGCTCGAAATCGGCAATGGCATTGCGGATTAGCAGTGGCTTTTTTTGCCAATACTCCGAGAGAAACTGCTGCGCTGAAATATCGCCTAGAATGGGGAAGTTAGCCATTAATAGGGACTAGATATTTTTAGCCTGTTGTGCAGCGTTTCCTGTGTAAGAACCAGGCAGCATAGCGATTAAATCTGCCTTGGCTTGATCCGGTATATCCAAATCTTCCACAAAGGTTTTGATGGTTTGCTGATCAATGCTGTTGCCTCGCGTCAGCGCTTTTAACTTTTCATAGGGCTTTTCGATACCGTAGCGTCGCATCACCGTCTGAATAGGCTCTGCCAACACTTCCCAGCTAGTATCTAAATCTTCCTGCAGTCGAACTTGGTTTAACTCTAATTTGCCAAGTCCTTTGTCCAATGAGGCGTAGGCGATCATGCTGTAGCCAATTCCAACTCCCATATTGCGCAGTACGGTTGAGTCGGTAAGATCTCGCTGCCAGCGGGAGATCGGCAGTTTGGCACTCAAATGACCAAACAGTGCATTGGCAATACCCATATTGCCTTCGGCATTTTCAAAATCGATGGGATTAACTTTATGGGGCATGGTCGAAGAACCCACTTCACCGGCTACGGTCTTTTGCTTAAAATAACCCAGCGATATATAGCCCCAGATATCGCGGGCAAAATCGATCAAAATGGTATTGGCTCGAGATAGTGCATCAAACAGTTCCGCCATATAGTCATGGGGCTCTATCTGCGTGGTATAGGGGTTATAGCTAAGTCCGAGACTTTCTATAAACTGCTGGGCATTGTGCGCCCAATCAATATCCGGATAAGCCGATAGGTGGGCATTGTAATTGCCTACAGCGCCATTGATCTTGCCCAGTATTGGCACCTGACTGATCTGTTCTAATTGACGGCGCAATCGATAAACCACATTGGCCAGTTCTTTACCCACTGTGGTGGGAGAAGCCGTCTGACCATGGGTGCGCGATAACATGGGAACTTCAGCAAAAGATTGCGCCATCTCAGCTAATTTATCGGCGATATCGGTTAGTGTTGGGATAACAATATTATCTAGACCCTGCTTAAGCATCAGGCCGTGAGACAGATTATTGATATCCTCTGAGGTACAGGCAAAGTGAATATACTCACCGACAGCGCTTAGCTCAGCATTGTCAGAGACACTCTCCTTGATAAAGTACTCAACCGCTTTTACATCATGGTTGGTGGTGCGCTCAATTTCTTTGATACGCTCAGCTTGCTCGGTTGAGAAATTATCGACAAGCTCATTGAGCAGTCCATTGGCCTTATCAGAGAATGGCTTCACTTGGTCAATTTGGGGATGCTGACTTAGCTGTTGCAACCAACGCACCTCAACCATCACACGGTAGTGAATTAAGCCATATTCACTAAAAATAGTGCGCAACTGAGAGGTTTTTAAAGCATAGCGACCATCGATGGGCGAGATAGCAGTTAAAGATGAGAGCGGCAAATCATGCATAGATAGTTCCAAATAGAATCAGTATTTTTAGGCGCGAATTATAACTGGTTTATAAATAGATTTCAGACTTCAATTAGCCTGCCCAGAGGAAAACTCAATGATCGGCAAGTACTTTTAGAAGTACATTGCGCTGTAACAGTAAATGTCTCCTTTTACCACCCAACTGACGCCACAAAAAAGCATTCCTGATAGCTGAGAAAAGCATACAGCGTATTCTTGTGGCCACTGCCGGTTGTTGCAAATAAACGCCCGAGCCTAAAACCTGTATACGCAGACGCATTTTGCTAATAGTATCTTGGTACAAGGCCGCTAGATTGCTGTAAACATTGTCATGCGTCAGTGAAAAATGCTGTGCCTGTTGATGGGCATTATCTATTCCAATCTCGACCTGATTGAGCATTCCCGAATTCCCTGAAAGTTTTGCTGCCAAATGAATCGACGACATCACATAATTAACTATTTCCCTCTGCTTGGAATCAGCGCGGCTATCTATACCTTTTAAAAAGGCTTCCATAATATCAATACCCGAGTGCAAATTATCTATGGATCCATAGAGTTGCTCTAAGGAATCAGGGTTTTGGTTAAGTAGGGTAGACATTGCGAATTGCATATCTTCAATGTCAGCTTGGCCAGTGTAGGCGAGCTTGCACACTAATTCACAAGACTGAAAAACAGCCGCCAATGCTAATACCTGTTGCCTTGTCGGTTTAGAAAACAAAATAACTCCAATAGTAAATCAGCTTCAATCTGTTAACTATTCCATGCTCGATCAATAACACCACCACCTAAACACTGATCTCGCCAATAGAAAACCACAGATTGTCCAGGGGTGACCGCTCTTTGAGGTGCTTTAAATCTGACTTCACAACTACCTTCTGAGTTCACAGTCACTGTGCATAATTGATCGGGCTGTCGATAGCGAGTTTTTGCATAGCACTCAAAAATATCGCGTTTTGGAATGCCATTAATCCAGTTAATGTCAGAGGCGGAGAGCAGATTGGTGTAGAGCAAGGGATGATTAGCACCCTGACCCACGATCAAAATATTGTTTTTTAAATCCTTCCCTAAACTGTACCAAGGTTCATCTCCAGCATCTTTTACTCCACCAATACCCAGACCCTGACGCTGCCCCAAGGTATAAAACATAAGCCCTTGATGCTCGCCCATATCTACACCCTCTGGGGTCATCATTCTCCCCGGCTGTGCAGGCACATATTGCTTTAGAAAATCGCTAAACCTGCGCTCACCAATAAAGCAGATACCTGTACTATCTTTCTTTTTAGAGGTTACAAAACCCTGCTTCTCAGCAATTTCTCTAACCTCTGATTTATCTAGCTCGCCGATGGGAAATAAAGATTGACTGAGCGCAGGTTCGCCCACAGCATGTAAAAAGTAACTCTGATCCTTATTGTTATCTAAGCCTTTTAGCAAGGTAGCCTGATCGACTTGTTCTCCGCGCCTAACATAGTGGCCCGTAGCTATATAGCTAGCACCTAACATTTCTGCATACTGGAGAAAAACCTTAAATTTTATCTCTCGATTGCACAGAATATCCGGATTGGGTGTACGACCAGCTTTGTACTCGGCGAGAAAATGTTCAAACACATTATCCCAGTAGTCTGCAGCAAAGTTGGCCGTATGCAATGGAATACCGATCTTATCACATACTTGCTGAGCATCAGCTAAGTCTTGCTTGGCGGTACAGTATTCAGAATTGTCGTCTTCATCCCAATTTTTCATAAATAGTCCTTCCACATGGTAACCCTGCTGTTGCAACAGCAGGGCAGCTACGGAAGAATCTACGCCACCGGACATGCCGACAATGACCTTATTTGAACTGTTCATAAAATACACTATAAGCGGTTGCGAATTATTCCCAAAGGAAAAAGCCTTCCCTCTAGGAAGTCTTCGATGCATTGAATAACCAAATCGCTGCGCAGATTGCTGTTGCGAATGTCATCAATGCTCATCCACAATACTTCATCTATATCTGGATCCAGAGAATGCTGAGTGTCTATGGATATAGCGGTGGCTGTAAAAACCAAGCGATAATAGGTGACTCCATTAGCGGGCGATTGATACTGATAAATGCCCACAAAATTTTTCAGTGCAACATGCCAACCGGTTTCTTCAAGGGTTTCTCTAACAGCCGCAGCTACAACATCCTCACCTGCCTCTACATGGCCTGCCGGCTGATTGATAACAGCTCTGCCATTAT
>Ga0066379_10000330_pt1 | contig 10665 bp, 6 predicted proteins | sample Knorr_S23_td_250_FD_70951 | JGI IMG/M metagenome (GOLD analysis project Ga0066379, IMG submission 70951) | Marine microbial communities from Southern Atlantic Ocean transect - Knorr_S23_td_250_ad_251m_LV_A | ecosystem: Environmental > Aquatic > Marine > Oceanic | place: Southern Atlantic ocean...
GGTCGGGTTTTGGATATTGATGCTTCCGAAGCGTTGGCGATGGACGGCGTTTATGGCATTTTGACTGCGGATGATGTTTATCCTGACGGTGAGCCACAAAGCACCGGCCTCAAGATTCTAACGAATGAGCCCACGCTGGTTGGCGAACCAATCTTGGCGGTTGCTGCCGTTGACGAAAAAACAGCAGAGACTGCGATAGCTTCTATCGCGGTCACATTTGAACGATTGCCTCACGTCATCGATCCACTGGAGAGCCTAGAGGAAGGTGGCCCCGATGCCTACAATGGCGGTAATACCTTTGTCTTCCGTCAAGGCTTTGTCCAGGAGAAATGGACAGCTGATCAGGTTGCTAGTTTTCGCGCAGGCAATGAACCTAGCGCTGAGCCACCGACCGAGCTTGCCTACGGAGACTTGGACGCATCGTTCGCGGAAGCGGCCTTTGTTTATGAAAACACTTTCACTACTGCAGGTTATCCCCATATGTCCATGGAGCCGCGTAGTGCAATGGCCTACTGGGAAGATGGCAAACTGTACTTGCACGGAGGCTCTCAAAGCCTCACCGCTTTTGCTGATGGCATTGCCGGCATCATAGGTGTCGCGAAAGAGGACCTTGTTTTCGTGAACGTGGCAACTGGAGGCGGTTTCGGACAACGAGCTCGAGCCGGCAGCGTTCCGGTCTACGGAGTCCCGGCGAAGTTATCGCAGAAAATTAATCGGCCTGTGATGATGCGTGTTACTCGGGAGGAAGAGTTCACAATTGGTGGTGCACGACAGGGATTCCAAGGCTGGATAAAGCTTGGCTTCAAACAAGATGGCACTATGTCGGCAGCGGATCTTTGGATCGTATCCGATAACGGAGGCAAAGGCGGTGGCGGCGATGCTTTTTCAGCAACAAATGCTGTAAGCATTGTTTACCAGGCTGAAGCAGTGCGTCTTCGAGGTGTCTCTATCGGCAGTAATACGGCTCACCGTGGTGCCCAGCGTGGTCCAGGTGAGAACCAGATTGCGGCAATAGTTTCTCCGATTCTTGATAAGGCTGCAGATGAATTAGGCATCGACAGGCTGGAGATTCGAAAGATTAACACTCCACAAAACGGAGATGTTGGGGGTATCCAGCGTCAGCCGTTTACAAGCGCCTACATGCCGGAAGCGCTTGAGCAAACGGCTCAATTGTTTGACTGGGACGGACGTCAATCACGTCGCCGCCAGCGCAATGGCAGTAAGGTGACTGGACTTGGGATAGGCCAGGGTTATCACAACGCAGGGCGCAGCGGCATGGATGGCATTGTTATGATGGGCGCCGATGGGCGACTGAAGATTCATAATGGGGTTGGAAACCTAGGAACTTATTCTTACGCATCGACCTCAAGGGCTGCGGCAGAAGTGCTGAAGATGCCTTGGGAGAGTTGCGATATTGTTACCGGGCGGACCGACCTGCATCTACCTATCACTTCGCCTCAGGATGGAAGTAACTCCATCTTCACAAATACGCGCACCTTCTGGGGTGCCGCGCAAGATATGTTGGCGAAAATGAAGGAGATTGCTGCTAATGAACTAGGCGGTAGCCCAGATGACTACGATGTATCCAACGAGCGTATACACCAGATCGCGGATGAATCTGTTGGATACAGCTTTGCTGAAGTAGCACAACGGGCAATGGAACTGGGCGGCAAATACACAGGCGAAGCGGAACTCCCTGAAGACCTTGCCGAGTGGACTCAGATTGCTGTGTCCCGATTAGCGGGCTCTGGTTTCATGGGTGTATACCATGACCCAGCCCACTCTGGTAATCCTCCCGGTTTCACGGTTACAGCCCTTGAGATCGAACTCGATACCGAAACTGGTAAAATCGACATCAAGGATATAGTCAGTGTGGGTGAATGCGGTACGGTAATGCATCCACAGGGATTGAAGAACCAATTGGTCGGGGGAGTTGTTTGGGGAGTCGGGCTTTCTGTGCTCGAGCGTCACCTTTATGACCCGCAGAATGGTCTTCCAGCGAGTACCGGTTATTGGCAGAGCAAGGTGCCAACGTACCTCGACACGCCGCTTAAGATTGAAACAGGTTGGGTGGATCTGCCCGATCCCGAGAATCCGGTGGGCGCACGCGGAATCGGTGAGCCTACCCAGGGGTCTGTATCAGCTGCGCTGAACGCTGCGATTTCGGACGCGTTAGGGGGACACATCTTTAATGCCGCTCCGGTAACTACAGACATGATCATTAACCATTTAGCAGGAACGTCGGAACAAGCGACGCCTCTTGCTCAGAACAATTTCCGAGGTTGATATGGTAGCCACTTCACATGATGTAATGCCCGATATTGAGCTTTATCAACCAACTGATGAAGCAAACGCACTGGATTTGGCGAACGAATTAGGTAGCGATGGTTGGCTACTCGGTGGTGGTCAGGATACTTACGGTTGGTTGAAAGACCGTAACAAAACTCCTGCTGCCATGATCGAACTAACGCAGATTGATGCCTGGAAAGGAATCAAGGAAACTGCAGATGGTATCGAAATTGGCGCAGTGACCACGATTACCGAGATTGCCAACAATCCATTGGTGCAATCCCGTTACAGTTTGCTAGCTGAGGCCGCCAGTAAAGTTGCTAGTCCGCAGATTCGCAACGTCGGTACTCTTGGTGGCAATCTAAATCAGGATGCTCGGTGCTGGTACTATCGCCGGGGTCTGGATTGCTACCGCGCTGGCGGTAATATCTGCTACGCCGACTCTCCAGAAGGACTCAATCGCGAACATTCTCTGTTCGGCGCAAGCCGCTGTGTGGCAGTGAGTCCGTCTGATACGGCACCGGCCTTGGTGGCTTTAGAAGCTACTATGGTGGTGTCCAGTTCTAGCGGCCAACGACTGATTCCGGCCCAAGATTACTTTATCGGTCCCGATCGAGATATTGTCCACATGACCGTTCTGAACGACGGTGAGATACTGACTGCTGTCAGGATACCGAATACTTGGGCAAACGCTGAGTTCTATTTTGAAAAAGTGGCAGACCGAAATGTCTGGGATTTCGCTTTGGTAAATGTTGCTGCAGCAATCAAGGTTTCGGGTGGTGTGATAGAAGACATTAGGCTGGCATGCGGTGCTGTTGAGTGTGTGCCGCGGCGACTGGAAGCTGTTGAGAACGCCATACGCGGTCAGCAGCGTTCCGAGGAAGTCGCTAGCCGTGCTGGTGAAATCGCCATTGAAGGTGCCCGACCTTTGAACTACAACCATTTCAAGGTGCCATTAATGAAAAATCTGGTCATGCGAGCGGTCCGGGGGTAAACCCTGAAGCTGCCCGGGCTGATTGAATTACGAAAAATAGAAGTATTAAAACAATAACGAGAGGTTAGTAAAGTGGAACAAATTGTCCGCTATAGAGAGGATGTCTTCGGTGAAGTAGTAATCCTCGGTGTTTCCTGGGATTTGCTTTATGTTGTTTTCATTGCTGTAGCAGTCCTGCTGGTGGCCCATGCAATAATTATGGCGGCGCTGGCTAACAAAAAAATGGATAAGCCTTCGGCTGAGGGCCGCCGCGTAATGAGGCATGAGTCCTTTGACCGATGGTTTCATTGGATAATGGCCGCGAGTATTATAGTACTGATTGTCACTGGTGTAGCGCCGATCTTAGGTTGGCGTTTGGCCTGGTTGGACATTCACTGGATATCCGGATTGATACTCACCTTCGTCGTAGTCGTACATATAATCCGAGGTTTTTTCTGGCAAGACTTTAAGTCTATGCTTCTGGGTGTGAAGGATTTCGGAGAACCTTTCGACTCGGCCAAAAAGCCTGGTAAGTATTCCTTCGAGCAGAAGGGCATGCACTGGACAGTCACCGTGGTGGCCTTGGCAGTCATCGTTACCGGTGTATTGATGTTCATGGAGATGACCACTCCTTTCTGGGAGCGTACCAACGACATGCCGGAAGATACACTTGGGCTGATATTTCTGCTACATGGGTTGTCTACTCTGGCGCTGGTGGCTTTGGCAGCGACGCACATCTACTTTTCGCTCCGACCCGAAAAGATTTTTTACACTCGTTCCATGATCTCCGGTTGGATTTCAGAGGAAGAAATGGCGGCTAACCATGACACCAGTAAGTGGTCGCCTAAGGAAGCCGACTGAAGTAGTTATTCGAGATCTTTATCGAAGCGGCAATACATGGATTTAGAAGAAAGCATAGAAACTATTGAATCGGGCTATGAGTTTCTGTTGGCCTATGCCGCGCAGGGACGGCCAGCTGGAGCGGAAACCGGCCCAGGTCCGCACGCCAGGCCCACTATAGAAGGAATGGCCACGTCGATGAATTTCATCGTCGAAGCCCTTGCGGACAGCCAGAACGAATTCGAGAAAGTAATTGCTGAAGACTGTCGCAAAGCAGGTGCAGCTATCAGCTTTATGCTGGCCCAAGCTAAGATTGGCTCTGAAATGGTGGATAACCTCAATGCTTCCATCCATCTGCGAGCGGTTCTAACTGACCTTTTTCTCTATAGCGAAGTGTTGAAGCCGTTGGGTGTAGAGGAGGGAGAAGCGTCTGAGGAAAGTATGACTTACGATGCTACCAAGACATCTGAATAATTTGTTAGTGGAAAAAAAGGCGACCTCATAGGTCGCCTTTTTTATTTATCTCAAGAAAAACAGTGAACTATAGGGCACGAGATGGTGGATAGATCTTTTACTGCTACCGAAACTAAAGTTTATACTTCCCTTAAGTTTTGAGCACCTGAATTATGCAATACCCGAAGCGCATTCAACTGGCTAATCTGCCCACTCCAATTACAAAGCTGGAGCGATTTCCGATGCCTGGCTCAGAGACGCAGATTTGGGTCAAGCGTGATGAACTCACCGGCACCGAAGTATCTGGCAATAAGATTCGAAAACTGGAATTTTCTTTGGCTGAAGCGCTGGAGCAGGGCTGCGATACTGTCATCACTTGTGGGGGCTTGCAGTCTAATCATTGTCGATGCACGGCGATTGTGTGTTCACGACTTGGCCTCAAAGTACATTTGATTTTACGTGGCGATAAGCCTGAACAGCCTGGCGGTAACTTGTTGCTTGACTATCTGGCGGGAGCTCAGATCACTTACGTGCACCCAAAGGATTGGGACGGTCATGAAGATTTGGCAAGGGAGCTACAAGAAGATTACGCTACTAGAGGCAGCAAAGCCTTCTTCATCCCAATCGGTGCAAGCGATGAGGTAGGCCTATGGGGATACATTGCCGCATCTGAAGAAATGAAGAAGGACTTTGAACGGCTTGGCATGACACCGGACTATATTGTCACAGCTACTGGTTCCGGAGGAACGCAGGGGGGGTTGTTAGTTGGGTCGGAGTTATTTGGTTTGCCTGGAAAGGTTCTTGCCTTCAATGTTTGCGATGATGGCGCCTACTTCGATAAAAAAATTCACAAAGATGTGGCGCTTTGGAAGCAGCGATATAATACGGATCTAGATCTGCAAAAAATTGAAGTAAACACTATTGAGGGTTATATGGGAGAGGGTTACGGCATTGCTTCCAAAAGCGTCTTTGGGACCATTGTTGAACTGGCAAGAACCGAAGGTTTGTTCTTGGATCCAGTATATACAGGCAAGGCCTTTCATGGCATGGTAAAGGAGATTCAGAAGGGCAAAAGCGGTTGCATGCCGGATGCCGATAATGTGGTATTTGTCCATACAGGTGGGCTTTTCGGCGTGTTTCCGCAGCAGGACAATTTCTCGTTTGAGTAAATTGCCGTAAGTATTGAAGGCGCCACTAATGACACAATTTGGACTAAAAATATGAGTACGCATCGAAATAGCACGTCGCTCTCACCACTCGTGATGGTAGTTGGTATAAGCCTGATCTTGGGAGTGCACTGGCCGATTTTGGCCCAGGATGGCACAGCTGGTGCTACCTCTGCCGATGGCGTGGCTGCTGCCACAAGTTATTCAGAACCTCCTGAGGTCAGTTCGTACGAGGCCGAGCGAGAGGATCAATTTTTAAGCAACACCCGACAGTTGATTACCGACAGCCTGCGTTCCGGGGAAGGCTATTTCAGTGCCGACGGAAGTCAGTTCATCTTTCAGAGTGAAGTAGCCGGTGATAATCCGTTTTACCAGATATATGTGAGGGACCTTGTCACCGGCGATACTAATCGAGTATCGCCAGGTATTGGCCTTACCACGTGTTCTTGGATACACCCAACTTTGGAACGGGTCATGTTTTCTTCAACGCATGAGGATCCCGATGCCTTGAAAAAACAAGCTGAAGAAATCAGCGTGCGGGAAAGTGGTGTGGACCGACCCTATGGTTGGGACTACGACCATCACTATGAGATCTATCAGGCAGATGCCGATGGCAGTAATGTCGTCAACCTGACCAATAGCACCGGCTATGATGCTGAAGGCTCATACTCTAATGACGGTAGTAAAATTCTTTTTGCCTCTAATCGTGAGGCTTATAGTCGCTCCCTTAGCCAAGCTGAACAGAGGCTATTCGACGACGATAGTTCTTATTTCATGGATCTCTTTATCATGGATGCTGATGGCTCCAACGTGGAGCAACTGACACATTCTCCCGGATATGATGGAGGCCCATTCTTCAGCCCGGATAACTCCAAGGTCGTATGGCGCCGCTTCAATCCCGATGGTAACAGTGCAGAGATCTGGACCATGGATATAGATGGTAGCAATCAACGTCAGCTTACCTCTGATGCTATGGTTGCCTGGGGACCTTACTACCACCCCAGCGGCCAGTACATAATCTATTCCAGTAATCTGCTGGGCCATGCTAACTTCGAGTTGTTTATGATCGATACAGAAGGGGCTAACGCTCCAGTACGAGTTACCAGTACCGAAGGTACAGATATTCTGCCGGTATTCTCGCCGGACGGCTCCAAGCTTGCTTGGAGCACTACCCGAACACCAGACGGTACTTCCCAGATTCACATGGGAGACTGGAATCATGAGCGCGCACTGGAGCTCTTGGAGCTCGATTAACAAATCGTGGCTGGCATAGTGCGCATGTTAAATCCTAAGTTTTCGAGTCTGTTCAGATTTATTCTACTCCTAGCGGCAACAACCTGGTTGTCGGCAGTCGCTCAACCCTTGACGCCGTTGGAGTCAGCGGACCAACCCCTGGTACACCATAGTCTTAAGGTTTTAGTTGACCCTGTCTTACGAAGGATCTCGGTGGAGGATACGATCACGCTTCCCGAACAGTTATCGGGTGACGAAGTCACTTTCGATCTCAACAGTAATCTTGCTGTTACAGATATCACAGGGAACCTGCAGACTCAGAGTGATTCTTCAACTGTCGGTGTTGGCTTCAGTGCTGCCGGCGAGATGACTGCGTCTGTCAATCGATATGTGTTGGGGTTACCAGCTAGCAACAACGGCCGAGTCCTAATTACTTATACAGGGTCGATTTATGATGTTGCCGAGCAGGCTAGCCCTGAGTATGCCCAAAGCTTTGCTGAAACCTCCGGAATTGTGGGTGAGCAAGGGGTATACCTGAATAAGGGCAGTACTTGGATTCCTGATTTTGGCATCGACTTTCTGACTTTTGATCTCGAAGTGGAATTTACCGACAACGCCAGCACCTGGACAGCCATTAGCCAAGGGGATAGGAATGGGGAAAATGCATGGGCCAGTGAGCAGCCAATGGAGGAAGTTTATCTAATTGCTGCAAACTTTACTGAGTACTCGCAACAGGCGGAAGACGTGGAAGTGCTTGCCTACCTAAGATCTCCCGATCCTAATCTAGCTGCTAAGTACATGGATGCCACTGAACGCTACCTGAAACTTTATGAACCCCTGCTTGGTGACTACCCTTATAGTAAGTTTGCGTTGATCGAAAACTTCTGGGAAACCGGTTACGGCATGCCATCTTTCACTCTCTTAGGTCAACAGGTCATCCGCTTTCCCTTTATACTAGAATCATCCTACCCCCATGAAATTCTTCATAATTGGTGGGGAAACGGCGTTTACCCCGACTACGAGTCCGGTAACTGGAGTGAGGGTCTAACCGCTTACCTTGCTGACCATCTTTTCCAGGAAATGAACGGTGTTGGTCACGAATACCGGAAGGAGATGCTTGCCCGCTATAAGAACTACGTGGCGGAAAGTGCCGACTTTCCCCTAGCCGAGTTCACTTCCCGTAATTCTGCTGCTACCCAGGCCGTCGGTTACGGCAAAACCTTGATGCTATGGCATATGCTGCGGATTGAGCTCGGTGACGAGCTATTTCTCGAAGGACTACGCAAGCTTTATATTGACTACAAGTATAAGCGCGCTTCCTTCACAGATATTGCCAATCTTTATTCTGAGCTAAGCGAGATGGATCTGAATCCCTTCTTTAACCAATGGGTAAACCGGACTGGAGCACCGGAATTATCGGTAGCCGTAGAAGAGGCGAATAATAACCAAGCCCGTATCATGTTTGCTCAGACCCAGTTCGGCGATCCTTATAGTTTGAATGTTCCGGTTGCCCTTTATTATGAAGACGAACCCGAGCCTCAGATTTACGATGTATCCTTGTCCCAGAAATTAGAAGGCGTTATGGCTGAGGATTATGAAAATCTGCAGGCGGTTCTGGTAGACCCTTTCTTTGATATTTTCCGTCAGCTTGATCGGGAAGAGACCCCGCCAACAATCGGTGAGTTATTTGGTGCAGGACAGATCGCATTTGTCTTACCTCGGTCGGAGCGTCAGCACTGGGCGCTGATGGCGGAGAACTTCGGGCAAGGAGTCGAATTCGAAATTCTTTATGATGATGAAATTGAGTCTTTACCTGAAGATAAGTCTGTTTGGATTCTTGGAAGAGAAAATCGATTTGTGGACACTGTCTCCGCCTCGGTCATGCCGTATGGGGTAGAGTATGCCGATACTGGAGTATCACTCGCAGGAAGCGAGATAGCTTATACTAGTCGTGCTTCTGTCTTAACTGGTCGCCACCCTGTCGATCCCGAGCTGGCGTTAGGTTGGATACATATTGACGATATGATCGCCATGCCAGGGATGATCGAGAAGCTCCCGCATTACGGTAAATACTCTTACCTAAGCTTCGTCGGTGAGGAGCCCACCAATGATCTGTCAGGCATTTGGGCTGGCTCAGATTCTCCGTTGCAATGGGTAAATCCTGATCTGACGAGGCCAATACAATGGGAGAGTTTACCCATACCAGAATCTATTGCTACGTTGCCGCCGAAATATTTGCCGGAACAATTGCTTCGTCACAGCACGGAATTAACTAGTGCCGACAAAGAGGGAAGAGGACTTGCCAGCGATGGGCTCCATAAATCTGCTCTTTATATAGCAGACCAGTTTCGTGCTGCGGGGTTGCGGCCACTAGGGGGCACTTATCTGCACTCTTGGCATGAATCCCTGGCGGGCTATGGCAATATCGAACTGACAAATGTGGTGGGTATGATCCCCGGAGTAAACAGGGGCGTGAATGCGCAACCGGTAATACTAGGCGCTCATTATGACCACCTTGGTATCGATTTCGAGACAGGTGAACTTCATCCAGGCGCTGACGACAACGCTTCCGGCGTTAGTGTTTTAATTGAGGTGGCAACAAAATTATCCAGGGGTTTCACGCCGCAGCGGCCCATCCTGTTTGTCGCATTCACTGGGGAAGAATCTGGTCTGATAGGTTCGCAGCATTTTGTTCAAAATCCACCGGACGGGTATTCGAGCGAAGATATTTTTGCCATGATAAATCTCGATGCTGTAGGACGTCTCGAAGGGCAAACCCTCCAGGTATTTGGTAGTGATAGCGCTTACGAGTGGCCGTTCATGGCCCAGGGCATCGGGTTTACGATTGGCGTGCAGTCTGAGTTTCCGGCCCAAACGATAGCAAGCAGTGACCATGTAAGTTTTCTCAATGCTGGTATACCAGCTATTCATCTGTTCAGTGGTACTCACCTAGATTATCACCGGCCCAGCGATACTTCGGTCAAGCTGGACACAGCTGGTATGTCCGATGTGGCGTTGTGGGTGGAAGAGGCCATGGTTTATCTTGCTGATCGTACCGATCCACTGCGAGTGAACCTGCAGGGCGCTGAAACTATTGATCTTAGTGGTCAGGTCGGTGAGCGGGAAGCGAGCCTGGGGACAATGCCCGATTTCACCTACGTAGGCGATGGTGTGCGCATTTCGGGAGTAGCTTCCAACAGTGCCGCGGATGAAGCCGGGCTGCAAGCCGGCGATGTGCTTCATACCTACAACGGCCAGTCACTAAATGATTTACAAACTTATTCCAATTTGCTGCGTCAGTCCTCCCCAGGTGATGCAGTACAGCTTGAGATTGAGAGGGATAGGGAACGCCTTGTGGTTGAAGCGGAGCTTAAAGCGCGTTAGTTAACAAAGCCTATTTTAAGACGCTGAATAAGAAGCTCGCCAGCACAAATAGAACGGATAGATAAATCAGTCGACGGTTAATACTGGATTTTGGGTCAGCCCATTTATAAGTCTCGTTTTCCACGAAGATTGCGTTTTGAGAATTTTTCCACCATTTCACGGTTTACTTCCTTCTGTCAAATATTGCCAGCGTTAATTATAAGGGTAGCAACTGGGTATTGGATGGGCAGAAAGAAGGAAAACTAATGGTGAATTATGACCAATCGTGGCAAGTGCTGGAGCAATGAGCCGGTTTCTCTTATCTGGATTAGGTAAATATTTGCAATT
>Ga0066379_10000331_pt1 | contig 10661 bp, 10 predicted proteins | sample Knorr_S23_td_250_FD_70951 | JGI IMG/M metagenome (GOLD analysis project Ga0066379, IMG submission 70951) | Marine microbial communities from Southern Atlantic Ocean transect - Knorr_S23_td_250_ad_251m_LV_A | ecosystem: Environmental > Aquatic > Marine > Oceanic | place: Southern Atlantic ocean...
AGATAGGCCTCGAGCCTCTGGACGATGTATTTACCAGTCGAAAACTACTTTTTCCGACAACCAAAAATAATGTCAGGCTACTCATTTTAAGAGGCTCTGATGTTCCTACCTACGTGCAGTTTGGAAAAGCTGATATTGGTATAGCCGGTAAAGATGGGTTGCTCGAGCACAGTGGGGATGGCTATTACGAACCGCTGGATTTAGGTATCGCCAGATGCAAATTAATGACCGCCGCACCTGCTGGGTATCAGTCCAGCGCAGGGCGCCTGCGGGTAGCCACCAAATATACCAAAGTGGCCCGCGAGTACTATGCGCAACAGGGTCGTCAAATTGATTTAATCAAATTATACGGTGCGATGGAATTAGCCCCAGTGATGGACTTAGCCGATGAGATTGTTGATATTGTCGATACGGGTAATACCTTAAAAGCTAATGGCTTGGAAGCGCGAGAAGTCATAGCCGATATAAGCTCTAGGGTGATTGTTAACAAAGCAGCGATAAAAACCAAATACCCAGTGATCAAAGAAATTTTAGATGCACTGGCAGAGGTGGTGAGTACAAGCTAATGACTAAACCATTGATTAATCGACTTTCGACCTCCGATGCCGACTTCCTGCCAACACTGGATAAATTGACGGCTTGGAGTGCAGTATCCGACATCGAAGTTGAAGCCGCCGTAGCGGACATTATTCAGCAAATACGCTTGCGTGGCGATCAGGCATTGTTGGAGTACAGCAACCGATTCGACCGTCGCTCAATGCAGCGTATTGATGATCTATGCGTGCAATCAGAGCAGCTTGGTGCGGCACTTGAAAGTATTGACCCCCAGACGCGCTCGGCACTGGAAGCAGCGGCTCAAAGAATCAGCGATTATCACCAGCACCAAACCCAGCAATCTTGGCAGTATCAAGAAGCTGATGGCACCATGCTGGGGCAGCGTGTTACGCCCTTAGAGCGGGTAGGCTTGTATGTACCCGGCGGCAAAGCCAGTTATCCATCTTCGGTATTAATGAGTTGCATACCCGCGCGCATCGCCGGTGTTGACGAAGTCGTTATGGCCGTGCCGGCACCAGATGATGAGTTAAATCCAATTGTATTGGCGGCGGCGGCGATTGCTGGTGTCGACAAAGTATTTACCCTAGGCGGCGCGCAAGCCATTGCCGCCATGGCTTATGGTACTGAAACTATTCCCAAAGTGGATAAAATTGTAGGCCCAGGTAATATTTATGTGGCCACTGCCAAACGCATGGTATTTGGCTCAGTGGGCTTAGATATGGTGGCTGGGCCCAGTGAAATACTAATTATCTGTGATGGCAAGACAGATCCCGACTGGATTGCAATGGATCTATTCTCGCAAGCAGAGCACGATGAAAATGCTCAGTCCATATTAGTAAGCTGGGACAGTGCGCACCTCGATGCGGTTTATCAGAGTATTGCCAAACTACTGCCGGAGATGGAGCGCAAAGATATTATTGCTCACTCACTGATCAATCGCGGCGCTCTGATAGAAGTAGCCGATAGGCAAGAAGCGATCATGGTCAGCAACCGCATTGCCTCTGAGCACTTAGAATTGTCGGTGGAAGATCCACAAACTTGGCTGGCAGAGATACGCCATGCAGGTGCAATTTTCTTGGGGCGTTATACCTCAGAGGCGCTGGGAGACTACTGTGCAGGCCCCAATCATGTGCTTCCGACATCGGCGACGGCTAGGTTTTCCTCGCCGCTGGGGGTCTATGATTTCCAGAAGCGTAGCTCGCTTATCCAGTGCACGCCGTTGGGGGCATCAGAATTAGGTAAAGTGGCCTCGGTACTTGGGCGGGGAGAATCGCTCACCGCTCACGCCCGGTCCGCAGAGTACCGTATAAAAAAATAACCCATTCAGAGCCATAATTATGAGTAGCTACTGGAGTGATTTTGTTAAAGACCTCGAACCCTATAGCCCGGGGGAACAGCCGCAAATTAACAATATCACCAAGTTAAATACCAACGAAAATCCCTATGGCCCATCGCCTGCTGTACAGCAGTCTATTTGTGATGCGGTCAATGATGATCTCAGGCGCTACCCGCCACCTGATGCGCAACAGCTTCGGCAAAAGATCGCTGATTATTACCAGTTATCGGCAACACAGGTTTTTGTTGGCAATGGTTCTGATGAAGTGTTGGCCCATGTATTTAATGGGCTTTTAAACCACCCACAAAAAGGGCCATTGCTATTCCCAGATATCAGTTATAGCTTCTACCCAGTTTACTGCCAACTGTATGGTATAAGCTTTGAAAAGGTTCCATTATCGGTGGATTTCTGCATAGATCTCACAGATTATGAGCGAGCTAATGGCGGCATTATTTTTCCCAATCCCAATGCGCCTACGGGCCTTTTGCTCGGTTTGAATACTATCGAGGCATTACTGCAGAAGAACTCCCAGTCAGTGGTTGTAGTCGATGAAGCCTATATAGATTTCGGCGGTCAAACGGCGGCTGCGCTGATTGATAAATACAGCCATCTTTTGGTGGTGCAAACCCTGTCAAAATCTCGCTCTTTAGCAGGGATGAGGATTGGCTTTGCCATGGGTTCTAAAAAGCTTATAGAAGGTTTGGATCGGGTTAAAAATAGCTTTAATTCCTATCCTCTGGGACATCTGCAAATTGCAGCAAGTATTGCGGCATTCGATGATCAAAAACATTTCCAAAGCACAACGCAAAAAGTGATCTCAGAGCGGGAGCGGGTAATTGACCAGCTTGAGAAGCTTGGGTTTGAAGTTTTGCCCTCACAGGCCAATTTTGTTCTTACGTGCCATCCGAAGATGCTTGCTGAAATATTAGCGGATACCCTTCGTGAGCAGGGTATTATAGTGCGTCACTTTTCTGAGCCGAGAATCGATAAATTTTTGAGAATAACCATCGGCACAGAGGCTCAAAATAACCTGCTTATAAATAGCCTAAAACAGATACTTCAAGCTTAGTTAATCGTGGGTCGCTCGCCAGCAGTGGCAGTGATATTTAAAGTCAGTTGATTGCGCTGGATAATTAAATCAATAGGTTGCCCAGGAAAAATTTCAGCAATTTGGTTAATGCTGCGATGGCGGCCTGTCACCGACATACCGTTGATTGATGTCACAATATCTCCGGGTAGGATACCTGCCAAATGCGTTGGTCCATCTTTAACAATGGCGGTTATCAATAAGCCGTTGGATAGGTTAAGAGATAGTTTATTAGCGATAACTGGAGTAATTTCGATAGCCTCCACGCCAAGCCATCCCCTAATCACACGACCATGATCAACAATATGTGTTAAAACCTTTTGCACCTCATCGGCTGGAATAGCAAAACCTATACCGTCAGAATCTTCATTATTTAATATAGCGGCGTTAATGCCCAGTAAATTACCCTTAACATCAATTAAAGCCCCGCCAGAATTGCCGGGATTTATATCGGCATCTGTTTGAATATAGTTTTCAAGATTATTGAGATTTAAGCCATTGCGTTGAGTGGCACTTACAATTCCCTGTGTGACTGTTTGACCCATGCCAAAAGGATTGCCAATGGCTAGTACCACATCGCCAATCTCGGCTTGATTTGGATTGCCTAACTGGATTGCTTGTAGATTATCCGCAGTAATTTTCAATACAGCCAAATCAGTCTCTGGGTCAGTTCCGACAATTGTCGCGGGAAGCTCTCGACCGTCGTAAAGAAGGATCAGAATCTCATCTACAGAATCCACTACATGAAAACTAGTCACAATAAACCCAGTTTTATCCATAATAACCCCAGAGCCAAGAGAGCCCTCAACGCGTTCAGGTTGTTGTTTGTAAAGTCGCTTAAAAAAGGGGTGCTTTGAAAGGGGGTGAGTACTGCGCTTAACTTTAGTTTGGGTATAAATATTAACAACTGATGGCGCCGCACTCTTTACTGCTTGGGAATATGATACAGGGCCAGACCAAGTGGATCCAAGCGCCTCTTTAGGTGCATTCACCTGCATAGAATCGCCGCGAAATTCTGGGAAAATAAGCAACAAAATGGCAGCCACAGCCAATCCGGTGAGCACGGGTAGCCGGATAAAGTCGATCACCCTAGTGAGGCACTGATTGCTCGCCACATTTTTCTCCCTAGCTCATTATTTTGCTGTAACACAAAAGACCGTCATTCCCATGGCCCTATTAAAGGACTATTGGTTACCTATGGTCAAGACTAATTGAGCGAGTTTTGCGAAATTACTGCCGTAGTAGATTCGAAAGTTTTGGGTTGGGCTTATCGGCTTTGCGATAAAGTAAAATTATATGGCCAATAGATTGGATAAGTTGAGCCTTGCATTGTTGGGATATCTTTTCGATGATTTCTTTCTTAGCCTCCCTATCGCCCACAGCCAACTTAACTTTAATTAATTCATGGTCGCCTAAGGCTCGTTCCAGTTCGGCTAGAACATTCTCAGTTAGGCCGTTACCCGCCACAGTAACCACAGGCTTTAGTTGGTGCCCTAGCGCGCGTAAATATTTCTTATCCGCAGATGTTGTTGTCATAGTACAATACTCAATTATCAATAATGCCTATTTTAGCGAAAATTCGATTATGGCGAAATCAAAAAATCGCACTTGGATCAAGCAGCATGTAAAAGATCCCTACGTGGTGCAATCTCAGCGCGACGGCTATCGTTCCAGAGCTAGCTATAAATTGCTAGAAATTGTTGAGAAAAATCGATTGATAAAATCTGCAATGGCAGTGGTAGATCTTGGTTCTGCCCCCGGTGGTTGGTCGCAAGTGGCAGCCAAGCTAGTAGGCCATAAAGGATCCGTGGTTGCTGTGGATATACTGCCAATGAATCCCATTGCGGGTGTAAGCTTTATTCAGGGTGATTTTACCGAAGAGTCGATACTGGCTGAATTGCTAGAAAAAATAGGAAATAAGCCGGTAGACCTTGTAATTTCAGATATGGCCCCCAACTTAACTGGTATGAAGGCAGTAGATCAACCCGCCGTCGTCTATTTGGCGGAATTGGCGGTAGATTTAGCGCAACAAGTACTGACCAAGGATGGAATATTTATTGCCAAATTATTTCAAGGTGAGGGTTTTGACGAATTTGTGCGCAATACCAGAAAGGTGTTTAATGTTGTGAGTCTAAAAAAGCCAGATGCATCCAGATCGAAATCTCGAGAGGTGTATATGGTGGCAAAAGGGCTGCGGCAAAACTAATGAGGTTGATGGTTTGAATGATTTTTTGAAGAATATATTAATTTGGCTGGTGCTGGCGGCAATTCTAATGTCAGTATTCAATAGTTTTACACCAAAGGCCGAGATCAATGATCTCAGTTATTCAGATTTTATTCTTGACGTTCAGAATGATCGAGTGGTTAGTGTTGCCAACAACGGTTTAACCATTGAGGGTGAGCGTATTGACGGCAGTAAATTCACCACAGTCATACCGCCCGCAATCAAAGACGATGGTCTGATCAAAGATCTAGTTAACCATAACGTCAAGATTGTTGGTGAGCTTCCCGAGTCACCGAGCATGCTGTCACAATTATTAATTGCAGCCTTTCCGATTCTTTTAATTTTGGCGATTTTCATGTTCTTTATGCGCCAAATGCAAGGTGGCGGTGGAGGTCGAGGTGGCCCCATGAGCTTCGGCAAAAGTAAAGCCAAGCTACTGACCGGAGATCAAATTAAAACCACCTTTGCCGATGTTGCCGGTGTCGATGAAGCCAAAGAAGATGTGGGTGAATTGGTAGAGTTTCTCAGTGATCCGGGTAAGTTTCAGCGCCTTGGCGGTCGCATCCCCAAAGGTGTTCTAATGGTGGGTCCTCCGGGCACCGGTAAAACTCTGTTGGCCAAGGCGATTGCCGGTGAAGCCAAAGTGCCATTTTTCTCCATTTCCGGTTCCGATTTTGTGGAAATGTTTGTCGGTGTAGGTGCCTCTCGCGTTCGCGATATGTTTGAGCAGGCCAAAAAGCAGGCGCCCTGTATTATCTTTATCGACGAAATTGATGCCGTAGGTCGTCATCGTGGTGGTGGCTATGGTGGCGGTAACGACGAGCGAGAGCAGACACTGAATCAGCTTCTGGTTGAGATGGATGGTTTTGAGGGCAATGAAGGGGTTATTGTGATTGCCGCAACCAACCGCCCAGATGTGCTAGATAAAGCGTTGCTGCGTCCGGGACGTTTTGATCGTCAGGTCTATGTTGGTCTGCCAGATATCCGTGGTCGCGAGCAAATTCTCAAAGTACATGCTCGTAAAGTGCCTCTGGATGAATCAATTGATTTAAGTGTTTTGGCGCGAGGAACTCCGGGTTTCTCAGGAGCTGATTTGGCTAATCTAGTGAATGAAGCCGCGTTATTTACTGCGCGCGCCAATCGTCGACTGGTCACTATGGAAGAGTTTGAAAAGGCTCGAGACAAAATTATGATGGGCGCTGAAAGACGCTCCATGGTGATGTCAGAGAAAGAAAAAATGAATACCGCCTATCACGAGGCTGGGCACGCCATTATCGGTCGTTTGGTACCAGAGCATGACCCGGTGCATAAAGTGACAATTATTCCTCGCGGGCGGGCACTGGGTGTTACCCAATACCTGCCTGAGGAAGATAGATACAGTTCAAGCCGTCGCCAATTGATGAGTCAGTTATGCAGTTTATTTGGTGGGCGTATTGCAGAAGAAATGATTGGCGGCGTAGATGGTGTGACCACTGGCGCGTCGAATGATATTGAAAGAGCCACTCAGCTAGCCAGAAATATGGTGACTAAATGGGGGCTTACTGAAAAAATGGGCCCGGTACTCTATGGTGAAGATGACTCTCAAGCGCCGGGTGGTGGCAATACTCACTACTCAGAGGATACCTCGCGGGAGATTGACCAAGAGGTGCGGGATATTCTCGATAAGGCCTATAGCACAGCGAAGCAGCTGCTAGAGGAAAATCGAGATATTCTCGAGTCTATGAAAGACGCGCTGATGGAGTATGAAACCATAGATGCTGATCAGGTGGGTGACTTGATGGCGAGGCGCAAGGTGCGGCCGCCGCATCAACGGGAAGATAATGATACTGGGCCCTCTGGAGGTGCACCCAGCACAGAGAAAAGCGCAGTTAAGGACCCTAATATTGGCGGTCCAGTAGAGGATCTATAGCTTTATACAGATAAAAAGCACCGAGTCATTGAGTTGGCTCGGTGGAATTTTTTAGCCTATGCAAACACCAAAAACTCAGTTTATGCATCTTAAATGTGGAGCCAAGACCCTCGACCTCTCCAGGCCTTCAGTGATGGCAGTGCTCAATATCACGCCAGATTCATTTTCTGATGGTGGCCAACTTTTTACCCATCAAAAAATAGATAAAGACAAAGTGCTGCGCGCCGTTGATGCCATGATTAATGAGGGTGCTGATATTATTGATCTGGGGGGCGAATCTACACGTCCAGGCGCTCAGTCTATAACGGTGCAGCAAGAATTAGATCGTGTGGTGTCTGTCTTAGAAATTCTGTCGGCAAACTTTGATAGTATTTTTTCAATTGATACCAGCACGCCAGAGGTCATGCAGCAAGCAGCGCAGTCTGGCGCACATCTGATTAATGATGTGCGAGCCCTGCAAAGACCCAAGGCCTTAGAGACTGCCGCTAGTTTGGGTCTGCCCATCTGTTTGATGCATATGCAAAATCAACCGCAAAATATGCAGCAAAAGCCTGAATACCAAAATGTTGTGGCTGAGGTAAGTCAATTTTTACAGCAGCGAAAGCAACAATGTATTGCCGCGGGGATACCGTCAGAGCAAATTCTTTTAGATCCTGGTTTTGGCTTTGGTAAAACCCTTGAGCATAATTTAGCCCTGTTTGAAGGATTGCCTAAACTGGTGGAGCAAAAACAGCCTATAGTAGTAGGGCTATCGCGCAAGTCTCTAATCGGGCAGATGACAGATGCAGAAGTGAATGATAGATTAATTGGAAGTGTTACAATGGCACTGTTAGCGACGCAAAAAATTTATCGCGCCGGCGGCTCAGTGATCCTTCGCGTGCATGATGTTAAGCAAACAAGGCAAGCCCTTCAAATTTGGCAGGCAACTGATCAAACATAAGATTTCGGATAATTGATGAAGCGAAAATATTTTGGTACAGATGGTATACGGGGAAGGGTTGGAGAGCACCCTATTACGGCAGACTTTATTCTTAAACTCGGATGGGCTGCGGGCAAGGTGCTTACTAAGTATGCTCAGGGTAAGAAAAATCGCGTGATTATAGGCAAAGATACCAGAGTATCTGGCTATATGTTCGAATCGGCACTTGAGGCAGGGTTGATTGCAGCAGGTGTAGATGTTGATCTGCTTGGGCCTATGCCAACACCAGCCATTGCCTATTTGACCCGAACATTTAGAGCGGCGGCTGGTATTGTAATCAGTGCCTCGCACAATCCGGTGGAAGACAATGGTATAAAATTTTTCGCCGCCGATGGATATAAATTGCCAGATGAAGTCGAGCTTGAAATAGAAGCACTGATAGACCAGCCTCTGGTAACCAATAGTTCAGATAGCCTTGGCAAGGCCCGTCGTATTAATGACGCCCCTGGGCGCTATGTTGAATTCTGCAAAGGAACATTGCCCCTAGGATTTAACCTATCGGGCATGAAAGTAGTGCTTGATTGTGCCCATGGTGCAGCTTACAACACAGCGCCCAGAGTATTTAAAGAGCTGGGTGCATCAGTGGTTACTATCGGCGATGAGCCAGACGGATTTAATATTAACCACCAATGCGGTTCCACCCATATGCAAGGATTGCAAGAAATTGTTCGGCAAGAGCAGGCTGATGTGGGAATTGCCCTTGATGGCGATGGAGATCGTGTCTTATTTGTTGATGGCTCAGGTGAGATTGTGGATGGTGATGAGCTACTCTTTGTTATCGCGCAGCACCGATATACACAGGGTGGTTGTGATGGTGTAGTAGGCACACAGATGAGCAATCTGGGTTTAGAGTTAGCGCTATCGCAAATGGATATTCCCTTTGAGCGAACAAAAGTAGGTGACCGCTATGTGGTTGAGGCCTTAAAGTCAAACAACTGGGTTCTGGGTGGTGAAAGTTCCGGACATATACTCTGTGGCGAACTCAATACCACAGGTGATGGCATTGTATCTGCCCTGCAGGTTCTGCGCGCGTTGTCCGATAGCGGCAAATCATTAGTGGAATTGACATCTGGTATGACTAAATTCCCGCAAACTATGATTAACGTAAAATTGCCCAAAAAAATAGATATCAGTGAGAATTTACAGGTAAATCAGGCGGTGGCAGAGGCGGAGAAACAGTTAGATGGTCGAGGGCGAGTACTCCTCCGTCCCTCAGGTACTGAGCCGGTGATTCGTGTGATGGTTGAGGGTGAGGATGCTACTTTGGTGAATAATTTAGTTAATCAAATAGCCGATGTGGTTAAACAGCAGATCAAATAAGGCCCATAACTAAGTTTGTTGGTTGTATATTGCCCATGAGTCGGGTAGCATTCGCAACCGTTTGGGAAAACCTCTCTATAGAGGAGAGCTGAGGATGGCAAAGCCGCTACTGGCAGGCAACTGGAAAATGCATGGTACAGCAACATCGGCGGCCAAATTGGCCGGCCAACTTGCTGGTTATTCAGGTGAAAAGCTGGATATTATTATTTTTCCATCGTTTGTAAGTATTCCGGCGGTGGTTGATCAATTATCGGTTCAATCACAAATTGCCATTGGCGCACAAAACCTCAGTCAGTTTTCAGAGGGCGCATACACTGGAGAAATCTCTGGTCAAATGCTCGCCGATATAGGATGTAGTCATGTGTTGGTGGGGCATTCAGAAAGGCGAACCTATAATGCTGAGAATAATGAGCTAGTGGCAGAAAAATTTGCTGCAGCCCAAAAAAGTGGTTTGACACCCATACTCTGTGTCGGTGAAAGCCTTCAGCAGCGACAGGATAAGTTGCAATTGCAGGTGATTAAAGCACAGATCACCGCAGTGATTGATAGAGTAGGATTGAAAAATGTCTGCGCAGCCATCATTGCCTACGAGCCAGTTTGGGCTGTAGGTACCGGAGAAACTGCGACGCCAGAGCAAGCCCAGCATGTACATGCTTTTATAAGAGCTGAGTTAGCTGAGCAGGGCGTAGATACACAGCTGTTATATGGCGGTAGTATCAATTCAGACAATGCAGCAGCTTTATTTGCCCAGCCAGATATAGATGGTGGTCTGGTGGGAGGGGCCTCATTAGAGGCGGAACATTTTATGAATATTGCACAACAGATAATCGAGCAGACGTAATGGAACAGTTTATTTTAATTTTTCACTTTGTAGTAGCCGTAGCACTTATCGGCCTGATTCTAATTCAGCAGGGTAAGGGAGCAGAAGCTGGTGCCTCATTTGGCGCAGGCGCATCTCAGACTGTATTTGGCAGTTCGGGTGGCTGGAATTTTTTCAGTAAAACCACGGCGCTCCTAGCCACAGTATTTTTTGTGACCAGTGTCAGTTTGGCCGTCGTGGCTAAAAATCGCACGATTGTAAGTGATATTGAGCTTCCAGAGCTTCAGCAAGTGCCGGCAGAGACAGCGATTGAGAGCAGTATTCCCGAGCTAGAAACAGAGACTGAAACACAGTTGCCATCAATAGACGATTAATGATTACTGCCCAAGTGGTGGAATTGGTAGACACGCTATCTTGAGGGGGTAGTGGCG
>Ga0066379_10000335_pt1 | contig 10563 bp, 6 predicted proteins | sample Knorr_S23_td_250_FD_70951 | JGI IMG/M metagenome (GOLD analysis project Ga0066379, IMG submission 70951) | Marine microbial communities from Southern Atlantic Ocean transect - Knorr_S23_td_250_ad_251m_LV_A | ecosystem: Environmental > Aquatic > Marine > Oceanic | place: Southern Atlantic ocean...
GAGCCATACCTTCTATATCCGTTGGTTACAAGTATATCTTCAAGTCCATCATTATCATGATCAAATATAAGTCCAGCCCAACTCCAATCTGTTTTAGCAAGTTTTAGGTGCTGTGCAATATTATGATAACTGTTGTTGCCTAGATTAAGCTGAAGAGAATTAAACATGTATTGGTAATGAAGATCCAGTTCTTTTGTTATTAGATCAAAATTTGATGTACTCATTGATGCCATAAGGGTTTTTGATCTTACATGATCACTTGAGGCCATATCAAGAACATATATATCCTTTAGGTTATCATTGTTGATATCTGCAATATCTACACCCATCCCATAGAATGATATTTGTTTTGTAGCATTCTTTATCTTATCTGTAAATGTACCATTACCATTATTAATGTACATTGCATCAGGGACATAGTAATCATTAGCTATATATATATCTAACCAGTTATCATTATTTAAATCACTAACACATAGTCCAAGACCAAAGCTTGGCTTCAGAAGGCCTGCTTTCTCAGTAATATCAATAAATTTCCCCTCTTTTTGCTCATATAGATGTGATGAATTATCTTTTAAAAGTTCTTTATTCTCAAATAATTTGTAAAATCTTGCAGGATCCAGGCCATAATAATCATTTTCATTCATTACAATACAATCAAGATCACCATCCTTATCAAAATCAAAAAATGCTGACTGAGTACTTATTCCTGAATCATCGAGCCCATATTCTGTAGCTTTTTCTTTAAAAGTTAGATCTCCCTGATTAATAAGTAGTATATTTTTTCGTTTCCCCTTTTGATAAGGGCCTCCTTGTGAAACATATATATCTATCCAGCCATCTTGATTTATGTCTGCAAACGTAACTCCGCTTGACCAGGCTTTATTAGTATTTATATTACTTGTTTGGGTGATATCTTCAAAGGTTAGGCCGCCTTTATTCAAGTAAAGCCTATTTGGAGCTTGATTTGCGCATAAAAAGACGTCTTTTAAGCCATCATTGTTAAAATCTGCTATACCAACCCCAGAGCCGTTATAAAAGTAGTCGTAATCGAATAAATTTGATTTAGAAGCTAAATTATGCTCAATTTCATTAATAAAATCAATTCCACTGACAGAACTGGGAACTTTTACATAATTATCATATGATTCTAAGGGAAGTTTTGTATTACCTGTATTGTTTTCACAGGTATAGAAAAGAAATAATAGTAAAAAAGATATCCCGAATTTAATTCTCATCATCTGATTATATTAGGGGATAAAGATAAAAAAAAGAGCCTTATTAAAATAAAGCTCTTTTTTTTATTATTCAGTTACTCTAATGATTACTGAGCACAAATCGCTACTGGAAGTAATCCAACAGTAGCAGTACCTGGGTCAAGAGCAGAATAAGCTACTACCCCGTTAGGGCCAGTAATCTCAAATCCTATCTCACCGTAGTAATCTCCAGGGAATGTCCACGTAGCAGACTCTGTTCCAACAGGAATAGTTACAATTGCTGTTGCAGTGTAACCATCAGAAGTTGGAGTACAAGCGAAATCATATGTTCCCCATTGAGAACACATAGCTACAGATGTAATTACACCATCCATATCGATTTCAAGTCCTAGACCACCGTCACCACCTGAAGTAGTTTGCCAACCATCACCATAAGAGTCAGTCATATAAACTGTATAGTCTCCAGGCATTGGCGAACAAGTTAATAGAGCATTGTACTTGAATGGAGAAGAAAAGAATCCACCAGTGATAATACCAGCAGCAGATGTCCAATCATATGTTCTTCCATCAGTTAATACAACTTCTAATCCAACAACGAATACATCACCAGGTGAGTAATGACTTGGGCCTACTCCCATTGCAGCAGCAGCATCACCGAACGCCATATTAACATCACCTCTAGGTAGTCCTACAGGTCCAGTTGCAAAATCACTAGCAGGTATAGATGTTACTAACATAAAGTCAGTACTATCATTTCCATCAGTAAGATCCTTTAGTTGACAGTAAACATTAACTTGTTGAAATAGAGCACCGTCTTCTTCATCTTGCTCCTCTACAGTCACACTAAATGTGCTCATAGGATCACTAGAATTCAAGACAGCGTTATTCACTGAAATTGTTCTTAGTATCGCTCCAGTTTCATAGTCTAAAACTGTGTCAATAACGTTTTCGCTATCTACACAAGAAAAAGTAACTACAAATAGAGAAGCGAATAAAAATTTAAATATATTTCTCATAGTTTTCATGTTTTTAATTAGATATTACAGTTGTTCCCGAATCCCAGAAGACTTGCGTATTATTGTCTTGTCTCTGTAGAATACTAGGATTAGCACTTATTTCACTTGTTGGATATGTACCAGTTCTAGGGAATGGTCCTGATTCAACTTCATCCATAAGACCTCTAGATAGTGTTGAAGGATACCCAGTTCTTCTCATGAAGTTCCACGCATCATTTGCACCACCATACATAGCAACAAAATATTGCTCACCTAGTAAATCCCATTTAGATTTTGCAACTGGCCATCCTAATCCATCTAAAGTAGATGTAGTAGGAGCAGCGGCAAATTGAGCCATTACATCACCAACAAAAGCAGCAACATCAGCAGAGCTAGGGAATTTACTTGAATCAGCCTCAGCATCAACAGATGAAAAGCCCATTACCTTAGTAATTGATTCATTCATTCCAGCTTCCATATACATTGCAGCAGTTGCAGCATCACCAGTAGCTAAAGCAGCTTCAGCTTTCATAAACTTAACATAAGATGATAAGTAGATTGGCCAAATACCAGCTCCACCACCACCATTTCCTTGCCAAACTTGTCCAGCAAGAGCATTAAGTCCACCTAATGAACCAACAGTATCATAATCACCGATATCATCTAGATTATCAAAGCTACCGCCAGAAGGATAAACTCCTGTTGCAGTTCTAGTAAAGTTATCAGGAGGTGTACCTTCATCATTACCGTGATGTCTACCCCAGTATCCTATAAATCCAGAACACCATCTTCCATTTCCATAAGTATTATTTCCATCAGGAGTAAACTCTAGGTGGAATGGTTGATCTTGTAAAGAACACTGAAGTGTTTCACCATTAGATGAATCACCACCCCAATCATATGGGTACATATAAACAGCACCAAAGGCTTTAATCATTTGCTGATTACCTGGTGTCATAGTTGTTTGTCTGTAGAAGTAGTATCTTCTTCTAGGATCATTTATTGGGAAATTTCCAGCACTCCAATCAGTTACATTCGTTCCATACCAGTCATCTGTTTCTCCATTCATAAGATCCATTAACCAAGATGATTGATAGATATTAGCACCTGAAGTTGTATAGTCAGACCCATACCATGGGTGACGTGTGTCTGGTTGCAGTTCTTGTGAACCATAATTAAACTGTAAATCATCAGCAGCAGTTTCAATAACATTTGTCTGAGCTAATGCACCAGCATAATTACCTGTTGTAAGAGCAGCACGCATCTTTAAAGTGTTAACATATTTTGTCCACTTAGAAGCATCTCCTCCGTAGTACATGTCATCACCACCACCAGCAGCATCAAGATATCCTTGAGCTTCATCTAGCATTGCCACTGCAGCAGCATAAACATCTGCGTCATCAGAAACACTTGGGTTAGGATACTCAACAGGGTTATTTGCTTCCATCCATGGAATATCTCCCACAGAATCAACAATACCCATCATAATGTGAGCAGCCATTGCTTTTGACATACCTAGGTGGAAAGCCAATAAATTGTCTTCACCATTTAAGCCTTCAATAGCAGCTATATCCGGTAATATACTGGCATATAACTGATACCATGAACCGCTTATAGTGTAAGCACCAAAGTTATTGTAGTATACTCTACCACCCATATAACTTATTCTTCCAAGTGCCGCACCGTTGTACTGCATGTCTTGCATTGCACTAAGGAACGATATTTGGATTTTGTTTAATAACAGATCAGCATCCGCTAGATCTGGAGATAGTGAGTTAGGACTCGCTAGATCTTCTAATTCCATGGTTTCACATGAGTAGAACATCGTAGCAGACGCTATCACCATCATCATTAAATATTTAAATATTCTTTTCATAATTAATTGATTTTAAACGTTATTAAAATGATGCTTTAAGACTAACACCCCACCTTTTTGAACTAGGTCCATTAAGGAAGTCCCAACCTCTTGCATTACCGACACCGGTACCTGCAACATTAGGATCGTAATTAGTAGCATCTGGAACATTATAAGCATCATGCCATAAGTTAAATCCAGTAGCTGTTAGAGATAATGCACCAAATGGAGTATTATCTAACATCTTTTGTGGAACTGACCATGATAATGATACTTCTTGAAGTCTTATAACAGACCCGTCATAAATAGACATTTCAAGTGGACCGAACAACACATTATTGAAATAATAAGATGAGTTGTTTACCTGTAGGTTGTTAGGAGAACCATCAGCTAGTACACCAGGAAGAATAAATGTATTCTTTCTGTCAGTAACGATTCCACCACGACCTAATAATGTAGCAACTGTTTTAGCTGATATATCACCACCGGCTGTATGGCTTAATTGCCATCCAAGCGTAAAGTCTTTATACTTTAATGTATTTATCATATTCATAACATAATCTGGTTCAGGATCACCAATAATTGGTGTAATTGTTCTTGAACCTTCTGTTCCTAGAGGAACTTCATTTCCATTAGCATCGATTGCCATAACACCTTCTGAACCGTAGTTACCTGAAGCGTTAACAACCATATCTCCGTTATCATTTCTCTCGATTCTAGTACCAACGATAACCCCTAAAGGTTCTCCTTCGATAGCAGCATTACCACCTAACCAAGTAGCAGTAGAACCACCAAATATGATTTGATCATCTGATTGCTCTGTTACAATAGCTGAACTTTTTGTAAAGTTAACTCTTGCATTCCAGCTAAGACCATCAACATTAACAGGTATGATATCAAACATTTCTAAATCAACGTCAATTTCTATACCATCACCTTCAATCTTTCCAATGTTATCTTGAGTATTAGTAAAACCAGTTGATGTTGGAAGAGGCTTGTATACAATTAGATCATTACTTTCTCTTGAAAACCAAGAAGCATTAATTCCAACTCTATTCCCCCAAACTCTAGCATCAACTCCAACTTCAAGTTCTGAAAGTAACTCTGGCTTAAGATCTGGGTTAGCCTGGAAGTCACTTACAGAGTTAGTAGTAACACCACCATTTAAACCACCATTTTGGTTTGTAGCTTGTGATACACTATTAACTGTAGGATAACCACCTGGGAAACCAGCAGATGTTCCATAACCAGCTCTTACCTTTAAGTATGTTAAGTCATCAGACTTAATACTTTCATCCATAGATGTAGGTAAGAATGATACACTTGCACTTGGATAGAACATGCTATTATTCTCTGTTGGTAGATTAGATACCCAGTCATTTCTAGCAGATACAGAAACGAATAAGAAGTCTCTATAATCTACATCCATGTTACCAAATACACCTAAAGTGTTTTGATGACCATGGTATGACATTGGTGTTTGATTCTCATAGTTAAAGTGTTGAATCACACCATATACAATCTGTCCGCTACTTGCAACACCTTCACGATCGTAATTTCTCATTTTTGATTCAGCTCCAACTGTCCATGTAATTCCTACGTCATCACTAACATCAGCACTACCATTTAATCCAACATAATGGTTCCAGATAGTTACATTGTTATCCCATGTATTAAGATAACCGTAAACAGCCTGGTTAAAGTTTACACCATTTTTGTTAGAGTATGCTTTGTTTCTCTCATTATACCAGTCAATACCAGCACGATAAGTAAGAGACATATTATCATTTATATCATATGTTAAACTAGCAGTACCAAATACTCTATTAGTGTTTTGACCACCTTGAGAGTTTGCAACTGACCAATTTGGGTTTATGATATCATTACCATTTCTATAGTAGATACTACCACCATTTTCAGGTATTGACCATGGTAATCCTATTAAGTCAACACTTCTTGGCGTAAAGAATACGTTACCAAATGTTGACCATCCCATTGTACCGTTACCTCTAGAAGAAGCAACTGGAGGAGATACCATGTGAGTATTACTGTAGTTCATAGAACCACTAATAGTAAATTTATTACTTAACTCAGCACGTCCACCGATAGAAATTGTATTTCTTTTAAGAGCATTTCCAGGTGTAAATCCTTTTTCATCAAGGTTACCCCAGTTTACATTATACGAAAGTTTACCATCTTCTGATGCACCTCTTATATTAACAGATGTGTTAGAAACACCACCTGATCTAAAGAAGTTTTCAACACTTTCGTAAGGCTGCCATGCATAACGTGTACCAGTATATTCTTGGTTTAATACGTTATTACCGCCTAAAAATGCATTAAGGAATGCAGAAGATCCATATGGATGCTCTACAGTTCCAACTCCGTCAGTATCTACGATAGTTCCAGCTGGGTCATTTGCCCATCCGTCAACTCCATCTCTTGCGAATGCAGGTCCCCAGTTACTGAAGAACCATCCGAATGATTGGTCGAAACCATTACCGTAAAGATTTTGATACTCTGGCATTGATGCAATCTCATTAACAAAATAAGATTGATTAACAGTAATTTCTGTTTTCTTAGGTCCGGCAGGGCCTAGAGAACCAGATTTTGTTGTTATTACAACTACACCATTTTTACCAGCTGTTCCATAAAGTGTAGCTGCTGCTAAACCTTTAAGAACGTTAACACTAGCAATGTTGTTTGGATCTAGATCTAAGAATCTAGTAGAACCAATGTTACCACCAACATAACCACCTTGTGCATTTGTATCACTACTAAAAGGTACTCCGTCAACTACGAATAATGCTTGGTTGTTACCATTAATAGAAGTATAACCTCTAATAATTACATTAGTTGCAGAACCAGATGTACCACCTTGAGAAGTGATATCTACACCAGATGCCTTACCAGATAATATTCTAGCAACGTCAGCTTCTGTTCTTTGTTCCATTTCTTCGCCAGATACTTCACTAACGGCATAACCAAGAGCTTTCTTTTCTCTTTTAATACCTAGTGCCGTAACGACTACTTCTTCAAGTTGAGCAACGTCTTCGCTCATAGTAACATTTACTGTATCAGATGAACCAACTGTTACCGAAACAGAGGTATAACCGACATATGTAAATGCTAATACAGCTCCCTCGTCAACCATGATGCTATAATTACCATCAAAGTCAGACTGAGTTCCCGTTGTAGTACCTTGAACAACAATATTTACTCCAGCTACAGGCATCCCTGAATCATCAGAAACATTACCTGAAACCGCTTTTCCTTGCGCAAACGTTAGTTGCGCGACTAACGCCAATACAAGCGTCAAAATTCCACTAAACTTTGTTTTCATTTTATTAATTTATTTGAATTAGTCCAACTGCAAAAATCATAATAAAATGTTAATAAAACAAAACAATTCTGTAAAAATTTATGTTTTTTTTAGGTTTTACAGGTTAAATAATCAGAAAAAAGACCTAAAAGTTATGTGAATTTTAGAGTTTTTTGGGTCAATTTTGTCTTTCCACTCCGAACCATTAGCATAGTTTAAGGTAAAGATTCCTGATTTGGTGGCTAGACCAACACCTATACCAACACCATATATATTAGTATTACTATTTATTATTTTATTTTCAAAATTACCTATATCAAATATGCTATTAATATATATGGTGTTGTTTAACTTGAATCTATATTCAGAAATTAAAAGAATGTATTTATTTGAAAATAAACTGTTTTCATCAAAACCTCTAATTGACTTTGCTCCTCCAAATCTTGATAATTCATTTGTAAAATATGTGTCAGATTCAAGAATTTCAGACTTGATATTTAAATAAATGCTGTTTTTTGATCCAAAATCAAAAATTTTAAAACAATCAATATTTAGATAAAGCTGTTGATTTTCTTGTTCTTCTGAAATCCTTTTTCCATGAGATAATTTTAAAAATGCCTCACTATTTACCGGAAACAACAGATTATTTTGATTTATTTTCACATGCTTATACTGAAAATCTTTATAAAGAGTTTCAAAATCTTCAAATTCTGGGTTTTCTTGTTCTAATTGCTGGTCAGAATTTATTGAGCGTATTCCTAGTGAAAATTTATGATTTTCAGAGTTTTTATAGAATAAGTTTAGAAACTGCTCACTGGTTACAAATGTTGAGTCTTTCTTTGTTAAAATTAATCCGATATTTACTCCTATTGGGCTCGAAAACATGTATGGAAGGTTGATTTCAGTTTTTAATATTCTATCAGCATTTTTTTCACTTTTGTATAAGAATTCTATTTCTTCACCAAAATTAAAGTTATTTACGAGCTCAAAGTCTAAATAACCTTGTAATTGAATATTGTTGTCTGATTCATCATTTGAAAACCCAACAAATCCATCAAAGCTATTTTTTTTCTCTTTTTCGATATACAGATAAATGATAGTAGAGTCATTTGTGAAGAGAATTTCTGGTTTTTTTGTTTGTTTTATAAAACCTAGCTGATTTAATAGCTCACTTTTGTTTTGTATATCATCTACATTAATTCTATTTCCAATTTTGTATTTTGTGAGGTATTTTATATATGATTTTGGAAACTTTTCATAGCCTTTAATAATTACTTTATCAATCTTTCTTTCTTTTCCATAATTTATTTCAATTATGGCCTTTAAATTGTCTTTATCAAATGACTCTATATTCGTAAATTTTGCTGAGTTAAATGGGTACCCTTTAACAGATATAAATTGATTTAATTTTTTGAAAAAATCTTGAACTTTGTTAATGGGTATTTTAAGGTAATTTTTTTTATCAATTATTGTGTCAATTTTATAGCCTTCTAGGCTCATTGAATCAATTCCTAAGACATAAATATTTTTGTATTTTTTGCCTATTGATAATTCAGCTGAATATTCATTTTTTTTAAGCTCCCTAATGCTCTTAATACTTGCCTTGATAAACCCCCTTTTTTCTAAATTTTTAACTATTCTTTCTACTTCTTTTATTAATTCTTCATTCGAGTCGAAATTCTCATTATAATCCATTGAAGAGATAAATTTATTTTCTTCAATTACATTGGAATATAATTCAAGGCTTAATTTTTGTGAAAAAGTAGTTGCTGAAATTAAGGCTAGTATGGCTAAAAATGTGAATTTTATTTTCATCGATTCTCTTCTATTGAGCTAACGAATATTTTCTCATTTTAATATAAATAATGTAAATATTTAAAAAAACATCCAAAATTTAAGAAGGAACATTTGAATAATTGATTTTAATTTTTACCTTTGCACGCCTTCTCGAGAAGATGAGGGAATAAAAATATATATATACTATATGCCAACAATATCGCAATTAGTAAGAAAAGGAAGAGCCAGATCTACTAGGAAAAGTAAATCGGCTGCTTTAAATTCATGTCCTCAGAAGAGAGGAGTATGTACCCGTGTATATACTACTACTCCAAAGAAGCCAAACTCAGCTATGAGGAAGGTTGCCAGGGTTAGATTAACAAATGGTAATGAGGTTAATGCCTATATTCCAGGCGAAGGACATAATTTACAGGAGCATTCAATAGTATTAGTTAGAGGAGGAAGAGTCAAGGATTTGCCTGGTGTTAGATATCATATTATTCGTGGAGCTTTAGATACAGCGGGTGTTGAAGGAAGATCACAAAGGAGATCAAAATACGGTGCTAAAAAACCTAAAAAATAATCAAAGAATCAGATAGATGAGAAAGAAACAGGCAAAAGCAAGACCTTTATTACCAGATCCTAGATTTAATGATAAGCTCGTTACTAGATTTGTTAATATGATGATGTGGAATGGAAAAAAATCAGTTGCCTATCAAATTTTCTATGATGCTATTGATGTTGTTGAATCAAAAAATACTGGTGAAGGGGAGGAGAAGAAGGCTGCTTTGGAAGTGTGGAAGGATGCATTGTCAAATGTTATGCCTCATGTTGAGGTAAGAAGTAGAAGAGTTGGAGGTGCAACGTTTCAGATTCCCACACCAATTAGATCAGATAGAAAAATTTCTATTGCTATGAAATGGCTAATAAATTTTTCTAGAAAAAGAAATGAAAAATCTATGGCTTTAAAACTAGCAGCAGAAATTTTAGCCGCATCTAAGGAAGAAGGAGCTGCTGTAAAGAAGAAAGTAGATACTCATAAAATGGCAGAAGCCAATAAAGCATTTTCACATTTTAGATTTTAATTATGCCAAGAGATTTAAAATATACTAGAAATATAGGTATTGCTGCACATATTGATGCAGGAAAAACAACTACTACAGAAAGGATTTTGTATTATACAGGTGTTTCTCATAAGATTGGAGAAGTACATGATGGTGCTGCTACAATGGATTGGATGGAACAGGAGCAAGAAAGAGGTATAACAATTACTTCTGCTGCCACAACATGTTTTTGGAATGATCACAGAATAAATATAATTGATACACCAGGGCACGTTGATTTTACAATTGAAGTTGAAAGATCTCTAAAAGTTCTTGATGGAGCTGTAGCAGTATT
>Ga0066379_10000342_pt1 | contig 10450 bp, 7 predicted proteins | sample Knorr_S23_td_250_FD_70951 | JGI IMG/M metagenome (GOLD analysis project Ga0066379, IMG submission 70951) | Marine microbial communities from Southern Atlantic Ocean transect - Knorr_S23_td_250_ad_251m_LV_A | ecosystem: Environmental > Aquatic > Marine > Oceanic | place: Southern Atlantic ocean...
TTGAGTTGCTGAGCGATAATTTGTGCTAAAGTAGTTTTACCAACGCCCGGAGGACCCCATAAAATCAGCGATGGCAAAACACCCGACTCCATAGCCTGACGGAAAACGGTTTCCTTTCCCACCAGGTGAGACTGCCCGATGTATTCTTCGAGATTTGTAGGTCGTAATCGTTCAGCTAATGGCTTGTTCATAGGTAGATATTATGCTGAATCAAAGATAAATTAAAAAACAAAAGCCCCTCAAAATTGAAAGGCTTTTGTAGAAACAATCCGGAATGCCATTACGCCCCGTTGGGGTTATGAAAACTGACCACTAAAAAAGTCTTGCAGTCATGCGGTCGTGCAGTCAAAAAGTTTTAAGCTACTTAGTCTTCGACAAGCTCAGACTGACAACTGCTAACTGAGAATTGTCATGCAGTCATGCAGTCAAAACATTTTAACTACTAACGTACTAACGCATTAACTACTCATTCAAACTTCTTCGCATCAATTTTTTTATTAACGATCACTTTTTTGAGTTTCATATCAATGGCTTGTCCGGCGACATTTTGAATGGTTTGATGCGGGAAACTGTAACCTTTAACCATTTGATAATCTTTGTACAAAGTGGATTGAATCATATCACCCTGAGGTGTTTCTACTACAGATTCTGATTTTACCAAAAACTTACTTGAAATACTGTAATACTCTGTTCCTTTATTTCCTTTTAGATCTGTTCTAATCAGCACATACACCTCTTCCCCGTCCAGAACATCAATACCTTTAAGCTCCGCAGTGTACATATCAAAATAATTTAATTCTGATGCCAATTCATACTCTTGCCGAACTTCTGCTAACTCTTCTGCAGTCATTTCTGTTTTACCTTGCATTCCATCGTTAAACCCCCCGGTTTCGTTAGCATATTGTCTTTGAATCGTCATATCCATTATCTTCATCGACATAGAGAATAAATTTGGTTTTTGTTGTAAAACTTCCATTTCCAATGTTCCGGGAGCTCCGGTAACTTCTGCACTGTACTGAAATTCTAATGATTTCAACTTCTTTAATTTCTTCTCCCCTCCTAAGGCGTCAATGTAACCGGCAATAACCGTTTCAGGACTTACTCCCTCAGGTACATCCTTCAGATGAGATTTTTCAACGCCATAATTGTCATACAGAGTTACCTCTCCAAATACTTCTAACTTTTCTTTTAAATAATCTACATCGCCAACAACAACAATATTTGCATTGTTGGGTTTTAGATATTTCTGAGCTACTTCATGAATATCATCAACTGTAATGGAAGACAATCTTTGTAAATAGGTCGCATAATAATCAGGAGCTAAACCTAAATAATCAGTATTTACTGCAAAACGAGCTACGGTTGAAGGGTTTTCTAATGCGATGGCAAACTTACCCGACATATTATTGATAACACCTTGCAACTCTTGCTGAGAAACTTTTACATCACGTAATTCGTTGATCTCTTTAAATAATTCAACAATGGCACTATCGGTAACTTCGTTTCGAACTTTTGCTGAAGCATTAAAGTAAGAACCCGTTTCATCAACCGACATTTCAGAATAAGCCCCATAAGTGTAGGCTTTATCCTCACGTAAATTTTTGTACAAACGCCCCGAAGATCCTCCTCCCAAAATATTGTCCAACACCTTTACTTTTAAAGCATCTTCGGAAGCCGGATGAATGTCTATGGGATAAGTAACACTAACGACCGATTGCACGGCACCGGCTTTATTTACTAAGGCAACTTTATTTTCTTTAGGGGCTTTTACTCCCCTGTAAGTCGCATTTTCATAGGCTTTTACTTCCCAGGAAGCCATGTATTTATTCATTAAAACTTTTACTTCCTCAAAAGTAATATCACCAACAACAGCCAAATAAGAACCTTTGGGGCTAAAATAAGTTTGGTAAAAAGTTTCACAATCTTCCAGGGTGATGTTAGACAGGGTCTCTTCTGTCATTAATTCTCCGTAAATGTGTGCAGGACCAAAATTCATTACATCGGTCACATTCGCAGCGATCTGATCAGGATTATCTAAAGAAGCAGCCAAAGCGGATTTATTTTGAGTGATCAACTTATCAAACTCTTCTTTCGTAATCGCTGAATTCAGGATGACATCAGAAAACAGATTCATTAAAGTGGGAAGATGCTTCTTAAGCGAACTTGCATAAATCCCTGTAGATGAGGCACTCAATGAAGCACCCACATAATCAACAGATGCGTCAATTTCATCTTTAGATCGACTTGCAGTTTTTGTACCTAACAGATCACCTGCAATAGAAGATACTCCTACGGCATCTCCCTCAAGTTCGGGATGGTATTTAAATTGAAGTGATAAGGAAACCTTAGGCAACTTGTGATTTTCTACCACAAAAACTTTCAATCCGTTATCCATAACGAAAGACTCTGTAGAACCTAAACGGATCTCAGGAGCGGGTCCTGCCTCGGGTCTGATACTTCTGTCTTGTGCCACTACAGGAACACATAATACGATGCTTAGTAAAAACAATATCTTTTTCATATTTCTATTCTTTAATCTTTAGGTAAATAATGAAGCGTTACTCGATTTTCCTCACGAAGGTATTTTTTGGAAGCTGCCAAAATATCTTCACGACTTACTTCTAAATAACGCTCCAACTCCGTATTCACTAAATTTGTTTGACCTCCATAATACAGGTAATAATCTGAAAGGCTTTCGGCAATCCCTGCCATAGAGGCATTGGCACTTACAAAATCATTTTCAATTTGATTCTGAAGCTTCTCAAATTCCTCGATAGAGATCAGATCCTCAGTCATTTTTTCTACCTCTGCATTCATTGATTGCTCAAGATCCGAAACTTCAACACCCATATTGGCAATACCAAACATCAATAACAATCCCGGATCTTCTGTTGGCATGGGAAATGCACCCGAGTACACAGCTTTCTGTTGTTTATCAACCACATTTTTTTGAAGTCTTGAACTTTTACCCTGCGACAATACCATACTCATCATTTCAACGGCATAAGCATCCTCTGTTCCCTGAGCAGGACCATGGTATGCCTGAACCACAGCCGGCAACTGAATGTTATCATAAACAGTATCTCTTACCTCAGCAAATTTTTCGGGCTCAACGATCGTGGGTCTTGGAATTACATGTGTTCCTTTTTTAATCGAACCAAAATATTTTTCAATCCACTCTTTTGTCTTTTTAGGGTCAATATCTCCTGCAATAGACAAACACGCATTATGCGGAACATAAAACGTTTTGTAAAACTCCATAAACTCGTCTAACTTCGCCTGATTAATGTACTCCGGCGAACCTCCCGGTGTCCATTGGTATGGATGTTTTTCATAAGCATGTGCAAACACTTCGTTCATGATAGAACCGTAAGGTGTGTTTTCATTACGCTCGCGAAGCTCTTCTTTCACCACTTCTCTTTGTGTATCCACACCGATCTGATCGATCTTGGCATGAAGCATACGCTCTGCCTCCATCCAAAGGCCTAATTCCAATTGATTGGAAGGTAAAATTTCATAGTAGAACGTACGATCAAAACTGGTATTGGCATTTAACACACCTCCATTTTCCTGAACCAACTTTGAATACTCCCCTCTTCCAATATTTTCGGAACCTTCAAAAAGAAGATGCTCAAAAAAATGAGCGAAACCGGTACGATCCGGATCTTCATTTTTAGATCCTACATGATAAGAAACCGAAACCGCTACAATAGGCGTGCTATGATCTTCATGTAAAATGACATGCAAACCATTGTCTAAATCATACTCCTGAAAAACGACCGGATTCATTTGGGCCCACAAGGACATAGGGCAAAAAGCCATCAATAATACTATCTTTTTCATCAAATTAATTTTTACAAAAACAATAAATAAAATACAAATATGGATACGAAGATAACTAAAAAAACCACCTTTTCAGAAAAAAGTTGAAAGTAATGAGGGATGAGGGATGAGGGTCTACCCCTCCGTCACTTCGTGACACCTCCCCATAAAATGGGGAGGATAAAAACTGAAGGCTCACAGCCGGGTGATGAGTTAATTTTCAAATCATCAAATTTTCAAATCAAAACAAAAGCCTCTCAAAATTGAGAGGCTTTTGTAATCCGTGTTTTATTGTGAAAAAATTTATTTCACTTCTTCAAAGTCTACATCTGTTACATCTTCTGTTGCACCTTCAGCTTCTTGAGCTTGAGCCTGAGGATCTGCTCCGGCTTCATTTGACTGTGCATACATTTCCTGAGAAGCAGCCTGGAAAATTTGATTTAAAGCTTCCATAGCCGTGTCAATAGCAGGAATATCCTGAGCTTCATGAGCTTTTTTCAATTCCGCAATGGCATCTTCAATAGGTTGTTTTTTGTCTGCAGGCAATTTATCACCAAACTCCGCAATTTGCTTTTCTGTTTGGAAGATCATCTGATCTGCAGCGTTCAACTTATCAACTTTCTCTTTTACTTCTTTATCAGCATCCTCATTAGCCTTTGCCTCATCACGCATTTTTTGGATCTCTTCATCGGTTAATCCTGAAGAAGATTCAATTTTAATGTGTTGTTCCTTGCCTGTAGACTTATCTTTTGCAGAAACTTTCATGATACCGTTGGCATCAATATCAAAAGAAACTTCAATTTGTGGAACTCCTCTTTGTGCCGGTGGAATATTATCTAACTGGAAACGACCAATTGTTTTGTTATCCGCTGCCATAGAACGTTCTCCCTGAAGCACGTGAATATCTACTGCCGGTTGGTTATCAGCCGCGGTAGAGAATACCTGAGATTTGTTCGTAGGAATGGTTGTATTTGCATCGATAAGCTTTGTAAATACAGCACCCATGGTTTCAATCCCTAAAGAAAGAGGTGTAACATCCAATAAAAGGACGTCTTTTACTTCTCCTGTTAGTACACCACCCTGGATGGCTGCTCCAACAGCAACAACCTCATCCGGATTAACTCCTTTAGAAGGCTTCTTACCAAAGAACTCTTCAACAATAGCCTGAATTGCAGGAATACGCGTTGAACCACCTACTAAGATCACCTCATCAATTTCATTTTTGTCTAAGCCTGAATCTGCCAAAGCTTTTTTACAAGGAGCAATAGAGCGTTGAATTAATGAATCAGCAATTTTCTCAAAATTAGAACGCGTTAAAGTTCTTACCAGGTGCTTAGGACCCGAAGCTGTTGCAGTAACGTAAGGTAAATTGATCTCTGTTTGCGTTGAAGAAGATAATTCCACTTTTGCTTTTTCTGCAGCTTCTTTTAGACGTTGAAGTGCCATGGCATCATCACGAAGATCAATAGACTCTTCAGCTTTAAATTCTTCAGCCAACCAGTCGATAATCACCTGATCAAAGTCATCACCACCTAAGTGTGTATCACCATTGGTAGATTTTACTTCAAATACGCCATCACCCAATTCAAGGATAGAAATATCGAAAGTACCACCCCCAAGGTCAAATACTGCGATGTTTACATCTTTATCTTTTTTATCTAATCCGTAAGCTAATGCTGCTGCTGTAGGTTCGTTAATAATACGACGAACTTTTAATCCTGCAACCTCACCTGCTTCTTTGGTCGCATGTCTTTGAGAATCGTTAAAGTAAGCCGGAACAGTAATGACTGCTTCAGTAACTTCCTGACCTAAATATTCTTCAGCGGTTTTCTTCATTTTTTGAAGAACCATGGCTGAAATTTCTTGTGGCGTGTACAAACGACCGTCAATATCTACACGAGGTGTGTTATTATCTCCTTTTACCACTGAATAAGGTACATTCTTAATTTCTTTAGCACACTTATCAAATGATTCACCCATAAAACGCTTAATCGAAGAAATCGTTTTTTGAGGGTTTGTAATTGCCTGACGCTTTGCCGGGTCACCTACTTTACGCTCGCCACCTTCTACAAAGGCAACTATTGATGGCGTTGTTCTTTTTCCTTCTGCGTTAGCGATAACTACGGGTTCGTTACCTTCCATTACCGATACACAAGAGTTTGTAGTACCCAGGTCAATTCCGATAATTTTACTCATATCTTAAAGTTTAATTAATTCTGTGTTTTTTTCACTGAGCATAAGTCAATCATTGTGCCATTAGAAAAATGGATGTTTCACACCTAAAAAAAGTCATGTTTTGACAGAATATGGATCAAAACATGACAGTTTAAATGACAGTATGTCTGATTAATTTACATACAGTGTATCAATTTGATTGCCATCAAGCAATCGGAAATAAGCAAAATTCAGGTGTTTTGTAATGTCATTGATCGTGATCTCATCATTACTTAAATTATTGATCTTAACTCCTTCAATAAAGTCTGAAGTTCTGGATGAGAGAATTCCAAGTCCATTTTCAATAGTTGTGTACTCAGGTCTTTCTGTAACTATGGAGCCCGAATTTTCATTTAACAAGATGTAAGTCGATAATTCTTCACCGGCAACCAATAAGGTAAAGTCCATGCAAGAATGTGTAATCGAAAAACCTGAAGCACCATGCACACCTTTCATCCCGGCAACCTGTCTGTACACATCGGGATCTTCCTGGATATTTACCGCAAGAAAATTTAAAAACTGTTCTGCATCAATAGTAATACCCATACTTTCTCCGCCTGTGGTGCCGGAAGACTGACGGTAAGCAAAAACCCAGTCAATGTACTTATGTACCGTATCGGACAGATCGGCGATCTGTTGTTCAACGTAATGAAAACGAATCTTTAACTCGTAAAGTTTTCCTCCTTCCACGCTCCGCCATTCTGCTTTTGAAACATAACTGTTTGGCACAAAATTTAAGGGAGAATATGAATTAGGTTTTATCATTTGCAAAGAACCTAATACATCAATAGGAACGGTATTGGAGGCAATCACAGAATCTACACCTTTATCGTACACCTCTGCAGTGTAAAACTTGTTATGATCGAGCTGCTCCGTTGTTTTGTAAACAATTTGTGCAGGAGAACTAAAAATTCCCTCAGGTTTCACAAACTCATCGGTAGGCTGCATTTCTATTGATTTGGTCTCAACAAATTGCCCGGCAGTACTTCGATACTCTACCAAACGAAGTCCTGTCTTTTCTTCATTGTAATAAAGTGAATCGAATTCCTGAGCCATCATCATAACATCTCCCTGACCTAAAAAAGCTCTATTTAACTTAACATGGTGAACGGTATCCTGAGCATTTAAAATCCCATAAACTACAGGAACATCTTTCCAGTCGGCAGTAATCTCCAAATCATTATTACAAGAAGCTAAAAAAGCCGGTAAACATAGTACAATTAGTGTTTTTCTTATCATTATTACAAAGGTACAATATTTTCTTACTTTTGTTAGTCAAAAGAATTTCGATCTATGAAACAATTATCGTGCCTTTATGCACTATTCCTATTGATAAGTTTTACTGCTTCTGCACAGCAAACCGTTCATATTAAGCTGAACCAAATGATGCTGGAAGAATCATTTAGTGAATTAAATGATGTATGGCCGGTAATTACGAATGATGACAACTTTTTTGTTTTTGATAAAGGGGAATACTTTATGAATCGAACAAAGATTGGCAGTCCTTACGCGATCATGGCAAGTTGGGAAAACGATCTGACTACATTTGGTATTCGAACATCCTTAATGTTAGGACCTGTAGAAAAAGCAAATCAAAGTTTAGGATTAATTTTTAGAGCAAGTAATGATGGGCAATCAGCAATTATCTGTGACATCAACAAATTTCACCGATTTAGAATTCGCCAATTGGTTGAAGGACGCTACCAAATTATTAGTACGGAAGGAAAAGACGGCTGGATAAAAAACACCGCAGTTAAAGGAATTAATGAATACAACGATATTAATATCCGCACAAACGGTACAGACCACGACCTTTACATGAACGGGGTTCTGGTTTACAGTTTCAGAATTGAAGGTTTAAATGAAGGAAGTTTTGGCTTGTTCATCGGTCCGGAAACAAAAGGTCGTGTAGATTACTTCAATATTTATGCGGATGAGCTCTACAGAGATAAGTCTAAAATTTACTTAACCGACGATGAAGTAAGAACCCTGATCAAAGAAAACGAAGACTTAAAAATAAATCTGGAACAATCGCTTGATGCACGTGCTTTGGAGTTACAAAATGCGATTCGGATTCTTGAAAATCAATTAAAAACAATGCGTTTAATCAATGAGCAACTCGATAAAGAGAATTCTCAATACGCAATTATCAAATCTGCTGTAGATACCAATCAGGTAGATCTTTTAATGGATCTAAGTCACAAAGTAATCAAAAAAACACTGGAGAGCAGACAACTAAAAATTGAAAACAAATTACTTACCGACTCGATTTCTAATGTAAGAATGCATTTCGAAAACCTTGAAATCGAATTATTTCAAAAGGTGATTGACAAAAAAGTTGAAGAGCAACACTTTATTGATTCTATTTTAACAATGTTTTGTACCTCAGATAGCTTATTTTTACCTGTCGACTCTTTAAATACAAACTCATTACAAACAGATTCTTTGCAAGTAGACGTTTTACAAACAGATACTTTAAGAAGAGTTGATTCACTATTTATTGAAACACCCAAACCGGAAACAGAATAATATGTCTGTACACAAAAGAATTACCACCAATGTACTTCAGGAAATGAAGCGAAATGGTGAAAAGATAAGTATGCTTACCGCCTATGACTTTACCATGGCTAAAATGGTAGATGCAGCAGGAATTGATGTGATCCTGGTTGGAGATTCTGCATCAAATGTAATGGCAGGGCACGAAACGACACTGCCTATTACTTTAGACCAAATGATCTACCATGCTTCTTCTGTAATACGCGGAGTAAACAGAGCCTTGGTTGTTGTGGATCTGCCTTTTGGTACCTATCAGGGAAACTCCATAGAAGCTTTAAATTCTGCGATCAAAGTAATGAAGGAATCCGGAGCTCATTCTGTGAAATTGGAAGGGGGAGCAGAAATCATAGAATCCATTGAGCGTATTCTAACAGCGGGGATCCCTGTAATGGGACATTTGGGTTTAACGCCACAATCGATCTACAAGTTCGGAACGTACACGGTACGTGCCAAACAAGAAGAGGAAGCTAAAAAGCTTATTGAAGACGCAAAACTGCTTGAGCAAACTGGATGTTTTGCAATCGTATTGGAAAAAGTTCCCGCACAACTTGCACAAAAAATCGCTGAATCAATCAAAATACCGGTTATCGGAATTGGTGCCGGAGCCAATATTGACGGGCAGATTTTAGTAACTCACGATTTACTGGGAATGACACATGAGTTCAGCCCTCGTTTTCTTAGAAGATACCTTTCCCTTTTTGATGAAATTACAGGAGCCATAAAAGCTTATGTAAAAGATGTTAAAAGTGCTGATTTCCCGAACGAAAAAGAACAGTATTAATGGTTGAAGTTCTTTACGAAGACAATCATATCATTGCCGTTAATAAAAAGTCGGGCGACATTGTACAAGGCGACAAAACCGGAGACAAGCCTTTAAGTGAGTTTGTAAAAGATTATTTGCGAAACAAATACAACAAGCCCGGGAATGTTTTCTGTGGAGTGATCCATCGCCTGGACAGACCGGTTAGCGGACTTGTCATCTTTGCTAAAACCAGTAAGGGATTAAGTAGGATGAATGAACTTTTCAGGAATAAGACCATTCAAAAAACCTATTGGGCAATCGTAGAAAAAGCACCTCAAAATACGGAAGGCAGACTGGAGCATTATCTTATCAAAAACCAACAAAAAAATAAGTCACGCGCCTATTTAAAACCTTATGAAGGTGCTTTAAAGTCAGTACTCGACTACAAAGTACTTAAAAATCTTGACTGTTATTCTTTGTTGGAAGTTCATCCTGTTACAGGACGCCATCATCAAATCAGAGTACAACTATCTACGCTTGGTTCTATTATTAAAGGAGACTTAAAGTACGGTGCGAAACGCTCAAATAAAGATGCTTCCATTTGTTTGCATGCCAGAGAAATAAATTTTATCCATCCAATAAAAAAAGAAGCCCTTAAAATTGTTGCCCCAGCCCCTAAAAGTGCAATCTGGGATGCCTGCTTGTAACATTTCCTTCTTTTTAGGCACGTTCATTAGTACTTTAACAGTTAGGCTCAATGTAAGTCGTGTTTTTAATAAGCAAAAACCCCGAAAATGGGCTTAACAGCACAAAATCGGGGGTAATTGTTCATCCATTTGCTTTACCACGAAACAATTTTATGTGCTTTTGTCTTGACACACCCTTCGACAAGCTCAGGATGACAACCAAAAAGTCAAGACTTCATTTTCTTCTCTTGATTTGTACAAAAGGTTCATCACAACCGCAACAAGAGCCGCCAGGCCTGCCTTTGGCAGGCAAGCTCGCTTGTTGCTCCTTCACCCAGGACTATTCACCTTTTTTCAAATACTACGAGAACAAAAACATGTCGATCCCTTAAGTGTAAAAATGGGATTTTGTTTTTTAATCTTTTTTTAA
>Ga0066379_10000346_pt1 | contig 10363 bp, 10 predicted proteins | sample Knorr_S23_td_250_FD_70951 | JGI IMG/M metagenome (GOLD analysis project Ga0066379, IMG submission 70951) | Marine microbial communities from Southern Atlantic Ocean transect - Knorr_S23_td_250_ad_251m_LV_A | ecosystem: Environmental > Aquatic > Marine > Oceanic | place: Southern Atlantic ocean...
CTGGTGCTTGAGGTGCCAGAGCAAGAATTACAGCAAGTTATAACCGGTGTGACTGAATGCATGGAAAATGCGGCTAAGTTACAGGTGCCACTGGTGGTTGATGTGGGTGTTGGCGATAATTGGGATCAGGCGCACTAGCTGGGGTTTTTTACAGGTTGTAGCGATTTTTTTGTGCGAATTTAAAAAAAATTCAAAAAAAATTGAACTTAATCCAAAACAGCTGTCTAAAACTATGCAAACAATAATTGCATATTCTCCCCCCCTAGTGAGAATAAAGTGTAAACTCTCCAAGAAGTGGAAGGCCCTGAACCGATTTTGGTCAGGGTCTTTTTTGTTGTTGGGGATTTTAACTTTAGCGGCTGCAAAGCCATCTATTGAGCAGTTGCTCTAGTTCTGGAAGACCAGTTTTCTTTAAGGATGAAAACACCTGTGCGCTCAGTAGGGTACAGCCGGGATCCATATCGCGAAGCAATTTTTCCACCCCCAGCAATGCATTAGTGGCTGGTCCGCGTTTTAATTTATCCGCTTTGGTCAGCAAAATATGCACGGGTAGCCCCGCCTGAGCTGCCCAGTTTAGCATTTGTTGATCATAGTCGCGCAGGGGGTGACGGATATCCATCAACAGTATAAGACCGGTGAGACTGCGACGCATCTGTAAATATTCGGCTAAATTTTGGTCCCACTTGGCTTTAACCGCTTTGGGTACCTTAGCGTAGCCATAGCCGGGCAAATCTACCAATCGCTTGCCCGCCTCAACCTCGAAATGATTAATCAGCTGTGTTCTGCCGGGGGTTTTGCTCGTTCGCGCCAGACCTTTGTTGCGGGTTAGGGTGTTAATTGCACTGGACTTGCCCGCATTAGAGCGACCGGCAAAGGCCACTTCACAGCCCGTATCCTCTGGACATTGTTGCAGAGTCTGGGCGCTTAACAAAAATTTTACCGTTTGAAAATTCACTTTTTTTGAATCCATAAAAAGACATCGCAATTTGACTTAAGAAAAACAGCTTATTGGTATATAATGCGCGCGCTTTTGCTCAATAAGCTAACCACCTTTTGTTTAGTCGCGCGTACAAGTCTATGTTCGGCTATTCTAACGGATTGTGAGATTTGGATTAACCATGAAGAGAATCTTTTTTATATACAGCCTTTTAGCAGTGTTTTTTGTAGCCCCAGTATGGGCTGAGGGCGATGCCACAGCGGGCAAGCTCAAGACCGCAAGCTGTGCCGGATGCCACGGTGCGGATGGCAACAGTGGCGTAGCATCATTTCCAACCTTGGCTGGGTTGGGTGAAAAATATTTAACTGCGCAGTTGCGCCATATTAAAGCGGGCGAGCGGGCAATCGCTGAAATGATGGGCATCTTGGATTATTTGTCAGATCAGGACCTACAGGATATCGCCGCCTATTACGATAGCCAGAAGCGTCAGTTGGCAGGTGCCAAAGAGATTACTCTGGTGGGTATTAGCGAGCCTGAGGAGGCTTTGCTGTTGGGTGAAAAGTTGTATCGTGCAGGCAACTTAAAAACGGGTGTCGCCGCCTGTATAGCCTGCCATTCGCCCTCTGGAAATGGCAATAATCCAGCAGGTTATCCAGCACTGGGTGGTCAGCATGCAGATTACACGGAGAAGCAGCTACTAGCCTACCGCAATGAATTGCGCGATTCCGGTGCTAATGCAAAAATTATGCAGGGCGTTGCGGCGGCATTGAGCGATAAAGAAATTAAGGCGCTAGCTAACTATATTTCGGGATTGAATTAAACCAGACTTAGCTTCTGGTTTGGCCTTTAGGAGGGCTGATAATGTTATGGATTAAACGAGTTATTTTTCTGATGGCACTGTTGCCAATGGCAATGTGTCAGGCGGAAGATCAAAAGTACAAAGCGGGCCAACACTACGAAATTCTCTCGCAGAAAGTGAGAACTGCAAATCCAAATAAAATTGAAATCAATGAAGTGTTTGCCTATACCTGTAGCCATTGCTACAGCTTTGAGTCCGAGTTGCACCCCTGGATAGAAAAATTACCTGCGGATGTGGATGTTCAGCGCACCCCAGCCGTATGGCGGCCAGAGATGGAACTCTATGCTCGAGCCTATTATGCGGCGGTGGTTTTGAAGGTGCTCGATCAGGTGCATGAGCCAATATTTGAAGCGATTCATGTGGATAAAAAACGCATCAATAGCGAGCAGGATTTGGCAGCTATCTTCGTTGCCAAAGGCGTAGATAAGGACAGGTTTACACAGGCCTTTAATTCCTTCGGTACGACCAGTATGGTCAACCAAGCGAAGGCGAGACTGCGCAGCTACCGTGTTCAGGGAACGCCAGAAATAATTGTCAATGGCAAATATCGCGTCAGCACGCGTAAGGCGGGTGGATTCTCCGGTATGTTGAATGTGGCGGAATTTTTGATCCAAAAAGAGCGAGCCCAGACAGCTAAATAATAGATGAGTATGCAAGCCTTTATCTACAAGTTTGCAATAGATATTATTGCGCCCCTTAACTGATGCCCGCAGGGCACCACCAAAGCAAAAAAGATTATGAAGCCAAGTACAAAACCAAATAACCCTAACTTTTCTTCGGGACCCTGCTCAAAAAGACCCGGTTACAGTCTAGATAATTTGCAAGTTGATACCTTGGGGCGCTCCCATCGCTCCTCATTGGGCAAGCAGGCGCTGGGCCGAGCTTGCGAAGAAACTGCGGAAATTCTCGGTCTTCCTGAGGGCTATCGCGTGGGCGTGGTGCCCGCATCTGATACCGGTGCTGTGGAAATGATTATGTGGTCGGTACTGGGCGCCCGCCCTGTGGATATTTTTGCCTGGGAATCTTTTGGTCGAGGCTGGCTGACCGATGCGGTCAAGCAGTTAAAGTTAGAGGATTTGCACAGCTATACGGCGGATTATGGCCTGTTGCCGGATTTAAGTCAGGCTAACCCAGAACATGACTGCGTATTTACTTGGAATGGCACCACCTCTGGGGTCAAAGTGCCCAATGGGGATTGGATTAGCGATAACAGAAGTGGATTAACGATCTGTGATGCAACTTCCGCTGTATTTGCTATGGATATGCCATGGGAAAAGCTGGATGTAGTCACCTATAGTTGGCAAAAGGTACTGGGTGGTGAGGGTGCTCACGGTATGTTGATTCTGAGCCCACGAGCTGTCGAGCGCTTAGAGTCCTATAATCCGCCATGGCCATTGCCAAAGATTTTCCGCCTGACCAAAGGTGGCAAGTTAATTGAAGGTATATTCCGTGGTGCTACCATTAATACCCCATCAATGCTCTGTGTTGCGGACTACTTGGATGCATTGGATTGGGTGCGTTCTATAGGCGGCCTGCCGGCGGCTATCGCTAAATCTGAAAGCAATCTGTCGGTAATAAAAGAGTTTGTAGATTCACACTCTTGGATTGATTTTCTAGCTCAACAGCCAGAGCAGGTCTCCAATACTAGTGTCTGCCTAAGTTTGGACTTAGAGGCTGAACAGGTGAAGCAAATGATTTCACTGCTTGCAGCTGAAGCGGTTGCCTTTGATATTGGTGCCTACCGCGATGCGCCCGCTGGGTTGCGAATTTGGTGTGGCGCGACAGTGGAGCAGTCAGACCTAGAGGCTTTGCTACCATGGCTAGAATGGGCCTATACGCAAGTTGCCCAATAATTGAAAAGAACTAACAGAGAAATAAATATGCAAAAAATTCGTACTTACAATGCTATATCCTCCAAAGGTCTCGACCGTTTTTCTGCTGAAAAATATGAGGTTGGCAGTGATGTCACTGATCCCCATGGATTTATTTTGCGAAGCCAAAAATTGCATGAGGAGCAGGTTCCAGAGAGCCTGTTAGCGGTGGCAAGAGCGGGAGCGGGGGTGAATAATGTTCCTGTGGCCGATTACACCGATCAGGGTATCGTGGTATTCAATACGCCCGGCGCTAATGCCAATGCGGTAAAAGAACTTATTGTTGCCGGTCTGCTATTGGGATCGCGCGATATCTACGGCGGCATGAACTATGTCCAAGAGCTGGATCATATGGATGATGCGGGCGATATGGGCAAGCTGTTAGAGAAAGAGAAGAAGCGCTTTGCCGGTTCGGAAATTATGGGCAAGACATTGGGCGTGGTTGGCCTGGGTGCTATCGGCTCAATTATTGCTAACCTTGCGCTTGATTTGGGCATGGACGTTGTGGGTTATGACCCCGCTATTTCTGTAGAGGCCGCATGGCAACTCTCCAGTCGTGTTGAGCGTATGGAAAGCCTCGAAGCTCTGCTTGCCAAGTCCGATTTTGTGACTCTGCATGTTCCCGCAATACCGGCAACCAAGCATCTAATCAACAGCGAAACCCTGAGTGTGATGAAGCCTACCGCGAAAATTCTTAATTTTGCGCGTGAAGAAATTGTCAGCACCGAGGATATGGTGAAAGCATTGGATAATGGGGTTATCGCTGGCTATATCTGTGATTTTCCTACCCCTGAACTCTTGGGTAAGGCAAATGTTATAGCTATGCCGCATATTGGCGCTAGCACGGCGGAAGCCGAAGAAAACTGTGCTGTTATGGCCGCTAACCAGCTGATGGATTTTATTGAGAATGGCAATATTCATAACTCAGTTAACTTTCCGCCGACTAAGTTGTCGCGCAATGGTGGTAGCCGACTGACTTTTGCTAATAAGAATGTTCCCAAGGTGTTGGGAAATGTCCTGTCTATTCTGGCTGACTTTGATTTAAATGTTGTGGATATGGTGAATAAGAGCCGCAATGAAGTTGCCTACAACATTATTGATGTTGAGGGGGATATATCAGAGAAAATGGCACAACAAATACAGCAAGTAGAAGGTGTGATACGCGTTAGGGTGGTTTAACCCCTGCCTCTAATCAAAAAGTTTTGCTCTAACGGTGTGGCGATATGCCTTGGGTGTATTGCCAGACCAGTGCTTAAATCTTGATGAAAACCATGTTGCATCTTTAAATCCGCTGAATCCAGCAATTTCCAGAATAGATAAATCTGTATTTTTCAGCAGGTCGCAGGCGAAAGTCATCCGTACATGGGTCAGGTAATCAACAGGTGTTTGGCCTGAAGCGGATTTAAAGCGACGATTAAAGGTTCTAGTGGCCATGCCAAATTGAGAGGCCAAATCAGGCACATTGAGCGGTTTTGCAAGATTGTCTTGAATCCATATTTGCGCCTGAGCAATGGACTCGTCGCCGTGTTTTCTCTGCCGGTCATTTTCAAGGCTAGCCGATTCAGATAAATTTCGAATTTCGTGAAAGAAATTGCGCTGTGCCTGCCGCGCAATAACCCGTCCAAAAATTCGCTCCACCTGATGCATAATAAGCTCTGCCATTGCGTTGACACTGGCCGCACAGTAGATGTTGCCCGCTTTGGTAGTAAACTGTTGCCGCTCTAGCTGAATTCTTGGATAGCGGCGCTGCAACTGATCAAAATAGTGCCAGTGGGTTGTGGCAGGTTTGTCATCTAGCAATCCCGCCTCAGCAAGAAAACAGACCCCAGTGCCCACCGCGGTAAAATTTGTATTTTTTCTATGTTGCTGTTGAAGCCAAGGGATATAGGCATGGTACTTATCTACTACAGGTCGTGGGTTTCGCCACATGGCAGGTATATGAACCAAATCGCTGTCAAAGAGATCGCCAAGGGAATGGGTGGGGTGAAGCTTAAACCCAGCAGAAGTATTTACCGCCTTGCCATCAGGGCTTAGCCAGCGAACTTTAATTTCCTTTGTATTTTTGCGATTGGCGCGCGCGGCGGTTTGAGCGAAATTGAAAATTTCTGCGGCCAAGGTGGTGCTGGAAACCAGCATATTGTCACAAAGTAATAGGGTTAAATTAAAAATCATAGGTAAAATATAGTATAAAAGTCTTAATAATTAATCAATATGGCTGAAAAATTAAATAAATATCCCGTAAATGCTATTAGACTGTTACAAAGCGCATCAAATTTATTAGGGGAAGAGGATGTCAGTTTCACTGCCACTTATCGTTGGTTACGGTGGATATAACGCCGCCGGACGCAGTTCGGCACATCAGGCATTTCGGCGTATGATTTTTGAATCGCTGCCGCAAAACCAGCAGCAGCAGACGGTGGTCGGCCTTGCCTGTCTTATGGGCTTGGTGAAAAAGACAGATCAGGGTTTTGAGACGGCAGATGCACAGGTTTTTGATGCGACTGAAGTTGATAAGCAATTTCGTGGCACAGTACTTGGCGGCACCCTAGTTAGAAAAATTACTTCTTTTGATCCCAGTGCGGTCTCTGGCAATAAGAAAATTAATCTAAATACAGAAAACGGCTCCCAGCGGCTCTTTACTATGGCAAAACGCGATTTGCCAAGCGATGTGCCAGCCCATTGGCAGATAAAGGATTTGGGTGATGGAATGGTTGAGGTTGCATTAACCGCTGACGGTGATTTCTTGGTTAGTTCTGACTATGAATTGACGGCCAAAGCGGCGGGAGAGCTACCCGAGGGCTTTAATCCTGCAGATCATTACAATGCTAGATTTCATCCGCGCACCTTGCAGATGGCATTGATCGGCGCCAGTGATGCGCTGCATTCGGTGGGTATTGAATGGCAAACTATTGCCGATGCAGTTAAGCCTGACGAGATAGGCGTTTACTCATCCAGTGGCTTTAGCCAAATGAGTGAAGAGGGTTTTGGCGGCCTATTTCAAGCGCGCTTAAAAGGCGGGCGAACCACGGCTAAGCAAGTGCCTATGGGTCTTAATTCTATGCCGGCAGATTTTATTAATGCCTATGTTCTTGGGAGTGTTGGCCATACAGAAGCCATTACTGGAGCCTGCGCCACATTCCTTTATTGCTTGCAAGCCGCAGTCAGGGATATTCGCAGTGGTGTGCGCCGGGTAGCCGTTGTTGGTAATGCAGAAGCTGTGGTAATGCCCGAGGTTTCTGAAGGCTTCTCCAATATGAGCGCCCTAGGCAGTGATGAGAATTTAGCCAAATTAGACGGCACAGATACCCCCGATTGGCGTCGTGCCAGCCGTCCCTTTGGCGAAAATTGTGGCTTTACGCTAGCAGAGGGCACCCAGTATGTGGTGTTGATGGACGATGCCCTTACCGTTGAGCTAGGCGCGGATATTCACGGTGCAATACCAGAGATATTTATTAATGCCGATGGTGTGAAGAAATCCATTTCTGCCCCCGGCGTGGGCAATACAATTTCTTTTGCTAAAGCAGTGGCTGCTGCGATTAATATTGTTGGCAAGGAAACAGTTCAACAGCATAGTTTTGTTCATGCCCATGGCTCCAGTACGCCGGCTAACCGCACCACCGAATCTGATTTAATTAATCGGGTAGCCGAAGCCTTTGATATTAATGACTGGCCAGTGACTGCGGTTAAGTCCTATGTGGGACATACCATTGCAACCGCCAGTGGTGATCAGTTGATGTCAGCGATGGGCACCTTTAAGTATCAGGTTATTCCGGGTATTAAGACCATTACTGCAGTGGCTGAGGATGTTAATCAGCAACACACGGTGTTTCCGCTGCAAGATATGGATATGAGCGATAAAAATATGCATGTCGCCTTTATCAATTCAAAAGGCTTTGGCGGCAATAATGCAACCGCAGTGGTGCTATCACCCCAGCAGGCGGAAAAAATGATGGCCGCACGTTATGGCGAGCAGTTAGAGGCCTACTTTGCCAAGCGCGAGTCAGCCAGAACTAATGCTCAGGCCTATGCCGATCGTGCCGATGCGGCACAACTTGATGTGGTTTATCGCTTTGGCGAGTCTTTGATCGACGAAGATAAGGTCGTTATCACCAAAGAGGGTATTAGTATTCCCGGTTATGCTCAAGAGGTTGCTTTTGATATGGAAAACCCTTTTTCAGATATGTAATGAGCAGGGTTAAACCGACAGGCACTTTTAGCTGGTCTATATTTACTTTATTCACGGTTAATACATGAGTTGGAGATAAGTGTCATGGAAGAGGCTAAAAATAAAGTTGTTTATGCGGGCTTTTGGGTAAGATTTAGCGAATGCAATTAACTACGCGCCTGCGGCGCCGGAAGCTCGTACCTCGCACCGATTATTGCGACGTTATGTTTTACGAGGGCTCGAGTGAAATACAAGTGTTTTTGTAAGGCAACGAACCGAGAGGATAAAGAGCTTAGATACTCTCACAATTGGGTTGCTGCCAAACGGGATTTTTTTAAAGTCTTTGATGACCACATTGAGTGTGGAAGCTGGAATATTCCTTTCTCAGAAGTAGAGTCTGCCCACTTATATAAAGCAAAACAGATTTTCATCCCAGTTAATGTCCTCCAGCTCGTAACCGAGAAAGGCAGCTACCAGTTTGGATTTAATCCTTGGGCTAATCCATTTAAGTACCTAAGTATTGAGTATGAGAAAAGTGAAATTAAACTAGTCTATTCCACATACAGCATCGTGATTCGTGTTTTTTTAGTGGCCTACCTCGGGTATTTGGCGTGGGGGAAGGTGTTTTAGCGTCCTCGCAAGCGACTAACACCACTCTTGGGGGTCCTAAGACTTGGAGCATGCATAAAAGTCTTTTACTCGAAACTCGGGTGGTCTTGGCTGGGGTCGTTTCGCACACTGCTTTGGTTAATGGTGATTCATTAGTCTATATTTACTTTATTGACAGTTAATACATGAGTTGGAGACAAGTATCATGGAACATACAGAGAATAAAGTTGTGTATGCAGGTTTTTGGTTAAGAGTTTGCGCGACAGCAATTGATACCGTCTTGATACTTTTTTTGATGTCTATCCCAATATCTATGATTTATGGTGCGGATAATTACTTAAAATACCTCAACAGCCAAAGCTCATTTTTGGGTGTATGGCATTTTATTATGGAAGTGATAATCCCATTGATACTTGTGATTTGGTTATGGCTGCGTTTCTCTGCAACACCAGGCAAGATGTTGTTGCGGTTACAAGTTGTCGATTTCAAAACCTCTAAGGGCCTTAGTTTTCGTCAGGCAATTATAAGGTACTTTGGCTATGTACCCTCTATACTGTGTTTGCTCATAGGGATCATATGGGTTGCATTCGATAAACATAAGCAGGGCTGGCATGATAAGTTGGCATCAACCGCTGTGATTAGAACGAATAAGTGAGCTCTAAACCTAGCGACCTCAGACTAAGGTCGATCATTGAATCAATGCGTCTAGCCTGACCGATCCATTGTGGATCTTTATGGCTATTTTTTGTTGTCTGAAAATTAAATCTTCCGCCGTGTACTGCCACTAGTTCACTACTTTGCCCATCAATAATAGGGCTTCCTGAGCTACCCACATCGGCGGGGCAGTTATGTAGCAATAGTTTGTCGCTTATAACATGAGTGTTATTAATTTTTTGGCATTCCGTCTGTTTAAAATTATCTAAATCAGAGCTAATAAAACTAAGCTTTGATGCTTCGCTAGAAAAATTCTTAGAGAGCTTTAAAGTTGGCTGATAGGCGCGATGTTTTAGCTTGATAAAAATAAGATCAGACTCAGCTTGGTCAACTTTATCGCTATTTTTGGTTGAGTAGTTGTGGGCAGATATTGTCTTAAATTCAATACCACCAAGTCGTTTATTTTGCGGTCGGTAATCGCATTGGCTAAACAGTTGGTCGGTTTGTGGGTTATAAATAACATGCGCGGCGGTCACAATAACGGAGTGATTGGCGGCAAAATCTTTGGGTACTTCAATATGAGTGGCAATTCCACGGATACCGCCATCGCAGTAAATTGTACCCACGGCTTGGGTATAATCTTCGGCAATTAAGGGCATGGGGTTAAAAATTAACAGGTTAGACAACAGCTTTAAAAAGCTTTGCTTATTGAGGCTAGACCTGTTTCTCACTAACTCATATCTCCCCAAAGGGATTGCAGGATAGATATTGCAGCTAGGGGGGCGGTTTCTGTACGCAGTACTCTGGGCCCTATGGCTAAAGGCAGAAAATCAAAGGATGTTGCCTGTTCGATTTCCCGCTCGCTGAGGCCGCCCTCTGGACCTATAAGTAATGCAATCTCGCCACTTGGTGGTGACATTTCGCCAAGACTTTTTGCACTTCTGTGATGCAGTACTAGTTTGAGCGACGCCTCAGAGTCCTGTTGCCATTGCTCTAGCAAGATGGGTTTATTTATCTGCGGAACTCTGTTGCGCTGGCTTTGCTCACAGGCACTAATTGCAACTTGCTGCCAATGATTGACTTTTTTTGTCAGCCGATCACCGCTTAGTTTTACTTCACAGCGCTCGGTAAATAAGGGTGTTATTTCACTCACCCCAAGCTCAGTGGCTTTTTGCATAATCCAATCCATGCGTTCACCGCGCGATATACCAATGGCTAAGTGAATGGCTAGGGACGATTCGCGATCTACTTTATCAAAGTGCTTAATA
>Ga0066379_10000350_pt1 | contig 10317 bp, 5 predicted proteins | sample Knorr_S23_td_250_FD_70951 | JGI IMG/M metagenome (GOLD analysis project Ga0066379, IMG submission 70951) | Marine microbial communities from Southern Atlantic Ocean transect - Knorr_S23_td_250_ad_251m_LV_A | ecosystem: Environmental > Aquatic > Marine > Oceanic | place: Southern Atlantic ocean...
CTATTGTTGAGTGCCGCCTTTGTTATCCTAGTGTCTGGGCTAAAGATGGCGGCATCTCTAGTGGTTCCATTTCTACTGGCAGTATTTATTGCCATGATTGTCTCGCCACTATTGGCTTGGCTCAAAATGCGCAAGATACCAAGTGGTATAGCGATTTTGCTAGTGATGGCACTGATCTTATTGATAGGTTTAATCTTGGCGGCAGTGATTGGCTCATCAATCGATAGTTTTCGGCAGGATATTCCCATTTATTCAGTCAAACTAGCGGTTCTGAGTGAAACGGTTCAGCAGTGGTTGGCTGTACTCGGCATACAGATAGATCAACAGCAGTGGCAAACTATGTTTGATCCCAGTGCGGTAATGAAGTTAGTGGGTAACACACTGGCTTCCTTCGGCAATATGATGACCAACTCGGTACTGATATTACTCACGGTTATCTTTATTCTTGCAGAAAATATGGCGTTTGGTGAAAAACTTAAATTGGCACGAGGTAATACCAACTCTCAGGAGTGGTTAAGCAAATTGTCCGATAGTGTTCATGGCTATCTGGCTATCAAGGCGGTAATTAGTGTGGTTACCGGTTTGCTAATTTTTATCTGGTTGCAAATTATTGGTATCGACTACGCGGTGTTGTGGGGGTTGCTTGCGTTCCTGCTTAATTTTGTCCCCACAGTGGGTTCTTTTATTGCCGCTGTGCCAGCTGTATTGTTGGCCTTAGTTCAGCTGGGTATTGGTCATGCCGGTCTAACCCTAGCTGGTTTTGCAGTGGTCAATTTTTTAATGGGCAGTGCTATAGAGCCCCGTTGGATGGGAAAAGGGCTTAACCTTTCGCCATTGATCGTATTCGTCTCATTGGTGTTTTGGGGTTGGGTTTTGGGCCCTGTGGGCATGTTGCTGTCGATTCCCCTCACGATTATGGTCAAGATTGCCCTTGAGAGTCATCAAGAGACGCGTTGGATCAGTGTGATGTTAGGTGGTGCTGATCAATCAAAAGCAGTTGGTCAATAGTCAAAATCGACTTAAGTGACGATTGCTTATCTCAACCTGTAAAAAAGTTTACAAATACTTTCTTTGCAATATTGATTGTGTAGTTTTATATAAACTACTTATACAGACCCACATATTGCAACTTAATCCAAATTTCCTCATTTCAAAAAACTGAAGCCATATTTTAATAACACTAAAGTATTAATTACCTAGTTATTCATTGATTGTATAATTATTTATTTAATAATAAGTAATTAATTTTTACTTTTGGAGATAGTTATGCTTCAGAACAAAATAATAAAATGTACTATTCTATTGTTCACCTTTATCCTAGTATCATGCGGTGGTGGTGGCTCAAACAATGAATCCTATGCAAAGGAAACAACTACTGAAGATATTTCTGAAAATGTTATCAGTGGTACCGCTGCTAAAGGGATTATAAAAAATGGTATCGTTAAAATTTATGGCGTCTTGAATGGATCTAAACAACACAACCCTCTAGCAACTGGAAATACTGATGATAATGGTGATTATTCATTAATTATCAATAATTATATCGGTCCATTATTTATTGAAATAACTGCTGACCCAAACTCTACAAAAATGATTTGCGACCTGACACCAAGCTGTGGCGAGGTCGACTTTGGCGATGAAATAAATCTTACTGATGATTTTAATTTAAAAGCAGTTGTAAGTGATTGTGAAAAAGACAAACCTGTTACAGCAAATGTGACGCCTATCACATCTCTTGTAGCTGCATATGCTGAGTCTCATAGCTCTATCGATTCAACTCTAATTACAAACGCAAACTCTCAAGTGGCAAATTTGTTTAACCTAACAGGCAAATTATCAGAGAAACCTGTAATTGATATTACTGACTCTGCAAATCTCAAAGACAAATCAAAGGATGAGCTAAATCTAGCTATTTTGAACTCAGCAATTGTATCTGCAGCTATGGATGGCAATGAAAATATTAGTAGCGGACTAGATAAACTTGTAACAAAATTTGCAGAGCGAGATGGGCAATTTTTAAATAATGGCGGCTACGATGAGGTCTCTGTTGCGGATGTATTCAATAAAGCTTCAGATATACTTAATATGAATATTTTTTCAGAAATGGAAATAGTAGATAGCCTAAAAGAATCTGTAGCTTTGAAAGAGGCCCATGCTTTAAGTCTTTCTTCAGATTCAACCTCAAACTCAATGCCGTCCGAAATTCCAGAGTCTATTCTTGTTGAGTCGGCAAAAGCAATTGTTGAAAATATTCGTGACTTTTCACTACAGGTAACCTATGAAAATTCTGAAGAAGTTTCGGTTGCTGAGGATTTAGAGAATGCCTTAGATTTTGTTGATAGTGATGAATTAAGCACACTCAATGACACTTTTGAATTAGCTACATTAGCTTTGGAAGAAGCATATTTGAGCACTATGGAAAATTTATACAACGAAATATTTGTTTCATCATATACCTATGAATACGATGATCTTGTAATTCCAGTTAGTATTTCACGGCTAAATGATAATTATCTATATTCCATTAATGAAACGGTCAACTCAATTGCAATAAATCTTGAGGCAAAATCAAATGGTAAGCGCATCCTAGGTTCTGAAACATACTCAGGCTACCCCTGCTATTATGATCTTGCACCAAACGATCTGTTGATTTTAGAAAATGCGGCAGCATCATTTGATGTTAATGGCTCACTTGACAGTGAATTTCTAAAAATAAATATTCTAAATGGAACAGCCTCTGTTCGACATGATTGCAGCTTTAAAGCCGAAGATGGTTTTAATGCAGAATATTATGATGATCATATGACTTTTTCAATTGACCTTAACTTAAATATCACAGAAACCACACCTGATCCTTTAGTATTTTCCGGCAACCTTAAATATAACACTGAGGTATCATTATCCTCGGTCTACAGGGAAAATGACAATGACTCTTATGGGTCAAATGATATAAAATCTTTTGCAGTGGACTTGAATACAACTTTCAGTGGAGAGTTTGAAAAAAATCATAAGAAAACTGCAGTTACAATCACTGCATCAGGTAGTGAACAACAGGGTGATTTTTGGAATAATGGTATCAATTTAAGTACACCTGATACTGCTGTGACACAGGAAACATATTCCAATAGCAATGAAATTAACTTTTACGATATTTTAAGTGCTGCAGCTGATTACTTTTATATAGCTCAAGAAGATATTGAAAGTGACTTAATAGATGTCGATATTGATGAAGCTGACAAATCTCAAGCAACCATTGGTGTCTCGTTGCAATTCACGACATCTAAAACTTCTAATATTACCGGTATTAATCTAGTCAGCAATGCAAGTGATTATGGAAGCAGAGAATGGGATATCGACATTGCTCTTGGCCAAAGATACTTATATTTTGACTATAAATCCTCTATTGATGATCCAGAACTAACAGTTATCAATCAAAACGGCACCATTTTGAAAATTAATGAAACCTGCTTTGAAATGGATGACGAATGCTCAAATGTGGGAAATATTATTGTTGATGGAAAAGAGATGGCCACGATTTCATATGATGTTGGCAATGAAGCCTATATCATCAATTACAATGATGGGACCTATGAGCTTTTCTGAGCAATTTTTTGAAAGTTATTCAGAGGAAGGCAGGTATTAATATTTTCCATTTAACATTTCTGTCTTCCTTTATTTTTTTCTCGTCATATTCTTATGCATGCAAATCCGAGAAAAAGATAAATTTTTCAATAAACTCGTACAACTTCAGTGAGCCCAAATCGATAGAAAATTATATCGGGGGGTTTACTGGAGATATTTATTCAGGCAACCATGCCATATCCTTAAATAGCTTCTCAATAGGCATTCAAAATAGAAACCTATCTTTAGAATTGGTTGAGAGATTTGATTATATTCAGTCATTTACAAATGAAACCGCCCTCTTTTACCACCAATTAAAAAACAATATTTCAACCGATAAAGTCAATCAATACCACCTAGGTATGGAAACAACAAAATTTGAGGCCACAGGAATAAAAATCGGTTATCAGCATCAAGCTAGCTCGACTATTTCATTAAATTTTGCCGCCACCTACTACAAGGGAAAAGATTTCAATAATGGGGAATTATTTGGTGAGGGCCAGTGGAAAAATCCGCAAGAATTTTATATCTATGCTCCAGCGACACTATATAGTGCTCGTAATGATCTTCTCGCATTTCCAAAAGCAGACGCTCAGGGTAAAGGCATATCAATTGATATTAGAGGTAGTTGGCAAATTGATAAGCACTGGAAATTAGGCCTTTCTGCAAATGATGCTTTCAGTAAAATAAATTGGCATGACGCGTTGTTGACAAATATAAACCATTGGCAAATTTACCGATTAAATTCTGATGGAAAACTAGACACTAATCCAATGGCCACATGGAAAAAAACTAATTACACTCAAAAACTGCCTGTCAGATACATTGCTGATTTAAGCTATACAAGAAACAATATTGAATATTTTTCTAAGATTTTAAAAACCCAATATTTTTCTCATCTACAGATAGGTCTGGAAAAAAAACTAAAAGAGAATAAATCGATTGAATTTTCCTGGCACAAGGATTTGCGCGCACTAGAAATCGGCTTAAACAAAGCTCATAGTTATATATCATTAACTACCGATGTCAATGGGCGTGCGCTAAGTTTTAAATATGGTATCTCAATGCCTATTTAATATGTACAAAAAACTAAAAAGCATCCAAAGAGAGGCTTTAGATTAACTGGAAATCTTGGACTTCCCCGTCTTTAGTACCACTCGCTTGATGAGATATCCAAAATTTACGCCACCTGTTTCGCAAATGCAATCGGCGGCATATAGTTCAAAGAACTATGTGGTCGAACATGGTTGTAGTGATATCGCCACTGATCAATTTCACAGCGAGCCTGATCAAGACTTCTGAACCAGTGCCGGGTGAGGCTGTGTTTAAACACAGGCGAATTCGTCTGGTTTTATAGTGACCTTTAAGGTCCAAAGGCACATGGCGATTAAAGTAGTATGTCTTACCCTTAAGATAGAGGTAAGAACGGCTAAAATTGTCCCCCATAGCGTCCCCCCAGCGTGCATGTTTAAGGAAACTGCTGGAACATCAAAGGGTTACTTTTGGAAACTTTAAGAAATGGTGCCCAGGGGCGGAATCGAACCACCGACACGAGGATTTTCAATCCACTGCTCTACCAACTGAGCTACCTGGGCACTATCCTTGAAAGCTGCCACGAGGATTCTCAATCCACTGCTCTACCAACTGAGCTACCTGGGCGCTATAAGCCGCGTATTAAAGCGTCTGAGTGGGCATTCGTCAAGGGTTATTGGTCTGGAGCCACATATCCTTCCGCTTGATCAACCTCCTCGCCATCAAAGAACTTTTCTCGTTGCTCTGCAAGGTAATGTCGAGCGGTTAAATCCATCATATTTAGGCGCATCTCATTAATTAATGTGGTCTGATGAGCCATCCATTCCTGCCATGCCTGTTTTGACACATTATTATAGATTTCCTCACCCTGTGGGCCGGGAAATGGAGGCATATCTAAACTGGGTAATTGTTTTTTATATTTTCGACATAGAACAGTGCGTGCCATGGTGACCTCTTTAATCGCTTAGTAGCGCCTTGATGGGCGCGGGCATTCCCAATGATAGTGGATTTTTAGGGTTATACCAGACCTGATTGGCTATTTCGCGTACTCCGCTAGAGTTTTCTGCTACCTCCACTAGCATAGGTTGATAATCTAGGTGGAAATGACTAAATGTATGCCGTCGGTTGTCCAGTAATCTGTGATCGATGATGGTTAACCCCAATTTATAACATAACGACTCCAAATCGGTTGGCTGTTCGATCTGTGGCGGTACCCACAATCCACCCCAAAGCCCTGCAGGTGGATTCTGTTGTAGCAAGATTTCACCCTCGGTATTTTGCAGTAATACAAATAGACATTGTTTAACCGGTAGGATTTTTTTAGGTTTTTTACCTGGGTAGTCTGCCGGATTACCCTGAGCAAAGGCTTTGCAGTCTCTGGCAATAGGGCATTGAACACAGTTGGGAGCAGTTTTTTTACACAGCAGGGCGCCCAGATCCATAATTGCCTGAGCATAGTCTGCGGTGCGATGTTGTGGACTGTATTGTTCCGCTATATCCCATAGTTTCTGCTGTACTTTTGTGTGCCCCGGCCAACCATCAACAGCGGCAAATCTTGCTAGAACGCGTTTTACATTACCATCCAGAATGGCCGCTGGTTTTTTAAAGGCGATGGAGCGGATAGCGCCGGCAGTGGAGCGGCCAATACCCGGCAGATCTATCAGCTGTTCAATACTCTGAGGAAATTCCCCACGCAAATTAAAAGCCACCTGCTGAGCGGTCTTATGAAGGTTGCGCGCTCGCGCATAGTAGCCCAAGCCAGTCCAATGGTGGAGTACATTATCCAGAGAAGCATGGGCTAGGGTCTCGACAGTGGGAAAGCTTTGCATAAAGCGTTCGAAATAGGGGATGACGGTGGTGACCTGAGTCTGCTGCAACATGATTTCGGAAATCCACACCCTATAGGCAGTAATTGGGTTTTGCCACGGAAGATCAGTGCGCCCATGATGTTCAAACCAGTCGAGAACCGCTTGCTGAAAATCCTCAGGCGTCATTGCTATTTGCGATTAAGATTTTTATCGATTAGTTGTTGCAGAGGAGAAGAGAGTTTTTTGCCCTCCAAGCCTTTTTTAAACTTGCGGTTTAAATTGTCTGTAGCAGACCTTTTGATAAAGGAATTTAATAGATTGCTATCAGGTCGACAGCGTGCTTTGTCGCCAAATTTGCCATCACAATGAAAGAGTATCTGGCGATTTTGCAACAATTTACTGACCGAGCAGCCTTTGTCGCTAGTCTTAGGTTTGTTGATTAGAGCAGTAGTGCTAAATCTGTAGCTCTGGGCTAGTAGATCAACGGTTGAGTTGCCGGAAAGGGTGATATTTCCAGTGCCAGTTTGGTAATCTGTAACCACTAATCTGCCCTTATCGAGTCGAAAATTTGCCACCAAGTCATCTAGCTGAGTGCCCTCTGACCAGGGTTGATTTGATGAGGTACTACTACTGAGTAAGCTCGCTGCATCACAAAGACTTTTTTCCACATTTATATCTTTATAGACTGGAGACAGCATAGTCAGATTGCCACCCCCTTTAAGGGATTTCATAATAGTTTCCGTCTGGTTGCCGGAGCCCTGAATACTGGCTTCTAAATTAACAATGCCACTAAAGCCTGATTCACTGGCGTTATGCTCAGTCATTGCAGCAAGGTTAAGGTTGGCAATAGACGACTGTATATCAAAGCTAGCTACTGGAGTTTGCATATCGAGGGTAGCTGTTGCATTGATTTGGCCGTCAAAGGCATCGGCATTCAGTGAAGTTAACTTGAATATATTTTGGTTGCCGAGAAGATTTGCATAAATATTGGAGACTGTCACTTTGTTCAGTTGAAGCTGATTCAGATGCAATTCCATCTGACTCTGTCCATGCCAAACTGCCAGTGGTATCGCCAGTGGCGCAAACAGTGCCGCATTGTTATCGGAAGATGATTTCGGGAGATAGGAGGTCAAATTAAAACTATCGCCGGCAATAAGGGTGGTCAGTTTGTAGTTTGGTTGATCCATCAGCAGGTTGATATCCAATTTTTGGTCATCAACAGTTAATCTTGTCTGAATTTCCGAAATACCTTTGGGTTCAATATTAAATTGACTGTTAAGCGCCACATTTGATAGTGCTTTTGGATTATTCATCTGCGGGATATACAGATTGGGTGCAAATCGCTGTAATAGATCAAATTGCTCCAGTAGATTGAAAGCCTGTATATCTATATTGCCTTGAATACGCGTCAGCTGATTTGTGCCTTTAATATCGCCGGTTAGTCGCAGTTTATTCAAACCCAATTTGAAATCGGACAATGAGAGTCCAGCTATTTCTTGGTTGGTAAATGTTACCCCCACATTGGATTCAAAAGACAGCTGTAGTCCCATGGGTGCTTGCACAGATAGAAACACTGGAAACAGTTCACCGTCGTAGCTGATATTGCTGCTATCAAAATTTATATGGCTAAATTGAATAGGTAGACTGTCGGGTATCGCATACAGAAGTCGACCGTTGATTACCGAAATGCTGTTTACAGGTAACTGATATAGCTGATTGCCAGCGGTTAATAATGCAGGCACATTAACAGTAATAGCTAGCTGGTTGATATTGCCTGCCATAGACTGGTCTTGCAATGCGAAATTGACCTGATTTACACGCACCCCCAGAGGAAAAAATTGCCACTCTAGATCGCCCTCAATGGCAAGTTCTACGCCAGCTCCTTTAGCCATAGATTCTACCTCTGACTTATACTGGTTGGGATCCAGCACAAGGCTGAGGTAAATCAACCCCAAAGTGATTAAGGTAAACAGTGCGAGCAGGCCAGTGGTTAGCCATTTAAGGATTTTTTTCAAGTTATTACCTGTATTGAGGTTGGATCTTGACAGTGGTAATTCTACCCTAAAGGATCAGTTGCTTGAAATGCCAATCAAGAGTCGGCGATAGAATCGCCGACTCATTGAGTATAGACGTTTTCGACAGAAATTTTTGTCTAGAAACTGTAGCTAGCCCGAATACCTATATTTCTACCTGGCAATGGCACTTTGTCCTTAACAAAAGAGCTATGGTTTCTAGCCGCCTCATCCAGCAGGTTTTTGCCAAATACTGATAGGATTAAATTATTCCCTGAGCTGAATTTAACTGTTTTGGATAGATTTACATCTAACATCTGATAGCCGTCAGTCGCAGTCTCTTCTACTGCAGTATCAGCTTGTTTCTTTACATCTTTTAGAGATAGCGAGACCTTGAGTCCATCTTGCATATAGGAAACCTTGTACAGGTCTCTGTCAGGAGTCATACGTGGGATATTAGCCCCGTTTGCAAATTTTCCGGAGACAGAATCTTTGCCTAAGGAAATTGAAAGTTCGCCGCCAGCTAGATTAAATGTTTTGCCAGCTTCAATTTCATAGCCATTAAATTCAGCATCCTGTTGCAAATAATTAGCAGCAATTAGTCCGGCATGATCCTCTTCTCCATCATGTGCATCATGCTCTTCTTCGGTTTCATCTAAGAGGTAGATATAGTTACCTACATCATTTCTAAACAGGTTAAGCACAGCGAAGAAACCATTATTTTCATAATTAAAGGTCAGATCTATATTGCTAGATTTTTCAGATTTTAAGTTGGGCTTACCCACTTCAAATTTACCTGTTGCCAAATGAGGCCCGTTCATAAAAAGTTCTACGGCGGAAGGGGCTCTTTCAACCTGTGCAAAACCTAAACTTATATCCACTAACTTATTGATATCTCTGCTAAGGCTAAGGGCAAAGCTGGTATTATTGATATCTCGATCATAATGCTCCTCTTGATTATTTTCCTTATGAATTACAGAGCCTGTTCTGCCAATTTGATCATATCTAATACCAAAGTCGAGATGGAATAAATCAAGCTCCTTGCTCAGGTAGTAACCAAGGGTTATTTCCTTATTTTCCGCTGGTTTCATAAAGGCTTCTTCGCCAATGATGGAAATATCTTCTTCAACAAAATTAACCACCACTTTTTGAGCGAGAGAATCATTGCTTAAATCAAAGATTGCGCCATATTCAGTTGCATTATTTTTAAAAACTGTTGACTCTTCTTCTTCATGTGGTTCTTGTGCTGACTCATCATGCCCTTCAGAATGTTGCTCGGTTAATGAATAATCAGAATCTCTAAAGTAATAATTGACCTTTTGCAACCAACGATTGTTTAAGATATAGGAACCTTCTAGATTAGATATATCCGAATCTGTGGTGGAAAAAATTCTCTCCCCTTTATGTTCCTCCTCCTCATGTCCTTCCTCTTCTTTATGCTCCTCACCTTCGTGCTCTTCATGAGCTTCTCCATGAAAAGGAATACCGTAAACGCTTTCGCTATTGTTAAAGGAGAGTCCAAAATATCCCCAGTCTCCGGTCTTAGAAATACCCAGCCTTTTAGAGGTAGATGCGGAATCAGAATTATCTAAATAGCCTAAATCTTCTTCCTCATCATGAATAACCGCGCCATGGGGAATATCAAAATTGCCAAACTGAGCATCTTTATAGGCAGCGCTGAGATTCAGCCCAGCCAAGTTATCTTGGTAGGAAAGATTATGTGTTTTCCCATCATTGACCGACTGGCTCTCGAGGCCCAGTTGCAAATCCGTCTCGGAAAAATCTGTTCTGGCAATTGTGCTATCAACCACATTAATGATTCCACCAATGGTCCCATTGGCATA